>ERZ778022.87-NODE-87-length-337394-cov-37.070730_pt1 | contig 337394 bp, 346 predicted proteins | sample MGYA00375752_ERZ778022 | MGnify/ENA primary metagenome ERZ778022 (study PRJEB29350, sample SAMN05389826) | bioreactor metagenome | isolation source: Thiocyanate bioreactor | place: South Africa: University of Cape Town | collected 2014-04-04 ...
TGCGTGACGGCGGCTATATTCGCCTGTTGCGCGGCGGCTGAGGGGGACATTTCCGTCACCCCCGACGGCGTCCCTTCTCCGCGCAGGGGCTGTTTCGCCACCATCGCCTCCTGTCCGCCGACCTCGCTTTTCGGGGCCGGACGTCACCAGGAGGATCATCATGACCGAGCCTGTTGCCGCCGCAACGCCACGCTATCTCAAGACGCCCGACGCGGCGATTCATCTCGGACTATCGGCCCGCACGCTGGAGAAGCATCGCTGCTATGGCACCGGGCCGGTATTCCGCAAACTCGGCGGGCGTATCGTCTATGCGATCGACGATCTTGATGCCTGGGCAGCAATAGGCACCCGCCGCTCGACCTCCGATCCCGGGAACGGCATCGTCCACCCCGCCAAGCGTCTGCCGGCCGATTGCGTTCGGCGCTGACTGCTCATGCCAGCAACTCTTCCTCGTCATGACCGGCCGGGCCTGGAACGCGCGCAACTTGAGCTGTTCCGCTCCATACCCGGCGACCTCGCGCCCCGCGACGCGCAGGACTTGATGGCCTGGCCGTTCTTTAGCCTCGCCAAAACCAGGCGCGTGACGCCCATCGACTTCCGCATGGGCGCGACATGGATTTCTGTGGAAGCGGTGCCCGAGCATGGCATGGCGACTATTTGGGACGCCGATGTTCTCATCTGGGCGGCGAGCCAGCTCATCGAGGCGCGCGATGCCGGCCGGCCGACCTCGCGCCTCATGGTGACCACGCCGCACGAAATATTGGCGTTCACCGGACGCGGGACCGGCAAGGCGAGCTACGAGCGGCTGAAGGCCGCGCTCGACCGCCTGCAATCCACCACCGTCGCGACCTCGATCCGCCAACAACACCAGCGCCGCCGCCACCGCTTCTCATGGATCAACGAATGGCGCGAGCTTGCGGATGGCAACGGGCGTGCGTTTGGCATCGAGTTGATCCTGCCCGACTGGTTCTATGCCGGCGTGCTCGACCGTGCGCTCGTGCTGACGATCGACCGCGCCTATTTCGACCTGACCGGCGGGCTCGAACGCTGGCTCTACCGCATCGTCCGCAAGCATGGCGGGCGGCAGGAAGGCGGCTGGAGCTTCGACATCCCGCACCTCTACATGAAATCGGGTGCGCTTTCGCCGCTCCGCCGTTTCGCGTTCGAGCTGCGCGCCATCGTCGCCCGCCAATCGCTGCCCGGCTACGTCCTCACGCTCGAACATGCGCTCGGTCGCGACCGGCTGAACTTCGCCCCGCTTCCTGTCGACCCTCTCGACGCTGCCATGCGCCGTGTCGGTCTCAAGCCTGTGGAGAACTGGCCATGAGACACGGACTATCGGGAACGGTCAGATTCGGACGATCAGGAACGCCAGAGTCGGACTATCGGGAACGCTGGAGGCTCGAAAACCCGCAGAAATCCTCACGAAATCCCGCGCCCCCTAACTATGCTAATAGAAAAGAATACTTCGTATTCTTGCTAACGCGGATTCGCGTTGTGGATAGCGGCCGGTGATCGGCTACGCTTCCCGCACTGGCACGCGCCGCAATCTGGATGCCCTGCGCCGCGCCGGTTGGCGACTAATGGTGTCGGCCAGGGGGTCGCTGCGCCCCGAGCGTTTCCGCTACGCCCTCGACAATGGTGCGTGGACGGCTTTCCAGCGGAGCGAGCCTTTCGACGTCCCCGCGTTCGACAAGGCGGTCGCGCGGCTCGGGCCGGGTGCCGACTGGATCGTCCTGCCCGACATCGTGGCGGGCGGCCTCGCATCGCTGCGCTTCTCGCTCCACTGGCTGGACACGCTGCGCAATCGGTCCAGTCTTCGCGGCGCGCGCTATATGCTCGCCGTCCAGAACGGCATGGAGCCGGGGCATATTGTCTCCCTTGCCGGGCCGGAAGTCGGCATTTTCGTCGGTGGTGATACGCCGTGGAAACTGGCGACGATGGCGGCATGGGCGCGGCTCGCGCATGAACGTGGTGGCCTCTGCCATGTCGGCCGCGTCAATACCGCACGGCGCATCCGCCTTTGTGCCGCCGCCGGAGCCGACAGCTTCGACGGATCGGGGGTCTCGCGCTTCGCATCGGCCCTGCCACGGCTCGATCTCGCCCGGCGCCAGCCGGACATCGAAGGCTGGATCGCGGGGCGGCGGCCATGATCGCCATCCAGCACTTCGGCAGCATCTCGGGTGGCAAGGACAGCCAGGCTGTGCTTTGCCGGATGGTCGAGCGGATCGAGCGCAAGGGGCTCGCCGCGTTCGGGAACCACGCGCCGCGCTTTCTCGCCGCCGACAACGGTCACGAGAACCCCATCACGCTCGACCACATCGCCTATCTCGACAACTGGCTCTGGCAGCGCGTCGGTCTGCGCATTGAGACCGTCTCGGCGAACGACGTGCCGGGCCTCACCGATGCGGCAGCCTTCGCCCGCAAACGGGCGATGCTGCGCGAGGAATGGTCGAAGGAGAAGCGCCGGACCCGCCACAAGGGCGCGTGCAACCAGCGCCGCGCCGCATGGCGTGCCGGCACGATCACCAGAGCCGAATGGATCGCCGGCTGCGATTGCCCCATCCTGGTATCGCCCCCGGTCCCCGAGCACCTGATCGACCGCGCGATCGCGCTGCTCCATCCCACCGGCATTCCGTTCCTCGACATGGCGATGCTGCACGGCCGGTTTCCTGGAACCAAAACGCGCTTCTGCACCGACGAAACCAAACTGATCCCGATGATGCACCGCAAGCGCCCGCTGCTCGACGCGGGGTTGCCGGTCATCGACTGGATCGGCGAACGCGCCGACGAAAGCCCGGCGCGGGCGAAGAAACCGCCCATCCAGTCGGTGCGGTATCCCTCCGGCGCCCGACAGGTGCTTTACAGGCCCATCTTCCGCTGGTCGGCGGCCGAGGCCTTCGCCATCTCCGAGCGCCACGGCCTCAAGCATAACCCCCTCTACACGATGGGGATGAGCCGGGTCGGCTGCTCGACCTGCATCATGGTCAGGAAGCGCGAGCTGCGCGCCTGGGCCATGCGCTTCCCCGCCGAAGTGGACCGGGTGCGGGAGTGGGAGCGGCTGGTCAGCCTCGTTTCCCGCCGCAGCGCCGTTGCCGGAACGCCGGCATCCCTGCTGCCCGCGCCGACCGTTCCCGGCGATCCGGCCGATCATGGCCGGGCGACCATCGACAGGGCGATCGCGTGGTCGCGCACCAGCCGGGGCGGCCGCAACTACGATCTGTTCATCGCGCAGGAGCAACGCGAGGCAGACGAGCACGGCCTGCGTTGCGACAGCGAATATGGGCTGTGCGAGTGATGCGCGCGCTCGACCTGTTCAGCGCCGCGGCGGGCGGCTGGTCGCTCGGCCTGCACCGCGCCGGCTTCGTCACCGTGGCCGCCTGCGAGATCATCGAATGGCGCCGCATCCTCTATGCGGAGAATAATCCCTATGTCCGACTCTACGAGGACGTCCGCGCCCTCACGGCAGCTCGACTTCTTTCCGACCTTGGGGTGCTCCCCGACATCATCGTCGGATCTCCGCCGTGCCAGGACATCTCCAGCGCCAACACGAAAGGGCGCGGCATCGACGGGGAACGCTCGGGCCTCTACCTTGAAGCCGTCCGGCTCGTGCGGGATTGCCGCCCTCGCTGGTTCGCTTTTGAGAACAGCCCTGTCCTCCGAACTCGCGGCGCTGACCGGGTGCTCGGCGAGTTGGAGGCGCTCGGCTACGCCTGCGAACCGTGCGTGGTGGGTGCTGGCGACGTCGGCGCCAACCACGTCCGCAAGCGGTCATGGCTTATCGGCTACGATCCCGAGCAGCTTGCCAACCCCGATGGCGGGGGACGGGATGAAAGACGGCGCGGGCGGCGGGGCGGGATCGACATATCCGCTGCGGATGATTCTGGCGACGCCGAGGAAATCCGATGCGGATCGGGGTGGCCGTGGCGACGTGCTCAGTCAGTTGCAGGGTCATGCGAGCCGTCACGCGGGCATGATGCCGACGCCGGTCAAGCCGAATGGCGGGCGCAGGTTGAGCGCGCGGGAGATCGAGATGGGACGTCGCGCGAACGGCGCGAAGGCGCAGATCGACACGCCGAACCTGCTGCGGCACGCGGCGGAACTCTTGCCGACCCCAACGAAACGGGACAGCCGGATGGACGGCTGGAGCCCGGCCTACGATCGCAGGAAATCCCCGACGATGGACGCGGTGATGGACGGCGCGATGACCGACCGGGCGCCGGACAAATGGGCGGGCGCCCGCGCGCTGGCGGCGATGCTGCGGAGCCATGGGCTGACTGGAACGGCGGCCTTGCCCATCACTTACGGGTGGATGATGGGCTTTCCGCCTGGGTGGCTGGCACACGCATTGCGCTCGGCACTCGCAAAGGGACGGCTGCGGCCAGCCTGATCGTCGAGGCGTTCGGCGACGCCGTTCTTCCGCAAATTCCCGAAGCCATCGGCCGCGCGATCCTGCGCACCGAAGCCGCACTCGACCTCGCGCTCGGGCGCGCATCCCTCGACATGACCGGAGACGAACGATGAGCGATCCCGCGCGCCCGGAGCGCATAGACTTCAGCGCCTTTTCCGAAGCGTTGCGACGTCAGACAGCGCGAGAGGCGCAAGTCCAGCGCGCCCCGCGCATTCCCTCGGCACTGGCATCGCAAACGCGGCTGACCGAAGTTGAGCTGACCTGGATCGAGAAGAAGCTGGAGCACTGGATACGCTTCGGCCGCATCGCCCAGGACCGCATCCTCACGCGGCGAACGCGCGTGGTGAGCTTCCGGCCCGGCGCGATCTTCGCGTTCGTCCGCTGGACCGCGAACGACTATGGCACGGTCATCTCGCGTATCGACATCGTGCGCGCGGTCGCGCCGGGCGAACCTTACACGACGCTGCCCTTCGTGCGGCCGGGCGGCGACATCCTCCTGCACGTCGAGAGCTGGCCGAAGGTGAGCCAGGTGCTCGCCGCGATCGACGCGGCGGAGGCGGCGGGCGTCGATCCTTGCGATGTCGCGGCCGATCACTGGCGGCACGTCCACAACCGGATCGCTGCCGGCCACCAACCGCGCCCTTACACGATGGAGCGTCATCGCGCCTGGCTGAAACGCCGGGAGATCGAGGGGTGACGCGCCGCCGCTACGCCATCGCGACGGCCATCGCCGCATCCGTCTCGGCGGCTTCGTTCGTCGCCGTCGCCATCGCCGATCCGCGCCCGCGCGTTGTCTGGAACGCCAGCGCCAGCGCGCCGATCGGGCTCTACCGTATCCACACCGACCACGATCCAGCCATCGGCGCGCTGGTCGCCGTCACGCCGCCCGGACACCTTGCGCGCTGGCTCTCGGCGCGCGGCTATCTGCCCGAAGGCGTGCCGTTGCTGAAGCATGTCGCGGCGAAGGCCGGACAGCGCGTGTGTCGGATCGGCGCCGTGGTGAGCGTCGATGCCCGGCCCGTCGCCACCGCCCGCGCGCGTGACGGCAAGGGCCGCCCGCTGCCGATCTGGCGGGGCTGCCGCACGCTCAAGCCCGGCGAGATATTCCTGCTCAATCCGTCCGTCCCCGACAGCCTGGACGGTCGCTACTTCGGCCCGCTGCCAACCTCCGCCGTCATCGGCCGCGCCACGCCGCTGCATCTGCGCGCGCCGTCGCAAACTCCTTCAACCCTCGAAGCCAAGGAGATCGGCCATGCCGACGAATATCTTTGAACCCACCACCAACGGTTACGCGGGCCGCACCCGGTATTTCGGCATCAATGAGCAGATCGTGCTGGTCGCGCTCGATCCGGGCGACATCGAGAACGCGCCCGACTTTCGTGTTCACCTCGACGACGAGGACGGTCCCGACATCGTCGGCGCGTGGAAACGGGTTGGCGAACGCGCCGGCGACTACATCGCGCTGGAGATCGATAGCCCGCTTTTCCCGGCACCGTTCCGGCCGGTGCTGTTCCGTGCCGATGATGATGGGCGGACGTTCCGGCTGTCGTGGAAGCGTCCCCGGCCCCGCGACGATCGGAGCTGATCGGTGCCGGTCATCCCTCTGTTCGTGGAAAGACCGCATCCCTCCGTCCCGCTCGGTCGCAGGCCGGCCGGCGCGCGCAGCGAAGGTCAAGGGCGACCCCCGGCCGGCGCTTCGCGCGCACCCTTTACCGCAGCGAGCACGCTGGCAGGCTGGCGGCGGAGCGGGGGCGGGTCGGCCGCCGTGCTCGCGGTCCTGCTGCTCGCGCCGGGCGCCATGCCCGACGCCGCACTGGCGCAGGACGTGGCGACAGAACAATCGACCGTACGCCATCCCTATGCTGTCCATGTCGCCGACGCGGCCCGGCGCTTCGGCATCCCGGAGGCATGGATTTGGGCCGTCATGCGGGTCGAGAGCAACGGCGACTCCCGCGCCGTTTCCTCCGCTGGCGCGATGGGCCTTATGCAGATCATGCCCGGCACATGGGCAAACCTGCGCACACGGCATGGGCTCGGGAACGATCCCTATAATGTCCGCGACAACATCATGGCGGGCGCGGCCTATCTGCGCGCGATGCACGACCGCTATGGCAACGCCACGGCCATGCTCGCGGCCTATAATGCGGGGCCGGGCCGCTACGACGAATATCTGTCGCGCGGCCGCCCGCTGCCCGCCGAGACGCGCGCCTATCTCGCGAAGCTGGCGGCGATTGCCGGCAGCGCGGGCGACAGCCAGCTTGCGCAGGCGCCGCTGTCCGATCGCTTCACCTGGCGTCGGGCCGCATTGTTCGCACCGCGGGCGGCCGACGTTGCGACCGCACCGGCATCGCGGCCCGACGAACCTCCGGCCGACATGAATGCCGCAGTCAAACCGGCCGCGAACAGCCTGTTCGTCGTACTGTCGGGCCAGAGGCAGCCATGAGCGCCCGCTGGCGTGCTCCCGGCCCCGCAGGAGTGGCACAGAGAAGGTGTCAGGGCATTGAGATCGAAGGAGAAAGTGGAGGGCAAGATAAAAAGCACGATGTGTGGGACCATCTGCACCCGGTCGTAGCCTTGTTTCTCAAGGCTTTGCGGCGTCCCGCCGCGATGTGCGGAGCAAGCCCCGCGATGTGGACCTTGCACCGTTTTCCGCTGTTCGCGCGGCCTTGCCGCACATCGCGGGGCTGGCGGCCATGAAAGGAGAGGACGATTTCCGCATCCGGCCCGGCCGCATTCGCTCGCGGGGAAGCCAGCGCGGGCGACCCGCGATTGCTCAGGCGCTCGCCGCCGCGCAGCGCGCCGGAGGCATTGGCGCTGGCCGTGCGCGATCATCGGGCGCCGGCTTCTCGACCTTCGGTCGCGGCCGGATAGCAAGCATCCGGGCCACCCATCGTCTCGGCAGAAGGGCGCGCAATGTCGTCATTAAGGCCCGTGTCGTCCGGCACGGTGGCCGCTCCTCGCTCGCCGCCCATCTCAATTACCTGCAACGCGACGGCGTCACCCGCGACGGCGAGCGCGGTGTGCTGTTCGGCGCTGAGGCGGAGGGCCTCGACCGAAATGCGTTCGCCGCACGCTGCGAGGACGACCGGCATCATTTCCGCTTCATCGTCTCGCCCGAGGATGCCGCCCAGATGCGCGACCTCAAGGGCTTCACCCGCGAGCTGATGGCACAGATGGAAAGCGATCTCGGCACCCGCCTCGACTGGCGGGCCGTCGAGCACTGGAACACCGACAATCCCCATGTCCACATCATCGTGCGCGGCGTCGGCGACGATGGCCGCGACCTGGTCATAGCCCGCGACCATATCCGCCAGGGGATGCGCGCGTCGGCCCGCGAGATCGTCACCCAGGAACTCGGGCTGCGCACCGATCTCGAAATCCGGCAATCGCTGGAACGACAGGTCGATGCCGAACGCTGGACCGACATCGATCGCGCCCTCGCGCGGGAGCGCGACCGCAACGGCATCATCGACACCGCGCCGGAACGGGGCGTTCCTCCCGGCCCTGACCATGGACTGCGGATCGGCCGCTTGCGCAAGCTGGAGGGGCTGGGCCTCGCCAGCGAGATCGCACCCGGCCAGTGGACGATGCGCGGCGACGCGGAAACCACGCTGCGCGAGTTGCAGACCCGCGGTGACATCATCAAGCGGATGCACCAGGCAATGGCGGAGCGCGGCATCGACCGGGGCGCAGCCAGCTATGTGCTCGAACCCGATCCCGGCCAGCCGGTGATCGGCAGGCTGGTCGATCGTGGTCTCCATGACGAACTGTCCGGCAGCGCCTACGCTATCGTCGACGGGATCGACGGGCGCACCCACCATGTCCAGCTTCCCGACATCAAGGCGACGGGGGACTGCCGGCCGGGCGCCATCGTCGAACTGCGCCGCTTCGAGGACCGCAAGGGGCGGCAGCGCGTGGCGCTTGCCGTGCGTTCCGACCTCGACCTTGCCGGGCAGATCACCGCGCCGGGCGCGACATGGCTCGACCGCCGCAACCTGTCGGGCAACGGCCGCGATCTCGGCGGCGGGTTCGGGGCAGAGGTGCGGGGCGCCATGGAAGCCCGCGCGGAGCATCTCGCCGACGAGGGACTGGCGCAGAGGCGGGGCCAGCGCATCGTCTTCGCGCGCAATCTGCTCGACACGCTCAGGCGGCGCGAACTGGATGCCGCCGCCGCGAAGCTGTCAGCCGAGATCGGCCTGCCCCATACGCCCTCGCAGACGGGCGACTATGTCATGGGCACGGTGCGCCAGCGCCTGACGCTGGCATCGGGCCGCTATGCGATGATCGACAATGCGCTCGGCTTCCAGCTTGTGCCCTGGTCGCCCTCACTCGACCGCCAGATCGGCAAGCACATCTCCGGCGTCATGCGCGGTAATGGCGGCGTGGACTGGTCGTTCGGGCGCGGCCGGGGGCTGGGGCTGTGATCAGGGCGTCAGAGGTCGATCGTGCGGCCCGCGCTCCCGCGCTCATGAGAAAGGCGCGGACGCACCGGCTCGATCGGATGATAATAGACGATCGTAGGTTCGGGCTGCGAGAACGGTTCGCCCTGCGCCGGAGCAGGCATGGCGGGCTGCGCGCCAGGAGCAGGCTGGCCTGTCATGGTAAGCAGGCGGACGAATGCCAGAATGGCGAACACCAGCCCGCCGCCGATGCTTGCGACGACCGGCCACACCGGACCTTGCGCGCCGGTCTGGATCGCCATCCCATATGTCGCGGCGGCGCCCGCATATGCAGCCGGGCCGACGAAGGCGAGAATGACCGGCAGCCGTATCCAGAGCGAACGGGCGGCCATCCCGAGATGCAGGATGGCGAGACCGATCACCGTGCCAATAAATCCCATGCCGATCGCCAGCAGCCAGCCGGAGCCATGCTGAAAGGCAAGGTAGCCAAGGCCAATACCCGCGGCGAGCGGCAGCGCCCACATCATCAGATGATAGAGCAGCCAGAGCGCCAGGATCGACACGATGATCTGGATGACGATCACGGCGCCTCCTCCTTCAATGGCCGCGCGAATAGTTCGCCCATCATAGCATGGGCCGCGCGGCTTCAAGAAATTCTCGACACGACGGCCGGCCGCGGCGGTGAGCCTTCCTGTCCGCCCTGTTGGACAGACCGGAAGGTCTGGTTCGGGTGAGGAAGGGGGGAAGCCACCCTTCGTTCACCTGATCGGCACAGCGGCAGATTCGCGCCCAGTTGCCGATCGGCGGGCCTAACTGACGGAAACGACCGTGACAGCCCGGTGCCATGCCGCCAGAGTGTCCTGCCCGATGCGACTCCCATTCTACAATGATATCGGCCGGTTGCAGGCCTACCTCCCGCGTTTTGTCGCGATGATCGGCGTCAAGGCGTGGGACAAACGTGCGACCGCCCTCTTGCAACAGGCGCGCGGCACAACGTTCCAATCCCACGTGGTTGAGCGCTATCACTGGCTCGAGCTTGAGCTAGCCTATCTTAGGCGATGGCGACAGAAAGCCGGTGGCCTATCGCCGAGAATGGAAAGTGCTGCTAGCATATCGGCGCTTCGTTTCGCGGCCGCCTGCGTCGAAATCGATGCGCGCCTGAATGCTCGCGGTCGTGCCGAATTGCGCGGCCGCCTGCGCGACGCACTCAAATCGAATTGTGGGTTTGCGCCCCTCTATCTCGAGGTGCTCCATGCCGCCGCGCTCTCGAGCCATGGATTCGAGGTGGCTCTGCCCGATCTCGAAAAGCACGCACGGTACGACGTCGAAGGCCAGCGAAACGGCATCGCCTTCGCGATCGAGTGCAAGCATATCACCGCGGACGCGGGACGGCGTATCCACCAGAAGGATTTCTACCGCATCATTCATGAGTTGTTCGACACCCTGGTGCCCCCCGGCAGCGGCCAAGCGATCCCAGCGATAATCTTGGTCACGCTCGACGACCGCCTGCCTGCTGCCGATGCCGCGCGTCGCGAGCTTGTCGACGTCGTCAGGCAGATCGTCGCCGAGCCGCTCGAGACGACGATTCGGGGCGGCTTTTTCGAAGTAGTGAAACTCAGCTACGCGGCGAATTTCGGACTTGACCCAATCGCCGATCAAACGCTTTTCCATGACCGCGCACAGGAATTGTTTGGAGCAGATTGTCATGCCGTAACCACCGCCGACCGACATGCCGGTCTCACCATCGTTTTGCGCAGCCTTATCGGGGACGATCACACCAAACCACAACTTGACGCACTCAAAGCTGCGGCCCGTCAGCTCCCGACCGACAAGGCTGCCTTTGTTGCCCTCCAGTTCGATGATCTCGACTTTTCCGAGCTTCTCTTTCCGCATGTTGCCGAACGACTGCAGATGGTTGCCAATTATTTCTTCGCAACACGCGAGTGCGCACATATCGGCGCTGCTGTGTTCAGCGCCTATCGGCCATCGATGCGCATCGATCCGGTCAACGAATGGAACCCGCTCGTCGTTTGCTGGAACCCAGTGCTCAACGAGGAATGGAAGGCCGGGCTTCCATTCCAAAGCGCGATCGTCATGCAGATCGCCCGCTCGATCTCGGACACAACACGCTCCAGACGGGCGCCCCCCGCCGAATTCAACAGGTCGCCATCGAGCGCGTCATACCGCCGCCGGGCGGCGCGGCGTCGAATCTAGCGCGGACAATCGACACGCCGGCCATCCTGAAACCCAACCACCTAGGATCTCTCAGCGTCAGCTGTTCGTCCAAGAAAATCGAAGCCATATTACAGTAATTGCTGTGTAAAACGCTATCAAATGAGCAGCCCCTCGTTATGCGGCGATCCTCGCCTTCAGTGGGGTTCTGTAGCCAGCTCGGCGTTGGGGACACCTCATTGGCCGTTGACAATTCCGACAACAGATTGCATCTATGTTAGATAATCGAACATGAGGTCTGTTATGAGTGCGGACATCGAAGAGCAGCGAAAGCGGTTCAAGGAAAAGTCGGCGCTGCTTGTGCAAGAGCTGCAGGCCTGGTTTGAGGAGGAGACCGCGCCGATCGACGGATCACCCCCGCCGCCCGCACCTGCCGGCGCTGGCGGATCGATCGTCGGGATGCGCCCAGCTATCGATTCCAAGCGGATGGTGGATGCGGCCCGGGTAACCCGCGCCGTGCTGGACATCGAGCTTCCGCCCGAGATCATCAAGCGCGGCGGCTATGAGAGCTGCGAGGAAATGATCAACGACCTGATGCCGAAGCTCGAGCGCGTCTATACCGGCGAGTTGAAGGTCAAGAAACGCCGCCCGGCCAAAGTTGCCGAGCCGGCTTGAGGGATACCCGATGAGTGAAGAGACCGGAAATGGCGGAGGTATTGGTGAACGCCTTCGCAAGGCACGGGAGTTCCTGGAACTGACTCAAGAGGAAGCAGCGACTGCTGTGGGCGTATCGCGCTCGGCGTTGTCGCTGATCGAGCACGGCCGCCGGAAGGTGGATTCGGAGGAATTGACGCGGTTCGCCAAGGTCTATGGCCAGTCGGTCGATGCGTTGGCCGGGGTCTCGCCCCTGCCCCCGCTGCCAGAAAGCGTCAAGGCGCTCGCCCGCGCGGCGACCGAATTGTCAGCGAACGACCGCGACGAACTACTGCGTTTCGCCGAATTCCTACAGGCCCGGTCTCCCAAGGTCAGCGGCAATGGCTAGGTCGCCGGCGGCCGCCGCACGCCTCGAGGCCGTCGCCGCCGCGAACCGGCTTCACGCCGATCTCGATCTGCGCCGCCGGGTGAGTGAAGGGCAGGGCTTTGTCGATGTCTTCGAGGCGATCGGCGACCTGGATATCCCGCTCGTGTTCAAGCCGCTCGATTCCGCGCTCGGGCTTTGCTTGCCCGCACCCTTGCGCGGCATCATGGTCACGACCAAGCGGGGCCTGCATATCCAGCGGTTCACCGCCGCGCATGAGCTCGGCCATGACACGTTGGGGCATGAGGGAAGCGTCGATCAGGAAATCCTCGAGCGCGGTCCCAACTCGCCGTCCGATGGTCGGGATTTGCGCGAAGTCGCGGCGGACGCCTTCGCGGCCGAGTTCGTGTTGCCAAGGTGGCTCTACCGCCACCACATCCAGGCGCAGGGCTGGACCCTCGCGCACGATCTGCGTCTTCCCGAAACCATCTATCAGCTCTCGCTACGCATGGTCGCGAGCTACGAAGCCACGTGTTGGGGGCTTTTGAGCCATCAGATCCTCCCATATGAACACGTCCGCGAGCTTAGCCGGGCCAAGCTCAGCAACCTCAAGGCTGGCCTCGGCGAGGGGCACAAACCCCGCGATTCCTGGGCCGATGTCTGGAAAGTGACCGCGCGCGACCATGGCGCGACCCTGCTCGGCAATCCTGACGACCTACTCCGCATCGAGCTCGACGAGTCGCCGAGCAGCGGGCAACGTTGGGGCGTCGAGGCGCTTGACGCCCATGATTGGGAAGTGCTCACTGACCGGTCGGAGTTTCAGACCTCGCCGCTACTGTACGGCGCGCCGTCGCGCCGCGTCGTCGTTGCCCGCCCGCGCCATGGCGGGCTTGGCCGCATCGAGCTAAATGAGCTTCAACCCTGGACCGCAGATTTGCCCAACGCTCCGTCGTTCGAGATCGCTATTGCCCTCCAAGGACCCGAGCAACCCGGCCTTTCGCGAATTGATCGGCAGCGTCTGGGATTGAACCAATGATTCAGGCCATCCGGGATTTGCGGCCCGCGCTGCTGGCGGTCCGATCTCAAGGCAACCGGCCGACCTGCCTTGCCTTCGCGACATCCGCTGCCAACGAGAATCTTGCGCGCGTCGATGAGTATCTCTCGGTCGAGTATCTGTATTTCCACGCCGTCGCGCGCACGCCGGGGGCGAGCCCTCATGTTGGCACGACAATGGAGGCGGCCGCCGAGGCGCTTTTGCACGATGGCCAGCCGGTCGAAACCCACTGGCCCTATCTCGACGCGATCCCCGTCGGCTGGGCGCCGCCCACCCTTACCGTCCAACCGTTTCGTAGCACGCTCAGGATCGGCAGGCTGTCATTCGACGAGATAGTTGCCGAACTCGACGCCGAGCGACCAGTCGTCCTTGGCCTGCTGATCAGCGACGCTTTCTATGTACCCTGCCCCGAAGGCCGCGTCGTTCTCGCCGCTGGCGACATCGTGCGGGGCGGCCATGCCCTGCTGGCGATCGGGCATGGCGCGGATCGGGACGGGAGGTTTTTGCTGGTGCGCAACAGCTGGGGCACCGACTGGGGACTAAATGGTCATGCTTGGCTAAGGCAGGACTATGTCGAGAATCATCTGCATCAGACAGCCACAATCGTGACGAGGTAAGGATGGAACTACTTCAAGGCCGAACTATTCCCGAGGTGTGGCTGAAGGCCGTACAGCACGTAGATGCCTGTCCCCGCCACGAGGATTTCGATGTTTTCCTGCACGTCCGCGAGCCGACGGTCCTCGAGGCCAACGACCGCGCGATCTACGAGATCGTCGATGCGTTCTTCAAGAAGCATGGCGCGTACAGCATCCACACCGTTGCCGAGACGATCTTCCCGCTCGATGAATATATGCGGGGCGGGCGCGAAGCCGTGTTCGAGACCTATCCGCCGCGCATTAAGGCGATCCATGCCGCACGCGACGATAAGAATTGGGGCACCTATGCCTACCGGCTGTTGCGGCAGAAGGATCGCGACGGGAAGATCTATAATCCGCTCAAGGATATGGTCACGAAAATCCGGGCCCACGGCAAATATAAGGCATCGTTCGAACTCGGCATGGGCCATCCGCTCGAGGAAGACATTCACATCTATGAGGGTGCGACCGATCGCCGGCGGCTCTATGGCGGCCCCTGCCTCAGTCATCTCAGCATTAAGGCCCATGATGACGCGATCCGGCTGAACGCTACCTATCGATCTCACTATTATGTTAGGCGGTTGTTCGGGAATCTCGTCGGCCTCGGCAGGCTACAATACTTCCTAGCGTCCGAGACCGGCTTAGCGATTGGCGGTCTAACGATCAATTCGACCTATGCGAAGATTGATCGCGGGGATGGCGGGAGCTGCGGCGGCCGTTGGACGAAGCCTGATGTCGATGGGCTTATCGCCGAATGCGCGAGGATCCATGACAGCGTGCAGGAGCAAGAGGACGCATTGGCATGACGGACGTGACGAGCATCTTGCGAGACCTGCAATGGCACCAACTAGTTCATGATGATGCCTATCACCGCGATATCGCTTCGATGCCGCCGGCGACGCGGATGAAGCATTTCGCGCTGCATATGGCCAAATATGCCGCTTATCTCCTCGATGCGGACGACCGCGGTGATACGGCGCTTGCACAACGGGCGTTGATCGACGCCTTCGCCATCATCCTCGCGATCGGCAACACGCTGGGGCAAGACCTATCTCGCGACTTGGCGGGCCGCAACGTCGATGCCAGCGGCAATAGCGAGGGGGCCCCGGTGCCGGTATGGCGCGTGTTCGTCAAAGAGACGGGCGCTCTGGCTAAGGCCTGCGAATCGCTCGATCATATCGAGGACTTGCCATTCAAGGCGTTGATGAAACAGGCCAATACGGCTCTCGCTGCGGCTGTGCTGCACGGCGTCAGCCAGCACGGCATGGACATCGTCCCCGCCTATAAAAAGCGGCTGCGCGACGTCGAGAAGCGCTCGCCCTTCGACGATTTCATCCAGCAGCGCCGGCCGGCCCGGAACGACGATGTTCTGGGGTAGCGAGAAGCTCGCCCGCGAGCTCCCGAAGTTTATCCCAAGCTACGACGCGAAGCGGCTGGATGGCGCGGCGTACCGGCTGAGCGTCGGCGAGGAAGTTTATGTCTCGCCGACCGGTCAGCCCGGTGACCTTCGCAATAAGGCCAAGACCCAGCTCACGCCCGGCGCGGGGTTCACGGTTCCGCCCGGTCAGTTTGGCTTTATCCTAACCGAGGAGGAGATCGAAGTGCCTGCGGAAGCGCTGGCGCTCATTTCGATCCGGGCAAGCTACAAGTTCGCAGGGCTGGTCAATGTCTCCGGGTTCCACGTTGACCCAGGCTTCAAGGGCAAGCTGCTCTTCTCGGTGTTCAACGCCGGGCCCAATGCAGTGCACCTGTCGCGCAACGAGGAATGCTTTTTGATCTGGTATGCCGACCTTGCCGAGGCGGGGCCGGCCCAGACCAAGGTCGGCTACGCCAATATTCCTTCGCACCTGACTGGCCCGCTTGCCGCCGGCATCCAGTCCTTCGCCGGACTCGAGAGCAAGATCAGCGAGACCGAGAAGAAATTGACCGACCGCGTCACGACGCTCGAGCGCGAACAGGCCGTATTCAAATGGGGATTAGGGTTGGCGGCGGGCGTGGTGCTGACGCTCGGGCTCAAGCAATGCGGGATCGATCGCCCACCCGACCGGGCTAATGCGGCAATCACCGCCAATGCCAGCCAAAGCGCGACGAATGCCACTGCAGCCGACCAGAACAGCTTGACGAACGCGAACTGAAAGGAGAGAGCGAGCGTCGCCCGGATCGGGCCCAGTCGAGTACGACGCGATGCGGATGTGGGCGGCGGCGCCCGATCGCTCCGACCAATCTGGTACAAGATGCAAGCAACCGAAGTCTTTGATCTTTATTGGCAATTCGCGGCCGAGCGGCAGCGTGTCTATTTCAGGCGCCTAGCTGATCCGATCGGCCCATGGACGGATGACGAAGTTCTGGCGAGCCATAGATTCACCAATAGCTACCGGGCAAGCGACCGCGTCAGTCAGTATCTCATCCGCGAGGTACAATACCGGTCCGATCGACCGGGCACGCCCGACGAGCTTTTCTTCCGCACCATCCTGTTCAAGATCTTCAACCGGATCGATACCTGGGAGGCGCTCGAGGCGAAGCTCGGACCGCTGACATGGGCCGATTCCGACCTCGACCGCATCAACGCGACCCTCGACGCGCTGATGCGGTCAGGACGCCGTATCTATTCAGCAGCCTATATCATGCCCTCGCCGCGATATGGCCATGCGCGCAAGCACGCCAACCATCTCGCCCTTATCGCTCACATGATGGAACAGCGGCTTCCCCAGCGGCTGCAGCAATTGCCTACGCTCGATTCAGTCTATGAGGCGCTCCTTCGCTGGTCGGGCATTGGCCGGTTCCTCGCTTTCCAATACGCTATCGACCTCAATTATTCGGCGTTGCTTGACCACAACGAAGCCGGCTTCGTCGTGGCGGGACCGGGCGCGCTCGACGGCCTGGCCAAATGTTTCGAGGACCTGGGCGGCCAAAGCCCTGAGGAAGTGATCCATTGGATCTGTGACCAGCAGGAGGGGGCCTTCGAAGCCCGCGGGATCGATTTTCAAACGCTCTACGGCCGCAGGCTCCAGCCGATTGACTGCCAAAATCTGCTATGTGAAATCTCGAAATATGCCCGCGTGTCCCATCCGCAGTTCGCGGGGATCAGTGGGCGGACGCGCATCAAGCAGAGTTTCCGGGCGACGACCACACCGATCCCGGCGCCGATGTTTCCGCCGAAATGGGGGCTCGATGTGACCGAGGCTGATCTGACCGCGCCGACGCTCTGCATGCATAAGCGAAGCCTCTTCGCATGACCGCGACCGCCCCGTTGCCGCCCAATGCGGCCCCGCCCCCTCCGCCGCCGGCCAGGCCCACCGGAGGATCAGCCAGCCCGACGCCTTCGACAGCCACCGCTTCGACCGCGCGCGAGGCCTTTTGGCCGATCCGCGGAAGCGCACTCATCGTCACGATCATCGCCTGCGTGACGGCGATCATCAGCATCGTCGTGCTGGTCCGCCGCTTGTCGGACGCCCAGCTACTTGGGCTCGTTCTGGCGCATGGTCCGGCGATCGTTGGCATTCCTGCGGCCGCCTTGCTTAGCCTCGCCATCGTCGCCGCGGCACGCTGCATCGGCGGCGCTGCGACGATCCAGGTCATGGGCCTGCGCGCCGAAGGGGCGACGGCGACATTGCTACTATGGATCGCCGCCTTTCTCACCTGTGTCTTGGCCATTCGCGCTTTGTGGTAGTCAGTCAGTGTTGATCGGGATTGGCATTGACATCTTGCAGATCGAACGGTTTCGCCGTTCGCTGGCGCGATTTGGGCGCGGCTATCTTGAAGAAGTGTTCTCTGACGAGGAACTGGCACGGTCCCGGGTTCCCGATAATCTGACCGAGGCAGCCTTCTACGCGCGCGCCTTCTGTGCCAAGGAAGCCTGCGCCAAGGCACTCGGGACCGGGATCGACGAGACTGTCGATTGGTACGATATCTCGGTAGATCAATCGACGTTGCCGGCGACGATTACACTCCTTGGCGGTGCGATAACCAGGTTGACAGCTCTAACGCCAATTGGCTTCCAATCTGCCATCTCGGTTGACGTCGGAAGCAAGAACGGCCTAGCACAGGCGTGTGTGCTGATATCCGTTGTACACCAAGATCGGGCAGTGAGTGGCTAGCGCAACAATCGGCCGCAGTTAGTGCGTCGGGATCGCCTTCGAACGGCTATGGAGCACGAAGCAGTCTCATCGAATCCTGATGAACGAAAGGCAGGTATCAGGCAGCTCAATTTCGCCCCCGAACGGCGGGTATGTTGGCGGAAACTGCCGCCACACATCTGACGGACACACGCGGCTACGCCATTCCCTGTCTTTCTTCGCCAGCCTGCGATCTGCGCGAATAGTGCTTGAAACAGCGGATTCCTAGCCTCTCTCCTTGCCGCAAGGAGGTCATATGTCCGCGACCAAAATCCTCTGGGGCCAGATCACCGCCGTCTTCCTAATCGTGCTTTCCAGCATCTGGAGCGCGACCCAATGGACGGCATCGGCACTGGCGTATCAGCCAGAGCTTGGCCCACCCTGGTTCATGGTCGGCGACTGGCCGATCTATCCGCCGCCGGCCTTCTTCTGGTGGTGGTTCTCGTTCGACGCCTACGCACCCGACATTTTCCAGACCGGGGCATATATCGCTGTCTCCGGCGGGTTCGTGTCGATTGCGGTCGCCATCGCCATGTCGGTGTGGCGCGCGCGCGAACTGAAGAACGCCGAAACCTATGGCTCGGCGCGCTGGGCCAGCGAGAAGGAAATCCGCAAGGCCGGTCTGCTCGGCGACAATGGCGTGGTGCTGGGCCAGTTCGGGCGGGCCTATCTGCGCCATGACGGGCCGGAGCATGTTCTCTGTTATGCGCCGACCCGTAGCGGCAAGGGCGTCGGCCTGGTCGTGCCGTCGCTGCTGACTTGGCCGGGATCGGCCATCGTCCATGACATCAAGGGCGAGAACTGGACGCTGACCGCCGGCTTCCGTTCGCGGCACGGCCGCGTGCTGCTGTTCGATCCGACCAACGCGCTATCGGCAGCCTACAACCCGCTACTGGAGGTCCGGCGCGGCCAATGGGAGGTCCGCGACGTGCAGAACGTGGCCGATGTGTTGGTCGATCCCGAGGGCTCGCTCGAACGCCGCAATCATTGGGAAAAGACCAGCCACTCGTTGCTGGTCGGAGCGATCCTGCATGTGCTCTATGCCGAGCCGGACAAGACGCTGGCGGGGGTGGCCGCGTTCCTGTCGGACCCCGCGCGGCCGATCGAGACGACGCTCGACCGGATGATGGCGACCCCGCACCTAGGTGAGGCGGGCGTGCATCCCGTGATCGCCTCGGCGGCGCGCGAGTTGCTGAACAAGAGCGACAATGAGCGGTCGGGCGTGCTCTCGACCGCCATGTCCTTCCTCGGCCTCTACCGCGATCCGGTGGTCGCCGAGGTGACGCGCTGCTGCCAATGGCGCATCGCCGATCTCGTTGAAGGCCCCGAGCCGGTCACGCTTTATCTGGTCGTCCCGCCATCCGACATCTCGCGCACCCGTCCGCTCATTCGGCTCATGCTCAACCAGATCGGCCGGCGGCTGACGGAGGAACTGGACAGCGGGACGAAGCGCCATCGCCTGCTCATGATGCTTGACGAGTTCGCGGCGCTGGGGCGGCTCGACTTCTTTGAGAAGGCTCTGGCCTTCGTCGCTGGCTATGGAATCAAAGGTTTTTTGATCGCACAGAGCCTCAACCAGGTTGAGCAGGCCTATGGACCCAACAACGCCATCCTCGACAATTGTCACATCAGGGTCAGCTTCGCGACCAATGACGAGCGGACGGGAGAGCGCGTCTCGAAGGCGCTCGGCACCGCCACCGAGATGAAGGCGATGAAGAACTACGCCGGGCACAGGCTCTCGCCCTGGCTCGGGCATCTGATGGTCTCGCGCTCCGAAACCGCCCGCCAGCTTCTGACCCAGGGCGAGGTCATGACCCTTCCGCCCGACGAGGAAATCGTCATGGTGTCGGGCATCCATCCGATCCGGGCGAAGAAGGCGGCATATTACGCCGACCCCCGTCTGGCGGCGCGGATCATGGCGCCGCCCGACCCGGCCGCATGGGTCAATCGGGAAACCCGTCCCGACGACTGGCGGAACCTGCCGCCCATCGCGCCCGACGATGCGATGATGCGCGCGTTCGCCAGGCGGCGGGAGGAAGCGAAGGGCATCGGGCAACCGAAGGGCGGGAAGGCAAAGGCTGACGAGGCGGACGGCGAGAAGTCCGACAGCACAGGGGAGAGCGAAGCGGCGGCGGATATCCGCCAGGAGCCCGAGCAGGAGCGGCATCTCGACATCGCGCCCAAACCCCGGTCCACGCCGTCCAACGAGTTCGACCCGGACGAACCGGAATCCGATGCGGACGCCATCCGCAACCGGGAAATCCAGCGCGAGCAGGCGATGAACGCGCGCCGGGCCGCAATGGACCGGGATGACGGGATCGAGCTATGAGCAAGGACAGGCTTTCGGTCTATCTCGACCGCGACATCATGCAGGCGCTGGCCTCCTATGCCGACCGGCGCGGGCAATCCCGCTCGCTGGTGGCGGAGGCGGCCATTGCCTCCTTCCTCTCGCCCGATGGGGACGAGCGGCGCGAGGCGGCGATGGCGAAGCGCATGGACCGGCTAGATCGCAAGGCGGCGCGACTCGAACGCGATCTCGGCATCGGCGTCGAGATGATCGCGCAGTTCGTGCGCTTCTGGCTGACATCGACCCCGCCACCGCCCGAAACGGAACGCGCGGCGCTGCGCCGCCTGGGGAACGACCGCTATGACGCCTTCATCGAGGCGCTGGGGCGTAGGCTCGCCAATGGACCGAGAGTCCGGCAGGAGATCGGCGAGGATGTCTCGACCGCCGCGAAGGAATAGCCACTGATTGCCAGTCGGCGTGAAACATGATAAGCGTTTAAGCGTAAAACAGCTTATCGGAGTGAGTGGTCATGGGCGATGTAACCCGCTGGACCGTCAATGTAGCGCCGGAAACGGATATCGAGGTTCGGACCTATCTCGCACAACGCGGGATGAAGAAGGGCGACCTGTCGAAATTCATCGAAGAATCAGTCAAATGGCGTCTGCTTGACCTGACCCTCACGGAAGTCAGGGCCGGGTTCGACGATCTTTCCGTCGATGAACTGGACAGCCTGATCGAGGAAGCGGTCGCCGACGCGCGCAAGCAGTAAGCCATGCGCGTTGTCATCGACACCAATGTCTTTATCAGCGCCCTGCTGTCGAGCCGATCACTGCCCGCACAGTTGGTCGCGCTATGGCAGCAGGGGCATTTCAGCCTGCTGACATCCATCGAGCAGATCGAAGAATTGCGCCGCGTCACGCGCTACGCAAAGATACGCGCCCGTCTGTCGCCGATGCTGGCCGGGCGCTTGGTCAATGAATTGCGGAGAATCGCCACCGTTCTCGATGATTTGCCTGTTGTCACTATTTGCCGCGATCCCTGGGACAATTATTTGCTCGCCACCGTTGAAGCGGGAGCCGCCAATATGCTCATCACTGGCGACAAGGCCGACCTGTTGAGTCTGGAACGGCACGCGGGCGCACGGATCATCACGGTGCGCCAGTTTCTCGAACTGATAGGCAAAGCACCGCAAGCGAATAATTAGTCCGCGGCGCTGATACAAAAACTCACAGCACCAGTGGCAGACTGCAAGGATTTGTATCGTATCTGGCTGGGGATGACAGCCAATTGGTAGCGAGCATAACGGCAGCTTTCGGGGTAACGACCACGCCCTCGTGACCGTCGCCGCCGCGCACTGCCCACAAGCGCAGATTCGGGGTTGCGCGAAAGCGCCCCTACGCCATTCCCTGTCTTTCTTCGCCAGCCTGCGACGGCTGCATTTCCTTGTTGAATCCCCTCCTTTTCTGTCTCTCTTGATGTGTCCCTGACGCCGGGCGGCGGTTCGCCCGGCCTATTTCAGGGGCTTCTTCTTGACCGTCCACCCGATCCGATCCGAGGCGAGGACGCGCGGCGCACGGATGCTGCGCACGGCGCTCGGACCGTCGATCGCGGCCTGGCTCGACGACCCGCAAGTGATCGAGGTGATGCTCAACCCGGACGGTCGGCTCTGGATCGACCGGCTCGGCGAAGGCATCAGCGACACCGGCATGATGCTGGCCGCAGCGGACGGCGAGCGCATCGTGCGCCTGGTCGCCCACCATGTCGGCGTCGAGGTTCATGCGCGCAGCCCGCGCGTCTCGGCCGAGCTGCCCGAGGGCGGCGAACGGTTCGAGGGATTGCTGCCGCCGATCGTCGCGGCCCCTGCTTTCGCGATCCGCAAGCCCGCCGTCGCGGTGTTCACGCTCGACGATTATGTGTCCGCCGGGATCATGTTGGCCGCTGAAGCGGACACGCTCCGGCAGGCTGTTCCGGCCCGCGCGAACATCCTCGTGGCGGGCGGCACCGGCAGCGGCAAGACGACGCTGGTCAATGCGCTGCTCGCCGAGGTGGCGAAAACCACCGATCGCATCGTGCTGATCGAGGATACCCGCGAGCTTCAATGCGCCGCGCCGAACCTGGTCGCCATGCGGACCAAGGACGGCGTCGTCTCGCTGTCCGATCTTGTCCGCTCCTCGCTGCGCCTGCGCCCCGACCGCATCCCCATCGGCGAGGTGCGCGGGAGCGAGGCGCTCGACCTTCTCAAAGCCTGGGGAACCGGACATCCCGGCGGGATCGGCACCATCCACGCCGGCACCGCGCTCGGCGCGCTCAGGCGCATGGAACAGCTCATCCAGGAAGCGGTGGTCACGGTCCCGCGCGCGCTGCTGGCCGAGACGATCGACCTGATCGCCGTGCTGGTCCGCGATGGACACGGCCGCCGCCTCGCCGAACTGGCCCGCGTCGAGGGGCTCGACCCCGCGACCGGCGACTACCGCCTCACGCCTCTTTCCAACACCCAGCCGGGAGAACCCACATGATCCATGCTTTCCGGCATGGCGCACGCCGCGCCATGCTCACCGCCACCGCCAGCGTGATCGCCGTGACGCTCGCCGCGCCAGCCCATGCGGGCGGATCGTCGATGCCGTGGGAGGCGCCGCTCCAGTCGATCCTCGAAAGCATCGAAGGGCCGGTCGCCAAGATTATCGCGGTGATGATCATCATCGTGACGGGCCTGACCCTGGCCTTCGGCGATACGTCGGGCGGGGCGAGGCGCATGATCCAGATCGTGTTCGGGCTCAGCATCGCGTTCGCGGCGTCGAGCTTCTTCCTGTCGTTTTTCAGCTTCGGCGGGGGGCTGATCGTCGCATGACGGGCGCGGCCGACACCGATGAGCCCATCGCGGGCTTCTATGCGCCCGTTCATCGCGCGCTGACCGAGCCGATCTTGCTCGGCGGCGCCCCGCGCTCGCTCGCCATCGTCAACGGGACGCTGGCGGGCGCGATTGGCCTGGGCTTGCGCCTCTGGATCGCCGGGCTGGCGATCTGGGCCATCGGCCACGCTCTCTCGGTATGGGCCGCGCGCCGCGATCCGCAGTTCGTGGACGTGGCGCGCAGGCACCTGCGCTTTCCGGTCTGGATGCGGCCATGATGAGCCTGCGCGAATACCGGAACAAGGCCGCGCATCTCGCCGACTTCCTGCCCTGGGCGGCGCTGGTCGGCGAAGGGGTGGTGCTCAACAAGGACGGCTCGTTCCAGCGCACGGCGCGCTTTCGCGGTCCCGATCTCGACAGCGCGACGCCCGCCGAGCTGGTCGCGACGACCGCGCGGCTCAACAATGCGCTGCGCCGTTTGGGCTCGGGCTGGGCGATCTTCGTCGAGGCGCAGCGCACCCCCGCGCTCGACTATCCCGACTCCGACTTCCCCGATCCCGTCTCGGCGCTGGTCGATATGGAGCGGCGCGAACAGTTCCGCGAGGAAGGCGCGCATTTCGAGAGCGGCTATTATCTGACGCTGCTCTGGATGCCTCCGGCGGAGGACGCCGCCCGCGCCGAAACCTGGCTCTATGAAGGCCGTTCCGGCGCGGGCGTCGATCCGTGGGAATCGCTGGCGGGCTTCAAGGATCGCAGCGACCGGGTGTTCAATCTGATCGAAGGCTTCGTGCCGGAGGTCCGCTGGCTCGATGATGCCGAGACGCTGACCTATCTGCACAGCACCGTCTCGACCCGCCGCCAGCGCGTGCGCGCCCCGGAAACGCCGATGCACCTCGACGCGCTGCTGGCCGACGAGCCGCTGACTGGCGGGCTGGAGCCGAAGCTTGGCGAGCATCACGTCCGCACATTGACGGTCGTGGGATTCCCCAGCGTCACCTTCCCCGGTGTGCTCGACGAGCTGAACCGGCTGGCGTTCGGCTATCGCTGGTCGACGCGCGCGATCATGCTCGACAAGACCGACGCGACCAAGGTGCTGGCTCGCATCCGCCGCCAGTGGTTCGCCAAGCGCAAGTCGGTCGCGGCCATCCTCAAGGAAGTGATGACCAACGAGGCGTCCACGCTGCTCGACAGCGACGCCTCGAACAAGGCTCTGGATGCCGATGCCGCGCTGCAAGAGCTTGGCGCGGACTATGCCGGCATGGCCTATGTGACGGCGACCGTCACGGTATGGGACCGCGATCCGGCCATTGCCGCCGAGAAGCTGCGGCTCGCCGAGAAGATCATCCAGGGCCGCGATTTCACCGTCATTCCCGAGGGCATGAACGCGATCGAGGCATGGCTGGGAAGCCTGCCCGGCCACACTTACGCCAACGTCCGGCAGCCCCCGATTTCCACTCTCAATCTCGCCCACCTGATCCCCCTCTCAGCGGTATGGGCGGGGCCGGAACGGGACGAGCATTTCGGCGCTCCCCCCTTGCTTTACGGCAAGACCGAAGGCTCGACCCCGTTCCGGTTTTCCCTTCACCCCGATGGCAGCGACGTCGGCCACACGCTGGTCGTCGGCCCCACGGGCGCGGGCAAGTCGGTGCTGCTCGCGCTGATGGCGATGCAGTTCCGCCGCTACGAGAAGGGGCAAGTCTTCGCGTTCGACTTCGGCGGCAGCATCCGTGCCGCCACGCTCGCCATGGGTGGGGACTGGCAGGATCTCGGCGGCGGTCTGTCCGACGACAGCGACGGCGGCGTCCAGTTGCAGCCACTCGCGCGGATCGACGACCCCGCCGAGCGGGCATGGGCGGCCGAATGGCTGGCCGCGATCTTCACGTCCGAAGGTGTCACCGTCGATCCGCAGGCGAAAGAGCATATCTGGTCGGCGCTGGGATCGCTCGCCAGCGCGCCGGTCGCGGAGCGCACGCTCACCGGCCTCGCCGTCCTGCTGCAATCGCAGGCGCTCAAGCAGGCGCTCGCGCCATATTGCATCGGCGGGCCGTGGGGTCGGCTGCTCGACGCCGAGGCCGAACGGCTCGGCGAAGCCGATATCCAGGCGTTCGAGACGGAAGGGCTTGTCGGCTCGGGAGCCGCCGCGGCGGTCCTCTCCTATCTGTTCCACCGGATCGAGGCACGGCTGGACGGCTCGCCCACGCTCATCATCATCGACGAGGGCTGGCTGGTGCTCGATAGCCCGGCTTTCGCGGCACAGCTTCGCGAGTGGCTGAAAACCCTGCGCAAGCGCAATGCCATCGTCGTGTTCGCGACGCAGAGCCTCGCGGACGTCGATACGTCGAGCATCGCACCGGCCATCATCGAGAGTTGCCCGACGCGCATCTTCCTGCCCAACGAGCGCGCGGCCGAGCCGCAGATCGCGTCCATCTACGAGCGGTTCGGTCTCAACTCCAGGCAGATCGAAATCCTCAGCCGGGCGACGCCGAAGCGCGATTATTACTGCCAGTCGCGGCGAGGCAACCGCCTGTTCGAGCTGGGGCTGGGAGAGGTCGCGCTCGCCTTCACCGCCGCGTCGTCGAAAACCGACCAGATCGCCATCGCCGACATCATGGAAACCCACGGGCAATCCGGGTTCGCGGCCGAATGGCTGCGCCATCGCGGGCTCGCCTGGGCCGTCGAGCTTCTTCCCTCCGATCCGCAACGTCAACCTCAGCAGGAGCTACCTCTATGACCGGAATCCCCCTGCGCCGCGCCATCCTGGCCGGCGTCCTCGCCAGCGCGGCCATGGTGCCGATGATCGCGCCCATGCCGGCCTACGCGCAGTTCGGCGGGATCGTCTATGACCCAACCAATTACGCGCAAAATATGCTGACGGCCGCCCGGTCGCTCCAGCAGATCAACAATCAGATCCAGCAAATCCAGCAGCAGGCGACGAGCCTCATCAACGAGGCGCGCAACCTCACCTCGCTGCCGTTCTCCTCGCTCCAGCAGCTCCAGCAACAGGTGCAGCGCACCCAGCAGCTTCTCTCCGAGGCGCAGCGCATCGCCTACGATGTGCAGGACATCCAGCAGGCGTTCAACGGCCGCTACAAGGGTGCGGCGCTGACCGGCGATCACGCGCAGATGGTCGCCAATGCGAACGCTCGCTGGGAGGATAGCGTCGGCGCCTTTCAGGATGCCTTGCAGGTGCAGGCCGGCGTCGTCGGCAATATCGAAGGAGCCCGCACGACGATGGACAGCCTGGTCTCGGCCAGCCAGTCGGCGACCGGCGCGCTCCAGGCGACGCAGGCGGGCAACCAGCTCCTCGCGCTGCAATCGCAGCAGCTCGCCGACCTCACCGCCGCGGTCGCGGCGCAGGGCCGGGCGCAGGCGCTGCAATCCGCTCGTCAGGCGGCCGAGGAGGCCGAAGGGCGTGAGCGGTTTCGCCGCTTCATGGGCAACTGAGACTACCCATGTCGCGTACGGCGAAAATCGCAGGGGTAGCGGCGCTGGCCGGGCTGATGATGACGGTGGCGATCGTGGCCGCCGTCCAGCCCGATGAGCCTGCGTCTGCGCCGCCGCTCATCTTGCCGGCGGACGAAGACCAGGCCGGGCTCGCCCGCGAGCTGGACCGCTGCGCCTCGCTGACCATGCCGGACAGCGGCTGCGAAGCGGCCTGGGCCGCCAACCGCCGCCGCTTCTTCCGCCAGGACGAGACCACACCCGCGACTGAGCGCGGCGACGACATGGCGCCGGATGAAGGCGCGCGGCCATGAACGACACCGGCGTTATCGACAATTTCCTCAGCGTCTTCACCGGCTACATCGACAGCGGATTCGGGCTGCTCGGCGGCGAGGTTGCGTTTCTCTCGACCACGCTGATCGCCATCGACGTGACGCTCGCCGGCCTGTTCTGGGCCTGGGGCGCAGACGAGGACGTGCTTCAGCGCCTTGTCAAGAAGACGCTCTACATCGGCACCTTCGCTTTCATCATCGGCAATTTCGCGCTGCTCGCGACCATCGTGTTCGAGAGCTTCGCCGGGCTCGGCCTCCAGGCCAGCGGCGGCGCCATGACGATCGACGAGTTCATGAAGCCCGGCACGATCGCGGCCAAGGGGCTCGAAGCGGCCAAGCCGCTGCTCGACGCGGCGGGGCAGTTCTCCAGCCTTTGGGCCGTGTTCTCGAACCTCGCGCTGATCCTCGTGCTGCTGCTCGCATGGGTGATCGTGGTGCTCGCCTTCTTCATTATCGCCGTGCAGGTCTTCATCACGCTGATCGAGTTCAAATTGGTGACGCTCGCCGGGTTCGTCCTGCTGCCGTTCGCCTTCTTCAACAAGACCGCCTTCATGGCCGAGAGGGTGCTGGGCCATGTCGTCTCGACCGGCATCAAGGTGCTGGTGCTCGCGGTCATCACCGGCATCGGCACCACGCTGTTCAGCCAGTTCACCGGCGCGGCCCTCGGCCCCGCGCCCGACATCAATCAGGTCATGGCCATCGCTCTCGCCGCGTTGTCGCTGCTAGGCCTGTCGATCTTCGGCCCCGGCATTGCCAACGGCATCGTCTCGGGCGGCCCGCAGCTTGGCGCGGGCGCGGCGGCCGGGACCGCGCTGGCCGCAGGCGGCGTGCTGGTCGGTGGCGCGGCCGCCGCACGGCTTGGCGTCGGGGCCACCGGTTCCGCCCTCGGCGCGGCTGGCCGGATGACCGGCGCCGCGGCGCGAGGCGGCGCTCAGATGGCGGGCGGCGCCACCAGCGCCTACAGCCTCGGCTCGCTTGGCAAGAGCGGCGTGGGCGCCGTCGCGGGCGGCATGGCCGCGGTCGGCCAGGCGGCGGCGGGCAGCGCGGCGAACGCCGTCCTGTCGCCGCTGCGCCAAGCGGCCGCCAAGGGCGGCGCGGCGATGAAGTCCAATTTTCGCTCCGGCGCCCGCGCCGGGTTCACCGCCACCGGCGGCACGATCACCGGCGGGCCCGCGACCGCCGCCCCCGCGACCGCACCCGCAGGCGGTTCCGCATCGGCGGGCTCGTCGGCCCAGCCTGAATGGGCCGCCGCGATGAAACGCCGCCAGTCCGTTACCCACGGCGCGACCGTCCTCGCCCACACCGTGAAGGCTGGCGACAGCCACGGCGGCGGCGCTGGTCCCGACATCAAAGAGAAGGACTGACCTCTCATGTTCCGACGCCCCACCATCCGCTACGGCCAGACCCCCGAACCCACGACACCCTATCAGCGCGCAGCCCAGCAATGGGACGATCGCATCGGCTCCGCCCGCGTCCAGGCGAAGAACTGGCGCCTCGCCTTCTTCGGCGCACTGGCGCTCTCGGGCGGCCTTTCCGCCGGTCTGGTCTGGCAATCGGCGCGCGGCCATATCGTCCCCTGGGTGGTGCAGGTCGATCGGCTCGGCGAGGCGCAGGCGGTCGCGCCCGCCAAGGCCGGCTATCGCCCCACCGATCCGCAGATCGCGTTCCACCTCGCCCGCTTCATCGAGCAGGTCAGGGCGATCCCGGCCGATCCCGTCATCGTCCGCCAAAACTGGCTGCGTGCCTACGACTTCACCACCGATCGCGGAGCGGTGGCGCTCAACGACTACGCCCGCGCCAACGATCCGTTCGCCAATGTCGGCCGGGTGCAGGTCGCGGTGGACGTGTCGAGCGTGATCCGGGCATCGCCCGACAGCTTCCGCGTGGCCTGGACCGAGCGTCGCTATCAGGACGGTAGCCTCGCAGCCACCGAACGCTGGTCGGCCATCCTCACGATCGTCGTGCAACCGCCGCGCACGCCCGATGCGTTGCGCAAGAATCCGCTCGGCGTCTTCGTCAATGCCCTCAACTGGTCAAAGGAGCTGTCGCAATGACGCACACGCCATTTCGCCGTTCCGCCTCGGCGGTCTTGCTTGTCTCCGCCACCGCGCTCGCCGGCTGCGCCACCACATCGGCGAAGCCGCCCGCGATTCGCTACGACGATCCGCCGCGCGAGATCGCGGCGACGCCCGCACCGGAACCGCCGCGCGCCGTCGAGGTGGTGACGATCCCCGAACCCCTGCCGCTCCCCGGCCAATTGAAGCCGGTTGCGGCCGGGGCGACGACTTCCGAGCCCGCCGATCCACGCAGGCGCGTCGGCGCGGCCAACGCCGCCGCCCGCGTGCAGCCGATGCGTGATGGTTTCCTCAACGCCATCCAGCAATATCCTTGGACCGACGGCGCGCTTTATCAGGTCTATGCCGCGCCCGGCCAGGTGACGGACATCGCGCTTCAGGAAGGCGAGCAACTCGTGGGACCGGGGCCGGTCGCGGCCGGCGATACGGTCAGGTGGATCATCGGCGACACGGTGAGCGGCAGCGGTGCGACGGCGCGCGTGCATATCCTCGTGAAGCCCACGCGCCCCGACGTTTCCACGAACCTCGTCATCAACACCGACCGGCGCACCTATCATCTGGAGCTGCGCGCGACGGCATCGACCTACATGGCGTCCGTCTCGTGGACCTATCCGCAGGACCAGCTCATCGCCCTGCGCGGCACCAATGCCGCAGCCGCCGCCTCGGCCCCCGTCGCCGCCGGCCTCGACCTCGCGGCGCTCAATTTCCGTTACCGGATCGAGGGCGACCGCGTGCCGTGGAAGCCGGTTCGCGCCTTCGACGATTCCGCCCAGGTATTCATCGAGTTTCCGGCCGGGATCTCGCAGGGCGAGATGCCGCCGCTGTTCGTGACCGGCGCGGCCGGCGATGCCGAGTTGGTCAACTACCGCGTCCAGGGCCGCTACATGGTGGTGGACCGGCTGTTCGCCGCCGCCGAGCTGCGGCTGGGCGACAAGCGCAGCGAGCAGCGCGTCCGCATCGTGCGTGACGATGGGCGCAGGGGGCGGCGGTGACCGATCCGGCCGACAATTCCCCGCCCGAGGCGGCCGCACCGCAAGCGCCGCGCTCCGATCCTCAAGCCTTCCAGCTTCGTGGGCCGACGCCGCGCGTCATGCGCCTGTCGCGCAAGGCGCTGGCCGCCATCGGCGTCGTCGCCAGCCTCGGGATCGGCGGCTCGCTGATCTATGCGCTCAAGCCGGCCGGCGAGAAGGAGGCCAAGGAGCTTTACAGCACAGACAGCCGCGCCACCTCCGAGACCATCACATCGGGACCGCGCGACTACAGCCAGGCGCCGAAACTCGGCCCGCCGCTTCCCGGCGATCTCGGCCGCCCGATCGTCTCGGCGCAGCAGCGCGGCGAGAATGTCCCGGTCCCACCGGTCGGCGCCCCGCCCGATCCGCGCGCGCAGGCCGAGGAAGCCGCGCGCCAGCGCATCAGCCAAGAGCGCGATGCGGCGCGCATGAGCGGCGTGTTCCTCGGCGGCAGCAGCGCCGGGACCGCTGCGATGCCTTCGCCGCCGAACCTCGCAATCGCAACGCCCGATGCTGCCGCTCCGCAGCCCGGCGAGGGCGCACTGCGCGACCAGGCCGCCAAGCGCGCCTTCATGGCGCAGGCGTCCAGCCAGCGCACGGTGAGCGTCGAGCGCCTGACCGCGCCGGCCTCGCCCAGCATCGTGCAGGCCGGCAGCATCATCGCGGCCGCCCTCATCACCGGCATCCGCTCCGACCTTCCGGGCCAGATCACCGCCCAGGTGACGGCCAATGTCTATGACAGCCCTACGGGCCGCATCCTGCTCATCCCGCAAGGGGCGCGACTGATCGGCGAGTATGATAGCGAGATCGCCGCCGGGCAGACCCGCGTGCTGCTCGCATGGGACCGCCTCATCATGCCGGACGGCCGCTCGATCGTTCTCGAGCGCCAGCCCGGCGCCGATGCGGCCGGCTATGCCGGCTTGCAGGATCGCGTGAACCAGCATTGGGGCAACCTGCTCAAGGCCGCCGCCGTCTCGACGCTGCTCGGAGTAGGGGCCGAGCTGGGCGCGGACAGCGAGGACGACCTGACCCGCGCGCTGCGCCGCGGCTCGCAGGACACCATCAATCAGGCCGGCCAGCAGATCGTGCGGCGGCAGCTCAACGTGCAGCCGACGCTCACCATCCGGCCCGGTCATCCGTTGCGCGTGGTTCTGACCCGCGACCTCGTATTGGAGCCGGTCGGAGGCGCACGATGAGCAAATTGAAGCTGGGGCCGCTTCCCGACGAGAAGCCAATAAAGGCCACGGTGGACATTCCCGCTGCGGTATATCGCGAACTGACCGCCTATGCGGAGGCGCACGCCGCCGAGACGGGCGGTTCGCCTGTGCCGCCCGAGAAACTGCTTGTGCCGATGGCCATTCAGCTCATGGCGACGGACCGGGGCTTTCGCCGGTGGCTCGCGCAGCGGAAGTGAGCGCGCGGCGCTCGCCGTCAGTTGCTCATGAACTTCTTGAACCGCTCGCGGCCTTCCGCCTCGATCACGGCCTGCTCGGCGTTGGCGCACTCGTCGCCGCGCGCCGTTCCTTCCGCGCATTGCGCCACGATCTGCCGCGCTTCATCGAGATGCGCCGCGAAATACTGCGTCCCGCGCGGCTCGGCCGGCATCGGCGCGGCGGCAGGCGGGCCGGCGACGATCGCCGCCCTTTCGACGGGCACGATCACCGGGCGCAGGACGAAGCCCGCCCCGAACCCGATGATGAGCGTGACCAGCACGATGATGAGTGTCTTTCCTTGCGTCATGACGGCTCCTTTCCCGGTTGCTGAAACGGTGGTTGCGGCCCAGGCACGGACGGCATCGAATAGCGGGCGGTGACGAACTCAAGAAAACGGCGCAGCGCCGGATTTTCATTGTCCTCGCGCCAATAGCCCGAGAAGCCGATCCGCGTGTGCCCGTTGGTCTCGTGGACCTCGCGGAAGACCACGCCGGGGACGTGAATGCCGAGCGCCGATTCGGCGACGATCGAGATGTGCCCGCCGAGTGCGATGACGCTCAGCACGGTATCCCGCCTGATGTCGTCCATGTCGATCTCCGGCGAGTAGCCCGGCATCCCGAGCTTGCCCAGGAGCATGTTGCGCGTCTCCGGGCCGGGATCTTGCTCGGTGAGCAAGAACCGCTCGCCGGTCAGATCGGTCCAGTGGACGCGTTGGCGGCCGGCAAGCGGGTGGCTTTCCGGCAACGCAACCAGGATGCGTTCGCTCCAGAAAGAACGACTTGCCAGCCCCGAATAGGTCGCGTCACCGATCATGATCACGATGTCGAGCAGGCCGTTCTCAATACCTGCTAGCAACATATCACGGTCGCGCTCGAAGCCGCTCAATTTGACCTCGGGAAACTGGTGGCTGAACTCGCTCAAGGTCGCTCGCAGATTTCCGGCCGAGAAGGACGTATAAAAACCTACCGTGAGCTTGCCGGCCACCCCATTGTTCGTGGCCCATACCCAAGCATTCAGTTCCTCGAATTCTTTCACGATGCGTTGTGCCGTTCGCAGGTAGGTTCTACCATTCGGAGTCAGAGTAGCGCCCCGCGTCTTGCGGTCGAACAACGCCATGCCCAGCCGCTTTTCGATTTCGAGGATGTGACGACTTAGCGTTGCTTGCTTGATATTTATATTACGCGCCGCACGACTGAAGCTACCGGCGTCGGCTGCCGCGATCAAATAACGAAGTTGCCTTAACTCAATCACAACGCAAATCGAGACATGGCGTCAGGCCAATCCGGTAATTCGGCAAGACTAGCCTTTCTTGCATCACGACTGTAATTCTGCGCGATCCTTAAGCGAAGCTTATCGGCGCGTCAGACAAAGCGATGAAGCCCGGCACCGAAGAGAGATTAGCGCGATGTTCTGTGACGGCGCGTTCTCAAATGCGGATCGCGGCAACAAGACCGTGCGGCTCCGCTGAGCGGAGATCCAGACTGCCCCCGGCTGCGGCGATGGCGGCTTCAGCGATCGCCAGGCCGAGCCCGCTTCCAGGAACGTCCGTGCCAATCCCTCGCTCAAAGCGGCGGCGCAGCCGCTCCCGCTGATCGGGTGGAATGCCGGGGCCATCGTCCATGACCCGGATTTCCCTTTGCTCGCCGCACATGATCCGCACTGTGCCTCCGGCTGCGCCGTGGAGGATGGCATTCTCCACCAGATTGCCGAGCGCCAACGCCAGAACCTCCGCTTCGATGGCCACAGTACGATCGCGACAGGAGCGATCCACGTCGAGCGTCACGCCTTTCGCATCGGCGAGTGGCTCACAGGTCTGCGTGATCTCGTCCAGCACGGTGCGCAACGATGTCCGAGGCGGCGGGCCATCGCGCACCCGTCCTTCCTCGCGTGCCAGAGCGAGGAGCTGGCGAACCAGGCGACTGGTGCGATCGACGGAAAAGACGATGCGTTCGAGCGCATGGCTGCGCATGTTCTCGTTGCTTGCCCGTCGCGCAACCTCGGCTTGCGTCTTGAGTCCCGCGAGCGGTGTGAGCAATTCATGGGCGGCATTGGCCACGAAATCACGTTCGGCCTGGCGTGCGGCCGCGAGACGGGAGAGCAATCCATCCATGGCGCGGACCACCGGCGCCAGTTCGGTCGGCGCCTTGTCGATCCCGAGCGGGGTCAGCAGATCGGGCGAGCGCGCCTCGATGCTCTTCGCCAGCCGGTCGAGCGGTCGCAATCCGCGCGAGACGCTCAGCCACGACAGGATCGCCAGCGCGGCCAATCCGGCGAGGGCGGGCAGCAACAGGCCCAGCATCATGCCGGACACCAGCCGGTCGCGCACGCTCAGATTATCGCCAACCATGACGCGGATGCCGCGCTGCGCATCGACGTGGGTATAGACCCGCCAGTGTTCGTCCCCGATCCAACGTTCGGAAAAGCCCGCTTCGCCGGTCGCGAGCGGCGTGGCGGGGGAACCGGCGGAATGGCTGACCAGCTCGCCCCGGAGCGACCATATCTGGCAAGACAATTCCCGGTCATAGGGCGTGCGCGGGCCGCGCCGTGCGATGTCCGTGACTGGCACGTCGAGCGCGGCGACCATACGCGCCGCTTCCACTAACCGGCGATCCAGCACTTCCTCGACCTGCGCGCGAGTGGACAGCGATGTCCAGGTCGCAGCGCCCGCCCAGACCAGCATGGTGACGGCCGCGACCAGCGCGAATAGGCGGCCGTGCAGCGAGTTCAGGGGGGCGTTCACAGGCGAGCGATCCGATAGCCTTCGCCGCGCACCGTCTCGATCCAGTCGCGACCGAGTTTAGCGCGCAGCTTATGGATATGCACTTCGACGGCGTTACTCTCGATTTCCTCCTGCCAGCCGTAAATCCGGTCTTCGAGTTGGGCGCGCGAAAGAATATGGCCTGGATGGGCCGCTAGCGCATGAAGGATCGCATATTCACGGCGTGATAGCGTAATCTCCAGTCCGTCCAGACGCACCTGTCGCCGCGCTTCGTCGATGGTGAGCGCGCCCAACCGGATCTCGCTATGGGCGCGGCCGTTCGAGCGGCGCAACAGCGCGCGCAGCCGGGCCGACAGTTCGGAAAGATCGAACGGCTTGCCGAGATAATCGTCGGCGCCGCCATCGAGCCCGTCAATCCGGTCCGAAATCAGATTGCGAGCGGTCAGCAGGAGAATAGGCGTCGCGACGCCCTGCGCGCGCCACTCGCCGAGTAGATCGAGACCGGAACCGTCCGGCAGGCCGATATCGAGCACGATGGCCGCATGATCGCCGGCATCGAGACCGGCGCGGGCATCGGCGCAGCTTGCCACGGCATCGACTTCGAACCCGTCAAGTCCGAGCCCGGCGACGAGGCCGTCGCGCAGTACATCATCATCTTCGACTATCAATATCCGCATCAGCTCTTCCGATCACGCACCAAGCTTATCGCACACTTAACGCGCAGGCTAAGCTTGCCTTAAGTTTTGCTGCCAATCACCCCGCGCTATGGACGGCATTATCCAGATCGGCCCTTTGATGCTCGCGAGCGACCGGCTGCTTGCGGTCGTGGCTTTATGGCTGTTTCTCGGCGTCGGCGCATGGATCGACACGCGTACTGGCAGTCGCGCGGGACGTGCGGCATGGATAGCCGCTCTCGTGGGAATCCTGGCCGCGCGCTTTGCCTATGTGGTGGAGAACTTCACGGCGTTTGCGGCCGAGCCGTGGACTGTCATCGCGCTCTGGCAAGGCGGGTTCACGATCTGGCCTGGCGTTGGCGCCGCGGCCGCGGCGACCGCTTTGCTGCTTGGACGACAGCGGGCAACCGGAGGGCTGCTTGTGTCGCTCGCGGCGCTGGCGCTGGCGCATATGGGACTGACGCACTGGCTTGCACCGTCCGTCCGCCCGCTTCCCCAAGGCATTGTCCTTGCCGACATGGACGGCAAGACGCTGTCGCTTGACAGCTTGCGAGGACAGCCGTTCGTGCTCAATCTTTGGGCGACCTGGTGCCCGCCTTGCCGCCGCGAAATGCCCATGCTGATCGACGTGGCGAGCGGCTCGAAGGTTCCTATTCTGCTGGTGAACCAGCGCGAAACGCGTGTCGCGATTGCAGCATATCTGAAGCGCGAAAATCTCGCTGCATCCGCCGTTGTCCTCGATCCCGTCGGCGTCCTGGGCGAGACGACTGGCGCGCAGGCATTTCCCACCACCCTGTTTGTTGATGCGGCCGGGCAGATCCGCCGCACCCATGCGGGTGAAATCTCTCGTGCCGCACTAATGGCGACTATCCGCGATCTGGAAAGGAATCCGATATGAAGAAACTCGCACTTGTCGGCATGCTGGGGGCTGTCGCTCTCGGCGCCGGCGTCGTGGCTGTCCGGGCTGGCGGCGATGACGGCAGCGCCCATGCCCAATCGACCGCTGGGTCCACAGATACAGATTCTCAGGCGTCGGCTGAGGGCGCGCGTATCCGTCATGAGATACAGAATGATCCGGTTGCGCCAACCGTCGCACCGCAAGGATACGACGTGACGATCGTGTTCTTCTCCGACTATCAATGCCCCTATTGCCGCAAAGTGCATCCCGTTCTTGAAGACTTGATGCGCGAGGACAAGAAGGTGAAGCTGGTTCATCGGGACTGGCCGATCTTCGGCGCCGCGTCCACGGAAGCGGCGAAGGCGGCAATCGCATCCCAATATCAAGGCAAGCACGCGGCCTTCAACGACGCCCTCATGCGATCGCAGGGAAAGCTCAGCTCGGAATCTATCCGGGCCGCCGCCGACCGCGCCGGTGTCGATTGGGCCAGATTGCAGGCGGATTTGGCAGCGCACCGCACGGAGATCGATCAGACACTCAGCCGGTCCAGCCGCTATGCGGCGATGATGGGACTTTCGGGCACACCGGCAATGCTGGTCGGCAATTATCTGATCCCCGGAGCAGTCGATTTGTCCAATATGCGCGAGGCAGTCGCGATGGCGCGTTCCCAGGGCCAGCAGGCGCAAACGCAATAAGGCGCGACCGCATGATCCCGGCAAGTCGCGCCCCGGCTCAGGGAGCCGCGGCTTGTAAGGATGCCTTCGCTCCACCGCCGATCGCCCGAACCAGCGCGATCGCAGCCCGCCGTTGATCGACCGAGATCCTGATGCTGTCTTGCTGGGCCGCTAGCGATGCCGTTTGTGCGGTCGTGACTTCGAGATAATCGGCTGCCCCGTCTCGATACCTGTCGAACGCCAAGTCTTCCGTCCGCCTCGCAGCATTGGCCGCTTCGCTTTGCCGGACATTCTGTCGGCCAAGTGCATCGACCCGCGCAAGCGCATCCTCAGCTTCCTGAAAAGCCCCAAGCACGATGCTCCGATAGTTGGCCGCCAACTCCTCATATTGGGCCTTGCTCATGGCGAGCTGGGCCTTGCGTCGTCCCCCGTCGAACAGGTTGAGAACCGCGCTCAGCGGACCCAAGCCCCAAAAACTGGTCGGTGCACCGATAATTGGCGTGTCAGTTGCTTGAAATCCGCCGGCCAGACCCAGTGAGATGTCGGGGAAGAATGCTGCTTTCGCGACGCCGATCCGGGCATTGGCAGCGGCAAGCCGGCGCTGTGCCGCAGCGATGTCGGGACGCCGCTGAAGCAGCTCAGAGGGAAAACCGCTGGGATAGGCCGGGAGTGCCGTTGGGCGCACTTGAGGCTCCACGGAAAAGGTCGAAGGCATCTCGCCGATCAGCGCGGCGAGCTGATGCTCTATCTCCGCATGATCGGCTTGAAGTCCATGAGCGCGGGCGGCGACGCTGGAAAGCTGCGTCTGTGATCGGTTGATATCGACACCGGAGGCAATACCGCCATCATGGCGCGTCACGATGAGCTGATGCGCACGCTCATAGGCCAATACGGTTTGATCGAGCAGCATTTGCTCCGTTTCGATGCCACGTAGCCGAATATAGAGATCCGCGACCGCAGCCTGAAGGCTGAGGCGTGCCGATCGCAGATTGGCGGCTTGCGCTTCGGCATCCGCCTGCGCGGCCCGCACGGAATTGCGCACACGCCCCCAGAGGTCGAGTTCGTAGGACATCGCGCCGCCGAGGATGAATTGATTGGCTGTCACCGGATTGCCCGGGCCTATGGGCCGGCCGGCCGATAGCCTCTCGCGCGAGGCTGCACCTTGGGCATTAAGGGTTGGGAATTGTCCAGCTCCGGCGGCGCTCGCATTGGCCAATGCTTGATCATAACGGGCAAGTGCGGCGGCAAGGGTTGGAGTAGCGGCATCGACCTTCGCCATCAGACCGTCGAGGACAGGATCGTCGAAGGCGCGCCACCAGTCGCCACGATCGAAGGCGTCGGCAGGCACGGCCGCTGTCCAGGCAGCGCCGTGATTGAACGACGACGGCACCGCCATCTCCGGTAATTCGGGTGAATTGAGGGTCGCACATCCGGTTAGCGCGAGGGCGGCGAAGGCTGGGAAACTAACTTTTCGCATTATCGGCTTTCGGCATATTGGAACGAACAACGCGAACCTGCTCACCTTGAACGAGCGAATCGGGCGGGGTCAGGACGATGCGATCCCGCGCGGTAACGCCGGCAAGGATTTCGATCGTTGCGCCCTGATCCCGGCCAACCTTGACGGGGCGCAACGACACCCGACCGTTCCCATCGACAACGGCGACGCGCGTCCCTTTCGATCCGAGGATCAATGTGCTGGCGGGAAGCTGGTAGGCCCCGGCGGCGCCGGCTATTGGAATGCGGACATCGACATAGGCGCCGGGACGCAGGCGTCGGTCGCGATTTTCCATGAGAAATTCGACGAGCATCGTCCCCGAACGCCGTTCCACGGCCTCGGCGGTACGGACGAGCACAGCCTCGAAATGCTCGCCCGGTTGCTGTGGCAGCGAGAATTGCGCCCGGATGCCCTCTGCCAGGCCGTGTGCGGCAGTCTGGGGAACGCGAACATGGAGGCGTAATCGACTTACATCCGCGATGGTGAACAGTGGTTCGCCTCCGGCGCTACCTGCACTCACGAGTGCGCCGAGTTGGGCGGAACGGCTTGTAACCACGCCATCAAAGGGAGCGCTGAGTTGCGTGAAGCCCTGCATCGCACGCAGTCGGCCGACATTGGCCTCCGCCGCGCGCGCCCGGGCGTCGATGGAGACAAATTGACCGTGCTTTTCGTCGCGCTCCTGCCGCGATACCGCATCCTTGGCCAACAGGCTTTCCCAGCGCTCCGCACTGATCCGGGCCAGTTCGCGATCGGCGGAGGCTGTCTGGTAATCCGCCCGCGCCTGTGCAAGCTGCTGATCGAGTTCTGGTGCGTCAAGTAGCGCGAGCGTTTGCCCCGCGCGCACAGTATCGCCGATGTCCGCGCGCCAGGCGCGGACGTAGCCGCTGACCCGCGCACTGATTTCCGCGCGGTTCCAGGCTTCGAGAGTGCCGGGCAACACGATTTTCCCGCCCTGCGCGGGCTGCGGACGCACCACGTTTACGTTGATAAGGGCGTTCTCCGCCGCGATCGTCGCCTGCTCGCGCTCGGCCGCGCCGCGCGCCATCAAGCCGCCGCCGACGAGCGCAAGGACGAGGAAGGCACCGCCGCCGCCATAGCGCCAAAGCCGCTTTCCAGAAGGTTGGTCAGACATGTTTGAGTTCCAGTTCCCTTGCAGGTGAGGCCGGCGCACCCTTGCGGTGCGCGAAGCTGAAAAGGGCGGGCACGAACACGAGCGTCGCGACCGTCGCGAAGATGAGACCGCCGATCACGGCGCGTCCGAGCGGCGCGTTCTGTTCAGCGCCTTCGCCGATCCCGATGGCCATGGGAGTCATGCCGATCATAATCGCCAGCGCCGTCATAATGACCGGCCGGAATCGCACGGTCGCGGCATCCAGCGCTGCCTGGACGGCATCACCCGTTTCGGCGAGGCGCTCCCGCGCGAAGCTGACGACAAGGATTGAGTTGGCAGTCGCCACCCCCATGGACATGATTGCGCCGGTCAGTGCGGGCACGGAGATCGTCGTTCCGGTGAGGAACAGCATCCAGACGATACCGGCAAAGGCGGCGGGTAGCGCACCGATGATCACCAGTGGATCGACCCAGCTTTGGAAGTTCACGACGATGATGAGATAGATGAGCGCGATCGCTCCGATCAAGCCGAAGGTCAGGCCGGAAAAAGCCTGATTCATCGTCTCAAACTGTCCGGCGACCGTGACGGTCACGCCCTTGGGCCGCTCCTTTTCCAGACCTTCGATAGCCCGCTGGACATCGCTTACAACCGCGCCCAGATCGCGTCCCTGCGTGGTCGCATAGAGATTGACCATTGGCTGAATGTTGGCGCGGCTGACGACCGAGAAAGTCGTATCGCGCGTGATGGCACCTAGGCCGCCCAGCGTCTGCGCTTCACCTCCCGCCGCCGAGATCGGCAGCGATTCAAGTGAGGCGAGCGAATCCACCCGCATTTCGGGAACCTGCGCGACCACAGGATAGGAAACACCGTTTTCAGGATTGAGCCAGAAAACTGGCGCGGTCTGTGTGGTCCCGGCTAGTGCGGTGGCGAGATTGGTGGTGACGTCGCGCTGGGTCAGCCCATATTGGGCGATGCGTGCGCGGTCGATATCGACATTGATCTGCGGCGCGCGGGAGGATTGCTGGATTCGCGCGTCGGCAAGGCCAGGAATAGAGCGAACGCGCTGCAACAGCTTCCGCGCATAGGCTTCGTTGGCCGCGAGGTTGCGACCGCTCACCTGGATGTCGATGGGTGCCGGTGACCCGAAGTTGAGGATCTGGCTGGTGATATCGGCCGGCAGAAACGCAAAGTCGATGCCGGGGAAGCTTCGGGGCAGTTCCCGGCGGAGCGTTGCGACATGACCTTCCGTCGGCGAGCGATTACGCTGGAGGGCGATCAATATGTCGCCCTCATGCGAGCCGACCGTGCCGGAATTATTGTAGATCACGTTGAGCGGGGCGGTGGAAAGGCCGATATTAGCGACCATCGATTTCACTTCCTTCGCCGGGATCAACTCCCGCACCCGGCTCTGCACCTGCGAGAATAGCGCCGCGCTGTCTTCCAGACGGGTGCCCACGGGCGCGCGGACATGCAGGGTGATCTGCTCGGCATCGACGCTGGGGAAGAAATCGCGGCCCAGCGTGGGAATTAGCAGCAGCGAGGCAACCATGGCCGCGAGGAACGCCGGCATGAAAACCCTTCGGACGGCGAGGATGCGGGACAGCAGACCGCCGAACCGATCCTTCTGCCGATCGAACCAGAGCGAGAAACCGTGCTGGAGACGCACCAGCGGGTTGGCCGATTGCGCCCGCGCCGCCTCATCGCCGTGACGATGGGGCCGCAGCAGATACATGGCCATGGTGGGGATGAGCGTGCGCGAGAGGATGAACGAAGTGATCATCGCGAAGATCACCGACAGCGCCATCGGCACGAACAGATATCCGGCGACGCCGGGCAGGAAGAACATCGGCACGAAAACGATGCAAATGCAGGTGACGGCGACAAAAGCGGGGGTGACGATCTGGACCGCTCCGTCCATGATCGATTTGAGCACCGGCTTTCCTTTCTCAAGGTGCCAGTTGATGTTCTCGATCGTAACCGTGGCGTCATCGACGAGGATGCCGATCGCCAGCGCCAGCCCGCCCAGCGTCATGATGTTGAGGGTGTTTCCGGTCGCGCCGAGTGCGAACAGCGCGCCCAGGATCGCCAGCGGAATGGTGGTTACGATGATGACGGTCGATCGCCACGAGCCGAGAAACAGCAGGATCATCAGCGACGTCAGCACTGCGGCGAGCACGCCTTCATAGGCGACGGCGGAAACGGCGGCCTTCACCAGCACCGATTGATCGCCGATGAGCTGCACCTTGAGGGTGTCCGGCAGTCCCTCGGTGATCGCCGGGAGCCGATCGCGGATCGTGTCGACGATCGTGAGGGTCGAGGCCGCGCCGCTCTTGAGCGTGGTCATCAACGCCGAGCGCTGCCCGTCCACCTGCACGATATTGGTCTGCGGGGGCGAACCATCGCGCACCTGGGCAATATCGCGCATAAAGATGGTAGCGCCATCGACGACCTTGATCGGCAGGTTGTTGAGCTGCTCGACCGATCCCGGCGCATTGTTGAGACGAACATTATATTGCAATCCGCCGATTTTGGCGAACCCTGCCGGCGTGATCTGGGTCTGCGCGGCGATTGCGGCGGCGACGTCGCCGGCGGACAGACCCTTTGAACGCAGTGCGCCGGGATCGATGTCTATCTGGATTTGCCTCTGCTTGCCGCCAAAAGGGAACGGCATGGCGACGCCCGGAACGGTGATGAGCTGCGGGCGAATCTGATTCAGGCCCAGATCGTATAGCTGCTGCTCACTCAGGCCTTCGCCAGCCAAGGCAAGCTGAACGATCGGCACGGTCGAGGCATCGTAATTGGTAATCATCGGCGGCGAGATGCCCGGCGGCAATTGTCGCAAAATTGTTTGTGAAATCGATGTGACCTGTGCGGTCGCGGTGCGGATGTCGGCGCTTGGCTGAAAATAGATCCGTACCACTGCCACGCCATTCAGTGACTGGCTTTCGATGCTGTCGATATCGTCGACGGTAGTGGTCAGCACGCGTTCGAACGGATTGATGATCCGGCCAGCCATCTCTTCCGGCGACAGGCCGTTATAGCTCCATGCCACAGCGATGACGGGCACACCGATCCGTGGGAAAATGTCGACCGGCATCCGCAAAACCGAGAATATGCCCAGCCCAAAGATGAGGATAGCCATGACGATGAAGGTCAGCGGCCGCGTGAGCGCGATCCGCACCAGCGCGATCATAGGACGGCACTCCGCCGCCAGCGGTCGAAAACTTTGGGCATTGATGATTCCTCCCGGATTGCCGGGGGAGAGACAGGCCCTAGCTTAAGGCGGACTTATGGAGCGCGTTCCAGGCGGCGAATGACCGTACCCGCGCTACGCTGTCCTGCTTCCACCGCGCCCGCAAGGTAGCCCGGCTCGGTCAGGCTTGTTTCGCTTGCGGCAAGGACAAGACGATCCTGCCAGTCTTCGCCTAGCCACGGCGCTGAGGCGGGAAAAGGGTGTTCGCCGCCGCTCTGGTCGAGCTCTGTCGCGGTCAGCGGATCGGCCGCCCAATCCTTGAACAGCGTGGCGCGTGGGCTGGCCGCGTCCTTCCCGAACAGCCGCGCAAACTGGAGAAGGCAGGCCTGTGCAATCGTCTCCGAGTTGAACTGCCTGCGCTGGGATGCGGACAGGCCAAGGAAACCGAATAGTGCGGCTTGTCCCGATGCGGTCGTTGCATCGTGGATTTCCGTCATCGGCCCCATCGCGCTGCGGGCGTGGCCGGAAAGCCCAGCATCGCGCCAAAATGGCCGCTCATACAGGGCAAAGAATTTGGCATGCGGCGCCATCCACGTCGGGGTCTGGCGCCAGCGTCGGACTGTGGCCTCATCCAGAGCAGGTGAAAAATGAATCAGGGCCTGCGCCAGTCTTGGCGGGACGGCGAGCACCGCCTGCCTGGCGCTAATGCTGCCACGGCCATCGGTTACAAGGTCCACGCCTTCCTTCGTGGAGGCTATATGCGTGATCGGCGTATCGAGCAGAATGCACTGTGCAGGCAACGGCTTGCCCAGCGCGGAGACGATTGTGCTCATTCCCCCGGCGACCCGGATCGACGGCGGTGCGGCTGCCATCGTGGGATAACGCTGGGGTGTTTGTCCGGTCGCATGTTCGAATAGCATGTCGCCGTCGCTAAACTGAGCGAAAACCGGCAATTGCAGCGCGCGAATCAACGCGCCAAGTTCCGGCTGGATGTCGGGCCATATCCATGAGGGGCCGAGATCGAAGTCATCTTTGGCCATTGTCCCGTCCCCGCCAGCCGAGACTATCCTGCCACCGAGCCTGTTTCTGGCCTCGACCAGCGTGAATTCTATTCCGGCCTCATAAAGCGCGCGAGCGACGACAAGACCCGAAAGCCCTCCGCCAATTATGACGACATCGGTTCGCATCAATCCGCGAAGGCGCACACGTCATCGTGAAGCAGTGGCGCCGACTTGAACCAGACGCTCGCGCCCTCCGGTCCGACGTGTGCGGTCAGCGGTTCGCCGGGCGGCAGTCGCAACCAGCTCCAGCAGGCCAGCGTGTCGCTTTCGCTGTCGAAGCTCCCCTTCAGAACCAGCAGTTCCAACCCCTCAGGATTGCCCAAATTGACTTCGGCATCGGGTTGCCATGTTTCGAGCATCACATGCTCCGACGCGTTTTGGAACAAAAGGAACGAAGAGATGACACCGGGGCGAAGGGTTATGGCCTTGCCATCGCCGGGGCGCGCTACGACGCGTTCCCGATCCGTGGCGCCGAACTGCCATAATTTGACGAAGATGATACAACCGTCCTCGCTGCCCGGCGCATGTCCGGTTCCCGGCGGATTGCGGACATAAGTGCCGACCGGGAAGTCCCCGATTTCGTCCTGAAACGTGCCTTCCAGCACCAGAAATTCCTCGCCGCCCGGATGGCCATGCCGCGCGAAATGGCTGCCCGGCGCGTAGCGAACGATCGAGGTGGCACGCGCCTTTTCCTCGCCGATACGGAACAGCATCCGGCGTTCGACGCCCTTGGCCGGACTTGGCACCCAATCCAGCGTGGCCGCATGAACCAGCGTGCGGACCGAAAGATCATCGTTCAGCAGCATGGCTCACAACTCAGCCCGGCCGCCGTCCACGACGATTTCAGCGCCCAGCATATAGCTTGACGCATCGCTTGCGAGGAACAGGACGGCGGCGGCGATTTCCTCGGGGCAGCCCATCCGGCCGAGCGGCACCTGCGCGCCGACCTTCTCCGCATAGGCGCGGAAGTCTTCCTCGCTTTGATCCTTACCGCGATGGATCGGCGTTTCGATCGAGCCGGGGCTGACGGCGTTGACCCGGATCTTCCGGTCAAGCAATTCGGCCGAGAGCGTGCGGGCGAAGGAGCGCACCGCTGCTTTCGAGGCCGACAGCAGGGTGCGGCCCGGCGCCCCGACCTGATTGAGCCAAGAGGTGTTGAGAATGATCGAGCCGCTTTCGCGCATCAGCGGCAGCACGGCCTGAACGGTGAAGAAGACCCCTTTCACATTGACGTCCATCATACGGTGGTATGCCGCTTCGTCGGTGGTCGCGATCGGTGTCCCGAACGCGACGCCGGCATTGGCGAACAGGATATCAAGGCCACCAAAGGCCGTATCGAGCGCTTCGCGCATTCGCGCGAGATCGTCGAGGGAGGTGACGTCCCCGCGAAGCGCCACGATATCATCGCCCAGATCGGCAACAGCGCGATCAAGCTTTTCCTGCGAACTACCGAGGATCGCGACGCGCGCGCCATTGTCCCGCAGCAGGCGCGCCGTGGCCAGCCCGATGCCGCTTGATCCGCCCGTTACGAGCGCCGTCTTTCCGTCCAGCATGATCCATGCCTCCTGATACGGATATCCCGCAGTCTCAGATCGCGAGTGCGACCAGGAAGCGCGACACCATGTTGTAAGCGGCGACCGTCGCGACCGCCTCGACAGTCTGCTGTTCGCCGAAAAGCGATTTGAGTTCGTCGATGAGCTGGCCATCGACGTCGACATTGCGGGTGGACTGGTCCGTCAGTTCCAGAAGCGCGCTTTCCTTTTCATCAAAGAGCGGGTCGATCCCGTCGCCGCGCAGGGCTTCGCATTTAGCCTCCGTGCCGCCAGCCGCGAGATAGGCGGGCTTGTGGACATTCCACTCGAACTCGGCGCGATTGAGCGCGGCCACGCGGCACATGATGAGTTCGCGATATTCAAGGTCGAGATCGAACTCCGCGCGCACCCGTCCGAGCAGCCCGTTCCACCCGGTTGCCAGCGGGAAACTCTTGAGGAGAACGCGGTCGATGCCGATCAGTTCGCCATTCGGACGGCGGGCCTTCATGCTTTCCACCAGATCGGCGGGCGCAGGATCACCATCCTGCCACGGTGTTATTCTTACGCCGGTCATCCAAATTCTCCTGTCTATGTGGTCGTTTCGAGCAGGCGCGCCGTGAGATACATGCCGATGCCGAACACGGAATGGCCGATCACGCTTTTGAGGCGCGTCACATTGGGTTTAGGCGTGCGCGATCCGGCCGGCCCGAGTCCCAGGCCGGGCATCATCACGAAATAGGGCAGGACCAGCAGCACCAGCGCCAGGATCAGAGGCTCGACGATGCTCGGGCTCCGGAACCAGCCTGCGCCCCAGATGGCGAGCAGCAGCAAGCCATAGCCAATGCCGATGCCATAGTGGAAGGCCCAGCCCAGCGCATGTTCGCCGGGCACCGGCTTTGCCTGTCCGATGGCGGGCTGGACGAACTCGCCTTTGGGCATATGGCCGATCCAGCGCCCGACCATCTGCCAGTTGGTCGCGGGCACGCCGAAGAAGCGCTGGAGGATGAAGGTATAGAGATCGAGGATGATCGTGCCGCCGACGCCGACCAGCGCGGCGCGGACAAACATTTCCGTTGAGGTCATGATACAGCTTCCTTGCCGATTGAGGGAGAGCGCTCCAGCCGGGCGACGAACAACAGCGCGATCACCGCGAGAGCGAGCGGCCCGAACGACACCCACAGCACCATGTCCCAGCCATAGGCGGTGAGCAGGCCGCCCGATGAGAAGGAACCGACCGCCATCGTCCCGAAGACGATGAAGTCGTTCAATGCCTGCACGCGGGTCTTCTCTTCCGGCCGATGGCATTCGAGCACCAGCGCGGACGCGCCGATGAACCCGAAATTCCAGCCCACGCCGAGCAGGACCAGCGTGGCCCAGAAATGCGCGACGTCGATGCCGGCGAGGCCCACCGCTGCCGAGATGCCGATCAGCACCAGGCCGACCGCGACGACGCGGCCCGCCCCGAAGCGGGTGATGAGGTGGCCGGTGAAAAAGCTCGGCGCATACATGGCGATGACGTGCCATTGCAGGCCGAGGTTGGAGGCTTCCTGGCTATGGCCGCACATGCGCATCGCGAGCGGGGCCGAGGTCATCAGGAAGTTCATCAGCATATAGGACACCGCGCCGCAGGTCGCGGCGACGATGAACAGCGGTTGTCGGGCAATCACCGACAGGGGCCGGCCGCCCGCCCTCTCAGCGGTGGTCGGTATCGGCAATCTGACGCCCGCCAGCACCACCGCCGACAGGACCGCGACCAGCGCCTGTACGAGAAAGGTTGCCGCGAACATATGCGGGGGCCACAGGTCCATGGTATATGTAACGAGTTGTGGCCCGACCACGCCTGCCGCGACGCCGCCGGCCATCACGATGGAAAGTGCGCGCGGCCGCCATTCCGGCTCGACACAATCCGCCGCGGCGAAGCGGAACGACAGGACGACGGCGGCGTAAGCGCCGCCAAAGAAGGTGGCGAGACAGAACAGCCAGAACGATCCCAGCACCACCGCCAGCGCCGCGAGCAGGCCGGTCAGCACCCCGCCGGCGGTCCCGGCGAGGAACGCCGCGCGGCGGCCATAACGGCGGGCGATCATCCCCGCGGGTAGAATGCAAGCCGCCATTCCGACGACGAAGACCGAAATGGGCAATGTCGCCAGCGCCTTGTCCGGGGCGAGCGCCGCGCCGATGATCGCGCCGGTCGCATAGATCACCGTCGAATTGGCGCCGGCAAGCGCCTGCGCCAGCGAAAGCCGGATGATCGTGCCGCGTTGTTCGCGGCGGCTCCCCAGGTCAGGCACGGCGGTCGAGGTGATCATGAAGCCAGCCCGGAAAGCCAGCGATTGTCGCGCGGCGACGGACGGCGATGGAGGCGGCGGTCGAGCAAGGTCCGCGCCTTCTCCGTCTCGCCGGCGCGCATCAGCGCGATCAGCAGCATGTCTTCGGGAAACTCCCGTTGAGCGTTGCTGCCGCCGATCCGCGCGACATCCGCAGCCATCGGTGCGAGGATCCGCGCGCATCCGGCATAATCTTGCCCGGCGAACGCCATCGCGGCCCGGCCGATAGCGGGCACGATCGCGCCCGCACCCAGCGCCCCATCGGCGACCATCTCGTCCAGCGCGGCGATGCGGCGGACGAGGCCTGTGCTATCGCCGGTCGCGGCCTCGAGCAGCGCCATATGGGCATCGACGAAGGCATGGCCGGGTTTGGGAAAGGCGTCCCGCGCATAGGCGGCCGCATCCTGCCAGAGTCCCTCGGGCACGGCATGGCCATAGGCTTGCACCCGCCAGAGCAGCGATGCGGCGTCGCTGACGATATTGATCGGCGTTCCCAGTGACACCGAATGTTGCACCTTGTCGGCATAGATGGCGAGCGCGCGATCGGCGTCGCCGCGCTCCAGCGCGACGAGCGCCGCGTGCCAGGCGATATGTCCGTGCAGGATGCCGGCGCGGGGATAATCCGGAAGCCAATTCGCGATCAGCGCGTCGGCCGCGTCGTTCGCACCGCTCTCGAACATCGCATGAGCCAGCGCGTGCGCCGTATTGGCGTTTTCACGGCGCAGCCCGATCGCGCGCTCCAGCATAGTGCGCCCGCGCGCGACCTCGCCATTTTCGGCCAATGACCAACCATAATAGGTGAGGAACCACCAATCATCGTCGGGGAATTCCGCCGCGTGGCGGGCGCACAGATCGACCTTGGCCTGATTGTGGTCGGCCATGCCGGAGAAAGCGAACAGCCCGAAAGCGCCGATCGGTAGCGACAGGATGATCGCATCGCGCGGCCAGCGTTCGACATGGGCGAGCGCGGACGCCAGCGCCTCTTGCGAACGTCCGTTGATCGCGAGCATCAGCGCATTGACATGACCTGCTTCCCGCTCGGTATGAGTGGAACCCACCTTTTCCTGTGCGACCACGATCCGGCCGCGCGCTTCGGCAGGCTGGGCGCGCATCGCGTGCAACCGCGCGCGGGCCGCATGCGCCAGGGCGAAATCGGGATCGGCGTCAATCGCCCCATCCAATGCTTCCGCCGCTCCCGGCCACGCCGACAGCATCAAAGCCACGCCCTCGCGATAGAGCGCGGCCGCTTCATCGGACGCGGTTGAAAGAGGAAGGTCGTAAGTGTCGAGTTTCGCCATTGGCGGCTCTATTTCCGTGGGTTGGATTGCGGGCAAAGCGCCGCCGGGCGCTGCCTCGCGTTATAATCACTTTCCGACTGTCCGTCTTTCAATTACAAGACAATCTATGTACAATAGCGGACAAACATTGGATTGGCTGGCCGTGGCGGCGCCGCCGGACGCGCAACCGCCCGCGCCGATGACCATGCGCGCGCAGTCGCTCCCGCCGCGCAGTTACTTTCCCGAACACGCCCATGATTGGGGTCAGTTGGTCTACGCGATTTCAGGGGTTCTCACGGTCGCGATCGCGGGGCGATCCTTCGTCATTTCACCCGAACAGGCCGTGTGGCTGCCCTCCGGGATCACCCATCGCGTCGGATCGCTGCTGGGGGCCGAGTTTCGCAGCCTCTGGATCGCGGCGGAAGCCGGAGTCGGGTTTCCCCGCGAACCCACGGTCCATGCGGTCGGCCCTCTTCTCAAAGCGCTGATAGCGGAGACGGTCGACCTCCGGTCCAAGGAGAATGACCGCGGATATGCTGGCCGCGTCACAGACCTCATCCTCGATCAATTGCGCCGCGCCGCGCCAATCCCGGCAGCTTTGCAATGGCCACAAGGCGAAGTCCTCTCAGGCCTCTGCGCCACGCTCTATGCCGATCCCGCCGATGCACGGTCGGCTGAGGAATGGGCGCGCTCGCTTGGTATGTCGTCGCGGACTCTGACCCGTCGCTTCGAAGCCGAGATCGGTATGAGCCTGCGCTCCTGGCGCCGCCGGATGCGGTTGTTCAAGGCCGTCGAGTTGCTTGGCGGCGGGATGGATGTGACTAGCGTGGCGCTGGAACTCGGCTATGGATCGCCCTCGGCGTTCATCTATGCGTTTCGCACTGAAATGGGGGCAAGCCCTCGATCCTACATGCGTCAGCAAGGCAACGGCGCAAGCAGATGATAGCTTGGATCTCGCTGCAAATTCTGCACGGAGGGAAGGAAGGATGACCCTCACGCCACCAGCTTGGTTGACACGTCCGACCCCCGCACCAATGTCAGATCGACGGGGCAGCGATCCGCGATCGAAATCAGCTTGGCCTGCTGTTCGTCATCAAGCGGCCCATCGAGCGTGACCATGCGCTCAAACAGATCGGCGGGTGTTTCCCCGGACCGCTTCGAATGCTTCACGGTTACGCCCGCCCGTTCAAGCGGGAGGCCCTTTCGCTGTGCATACATGCGCATGGTCATGACGGTGCAAGCCGCAAGGCCCGCCGATACAAGCTCATAGGGAGACAGGCCGCTGCCCAACCCGCCGACCGAGACCGGCTCATCGGCCAGAAAGCGATGGTTGCCGGCTTGCATGGTGAGTTGGAACGCCCCTTTGCCGGTTTCCAATGCGGTCACGCCCTCTCCATCCGAGACACTCGGAAGATCGTCCTTGATCGGCGACAGATAACGCGACGCCCACGCTGCAATGACGGTGGCGGCATAATCCGCATCGCCGCGACGGATCAGCAGATGATCGGCATCATCCAGGGAGATGAAGCTTTTGGGGTGCTTCGCGGATTGAAAGATCTTCGACGCATTTTCGATGCCGACGATCCTGTCGCCCGGAGCGTGCAAGATAAGCAACGGGCGGCGCAGGTTGCGCACGTAGCCCAAAAGATCTTGCTCGCGGACATCGTTGATGAAGCTCCGGCGGATCACGAATGTTCGGCCGCCTAGTTCGACTTCCGCGGTGCCTTCAGTCTCCGCCCGAGCCAGCATGGTCGGATCGAAATGGCCCAGGATATGTTCAAGATCAGCCGGCGCGCCTATGGTGGCGACAGCCTCAATTGAGGCGAGGCTGCCCGCGGCCGCGAGGGCAGCCGCGCCGCCCAGGCTATGACCGATCAGGAGCGAGGGCGGCATGCCGGCTTCCGTCATCGCGCGGACCGCGGAAACGAGATCATCGACGTCGGCAGCGAAAGTCCCTTCGCCACCACTGCCCAGGCCGGCGAAATCAAAGCGCAGCACACCAATCCCGCCTAGTGCCAGCGCTCGCGAAACTCGCACGGCGGCGAGGCTGTCCTTTCCACACGTGAAGCAGTGAGCGAAGATCGCCCATCCGCGCGGCGTCGTCTGCGGAAATTCCAGACGACCGGAGAGGCGGTTTTCCGAAGCACCATCGAATTCAAACACCTGTTGACCCATGGGTCGGCTTCCTTTTTCAAAGCTTCATTTTAGTATGACGGTCCCGAAGAGGATATGGTTTGCCGGACCAGAAGGTCGCTCGTAAGAATCTGCGGCAATTCCCGCACCTCGCCCGAAGGGGTGACGAACAGATAATAGGGAATGGAATTGCGCCCGCGGGAAGCGAGGAAGCGTGTGATCGCCGGATCGCCCTGCGTCCAGTCGCCCACCAACGTCACCACGCCACCCTTTTCGAACGCCGCGCGCGTATCCGGTCGATCGATAGCGACACGCTGGTTGACCTGACAGACGAGGCACCAGTCGGCGGTCATATCCACGAATACCGGCTGCCCTTCGGTCTGAAGCTCGGCGAGGCGCTCTTCGCTGAACGGTTCGACATTTGCATCGGCGTTGGACGGAGCTGCCAGAGCCGGGCGCGGCAGATCGAGGCCGACCGCAAGCAACAGGGCTGCCGCGACCGGCAGTAACGCGGCCCCGGCGCTACGACCGCGATTCTGGCGCAGTCCCGCCCACCACAGGCCCACCCCAGCCAATGCGGAGAGCAGCAGGCCAAGAGACAGGCCATCCACGCCGCTCTGTCGTCCCAGCACCCAGGCGAGGCCAATGGTGGTCAGCAGCATAGGAAGCGCCAGCATGCGGCGGAAGGTTTCCATCCACGCCCCCGGCTTGGGCAAAAGCCGCTGGAGGGCGGGAATGAAGGCGATGGCGAGGAACGGCAGCGCCATGCCGATGCCGAGGCCGGCGAACACTGTCAGCGCTTCAGGGGCTGGCAGCACCAGCGCCGCGCCCAGCGCGACGCCCATGAACGGGCCGCTGCAAGGCGTCGCGATCAGCGCGGCGAGCGCGCCGGTGCCGAAGGCTCCTGGCCAGCCCGGCGCCGCCATGGCGCGATGCGCGATGGAGATGCCCCTTATCTCGAACAATCCGGCCAGATTGAGGGCGATGGCCAGCGACAGCAGCATTAGCAGCAGAATGATATGCGGGTTCTGGAGCTGGAAGGACCAGCCGATATCATGCCCCAGCAACCGCGCGCTCACTAATATGGCGCCCAGCGCGAAGGTGGTAGCGACACTGCCAGCGAAATAGGCGATGCCCTCGACTTTCGCCGCGCGGCGATCAACGCCGGCCTTCGTCAGGCTCAACGCCTTCAGCGACAAGATCGGGAAGACGCAAGGCATCAGATTGAGCAGCAGGCCGCCGAGCACGGCACCGGCGAGCGCGACCCACAAGGCGGGCATATCGCCGGTGGTCGGCGTGGCTGGATCAGGGGACGCCATAGCGGCGGGAATGCTCTCCGCTGGAGCGGCCGCATCTGGCGCGGACTCGCTCTCGGCTATGGCGAGCGGATTTTCGGCCAGGTCCAGCTTGACGTTGGTAATCGCGACGCTTCGGTGGCCATCGGCCATGACCCCGGCGAATGGCGCGGCGGGCGCCGGTCCTGCCGCTGCGACCTCGACCTTGATGGTCCCGTCCGGCTGGCGGGTCACATGCTGCCGGGCACCCGCCTCGAACCAGCCGCTTTCCTGAGGGAAGAGCAGCGCACGATTGGCATCCAGCCCCTCCGCGCCTGAAATGACGAACGACCAGCGGCTATCCGCAGCCCGCAGGCTTCCTTGCGCTGCCACTGACGGCAATGCCGCTTCCGCCGCCGAAAACAGCGATCGATGTTCCGGGCTTGCGGCTCCGTCGCCTGTGGTCAACGCAAGCTGGAGCGTCGCGCGTTCAGGCACGCACAAAGCATCAGAACAGGCAAGCCACGACAGATCGACGCTGATCGGCAGCGATGTGCCCGGCACGATGGAATCGTCGATCTCAAGATCGGCCAAGAGTGAGAACGCGCCCTCGTGAACATAGCTGGCAAGGCCCGCCAATTCGAGCAGCGCGGGCGCGGGATGTTCGAGCGGGCCAGCGTGTACGCCTTCCGGCAGATGCCATTCGGCATCGACCGACAGGCCGCTGTCACCCGGATTGATCCAATAACCATGCCATCCCTGCTCGGGGATCATGCGGATCGCAAGGCGGGTCTTTTCGCCCGGTTTCGGTGCTTCGCTTTGCGCGTATAGCGATGCCTGAATATGTTGCGCGGGCTGCGCCGTCACCTGAACACCGGCAAGCGCAAGCCAAAGCAGCAGGATCGCGCCCATCGCGCGGAGAAGCACGATCTGAACGAAAGGCGGGAACGACCGTGCCGCCTGCGAGAGTCGGGAATTCCGTGTCATAGGGGCGCATTTCGAGCGCCAAGCTTAAGGCTGGCTTAGGCGGCGAAGGACAGTCCGACTATCGCGCTAGAGAATGAGCGCCCAGCCTTTGAGCTGCAAATTCGCGAGCGTGACCATGGCTGCGAGATCGATTGTCACACCCTTCGCGACTTCATCCCTCTCGATCCGTTGATTGGCGAGGGCAAAGCTGCACACATGGATGGCAACGCCCGCCTGTTGCAGTTTTGCGATGAGCCCGCTGTTTGGGTTGGCTTGATGAAAGCGGGTCTCATAAGCGGCATCGCGCAGGATCGAAGGCGTCGCCGGACCGTGCATGACCACGACAATATCGCCGGGATCAGGCCGCACGCCCGCCGCGCCCAGAAGGTTGATGAAGCGGGCAACTCGATCGAGAGCCGGATTGACCTGTCCAGTGTCATTTGCGGCGCGCGTGATTTCAAAGGCGACGCGATAGCGCAACGAAGGATCGGGCAGGTTCGCAAGATCCTGAGCCGGGTGAATGGCGCCATAGCCGGCAATGACCGGGTGATTGGCATCCTGCGCGTTGGCGTTGCCCGTCATCATCAGCCCAAGAACCAGAGCCAGTCCGGTCCGTCTCCAGGAATGCGCCCGCACGCGGACCTTGTTCGATGGCATATTTTTCTCCGGCAGAGTCACGAGACCGGCTTTCGCGCGATCAGGTCGATCAGCGCCGACATGCCGTTATGCCCGTCGCCCTCGCTGATCTCGGCGTCGTAGCTGACAAGCTTGCGTATCTCGAAATCATCGAAAGCACTGCGCAGCATGGGTTCATCATACAGGTTTTCGGCCGCGCCCGGCCCGCCTGTTCCATAGCCGATCTGCTCTGGCCGATAGCCTTGCAGCAGAAGCAGACCGCCCGGAACGAGAGCTTCCTTCATGCCGCTGAACAGATCGGCTCGCGCTGTCGGTCCTGCGAATTGAATGAAGATCGCAACCACCGCGTGATAGCGTGCCTTGGGCCAGTGCCATCGCGTGAGGTCGACCTGCTCAAAGCGGATCGCATCCGCGACGCCTTCCCGCGTCGCAAGCGCGCGCGCCTTGTCGAGCGCGATAGCGGACGCATCCACCGCATGGACGCGAAATCCCTGTTTCGCGAGCCAGACGCTGTTGCGGCCTTCACCGTCGGCAACGCACAGCACTTCGCCCAGCTCGTCGAGTTGCGCCGCTTCGCTTTTCAGGAAGGCATTGGGCTCGGTGCCGAAAAGATAATCGGCACGGTCATAGCGGGCGTCCCAATCGGGCGCAGATGGTGGCAAAGTCATGGGGCGGATCGCTCCTTTTCCATTCAAGGTTTGAGAATCAGGCGAATGCCATAGGCCACGACGCCGAGCGTCCCGATGCTCATCGCCCAGATCGCGACGAACCATGCAAGGCGTTTCCAGCGCGGGCCGGGGCCTGCCGGTTCAGTGGTATCCGGATTCATCCACTTTCCCCCGGAACACCCAATAGGCCCAGCCGGTGTAGGCCAGGATCACCGGCACCAGCAGGCCGGCGCCGACCAGCATGAAGACCTGGCTGCGTTCGGGCGCGGCGGCTTCCCAGATGGAGACGCGGCCGGGGATGACGTCCGGCCAGATCGAGATGGCGAGCCCCACCATCGACAGGCCAAACAGCAGCAGGGCGAGGAAGAAGGGCACCCAATCCCGCCCGCCTCGCTGCACCCTGCCGATCGCGCGCCACGCGAGGAAGCCGATGATCGCCACCAGCAGCGGCATCTGCGCGCTCGCCAGCACGCCTGGCCATTCGAACCAGCGTTGATGATATTGCGCCTCCAGGAAGGGCGTCGCGAGGCTCACCAGGCCGATCGCCACCAGCAGCCCGGGCAGCAGCACTTTGCCCATGCCTTGCGCCTGTGCCTGAAGCGGCCCTTGCGTCTTCCAGATCAGCCAGCATGCGCCCAGCAACGCATAGCCGACGAGCAGGCTGAGGCCGGTGAGTAGCGAGAAGGGCGTAAGCCATTCCCACCAGCCGCCGCCATAAGCGCGCCCTTCTACCGTGATCCCCTGCAACAGCGCGCCCAACGTAATTCCCTGCGCCAGCGTCGCGACCACAGAACCGCCGCAAAAGGCGATGTCCCACAGCCGGCGATGCCCCGGATCGCGCCAGCGGAATTCAAAGGCGACGCCCCGGAAGATGAGGCCGAGCAACATGGCGATGATCGGCGCATAAAGGGCCGGTAACACGATGGCATAGGCCAGCGGGAAAGCAGCCATCAGCCCGCCGCCGCCCAGCACCAGCCATGTCTCGTTACCGTCCCAGACCGGCGCGACGCTGTTCATTGCGGTGTTGCGTTCCGGTCCGACACGAAAGCGTGGGAAGAGGATGCCGATGCCGAGGTCGAACCCATCCATGACGACATAGGCGGCGACCGCGAAGGCGATGATCCCCGCCCAGATGATGGTGAGGTCGATCATGGCTTTCCTCCCTCGATCGCCGGAGCCGGCGTGATGCCGGCGGTCCGCACCGGGCCGCGCGTCGGCACGGCATCCTCATGCGGCTCTGGCGGTTTGCCCATCAGCTTGAGGATGTAGAGCGTGCCCGCGCCGAACACCGCGAAATAGACGATGATGAAGGCGATCAACGAGGTCGCGACCGCCGGCGCGTCGAGCGGGGCGACCGATTGCGCGGTCCGAAGCTGGCCATAGACCGTCCAGGGCTGGCGCCCCACTTCGGTCGTCACCCAGCCGGCGATCACCGCGACGAAGCCCGAAGGCCCCATGACGACGGCGGCGCGATGCAGCCAGCGCCAGTCGTAGAGCCGGCGCCGCGCCCGCGCGAGGAGGCTCCACAGGCCGATGCCCAACATGGCGAAGCCCAGGCCCACCATGATGCGAAAGGCCCAGAACACGACGCCGACCGGGGGATGCTCATCCTCCGGCACGGTGTCGAGGCCGGCCAGCGGCGCGTTCAGGTCGTGCTTGAGGATCAGCGAGGAGGCCTTGGGAATCTCCAGCGCATAATCGACGCGCTGCTGCGCGCTGTTGGGAATGCCTAGCAGGATCAGCGGCGCGCCGTCCGGGTGGCTTTGATAATGGCCCTCCATCGCCATCACCTTGGCCGGCTGATGCTCCAGCGTGTTGAGGCCGTGCATGTCGCCGGCGAAAATCTGCACCGGGGCGACCAGCGCGGCCATCCACATCGCCATGGAGAACATCTTGCGCGCGCCGGGATTGGCCCGATCGCGAAGCAGGTGCCAAGCCCCCACCGCGCCGACGACGAACGCGGTGGTGAGGAAGGCGGCGATCACCGTATGGACCAGCCGATAGGGGAAGCTGGGGTTGAAGACGATCGCCCACCAGCTCGGCCCCGGCACGAACTGGCCGTTCGCGGCGATCTCATGGCCCGTGGGCGTCTGCATCCAGCTGTTGGCGGACAAGATCCAGAAGGCGGAAATCAGCGTGCCGACCGCCACCGCGCAGGTCGCCGTGAAATGCAGCTTCGGCCCCACCTTGTTGATACCGAACAGCATGACGCCCAGGAACCCCGCCTCCAGGAAGAAGGCGGTCAGCACCTCATAGGCCATCAACGGGCCGATGATCGGCCCGGCCTTGTCGGAAAAGACCGACCAGTTGGTGCCGAACTGATAGGACAGGACGATGCCGGAGACGACACCCATGCCGAACGTGATCGCGAAGATTTTCAGCCAGTAGCGATAGAGGTTGGCGTAGACGCCCTTGCCGGTCTTCAACCACAGCCCCTCCAGCACCATCAGATAGCTGGCGAGGCCAATCGAGAAGGCCGGGAAGATGAAATGGAAGCTCACCGTGAAGGCGAATTGCGCGCGGGCGAGGAATAGCGCGTCGAACGATCCGAACATCTGCATTACCTTTCCGCGTCCGCTTTATGATCGGCGAGGCGCATTGCTAGTGGACATTCCGCCTCACAGGCCCACAAACGCCCCGGCGCTGCGCCAGAGCATATAGGCAGCGACGGCGAAGATCAGCATTGCGAACACCACCGTCAGACGGCCGGATTGCGCGCCCAGCCGGCTGGCGAGGCGCGTGCCCGCAAAACTTCCCACCGCGCCTCCCACGATGAACAGGATCGCCAGCGGCCAGTCGACCAGCCCGGAAAAGGCATAGTTGGCGGCGGTCGCGAGGCCAAAGGCGGTCACCGCGACCAGCGAGGTGCCGACCGCGAACAGGATCGGCATTCCGGTCGATGCGACAAGCCCCGGCACGATCAGGAACCCGCCGCCAATGCCGAAGAAGCCGGAGAACAGACCTGAGCCGAGGCCATAGCCGAGCACCTTGGGCGCTTTCTCCCGGTTGCATTCGGCGCCGGGATTGCCGGGGTCGCCGCGCCCCTTGAGCATCACCCCCCCGACCAGCAGCATGACCAGCGCGAACAGGAACAGCAGCTTTTCGCCATCCACCATCTTGCCGAAGGTAGAGCCAGCCAGCGCCCCGATGACGCCTGCTGCCGCGAACATGCCACCGCAGCGCCATTTGACGTTATGTGCGCGGGCATGTTGGACGAGGCCCGTCACCGCATTGGCGGCCACCGCCAGCGCGCTGGTGCCGATCGCGACATGGGCGCTGGGCACGCCGACCAGATAGACCATCAGCGGCACCGCCAGGATCGACCCACCGCCGCCGACCAGCCCCAGGCTGAACCCGACAAGTGAGCCGGACAGGATGCCCAGCAGATATTGGAGCGGTTCGAGCGTCACCTCGCCATTCCGTTCGGGGCCATTCCGATCGGACGGGGACCAGCGAGCCATTCCCTGCCCTTGAGCATGCCATGCCAGTAGATCGGCGGCAGCATCCGATCCTTGAGGAACCAGGCGAGGCGCGTCGGTTTGCGGCCATCGAGCAGCCAGGTGGGGAAGCTCGGCAGCAGCTTGCCGCCATAGCCAAACTCGGCCAGCACGATCCGGCCGCGCTCGACGGTGAGCGGGCAGGAACCATAGCCATCATAGGCGGCGGCTGGGGCTTTGCCGTCAAGGGCGGCGATGACGTTCACCGCGACCACCGGAGCCTGTTTGCGCGCGGCCGCCGCCGTCTTGGCGTTGCTGGCGGCGATGACATCGCCCAGCGCGAACAGGTTGGGCCATGTCGGATGGCGCAGCGTCGCGGGATCGACCGCGACGAAGCCGCTGTCGTCAGCGATGGGGCTGGATCGAACGAAGTCCGGCGCCACCTGCGGCGGGACCGCGTGGAGCATATCGAACGGGCGTTCGATCACATCGCCATCGCCCTGCTCGAACCGCGCGATCCGCGCATCGCCGTCCACGCCGACCAGCTTCGATCCGGGCCGAAAGTCGATGCCGTAGCGTTCGATATAGGCCGTCAGCGCCGGCACATAATCGGCCACCCCGAACAAGGCCGGACCGGCGCTGTGGAACTCGACACCGATGCCGCCAAGCAACCTGCGCTTCTCCCAGTCATGGCAGGAGAGATACATGGCCTTCTGCGGCGCGCCGGCGCATTTGATCGGCATGGGCGGCTGCGTGAACAGCGCGCGGCCCCGCGCCATCTTGCGCACCAGTTCGTGCGTATAGGGCGCCAGATCGTAGCGATAGTTGGAGGTGACGCCGTTGCGGCCAAGGGTTTCGGCAAGGCCGGGAATGGCCGCCCAGTCCAGCTTCAGGCCCGGTGCGACGACGAGCACGCGATAGGCGATCGCCGTGCCATCGTCGAGCGTCACGCTGTTGCTGTCGGGCTGGAAGGCGCTTGCGGCCTGCCTGATCCAATGTGCCTTGCGGGGCATCACTTCCGCCATCGTCCGGCGCGTGATTTGCGGATCGAACACGCCTGCGCCCACCATCGTCCAGCCCGGCTGATAATAGTGCGCATCCGCTGGCTCGATGATCGCAATCGACAGATCGGCCCGGCGCTTGAGCAGGCTGGCGGCGCAGGCGATGCCCGCGCTGCCGCCGCCGACGATCACCACATCATAGGTCGCCGCCGCACCGTCGCCCAGCGCCATGGCGGCGGCGTGCATCGCGGTCGAGCGCGCGCCCGTCCGGCAAAAAGCGAGGACGGGTTTGGGAAGCCGGTCCAGCGCGGCCCGCATGGCGCGGGCATCAGCCGGAGCGATGTCGGGATTGGGGACCGGCAGATGCTCGAAGGCAAGCCCACGCTCCAGCGCCGCGCGCGCAAGAGTGGCCGCGTCGGGCTGTCCCGGCTCCTCGCCGTTGGGACGGTTGGAGATGATCGAGCGGAAGCCTGCGGCTACCACATCGGGCATGTCTTCCAGCCTGATCTGAGGCGATACCGAGAAATCGGCGGTGACGGGGGTGGTCTTTTCCATGGAATGTCTCCGCTTATGTCAGCGCCCGGCCGCCCGGAGACGATGGAGCAGCATCCCCGCGATCATCGCGGCGAGGAACGGCAGGACCGCAAAGGGTGCGAGCGCGAGATTGGCGATGGCCGGGCCGGGGCACAGGCCGGCAATGCCCCAGCCGATGCCGAACAACAGCGCGCCCATGGCTAGCGGAGTGTCGATGCGCCTTGTGCCCGGCAAGGTGAAGGCGTCGCCGGACAGCGCGCGGGGCAGGCGGCGCTGGATGAGCCATGCAACCGCCATCGGTAGCACGGCCCCCGCCATCACGAAGGCCAGCGTCGGGTCCCATGTTCCGAACAGATCGAGGAAAGCGCGGACGCGCGCTGGATCGGCCATGCCGGAGAGGGCGAGCCCCGCGCCGAAGATCGCTCCGGCCAGCAAGGCGATGAGCGCGCGCATGTCAGCCCCACCCCAAGGCGCGCATCGCGGCAACGGTCGCGAACCCCGCCGCCATGAACAGTGCCGTCGCCGCCATGGATCGCAGCGACAAGCGCGACAGGCCGCACACGCCATGCCCGCTGGTGCAGCCGCTGCCGAGCCGCGTGCCGAAACCCACCAGCAAGCCGCCGATGACGAGGACCGCGAGCGACGGCGGAAAAGTGACGGCGACCGGACGGACGACCGCCACCAACGCCGCGCCGAGCGGCAGGCCGGTGATGAAGGCCAGCGCGACGGCGCGCGAATCCGTGCCGCTGCCGATCCCCACGGCGCGCGCGGCAAGACCGCTGACGCCGGCGATGCGGCCCAGCCCCAGCAGCATGATCGCGCCGGCCAGGCCGATCAGCAGCCCGCCGAGGAAGCCCATGCCCGGCATTGCCCCCGGGAACAGCGTGTTCATAGCGCGTCCAGCGGGATTTTGAGATAGCGCGTGCCGTTGCCTTCCGGCTCGGGCAGATGGCCGCCGCGCATGTTCACCTGGATCGACGGCAGGATCAGCTTCGGCATATCCAACGTCGCGTCCCGCGCTTCGCGCATCGCGACGAAGCCGTCCTCGTCAATGCCATCATGGACATGGACATTGCCGGCGCGCTGCTCCGCCACCGTGGTTTCCCAGCGATATTCGTCCCGGTCCGGCGCTTTGTAATCGTGGCACAGGAACAGCCGAGTCTCGGCGGGCAGGGTCAGCAGCCGCCGGATCGAGCGATAGAGCGTCCGCGCGTCGCCGCCCGGAAAATCCGCCCGTGCCGTGCCATAATCGGGCATAAACAAAGTGTCGCCGATGAACGCCGCATCGCCGATCACATAGGCGAGATCGGCCGGCGTATGGCCCGGCACATGCAGCACCGTCGCGTCGAGATGGCCGATCGCGAACCGGTCGCCATCCTCGAACAGATGATCGAACTGCGATCCGTCGCGCGCAAATTCGGTTCCCTCGTTGAACAGCTTTCCGAACGTCTCCTGCACGGTCAGGATCGCCTTGCCGATGGCGAGCTTTCCGCCCAGCCGCTCTTGCAGATACGGGGCAGCCGACAAGTGATCGGCGTGGGCATGGGTTTCCAGCAGCCATTCGACGGTGAGATGCTGCTCGCGCACATAGGCGATGATCGCATCGGCGGACGCGTGATCCATGCGCCCCGCGGCGGCGTCATAATCCAGCACGCTGTCGATGATCGCAGCTCGCCGCGTCTCGGGATCGTGGACGGCATAGCTGACGGTATTGGTGGCGTCGTCGAAGAAAGCGCGGATTTGCGGGACTCCCTTGCGGGATTCCTCGATTTGCTGGGTCGCCCGACCGATCGCATCATCCATGGCTCGATCCTTTAATTTATAAATTACAAAACTATGTAAGTGTGTAATCGGCTTGCGTCAAGCCTGCCGGGATGCGAGAGTGAAATCATGACAACGATGCCTGAATCCGTCCCCAGCCTGCGCCTCGGCGACACCGCGCGCGATTTCGAGGCGCGCACGACGAAGGGGCCGCTGCGCCTCTCATCGCTGCGCGGGAAATGGGTGGTGTTCTTTTCGCATCCGGCCGATTTCACGCCCGTCTGCACCAGCGAATTCGTCAGCCTCGCCAAGGCGCAGGATCGCTTCGAGGAACTGGGCAGCGTGCTGCTCGGCCTGTCGGTGGACAGTCTCTATTCGCACCTTGCCTGGCTCAAGGCGATCCGCGACCTGTTCGACGTGGAGGTCCGCTTCCCGGTGGTCGAAGACCCCTCTATGGCGATCGGGCGGGCTTATGGCATGATCGGCGAGGATGCGCGGGACAGCGCCGGCGTCCGCGCAACCTATTTCATCGATCCGGACGGCGTGATCCGGGCGATTACCCATTATCCGATGAATGTCGGGCGCTCGGTCGATGAAATGCTGCGGATGCTCGCCGCGCTTCAGGCCGCGCATAGTGGCGACCGGCTCGCGCCCGAGGGATGGCGTGCCGGCGAACCGCTGCTGCTCCCGTCTTCGGACGACACCGATGGGGATGACTGGTTCTGCCGGAGCGCGCCATGACCCCGCTCCATGCCGCGCGCGAACGGGCCGAGGAAGCGGCGGAAAAGCTGAGGATCTACGCCCAGCCTCAGCGCCTGATGATCCTGTCGCTGCTGTTGGAACAGGGCGAGCAGTCGGTTTCGATGATCGATGAGGCGACCGGCATCGGCCAACCCGCGCTCAGCCAGCAGCTTGCCGAACTGCGCAAGGCGTCCCTCGTCACCACGAGGCGGCAGGCCCGGCAGGTCTATTACAGCATTGCCGATAGCGGGACGGAACTTTGCGTGCGCGGGATCGAAGCGGTGTTCGGAGCGGGCGACCTATCAGGCTTATCCAGCGGTGTGGCCCATGATGAGCGGTCCGATCTTGTGCCTGGCGTGGCCCACTTCGCGCGCGTTGTTGGGCGCTAGAACCACTCCTCGAAGTCCATATCATCACCTTTTCGCCGGGAACCTTCGGCGCGCACGCCACAGCCCGGCAATGGCGATCATGAATATTCCTGCGCCCAACGGGATAGCATTGCCCCAGCGCGAATATGGTGTCGGATCTCCGGGCGATGGCAAGAAAGCATCGAGGCGGCCTGCCTCGTGTGCAGGCAGACGCGCGGCGATACTGCCATTCGATCGGATCACAGCCGTCTCGCCCGTCGGCGTCGCGCGGATGATTGGCAGACCCTCCTCGATCGCACGTAGTCGTGCTTGCGCGAGATGTTGCTGTGGTCCGCCGAATCCGAACCAGGCGTCATTAGATGGATTGAAGAGGAACGCGGGCCGATTTGCCGGGTCGATCACCGCGGTCGGGAATATGATTTCATAGCAGATCGACACACCGGCCCTGAGGTTCAGGACGTCGAAAGTCTGTGGGCCAGGCCCGGCAATGAAGTCGGTATCGCCCGGCACCAGACGCGACATGCCGACCCGTTCGAGGATACTTGCAAATGGCAGGTATTCGCCGAACGGGACGAGATGGGCCTTGTCATAGCGAACAAGGACAGTCCCGCCCGCATCGAGCACGAACACGCTGTTCGCTAGCCCCTCATCATCGATCGTTCCTATTGCCCCCGTGAAAAGCAAATCTTGGGAATCCAAAGCCGCTGCCGCGCGCCGCCTCAAACCCGGATCGGTGTCCAACGGCTTCGTGATGGCCGCTTCGGGCCAGAAGATCAGCCGAGGGGCGCCGGAAGGCCGAGCCTTGGTCAAGGCGATATATTCCGTGAGCTGGGCATCGGCCGCGCCAGCGCGCCATTTGTCGGATTGGCTGATGTTCGCCTGCACGACGCTAATTGGAATGGGCGTATCCGCCACCACGGATTTCCGGGGAAAGGCCAACAAGGCCGCCACGATGCCGATCGCGGCGATGAGTGGTCGCACACTGGCGCCGTGTGTGGCGGCGGCGACCAGGCCACACAACAGGATCGTCAGGCCCGAAAGACCAAGGCCGCCGATCATGGCAGCGCCCTGAGATACGTCAGGTGCGGCCAGCCAGATCGACCCTAGCGGGTTCCAGGGGAATCCGGTCAACATGATACCGCGCAGCCATTCGGCAATCATGAAGCTTGCCGACGCATAAACGGCAAAGCTGATCTGCGATGCTCCACGCGCCGCGGCATGGGCGACGGCGATGGCGAGCGCCCAATAAAGCGCCGTATAAGCAGAAAGGAGAGCGACCGCGACCCATCCGAGCCAAGGCGGCATCGCAGCTTGAAAACTGAAAGCATGCGCGAGCCAGAACAGACTCGCGATCCCGATGCCGAATCCGAACCACCAGCTCGCCGCGAAAACGCGACGCATCGAGGCCATTTCGCCGACCGTCCGCAGAAATAGTACCAGCGACGCGGCCGTCGCGGGCCAGAAACCCCATGGGGCAAAGCCGGTTGCGGCGATCGCCCCGAGACATGTGAGGCCAGGGCGCCGGGCAATTGCGGCGTCGACCTTCCCAACGATGCTGGAAACAAAGGCTTTCCTAGTCGATGGAGCGAATGCTGACGCCGTATTTGCCGAAACTTCGGATTTCAGCGGGCCGTTCATGATCGGATATTCGACTGGCAAGCTTAAGGCCGTCTTAGGTGCGCGATGCCACCAGCTAGGATGCAGCGTTTAAGTTTGGCGTAAGGTTAAATGGTCAAGGGGCATCATCACACGGGCGGGATGAGAGAGCAGCGCAGGCGGGCTAGTGGAGCGGCGACTAAAATTGACCCGTCGAGAGTTGATCCAGCTATCCGGCGTCGTCGCGATCGGCTTCGGGGCAAGCGTTGTCCTCAGAAAGACGGCGCCTCTCGGACGCGACGTATCGGGCAGCGACGTTGCGCAATCGCTCCTCCGTGAGCATGGCGCGCCGCGTGAGGGTCCATCCGACGCAGACGTCACCCTTGCGGTCTTTACTGACTACCAGTGCCCGGCGTGCCGGATGGCCGAACCGCAATTGCGGATGGCATTTGAAGAAGATCGCAAAGTGACGATCATCTATAAGGACTGGCCGATCTTCGGGGCGGTGTCGCAGCTTGCGGCGCGTGTCGCGATCGCTGCCGACCGGCAATCGATCTATCCGCAGGTCCATCATGCCTTGATGAGCGAGCAACGATCGCTTGAACCGGCTGTTCTCTGTGAAGTCATCGAGCGAGTTGGCGGCCGATGGGGTCAGCTCGAAAATGATTTGAAGGTCCATGCTCGCGAGATCGACTCGATAATGGCGCGAACGGCCAGAGATGCATTTGCGCTTGGAATTGCCGGAACGCCTGCCTTTCTGATCGGCCCATCCCTGATTGAGGGCGCGCTTGACCGAGAGGAGTTTCTTCGGGGCTTTCGCACTGCCAGAAAGCATGGATAGTGGTAACTCGTCGCTTATTATGCGGCAGCTTTATGCACAATATGCAACTCGACCAGCGCTGAGCCGATAGAACTGATACGCCACCATGCGAGCAGATCGTTCGGCCCCGCATTTGCTATCGCGAAGCCCCGCTTCGCCAACATAGTAAGCGTCGGATCACTGGCTGAAGCCAGAAAGCCCTTTTCCTCAGCCGGCAATACGGCAAGCTCAGTCAACGCATCCCATTCGGGATCGGGCAGCAAACCATTGCTGGCGGGAGCCACTTCCTTGATCGGTATGGATTCGGCCGCTTTGCGACGCTTGCGGGGGGGTGGCTTGGCTTCGCCAGCCAGCGCCGAGGCGATCCGGCGGCCTACGCGATTGGCAGCCTTCACCGATGGATCATGCTGGACATGGGCATAGATCATCGTTGAGCGCAGATTCGCATGGCCGAGGATCGCCCCTGTTAGCGCTAGCGCCTCGCCGTGCGAGGTGGCCGTAGCGCCGACCGTGTGACGCAACGTATGCGGAGTGATGCCGGGCAGATCAGCCTTCTTCACGATCTTCGGCCAGATATTCTTGGTGCCCTGGAAATAGTTGTCGCCTTCGTCGGCGGGAAACACATAGTCCGTGTCGTCCACCTTCTCGACACCTTTGAGCAAGGTCGCCGCCGCTAGGCAGAGCGGACGGATCGACTTGCCGGTCTTGCTGTCGTCGAGGACGAGCAGGCCGTTATCCAGATCGACTTCATCCCATTTCAGCTCGGCGATTTCATTGCGACGGCAGCCGGTCAGCACCCACAGCCGGGTGATGTTGAGCGCCTTGCTGTTGACGCCCTCGGCTTCCAGTGCGTCACACGCCGCACCCAGGCGTGCGACTTCCTCAAGCGTAAGGAAGCGTGTGCGCTTGTTGTCGGACTTGTTCACCACGGCCTTCTCGCAGGGGTTGGCGGTGACGATCTCGTGCCGCTTGGCGAAGCTGAACACGGCTGACAGATCGCGGAACACTTTGCGCGCCGCACCGGCGCCGCCCTTGACGATGATCCGCGTGCGTGGCCCCGTCTTCTCATTCTTCGCTGTCTTCCCAGCTTCGACATCGCGGAAGAACCGCTCGATGTCGGCCGCGCCGATCTCCGTCACGCGCTTCCGGCCGAGCAGCGGCACGACATGATGGCGCAGGCGGGCGATGGTGTATTTCTTGGTCAGTGGCTTCATCGGCTGGCCCTGGCGCTTGCCGCGCTGGATGAAGCAACCCTCGGCTTCATACAGGTCGATCAGCGCACTCACCCGCATTTCCTTGCGCTTGGCATTGCGCTCCGAAACGGGGTCTTTGCCCATTAGCGCGGAAGCCACGATCTCCTTCGCGCGCTTACGCGCCAACTCGACGGTGAGCGGGCCGAATTGCCCGATCGTAAAGAAGCGTTGCGGCGCACTCCGACCGCCGCCTTCGGCGAGATACTTGACCACGAAGGTTTTGACCCCGCTCACTCCGATGCGAACGCCAAAGCCCTTGGTATCGCTATCCCACAGCACATAACGCTTTGCGCCTGGCTCAGCGGCGTCCACCACCGTTTTTGTGAGCTTGATTTCAGACTGCTTAGCCATTTTTCTCTGTCTTTCTGCGGGCTTTCACCATTTCTCAGGCTACAACCGGGCTACAACGCTAGATGGAAAAAGCGGGTTTCCTCTCGGCCGTGTATAGCGTAGAGTTCTAAAAAAAGAAACGTAAAATCATATCTTTAATCGTAGAATGGCGGACAGTAGCGTATCTTGGAATAGTGCCTATGCAACTTTGCCAAGGTTGGGGTCGAGGGTTCGAATCCCTTCGCCCGCTCCAGATTTCTCGATGGATTAGCCGAGAATTGAGGCTTCGGCCTAATCGTCGCCTTACTGTATCCCATCAATCCGATCTCAAAAGCTGAGATAAGTCGTCGCTTGCGGCTACCTTGCTCAAAAGGGTGAAAAGCGAACGTTTCTCTTTCCTGGGGGGCGGGTAGGGGAGGGATGAAATCGGTAGCTGAGGAACCCATGAAGTAGAAAGATTAAGACGGCGGGTAATAAAACAAACGCAAAACAAAACTGCTGGCCAAGACGAAAAGGCCCGGCTCGCGCCGGGGACTTCTTCATTCAGCGGGGCGCCTATCACCTGCTAACGTCAATGCTGGCCTGCGCCATGAGATTGCCAACCTGCTCGACGACGGGACCTTTGTGATCGGCTTCTTCGACCATGAGCTTGACCCACAGCGTATTGCCGTCCTTGTAGTAGGCCGTTCTGCTCGCGTCGCGCAGTGCAGCAAGGCTGTTCGCCTGTGTGCCGCCAGCGGTGGTGGCGAAGCCGGGAAGTTCGAAGATCAGGAAGGAACCCTGGTCCATTTCCCGCAAGGAAAGGGACAGCTTCTCCCTGGCCGTCTCGACTCTTAGCTCGGCGCCACTGCCGATCGTGGTTTCGCCGGTATATTCGAACCGCTTGCCATTGCGTTGGAGGATGATGGGATTGGTGATGGGGCCGGTCTGGAACCCGCTGAAATCACCGGCGATGCTGAAGCGGCCCATGTCCCCCTTGCAGATGGCGGCATTCCAGCTCGCCTTGATTTCGCATGTGCCTTCATCGGACGCGATACCGTTGTCGATGACGATGTAGGCGCCGGGAGTGCTGCTGATCGATCCGTCCAGGTCACGGAATGCCGCGCTCCTGTAAGCGGCGCTGCGTCCGTAATCGGACGCCCAGCGGCGTTGGATCGGCGGGAAGCTGACCGGCTGGGCATTGACGAATGTCAGGCCTTTAACCGAGTTTTCGGTGCTCATACCGAAGCTGGTGAACAACAGATAGGAGAGCGCGCCCGCATCACGACGCGCGTTGGGCACGTAGTTCACGAACTTGGTATTTTCCACTTCGTGGTGGAAATCATAATATTCGTAGCCGCGGATCGGAAAATCTGCAGATGCGGCTGGCAGACTGCGACCATAAGCGATTTCCTCGGGCGTCGTCGGATTTCCGATATTGTCGGTTTCACCTACGAACAGCGAGTCGACCACCCGTGACGTGAAGGGCGCGATTCCCGGAATGCCGGACGCATGGGTGAAGCCGATGGCGTTGTCGGCGAGCTTTAGATTCTTGTACAGGTGATACTCACCGCGGCCCCAGATTGCGCCGTTGCGGTTCTTGTAACCGGTGAAATTATCGAAGACGGCCAACACCAGATCGCTGCTCGTATCGGCGGGATCGGCGTAACTGGTAAGGTTGGGGCCGGCGATGCCGAATCTCCCATCGGGCCTCTGGCCGCGATCGAGCATGAGACCATCGAAATTGGAGTGGGCGACGTTGCCGCTGAACTCCCGCAGCCTGGCCCGTCCCGGCCAGGTGTTCTTGCTGATCTCCGTACCTTCGAACGCCCCTGTCGGATGCTGCGGTATCGCGAACCAGAAGCCGATCTGGTCCGATCCAGCGGCCACGTTGTCGCGGTAGATGTTGTCCGGGTTGGTGATCCAGAACGTGGAGACGGTATTGTCCGAAGGGATCAGGATCTGGTCGGACTCCTGCCCTTTCGTGGACTGGTGGGCCAGCGTGAGGTTTGTCGGCTCGCACGGCAGTGTCGGATGACACTTGGTCTGGATGCCGAGGTTGCGGATGAACTGGTTGCCCGTCTCGATCCCGTCTTCAAGGAAGAAACAGTGACCCACGGCGTTGAAGGTCACATTGTTTTCTACCCGCACATTGTTGGTGCCATGCACGGTCACGCAGCGGCTGTAGGTGTCGTGGATCGACGAGTTCCGGATATATTGTCCCTGTCCGTCCCCGATGATGTGCCAGTGGATCGGATAGCGGGCCAGTTGCAGGTGCTGCCCCATGCGAAACAGTTCGACGCTTGAAACGTACATCCTGGCCCCGGCCATCCCCATGATGTGCCCGCCAAAATAGGAGCGTTCCGCGTCATCAGACGACTGAACCCGGATATTGCGCGTTAGCAGGCCGACTTCACCGCGCTCGTCAACGCCGAAGGTGATTTCGCCGAAGTGCATGTATTCCAGCGGCTTATCGAGCGTGATCGCATTGTTCTTGATGGCGGTGATGGTGCGCTCTTCCGCCTGCCTGGGATTGAAATCGGTCGAGGCGAGGACGATCTGGTCGCCCTTGCGCCAGCCGCTCGCGTCCAACACTTCGATCCTGGCGCTGCCGGCCTTCGCCGTCTTTGCGAGCTTGGTCCAGCTGTTCTTGCGGTCGCCATGCAGGTTCAAAGTACCGGCCATCACCATGATGCCGCGGTCCCCCATGCCGTTCACATCCTCATTGGGAATAGTGTCGGTCAGGGTGATCGTTGCCTTGCGCGTATAGGGCTTGGCCTCGCTGCCGATTTCCAGCTCGCCACGCGCTACCAGGATCCACTCGCTTTTCAGCTCGATATCGCGGTCGTTCGAAAAGCTGAGCTTGCCGTTGATCGTCAGGCTGCGCAGCGCCGGCGGACTGACGTCAAGGACGATGTCCCTGTCCCGGCCGATCGTCACCGCATCGCCTTCGCGTGGAACCATTCCGTCGGGCCAGGACGCGGGATCGGACCAATGCGACCGCTTGATCGCCGAGGACGGCGTCTGCGCGGACATGTCCATATGATCGTGCGTTTCCTGAGCGCCGGCCTCCATCCCCATGCCCAGCAAAAGGGGCGCAGGAATGAGCATGGAACTAAAGAGCAGGCGAAATTGCATGCGCATGACGTTAACCCCTCCATCGGGACTGCGTGTCCCACCTTTTTGACTTTGTCATGATCTTGCCGCGAATGGTCCGATTTGCCAAGGCGATATCATGTGCATGTCAGGACTGGCTGCCATTGATTGTAACATTTCCGGTATCCTCCCCTCCGGTTTGCTCTCTGGAAGGAGGACGAGGGATAAAGGCTCTCGGCAAGGCCCGGGATGATCGGAACGTTCTGCACGTGGCTCTGCGACCACCCTCGCGGGGCCATTCATCCCATCACGTCATGGGTGGCCGCAGATGTAGCGCTGCGTTGGGCATGGAAACGTTACTCGGGGCGCATGCAAATATTTCCAGATGAAAAAGGGCGAGCAACCCATCTGGTCAAAGAATGTCGACACGCGCTCTCCCTGCGCGCTCTCCGACGCTATCGGTGAAGATAAGGCATCCGTGTGATAAGCCGCACAATTTCGAAGAAGGTGGATGGAATTCCGCACTCATCTACCCTGCTTATGGATCGGCCTCCTTCCCTGGAAATATATTAGTGCATTGTTATATATAGATAAATTATCAAGATCGGCCTCCGAGGAGAAAGCGGTTGTGAGGACGATCCTTCCCCCTAGGCTTCCCGTCACATTCATCAAACGCAGTTTATCCGGGGGAGGATATCAAGATGACGCCATCAGTCGACGCCGGCACGCTCCTGAAGTGCGCGGCCTCCATTTTCGCGCTCGCCATGTCTGCATCCGTTTTCGCGCAGACGTCGGATGGGGATGGAGTCAATACCAGCGTTGATGCCGCTGCGGATGAGGCTTCCGCCGCTTCGGACGATAACATCGTCGTCACCGGGTCGCGCATTCCCCGCAACGGCGCCAATGCACCGACGCCGGTTTCGGTCGTTTCGGCAAGTGAGCTTCTCGCCAGCTCACCATCCACGGCAGCGGCGGCGCTTAACAATCTGCCGTCGCTGGTTTCGACCTATGGCCCCTCTGCCAATGGCGGCTCGCAGAGCGCCGGCCGCAACTCGCTCAATCTGCGCGGTCTCGGGATCATGCGCACCTTGACGCTGATGGATGGCCGCCGGTTCCCGGCGACCGCGACGAACAATACGGTCGACACCAACCTCATCCCGCAGGCGCTGATCCAGCGTGTCGAGGTCGTTACCGGCGGCGCATCGGCTGCTTATGGGTCCGATGCCGTGGCGGGTGTGATCAACTTCGTGCTCGACAAGGGGTTCACCGGCGTGAAGGCCGATATCGGCGCGGGGATCACCCAGCGTGGCGACGGTTCGGAGAAGCGCGCCAGCCTCACCGTCGGCACGCCTTTCGCGGGTGGTCGCGGCCATCTGATCCTCAACGGTGAATATTATGACTCCGAGCTTGTCCGTGGCGACGCACGTGCGTTCCGGCGGGCCGGCAACAACCTGCTGACCAATCCCAATGCTGGCAAGCCGCCGACGGCGGAGAATCCGACGCGCATTGCGGCGCCCGACGTCCGTATCCCTGCCACTTATGGCGGCCTCATCATCAGCGCGACCGGCGGCACACCCGCCGACAATGCGCAGATCGTCGGCCTCCAGTTCCTGCCCGGCGGCATCGTCGCACCCTTTGATTATGGCCGTTTCTCAACCAGCAGCGGGCAGTCGGGCGGCGATGGGATCAATACCGCGGTCATTCAGCCGATTCAGCGCCCTCTGCGCCGCGCGACCGCCTTCGGCCGGTTGAGCTATGATGTTACGGATGACGTCACGGCCTATCTCGAGGGTTCCTACGCGGCCACCCGTGCGCTGGCGCCGACCCAATATTACCACACCGGCAACAATGCGATGACCATTCAGCAGGACAATGCGTTCCTGCCGGAAGCGCTGCGGGATCAGATGGTCGATCTCGGTATCACCAGTTTCCGGCTGGCACGCTATGACCGCGAGCCGGATTCCTATCTGCGTGTCGACAACTACACGACACGTATCCTCGGCGGGCTCGAAGGGGAGTTCGGCGCGCTGCGGTGGCAGGCCTTCTACCAATATGGCCGCAACAAGCAGAATGTCCTCAATTACGGCATGTATCTGCTGAACAATTCGCGGCTGGCGGTGGATGCCGTAGTGGATCCGGCGACGGACAAGATCGTCTGCCGGTCCACGCTGACCGATCCGGGCAACGGCTGCGTTCCGTTCAATCCGTTCGGCGAGGGATCGCCGTCCGCGGAGGCGCTCGCCTATACAAACCCGCTCAACAACGCCACCAGCATCGTTGAGGATCAGGTGGCCGGCATCAACGTCGCCGGTCCGCTGGTCGCGAACTGGGCGGGCGAGATCTCGTTCGCAACCGGCATCGACTTCCGCCGGGTCGACGATACCGTCACCAGTAACCCGGCTGCCGCGGCCGGCCAGTTCTTCACCGCCAGCCTCGCCGGCTGGCAGGGCGGCTATACGATCTGGGAGGGCTTCGCCGAGATCGACGTCCCACTCGCTCGCGACCTGCCGCTGCTCCAGGCGCTCGATCTGAACGCGGCGGTGCGCTACGCCGATTACAGCACGAGCGGCGGCGCCACGACGTGGAAGGTCGGGGCCATCTGGGAGCCGGTGGAGGATTTGCGTATCCGCGCAACACGCTCGCGTGACATCCGCGCACCCAATCCCGAGGAACTGTTCCGCGGCGCGCTCTCGGCCACCTATCCGATCAGCGATCCGTTCCGGGACGGCGCACAGAGCGGCGGTGTCCAGTTCTCCAGCCAGGGCAATCCCGCCCTCAAGCCGGAGAAGGCGGACACTACCGTGCTCGGTCTGGTCTATCGGCCCAGTTGGCTGCCCGGCTTCGACTTCTCGGTCGATGGCTATGACATCAAGATCAAGGATGCGATCGCCAATCTGTCACCGCAGGAATATCTGAACCGCTGCTTCAACGGCGATGCTGACGCTTGCACGCACATCAACCGCGACAGCAGCGGCGTTGTGACCGGCGGCTTCATCGGCGCATTCAATTTCCAGTCGCTCCGGGCACGCGGTATCGACTTCGAGATGGGTTATCGCACATCGCTGGCCGGTGGCACGCTATCGGTGCGCGGCTTGCTCAACTATGTCGACGAGCTTTCGACGACCACCACGGTGAAGATCGACCGCGCCGGCGATCTGAACAGCGGCGCACCTTCGACGAACAGCGTGCCGCGCTGGCGTGGCCTGCTGACGCTCAACTATTCCAAGGGCGGCACCGGCGGTTTCCTGCAAATGCGCTACATCGGCGCCGGCAATCTGGACAATACCTGGGATGAGACGGCCACCGACTTCAATCGTGTCGCGGCGCAGGTCTATTTCGATGGCCAGCTTAGCCAGAAGGTGGGAGAGCAGTTCGAACTGGCGCTGAATATCCAGAACCTCCTGGACAAGAAGCCGCCGTTCGCGCCGCTGGTCAGCAACTACAACGTGCCCACCAACGCCGCGCTTTACGACCAGCTGGGCCGCATGTTCCGGGTCACCGCCAAGCTGCACTTCTGACGACGATCCAAAAGGGAGGGAGAAGGATCATGAGGTTGAAGACACTGACCGCCGCCTTTGCCCTGCCGCTTGTCGGGTTGCAGGCCTCGCCTGCGCCCGCCCAGCAGACGGCGGCGACGGCTCCCACGTCGCCGCCGCGCTTCGGCGCCCCGCTTGGTCTGCCGCGCGATGGCGACAAGCTGTATATCCCGGACGAGAAATTCCCCGAAGTCCCGCGTCCGGCCGGTTGGGAAGCCTATAGCGACATTGACGGCGTGCGCGCCAAGCAGGTCGCCGGCGAGATCACCGCCATCGCCCGCAAGAGCCGGGACGACGGCAACCAGTTCTGGGGGCGCATTACCGGTACTGTCTACGATCACATGACGCAGGACTGGGTGGAAGCGCAGTTCCGGCAGATCGGCTTGTCCGATGTTCGCCGCCAGCCCCTGAAGATGGAACCGCTCTGGTATCCTGAATCCTGGTCTGTCTCGGCTTCGGCGGACGGCGCGGCTCTTTCCCTCAAATCCGCTTTTCCCATTCTCGACACGGTCGGGACCACCAAGGCAGGCCTTACCGCCGAGGCAGTCTGGCTCGGACTGGGCACGGACGCCGATTTCGTCGGTCGTGACGTTCGGGGCAAGGCTGTGTTCCTCTATTCGATCGCGACGCCCGGCGGGCGTGCCCATTCGGCCAACTGGAACGGTGCGATCAAGCGCGCCGTCAATGCCGGCGCCGGGATGGTGTTCGTCGTCATGGGTTTCCCCGGCGATGCGATCACCGAGCCGCAGAGCGGTGCGACCTCCGTGCCCGCTTTCACTGTCAGTTCGGATGAGGGCGATGCCGTGCGTGCGGCGCTCGGCGCCGGCCGCAAGGTCTCGGTGCATGTCACCGCCGACATCGGCAAGCGGGAAGGACTTACCACCGGCAATGTCTGGGGCGTGCTGCCCGGCGCTACCGATGAATCGATCCTCATCATGGCGCACACCGATTCCTTCTTCGAAGGCGCGCTCGATAATGCCTCCGGCATTGCGATGATGCTGGAACTGGCGCGCCATTATGCGCGCACCCCCCAAAGCGAGCGCAAGCGCACGCTGGTCTTCCTCACCACGCCAGCGCATCATCAGAGCTTCGTCGGCATCGAATGGGTGCGCAACAACTACGATTTTTCCAAGACCGCCTTCATCATGAACTGCGAGCATCCCTCGCAGACCATGATGTATCTGCTCGACGCGGGGGTGATGACGGCCAACACGGTCAGCGCACGGCGCTGGTATATCAACGGCAGCCCGGCGCTCAACGACAAGATCACCGGGACATTGCGCGATTATGGCGTCTCGCTCTACGCGCAGCCGGAGCGGCGCCCCGGCGGCGAGCTGTATTTCATCTTCCACAAGGCGCCGAGCTTCCATGTGCTCGACCATGTGATCTATCACAGCACGATCGACACGCTGGACATGGTTCCCGCTTCGGGCATCACGGCGGTCGGCCGCGCCTACGCCTCGATCATCGATCAGGTGAACGGGATGAACCTTGCGGAGCTGCGTCCGGCGCAGGTGCCCGCTGCGGCGCCGGCACTCTCGGAGGTTAGTCATTGATGCGATAGGAGGGGCTTATGGCCGACATTCTGGATAGACGTTCCGCGCTCGCCTCGCTGGCGGGCGCGGCCGGCATCGGCCTGGCGGCGGTCAGCCCCCAGGCCGCTTTCGCGCAGGCGGGTGCAAGCGGGCCGGCGGCGGCGGCGCGAGAGACCGCCCGGCGCGGCCTGCCGCCGCTCAAGATCACCGACGTCAAGGTGATCAATTCCCAGGTCGGCAACAATCGCCTGACCAATGTCAAAGTCTATACCAGCGAGCCGGGGCTCTACGGTGTCGGCTGCGGCTCCCATTCGGAGCGGCCGCTGATCGTCTCGACAACCATCGAGCAGTATATCAAGCCGTTCCTGATCGGCCGCAACGCGGACGAGATCGAGAAGATCTGGCAGGAACTGTGGGTCGCGCCCTACTGGCGGGCCAGCGTCGACGCCAGCAACGCGATGTCGGCAGTCGATGGCGCGTTATGGGACATTCTCGGCAAGCGCGCTGGCGTTCCCGTCCATGACCTCCTCGGCGGCAAGGTGCGCGATGGCTTGCGGATGCTCGCCGATGTGCGGTTCAGCAGCCCGCAGGCCATGGAAGACGAGATCCGCAGGAAGATGGCGGACGGCTACGAGCATTTCCGTATCTTTCTCGGCACGGCTGGGGGCGGGACGCTGGCCGGCACGGTCGGGCCCCGGCAGACTGCCGCGCAGGCCGCCCGGCGCGCCTCGGGGCCACTTCGTGGGAATGATGCCGCCTATATTAACGAATTGTGCCTGGCGTTCGAGCATATCCGCAAGACGATCGGCTTCGATATCGAGATCGGCCATGACGTGCATGAGCGGCCGAGCCCGCAAGGGGCGCTCGTGCTTGCCAAGGCGGTCGAGCAATATCGCCCCTTCTTCATCGAGGACCTGTTCGCGCCCGAGGATAGCGAATGGTACAAGGTGGTGCGCGCGCAATCCGCGATCGGCATTGCGATGGGCGAGTTGTTCGTCAACCAGAACGAGTGGCTGCCGCTCGTGGCTGGCCGGCTGATCGACTATATGCGCATGCATGTTTCGGCCGGGGGCGGGCTCAACCTGGCCCGCAAGATCGCTGCCACATGCGAGTTCTTCGGTGTGCAGACAGCGTGGCACGGGCCGGGCAACGTCTCGCCCATCGGCCATGCCGTCAACATGCACCTCGACTATGCCACGATCAATTTCGGCATCCATGAGGGTGAGGAGTTCTCCGATCAGATCAAGGAGATGTTTCCCGGCTGCCCGGAAGTGCGCAAGGGTGTGCGCTACGGAAATGGTCTTCCCGGCCTCGGCGTCGATATAGACGAGAAGATCGCGGCCAAATATCCGTTGACCAGCGTTGGCAGCAATCGGTCCGGCCGGGATTCCGAAGGCACGCCCAAGCGCCCCTAGAGCGCTCCGGCCTGATATGCTGTCCCACCATGCGTCAAACTCGATCGGGTCCGTTTCAACCGCGAGCGCGGTAGCCGCCGGCTTCTTTGGCCGGCGGGGCGGACAGCACTTCGTCCAGCTTGGCATGGTCCAGCGCGCCTTCCCAGCGCGCCACCACGATCGTCGCGACCGCGTTGCCGATGAAGTTGGTGAGCGAGCGGCATTCCGACATGAACCGATCGACCCCCAGGATGAGGGCGAGACCGGCGACAGGCACGGTGTCCATGATCGAGAGCGTCGCGGCCAGCGTAATGAAGCCGGCACCGGTAATGCCGGCCGCTCCCTTGGAACTGATCATGGCGACAAGCAGCAGCACGATCTGGTCGCCCAGCGACAGCGGCACGTTGGTTGCCTGCGCGATGAACAGCACGGCCAATGTCATGTAGATGTTGGTGCCGTCGAGATTGAACGAATAGCCGGTGGGTACGACGATGCCGACCACCGATTTGGCGCAGCCGGCCCGTTCCATTTTCTCGATCAGGCTAGGCAACGCAGCCTCCGAGGACGAGGTGCCGAGCACCAGCAGCAGCTCGGCACGCAGATAGCGGATCAGGCGAAGGATCGAGAAGCCGTTGAGCAGCCCGATTGCGCCCAGCACGACCAGGACGAAAAGCAAGGACGTCACATAGAATGTCGCGATGAGGACGCCGAGATTGGCGAGGGAGTCGAGCCCGTATTTGCCGATCGTGAAGGCGATTGCGCCGAACGCGCCAATGGGCGCGGCGCGCATGATGATCCCGACCAGCTTGAAGACGACCAGCGCGATCCGTTCCAGCATGTCGCGCACCGGCTCCGCGGGCTTGCCAACCATGGACAGGCCGAGGCCGAACAGGACGGCGACCATCAGGACTTGCAGGATCGAACCGTCCGTGAAGGCCGACAGCAGCGTGGTGGGAATGATGTCGAGCAGGAAGTCGGTAATGCTGCTTTCGTGCGCTCTGTCGCTATAGGCGGCCACCGCGCCGGCATCGAGCGTCGCCGGGTTGATGTTCATTCCCGCACCTGGATGCACCAGATTGGCGACGATCAGGCCAATGATCAGTGCAAGCGTCGAGACCACGAGGAAGTAACCGAATGCTTTGGTCGTCACGCGGCCGATGGATCCCAGTTCGCGCGTGCCCGCGATGCCGATCGCGATGGTGAGAAAGATCACCGGCGCGATCACCATCTTCACGAGCTTGATGAACCCGTCGCCGAGCGGTTTCAGGGCCTCGCCGGTCTCGGGCCAGAAATGGCCGATGACGACGCCGGCTATGATCGCCAGCACTACCTGAACATAGAGATGGCGCAGCAGGCCCCAACGGTGAGAAGTCGGCGAGGGAACAGGAGGTCCAGCGCTCGGCGACATGCAATCCCTCCCCAATCGAAAGCTTGGCCGGCATTCTGTTCGGCGATAAGGGTATATCAGTGCCGAAAGCCGCCGCCAGAATCTCGGCGAATAAGGTATAACATATTGATTTCATGGTATATGGTGAAGGCCGCGGGAGTGGCTGCACCCCGCATAGTGCGGAAATCCGCTCTTGTTTTTATAGAATATGTGAAATGTCGCACATTGCTGGCCTGATGCAACGCCTTGATTCGGTCCTTCTGGCGAAGCCATTCCGCATTCTGGCTTTCACCGTGGTATGTCTGCTGCTGCTACTCGCGGGGTGGGCAGCATCGCTCCGCTGGGTCGAAGCGCGCGCAAGAACGGTTTCCGAAGAAGCGGCGGTTCAGACGGCGCATGCCCAGGCGGGCCTGCTGTCGAGCGAGCTTCAGAAATACCGGCTCCTGCCCCTCGTCCTGACTGAATATCCCGATGTCGCGGCGATATTGGAGGACGACCAGCCGGACTCCGCCCTGCGCCTCAATCCCAAGCTGGAGACGCTGGCGCAACGGACCAATGCGGCGGTCATTTACATCATTCGCCTGGATGGGCGGACGATTGCCGCGAGCAACTGGCGCTTGCCGACAAGCTTTGTCGGCCGGGACTATAGCTACCGCCCATATGTTCGCGAAGCGTTGCGCAACGGCGCGGCCGAACTCTATGCGCTGGGGGCGGTGAGTGGGCGCCCAGGCCTGTTCATAGCCCAGCGCGTGACCCGTAACGGACGAGCGTTGGGCGTTATCGTGGTGAAGGTGGAATTCCAGGATCTGGAGACGGTTTGGGCGCGTCGGGCCGGGCCGACGTTCGTCACCGATGAGAACGGTGTCATCATCATCACCAGCCGGCCGGAATGGCGCTTCCACACATCCCGGCTGCTGGCGGCCCCGGCGCTCGCACGGCTGCGGGCTACCCGCCAATATGACGATCATTCGCTGTCTCCGCTGCATTTCCCGATGGCGGAGCGTGGCACGCTATCGGTCGCGGATGGGTGGCAACCACGCTATTTCCCCGTGGCCGTGCCGTTCGACATGAAGGGAGCCGAGCTGCATTATCTGCAGCCGATGGAGCCCGCCCTCGACGCCGCGCGCACCACGGCGCGGGTGACGGTGGTGGCCGGCGTTGCCGTGATCGCACTGATCCTCGCGTTCCTGCTGCGGGTTCGGGAAAAGGCTCTGCTGCAAACCCGGGTGCGCGCGGAGCTTGAGCGTGAGGTTGCCCTGCGCACGGCCGAGCTGACCGAGGCTAATGCATTGCTTCACAAGGAGTCGCGGGAGCGGGAGCAGGCCAATCAGCGCTTGCAATCGGCGCGCGATGAACTCGCCCAGGCCAATCGTCTCGGTTATATCGGCCAGATCACCAGCAGTGTCGCCCATGAGATCAACCAGCCGGTCGCGGCGATCCGCACTTTTGCCGAGAACGCCAGAGAGTTTCTGGCTCGCAGCCGGCCGGCTCAGGTGCTCTCCAACCTCGATATCATCATCGACCTGACCGAGCGCATCGGTTCGATCACCGCCGAGCTGCGGTCTTTCTCCCGGCGAGGGACGCGCCGGGTCGAACCCGTCCCGATCAACGACGTCGTGGGCGGTGCTTTGCTGCTGATCGGGGATCATCTGCGGGCGTCAGGGATCACCCTGAAGCGGGTCGGGCACGATCTTGCTGTCCATGTGATTGCAGACAGGTGCCGGCTGGAGCAGGTGCTGATCAATCTCATGCAGAACGCGGCCGAGGCCCTTGAAGGCAGCGTGGAGCCGTGCATCATCCTGTCCACGACCGCGGTAGACCGCACGGTGATCGTCGAAGTTGCGGACAATGGCCCCGGCATTCCAGCCGCGTTGCGCGACGAGATCTTCCAGCCGTTCATCACCGGCCGCGCCGATGGGCTTGGCCTGGGTCTTAGCATTGCACGCGATATCGCCCGGGAGTTTGGCGGCGATGTCATCCTCGCTCAGTCCTCGGCGGACGGCACGATTTTTAGATTGAGACTGGCACAAGCATGACTTTTCCCCGATCCGAACAGACCGTCCTTCTCGTCGACGACGATCCGCAGCTACGGCAGGCGACCGAGCAGTCGCTCGAACTGGCTGGCATGCGTGTGTCTGCTTTTGCCAGCGCACACGCTGCGCTTGCCGCGCTGGATCGGGATTTCGATGGCGTGCTTGTCACGGATATCCGCATGGCCCGTATGGACGGGTTGCAACTCTTCGAAGAGGTCCAACAGATCGACCCGGAGATCCCGGTCATCTTCATCACCGGCCATGCCGACGTGTCGATTGCAGTGCGGGCTCTTCGCGACGGCGCCTTCGACTTCCTGACCAAGCCGTTCGCCGTCGAGGAACTGATCGCATCAATCCGCAACGCGCTGGAGAAGCGGCAACTCGTGCTGGACAATCGCTACCTGCGCGAGACGCTCGATGGCGGAGATAGTCCTTTGATCGGGGACAGCGCGCCGATGGTGAAGCTGCGCGAGACGATTGCCCAGATTGCCCGCGCGGATATCGACGTGCTGATCGAGGGGGAGACGGGCACAGGAAAGGAACTCGTCGCGTTGCTCCTTCATCGCAAGAGCCCCCGGCGCGGGCGGCCGTTCGTGGCGGTCAACTGTAGTGCCTTGCCGGACGATCTTGCCGAGCTTGACCTGTTCGGTCGCGCCTATGGCGTTGTCCAGAACGACCCGAAGGAGCGGATCGGCCGTATCGTTGCGTCCAACTCGGGCACGCTGTTTCTCGATGAGATCGACAGCACCAGCCCCGCGGTGCAGGCCAAGCTGCTGCGTGTGATCGAGGAGCGGGAGGTGGTCCCGATCGGCGCGCACGAGCCACGGGCGGTCGATCTGCGAGTGATCGCAGCATCGAAGAGCGACCTTGCCCAGGCGAGCGATGCCGGTGCCTTCCGCAAGGATCTCTACTACCGCCTCAACGTCGTGCGGTTGCGGTTGCCGCCGTTGCGCGAACACCGTGCCGATATCCCTCAGCTATTCTCCTATTTCATTGATATCGCCAAGGAGCAGATGGGCATTGAGGATTTTGCGATGGATGACGAGATCCGCCGTCATCTGCTTGAGCATGACTGGCCCGGCAATGTGCGCGAGTTGCGCAACTTTGCGTTCAGTGCGGTCATCGGGCTGCCCGATGGCATGGCCGCACGCCTGCGCACCGAAGAACGCAAGCCGTTGCCAAAGCGGATGGAGGAGTTCGAGGCTTCAGCGATCAGGGATGCGCTTGAGTTGACCAATGGCGATATCGCAAAGACGATGGCGCTGCTGGTGGTCCCGCGAAAAACGCTCTACGATAAGCTGACGAAGCACTGCATCGACCCCAAAGCATATCGCATGCGTTGACCGCAGCGGGAAACGTGATGATGTGGCAACCTTTGCGCGGTTTGGGCCCTGCTGGAGCATAGCGATGTCGAGAACATGATACGCTATCTCGGTATCGGCATCGGCGGTGCATCGACTCCATCGGAGTATCCCGAACTGTGACCTCTTTTCGCCTCCGCAGTCTTCTCAGGGGAGGCGGTTCGCATGCATGAACGATTGGCGAGTATCCGCCTCATTCCGGCGGAGACTGGCCGGTCCACCCCTCAAGCCGAGGAGAGACCGGCCGGCCTGGCTCCTAGAAGCTTTTCTTGACCGATAGTCCCCATTCCGCCGGAGCGGCCGGGTTGGCCTGAGCGAAGCCCAGCACGCTGCGCAGGTCGAGCACGCCGTAGAAATAATATTTGTTGGTGAGGTTGGTGCCGTAGACCGAGACGGTCCAGCTTTGGTCCGGTGCCTCCCAACTCAGCCGTGCGTCCAGTATAGCATGGCCCTTCTGCACGAAATCGCCGACGAAATGCACCTTGGACTGGCCCCGGAGGTCGACACGTGGAGTGAGCGTGCCTGCGCCACCGAGGTCGAAGCTGTATTGCGCACCGACCGAGTAATTGAACTTGGGCACATAGGGCGGATAGATCGCCTTGCCGTTGGCGTCGCGCGGCGAGAGGAAGCCGGTGGCAGGTCCCAGATCGGTGATCAGATAGTTGGTATAGCCGGCCGATGCCTGGAGTTGCAGGCCAGGCGCGGGCCGCGCCTGCACTTCCAGCTCGGCGCCCCAGACGCGCGATCCGCCGATGTTGACCGTGCTGAACCAGGGCGATCCCTCGCCCGGCGTGCCGGCTGGCTGCACGGTGTTGAAGCCCTGCAACTGCCCCTCATAATCGCTGTAATAAAGCGATGCGTTGAGCGTCAGCCTGCGGTCGAACCACTGGGTTTTCGCGCCCAGTTCGTAGCTCTTGAGATCCTCCGGCTCGAACGAGAGGACCTGCCACGCATTGGAAGGCCGGGGCGCATAACCGCCACCACGGAAACCGGTGGAGAATTGCGCATAGACCATCGCGTCCGGGTTGATCTGATAGGCCAGCTCCACCTTGGGCGACCAGCGCTCGGTGCGCACCGGCGGCGGCGAGACATTGTCGATCAGCACCAGCCCGTCGAACGGTGCGGCGTTGCAGCAGCCGACCTGAAACAACACGGCGTCGCGCGCGTCGTGCGTATAGCGCAGGCCGGCGATCAGGCTGAGCTTATCGGTGACGTGGTAGATGCCGTGGACGAAGAAGGCATAGTCCTCGGTCTCCACGGTCTGCCGCAATGTCGAGGAGATCGGCGCCGGGAAGAAGGGCAGCAGGATAGTGGTCTGGTTGTCCTCGTCGGTAGCCTTGTAATAAAAACCGCCCGCCGCCCATTCCAGAGCGCCGCCCAGAGCCGCGCCGGTGAAGCTCAACTCCTGGCTGAACTGCTTGTGCGTGGTGATGTTGTAGGTGCGGTTGAACGGCAGCGGCGTGCCGTCCGAATTGCGGCCGAACTCATTCTCGAACCGGCGATAGGCCGTCACCGACTTGATGTGCACGCCGCCGGCATCATAGTCGATCGTGCCGGAAACCCCCCAATGCTCGACATTGTTGATGTTGGGGTAGGAGAGGCCGGTCAGCGGATCGCTATAGGTACTGTAGTTGGTGAACTTGCCGGGCGTCACGAAATCGTCGCTGATGCCGACGCCGAAGACGGGGATGCCGACCAGTGCGTTCCAGCCGTCCGCCAGGCCGTTGGTGCCGCTCTCGGTGTTCGGATCGAAATTGACCGAAAGGAACTTGCCGACCGGTGCCTCGTCGTCGTTGCGGGTATAGTCGCCGATCAGGTTGATTTCGAGATCGGGGCTGGCGACCCAGCGCAGGGCCACGCGCGCCGCCTTGTCGTCCACGCCGCCTTCGTGCCCGACCACGCAGCTCCGCCCGCCGGTGGCGGCAACCTGCGACGGGATGGCGATGGAGGGCAGCGTCGGCTCGGTCTCGCCGGGCAGGATGCCGGTGCCGCCGGTTATGGCGTTGCCGGTAGCGCATGTGTAATCGAGAATGTCGCCATAGCCGGTCTGCCGCTTGGCAACGAAGGATGCGCGCATCATCAGCGTATCCGGCACGATGGCGAGGTCGAAGCTGCCGCGTGCGCGGAACAGGCTGCGGCTGCCCGTGCCCAACTCGATAAAGCCGCTATTATCGCCGACCGGCTTTTTGCCGAAGATGCGCACGGCGCCGCCAATAGCATTCTTGCCGAACAGCGTGCCTTGTGGGCCGCGCAAGATTTCGACCCGGTCGACATCGACCAGATCGAGGATCGCGCCCTGCGGACGGCCGTTATACACGTCGTCGATATAGATCGGCACGCCCGGCTCGAACGACAGGCTGTTGTCGTTGAGGCCGACGCCGCGGATGAAGATCGCCAGCGTGGAGCCCCAGCCCGCACCGAGCGGCTGGATGTTGACGTTCGGCACGCCGGCGCTGAGCTGTGAGACGTTGGTGATGGAGCGCTGCTCCAGGTTTGCGCTGGAGATGGCCGTGATCGCGAGTGGCGTATCCTGCACGCGCTCGCTACGGAACTGCGCGGTGACGATAATGTCTTCCGTCCCGTTTTCTTCCGCTGCCTGAGCCGGCTGCGATGCGTCCTGGGCGTGGGCGGTGCCGGCGCCGAGCGCCAGGGCGGCTGCCGCGCAGCAGGATGCCGCCGTGAACAGATGAATGCGCCGGGACGCGCGGCGCCCCTCGTCCGATGGATATCCCGTCATTATTCCTCCCCTTTTTGCAGGCCGAGCTTCTTTTCTGTGGTGGCGATCCGCAATGGGTCCGCGCGCCGCGAATCAAGTAGATATCTACTGAATCGCTTAGCCTGCTATATTTTCCCGGCGGGCAAGGTGCAATCGGGGATTTGGTTGAATGAATCCAATTATTTGATTTCTAGTGGTTATCCCACCATAATATAGCCTTGTTTCGATAGAATGGATCCATTCTATTGCCAATACGGAACTGGATGATAGCCCGCCAGAGCAGAATTCCAGCCACTGGCGCGGAATTTGAGTGATGGAACTGCTATGGAGGTGGGAAGGCCGACAGATCAGGCGTTAGATCGCGGACACACGCCGGATGCTGGCCTCTGAAGTTCATCGAGACGGGGTGTCATGCCCGGTTTTCCAAGCACGGCTTCAACAGACGGAGACGCCGCTACGTGAGCCGTCACATTGCGCGCGGCCCCTGCCATCGCGGAGAAAGCGTGTGATCGGGGGGCACGAGCAGACCGGCGAAAGCCCGCCTGCTCTGCCCCCTTATCCGGTCAGGCGGGCGTTTCACCCTGCACGGTGGTGCGGTAGAGTTCGCGCCGGTAGCCGTCATAATCGTTGCTGGCATGGTGCAGGCAGATGCGGTTGTCCCACAGCACCAGCATGCCCGGCTCCCAACGCAGGCGGCAGGTGAAGGCATGCTGGATGATGTGCGCGCTGAGGAAGGCGAGCAGAGGTGCTGCTTCCGCGCTGGTCATGCCCTCGATGCCGACGGCATAGGATTCGTCGACGAACAGCGCCTTCTCGCCCGAATGCGGATGAGTGCGCACCAGTGGGTGGAATGAGCCGTCGAACGCCTGGGTTTTCTTCTCGTCCGAGGCGAAGGGGATGGCTTTGCCCTCCAGGCGTTGCTGGGTGGCGAAATTGACCTGTGCGGACATATGAACGCGCAGCGGCGCCAGCATCGCCTGCATGGTGGGGCTGAGCATATTGTATGCCAATACCGTATTGGCCCAGGCCGTGTCGCCACCATAGGGCGGGATCTCCACGCTGTAGAGCGTGCTCACCGAAGGCGGCCGGGCGAGAAAGGCCGAGTCCGTGTGCCATGAGCCGCCGAACAGCGCCTTGGTGCGTTTGTCGGCTTCCTTGATGACCGGCTGCACGTCCGGGTGGTCAGGCACGCCGGCCGTATAGGCGTCGGTGCCGAACGGGCCCCAACGCAGGCTGAACGCTTCATGCTCGGCATGGCTGAGCGGCTGGTCGCGGAAGTAAATCATCTTGTGATGCCACAGGGCATCCTGAACTTCCGCGAACGCCTCGTCCGAGAGCGAGCGCACGTCGACACCCTGTATCTCGGCGCCCATGGCGGCGGCGAGCGGGCGGGCGACGATGTGGCGGTAGGAGCGTGCGTGATTGTCGAATGCGCCGGATGGGGTGACACGGACTTCCTGCATGACGCTCTCCTGAACGACTCACTTCAACGATGGTCAAAAATGTAATTAACACGATAATTAGTTTTAACCAAGTGCTTTGTATCACCCCGTTTCGTGGGGAGAATCCGGCCCGGCATCATTATCCAGCGCCGTGGCGAGCGCGTCGAGTTCATCCGCCAGCCGCGCCAGCCGACCGGTGCCGAACCGGCTTGAAAAATGCTCGTAGACACCGGCCATCTCCCTGGACACGTCTTCCACCATCGCGCGCCCGGCCGGTGCCAGGCTGACGTGGGCGCGGCGCCGGTCCCGCCCGTCCTCCCGGCGGATGACGAGGCCGCGGGCCTCCAGGTCGCGGATGATGCGGGTGACGCTGGGCGGATGCAGCAGCGCGGCGATGGCCAGCGTTGTGGGGTCGCAACTCGTCCGCTCGGCCAGTTCGCGCATCACGCGCCATTGCGGCTCGCTCAGCGACACTTTCTTGAGCGCCGGCCGCAACGGGCTGATGACTGCCTCGCGCGCGCGGATGAGCCGCGCCGCCAGGGATTGGCGGAAGGGGGGAAGGCCGGATGTTGCGATTGGCATATGAGCGGTTTTCTCCAGAGGCGGGCGGGCAGACTGGCAGCAAGCAGGCATGGCCCGGCGGGAACAGGCTATGGAACAAGCGCGCGCAAGGCAAACGCGCGATGGTCATTTCCTCTCCGGCATTGCCTGCCGCTACCCCAGCGGCCGGATCCGTCCATGAAATGTCCCGACCGGGAGGGCCGTTGTTCCCGCTGCTCCGGCCGGACGTCGGCTTGGAGCGCATCCGAGCGCCGGTTTCCCGCGCCATCCTTCCCCCATCCGCGTTTCCGCACCATCGCCGCATGGTCGCAATCGCTTTCCTATGTTAAAAGGAGACTTGATTTCGCACATGCACAATGACAGGGGAGCGCAACTCCCGGCGACAGGGGAGGCACCTCACCCGAACCATCCATCCCCGCTCGATCGAAAGGTCAGGCCATGCGCACGCGTCTCTATCCGCTCGAAGATCTGGAGGACATTCCAGGCACGACGGTATTTACCGCCAAACGGTCGCGGGAGGCCTATCACCTCCACAAATTCTGCATGTCGCTGATGGAGGCGGCCAATCGCGAGGCGTTCAAGGCCGACGAGCGCGCCTATCTCGCTCGCTTCCGCATGAGCGAGGATCAGAAGCAAGCGGTGCTGGAGCGTGACTTCAACCGGCTGATCGACCTGGGCGGCAACATCTACTTCCTCGTCAAGCTCTCCAACACGGATGGCTGGAGCACCCAGAAGGCAGTGAGCTCGATGACCGGCATGACGGCGGACGAATATGCCGCGATGATGCGCGCAGGCGGCCGCTCGCCCGAGGGCCAGCGCTCCAAGCGGGAGGGCAACTGATGGCCCGGATCACCGCAGGCGTCGCCACCAGCCACGTGCCCGCCATCGGCGCGGCGTTCGATCAGGGCCGCGCGGGCGACGCATACTGGAAACCCGTGTTCGACGGCTATGAATGGGTCAAGCAGTGGGAGAAGCAGGAGAAGCCCGATGTGGTCATTCTCTGCTACAACGATCACGCATCGGCCATGATGCTCGACGTGGTGCCGACCTTTGCGCTCGGTATGGCGGAGGAGTTCATTCCCGCCGATGAAGGCTGGGGTCAGCGCCCCGTGCCGGTCGTCCAGGGACATATCGAGCTGGCCGCGCATCTCGCCGAGCAGCTCGTCATCGACGAGTTCGATCTTACCCTGATGAACAATATGGACGTGGACCACGGCTGCACCGTGCCGCTCAGCCTCATGTTCGGGCAGGTTGAGGCATGGCCCTGCCGTGTCATCCCGCTGGCGGTGAACGTCACGCAATTCCCCACGCCATCCGGCAATCGCTGCTGGATGCTGGGGGAGGCGATCGCCCATGCGGTGGAGAGCTTCCCCGAGGACCTCAACGTGCAGATCTGGGGCACGGGCGGCATGAGCCACCAGCTTCAGGGCCCGCGTGCCGGCCTCATCAATCCCGAATTCGACAATGCGTTCCTCGACGGGCTGATTGACGACACCGACCGGCTGCGGGCGATCACCCGTCTCGAATATCTGCGCGAGTCCGGCTCGGAGGGGATCGAACTCATCATGTGGCTCATTATGCGGGCCGCGTTGGGCAAGGATGTGGAGGAACTGCACCGCTTCTACCACGTGCCCGCCTCCAACACTGCGGTCGGCCACATCGTGCTGCGGCCACGCGAGCTGGTCACGGCCTGACATCATGGCCGGGCGGAGACACGGCCCCTCCGCCCGAGCTTGCTCTATGAAAATGCCGTGCTCCTGCGAAGGCAGGAGCCCAGGGCGGTAGGGAACTGCGGCTGGGCCCTCGGCTCCTGCCTTCGCAGGAGCACGTCTTTAGTCGGGCAACCTCTCCCACCCTTCGTGTTGAGCATAGTCGAGGCACGTCATACTGCCCTTCCCACGGGCCCTTCATTTCGCCGTCCCATCCCCAAACCTCTCCCGCCGCAGACCAAGGCTCGACTTTCGCCGCGCGCCCCGCCATTCTCTTCGCTTCGGGGAGGATCTGGATATGCTGGGCAAATTGCTCGTGGCCGCGTCGGCGCTGTTCCTGCTGGGGCAGGGGACTGCGCAGGCGCATCATTCGTTCGCCGCGTTCTTCGATTCGACCAAGGTCATCAAGATTCGCGGCACGGTCACGGATTTCCATTTCACCAACCCGCACGGTACCATCGGCCTCGATGTGACGGACGCGCAGGGCAAGGTGCAGAAATGGAAGGCGGAGACCAACGCCCCGGTGGTGCTGATGCGGCGCGGCTGGTCGCGCACCAGCGTCAAGCCGGGTGACGTCATCACCATCGAGGGCTGGGGCTCGCGCGACGGCAAGCCCTACCTGCGCCTGCGCGCCGCGTTCGACGCCAACGGCAAACCGATCGGCCAGCCCTTCGGCCAGAGCGACGGCTGACACATGCTCGGTCAAATAAACAGCGAGAGGGGCGTGATCTGGACGCGGCGGATGCTTCTGGCCGGACTGGCGGCAGCGGTTGCGGCGGTCGGCGTGGGGTCGATCCCCGCCACCGCCGCGGACAAGTCCCCGCCCGATCTCACCGGCTTCTGGTCGCTGGAAGCAGCGCCGCATGCGAATGATCCGGGGCTTATCGCCAAGCTGCCGCCCAACACGGTGGTGCTGGATGATACCGGCATCACCGAGTTTCCCAGCGGCGACTATGGCGGTCTCAAGCCCAGGCCGGAGGCGCTGGCGGCAGCGCAAAAATGGAAACCGCAGGATGAGATGACCCTCTCGCGCGTCTGCGCGGCGCCCTCGGTGATCTACGCCATTCAGGGCCCGTTCCCGTTCGAAATCTACCAGACGCCCACGCTGATCGTGTTCAAATATGAGTATTTCGATCAGGTCCGGCTGATCTTCATGGACGGGCGCGGTCATCCGCCGGCCGATGCGCCGCACAGCAAGGTCGGCCATTCGGTCGGCCATTGGGACGGCGACGAACTGGTGGTCGACACCACCCATCTTGCGCCGGCGACCATCACCAACAACGGGCTCGACCACAGCGCCAACGTCCACATGGTGGAGCGCTACAAGCTGGGTGCCGGCGGCAAGACCCTCATGGCTACCCAGTGGTTCGAGGACCCGGAGGTACTGGATAACAACGGCGCCCGCTTCATTCAGTGGGAGAAGAAGGAGGGGAACTACGTCTTCCCCTATGATTGCGACCCGTCCTTCGCCACTCAGTATCAGCAGATTGGAGCGCCGGAGGGTGCGGGCAAGTGAGGCGTTTTCGGTAACGATTGCAGCGGCACAGCGAAAGGAGAGCGAAATGGCGGACGTGCAGCAAAATCTGGAGGCGGCCCAGCCGGGCGCCAACACCAACATCTTCGTTTACAAGCACAAGGCTGCGGCGGCCCCGACAGGCTGGCAACCGTTCGATCCTGCCGAGAACGGTGCCACGGATATCTCCAACGACCTGAAAGCCGAGTTCCGCATCGACCTGGTGATGGGTCCCATCGTGGCGGGCGAATTCCGGCAGCAGCCGGGCTCTGCCGTCCTGAGCTGGCCCTTCACCGAGCATGCCTTCCTCTTCGAAGGAAGCGTCGAGATCACGGACCTTGCGACCGGCGAAAAGGCTGCTTACGGGCCCGGCGACGGCTGGATCGTCAAGCAAGGCTCGCGGACGCTCTGGAATGTGCTCCAGCCAATCAGGAAATCATTCTTCCAACATACCGAATGATTGCCTGATCGCGCAGGAACAGGCACCGGGCGACGAGCGCGCGAGCAAGAGACCCGCTTGCTCCCGTCACCCGACAAGCCACGGCGCTCAGGTGCCGAAGAGCACGTTCCCCTCGCCGTCCATGGTGAAGCCGGGGTTCCAGGCGATTTCCCAGGCATGGCCGTCCGGGTCGGCGACATAGCCGCGCAGGCCGCCATGTGGTGGTGCGTCGGCCGCACGCAGCAAGGTCCCGCCGGCATCGGCCAGCCGCTCGATCAGCGGGGCAACCGCCTCCCGGTCGGCCACATTATGGGCGAGCGCGAAGGCGGCATTTCCCTCCGAACCGCGCCGCTGCATGTCCTCGTCGAGCGCGGCATTGAGGAAGGTCCCCAGCACGATGCCGTTGAGCTGGTAGAAGATGATCTCGTGATTTTCGAACACCGGCGACCAGCCGAAGCCCTCGCCGTAAAAGTGGCGCGACCGGGCGAGATCGGTAACGCCCAATGTGATGACCGAAACGCTTTGCATGACCCATAACCTCCGTTCGGCGTCATGCCTGCCATGCCGCCGTTCAAGGTCATGGGGCTCGCCCGCCGGGCTGCCAGGACCGCCGAAGCGGGGCCGGACCAACCGCTCCGGCCTTTCCTTTTCTGACGGCGGCGCTTTTATCAGAGGGCGGCCGGGCCTTCAATGAACGGCTGCATCGCGTGGCGGCCATTCCCGGTGTCGATCCGGCGAAGCTGGAGGGGAGCGTGCCCAAATAGATCCCGTTCGCTCTGAGCTTATCGAAGGGTTGCCTTTTTTCATCCAACGGGCCGAAGGAAATACAGCCCTTCGACAAGCTCAGGACGAACGGAAGGGCCCATGGTCCCGTCTGTTCACCGCCACAGCCGTGGAGAGCCTTCGCCTCCGTGCCCGTCCTGTTCTCGCAAGCGGTCAAAGCTTCGGATTGTCCGCCCGCCACCGGACGGTGAGTTCCACCCCTTGGCCAATCGGCAGCAGCGCGGTCTGGAGGTCGGGCTTGGCAGCCACAGCCGCCCGGTAGGCCCGTGCACTCTCGCGCGCCCCCGCCGGGTGGATCATGTTGTCAGCCGCGATAACGGCCTCGTCCGCGAGCTTGGGATAGAGCGCCTCGAAGCACGGCAGATACATGTCCTTCCAGATATCCAGCAGCACCAGATCGAACGGCCCCGGATCGGCCGCGATCATCGCCACGGCGTCCCCAAGGCGGAAGTCCACCACATCGGCAAGACCCGCCCGCACGAGTTGTTCGTGGGCGTGTGCCTGCTTGTAGTCGGCGAGGTCCATGGTGATGACCCGCGCGCCGATCCGTTTCGCGGCATCGGCGAGGAACAGGGTGGAATAGCCGTAGCTGGTGCCCAGTTCGAGGATGCGTGCCGGCCGTCGACCGAGCACCAGCGCGTGCAGGAAAGCGCCGACCTCCGGACCCACCGGCAGCAGCAGTTCGTCGCGCGGGATCGGCGGCCGCTCTGCCGAGGATGCCCCGAAGCGTGCCTGTTCGGCGGCGGCGCGCGCCTCATAATCGGCAAAGACTGCGGCAGCGGCGGAATCGGTGAAAATCATGAACCAGAGGTCTCCAGAGAGCAGCGTCGTCGGGCAGTCTCCGCTAAATGGCGATCAAAGGCCAGCAGGGAGCGTTTCCTCGGACCGATCCGTCCTAGCGCCTGTCTGTGGAGACACTCGCCGCTTAGAACAGATTGCGACCAGATAGGCCCCCTCGTCCTGAGCTTATCGAAGGGCAATCCTTATGTCTTGACCAGCGCCTTGCTGGGAGAGAACAGCCCTTCGACAAGCGCAGGGTCGACGGAAGGGCGTGACGCCGACCGTTCACAATCCGCTCCAGGTGCTGTCTGCGTTCAGATGATGACATGACGGAGTCGCAGACGATCGCAGGGCAAAATGGTGGGTTTGCGTGACCCGGAGCGCAGGGAACTTTCGGTCCATGAGCCCCGCAAGCGCGGCGCCGCTATTTGCAGGCCGTCAGGGATGAATGCAGACCGCGCCTGGCCTCGCATGGCCAGTCGGGCCCGGCGTCTGCTCTGCCCTACGCAGGGCCAGTCGCTCAGCCGAGTAGTCCCACTGCCTCCAGCTCCGCGAGGTTGTCGATTACCCGGTGCGGCCGGCGCTCGGGTGGCTGGGCGGCCCATTCGTCGCGCGAGGTGGTGCCGGTGGTGACGCCGATGCCCATCGCGCCGCCGAGCCGCGCCATTTCCGTCTCGACGCGCGGGTCGTCGCCGATCACCACGATCGAGTCGGACGGCACGCCGAGCTTGGCGGCGACGAACTGCATGGCGTGGAGCGAGGGCTTGCCGGTCACTTCCGGTTCCTGCCCCGTCACCCGCGCGATGGCGCCGCAAATGGCGCAGCTAAAGCCGAAGGCGCGGCCGTGGCGGCTGGCGAAGAAGGGTACATCCGACGCGGTGAAGAAGGCCGCGCCGTTCAGCACTGCCTCGCAAGCGGCGTGGATATCCGCCATCGAGCAGTCCGGATGCCAGGCAACATAGACGGCATCGGCCTGCGCCGCGCCCTCCTCGCCGGGGAAGCAGGTGGCGATGCCCTCGCCGTGCAGCGCATCCGCGACGCCCTGCGTGCCGAGCAGCAGCACGCGCTCGATCCCGCGGTCGTGAAAGACCTTGGCGGCCACGCTGTTGGGCGTGAACAGATGCTCGTCCGGGATCGGCAGGCCGAGGGCACGCAAGCGCGGCCCCTGCTCGGCGGCGGGGTAGGCGCTGCCGTTAGTGAGCGCGAGATAGGGCACGCCGCGCGCCTCCAGATCGGTCAGCAGGTCCACCGCGCCGGGCAGCACGGTATAGCCGCCGAGCTTCCTGTCGCTGAGGATCAGCGTTCCGTCGAGGTCGAACATGAAGCCGCCTGCGGGGTGCAGCGGCTCGCTCCAGAGCTTGGCAGTCACCTGATATCTGTCCTTTTCAATCCGTGCAGGATTCGAGTTCGAGGCGGAAGCCGGCCTTCTCCACGCTCACTCGCGTCACGTCCGTGCGAGCGAGGAGCTGGCGGATCAGCGCCATGGCCGGGCGCAATGTCGGATCGTAGCGGCGCGGTGCGGGACCGGCGGCCTGCATGGCGTCGACCAGATTAGCGGGCATGGTCGCGCGCAGCAGGAATTCCTCGTCGGAGAGATGTGCGCCGATGCGTTTGCGCAGCGCCGGCAGGTCCGCCATGCCCGGCTCGTCGGCCAGTTCCCTGGTGCGCGGCAGGGCCATGATCCGGTCCAGCACATCCGGCGCGATCGGCTGGTTGGGCCGCCCAAACTTGCCGATGGCGTAGCGGATCACTTCATCGGGGATCACGCTATAGCGCTCCTTGGCGGTGACGTTCATCACCGCCTGCGTCATCACCATCTGGGCGAAGGGCGTCATCACGATCGGCCAGCCCAGCTCCTCGCGCACCCGGCCCAGCTCCTCGACCACGGCGCCTTCCAGATGCGGCACGCGGTGGTCGGCGAGGTGGCGGCGCATCGTGCCGACCATGCCGCCGGGGAGCTGATGCTGGCGGTAGCTCGCGTCGTAGGGCATGGGGTGGCCGGAGGGCAGCCCCTCCGCCTGCGCCAGCGCGGTGAAATAGGCGCTGACCTCACCCAAGGCCTCGTCGTCGATATCGACTGTGTGCCCCAGCGTGCGCAGGTTGGCGACCACGCGCTCGATCGGCGGGTTGGAGGTCCCGTCCCCCGCCGCGCCGCTCGCGCATTGCAGGGCTTCGATGCCGAGGTCCGCCGCTGCATAATAGCTCTGCTCGCCCAGCCCGATGGTGCAATGGGCGTGCAATTCCAGCGGCTTGTCGCCGATCACCGCGCGGATCGCCGGGATCAGCGTGCGCGCGCGTCGCGGGCTGAGCAGGCCGCCGGGGTCCTTGATGTAGAGCGCGTCGATATCGGGGCTCGCAGCCATTTTGCGCGCCGCCTCGGCATAATGCGCGTCGTCGTGGATCGGGCTCAGCGTGAAGACCAGCGCGCCGACGATATACGCGTCGCCGTCCTTGCGGATCATCCGCGCGACCTCGACGTTCGAGTCAGCGTCGTTCATTGGGTCCGCGAGCGCGAAGCGGCCGATGCCGTTCTTCATCAGCGTGCGGAAGGCGAGCGCCATGAAGTCCGGGCTGGCCGTTTCCCACGCGATGAAGCGGAAGCCGGTCGAGAGGAATTGCAGCGGCGTGGTAGGGCATGCAGCCGCCATCAGCCGGATGCGCTCCCACGGATCCTCCTGCTTGTAGCGCACGGCGACGCCCATATGCGTGGAGGTGGTGAAGTCGATCGCCTTAAAACCGACGCGCTCCATCACCGGCGCGATGGTCAGCGTGCGCGCGGTGTCGACGCCCAGCGCGGCCCAGAGGCACTGGTTGCCGTCGCGCAGCGATGTTTCGACGAGTCGAATGTCCGCCATGGTCAGTCTCCCGTGGCAGCGGCCGCGCGGGTGGCGCGGCGCGCGAGAAAGCCGGTGTCGACGCCGCCCCGCGCGAAATCCGGATCAGCCAGACTCTCCGCCTGAAAGGCAATGTTCGTCGAGATACCTTCGATGCGGGTTTCACCCAGCGCCGCGCGCAGCCGCGCCAGTGCGGTCGCCCGGTCCGGCCCGTGCGCGATGATCTTGGCGACCATGCTGTCGTAGAAGGGCGGGATCTTGGCGCCGTCGACGATATGCGTGTCGACCCGGATGCCCTCGCCGTCCGGCCAGCGCGCGCTGCTCACCGTGCCGGGGCTGGGCATGAAGTCGCGCGCCGGGTCCTCGGCGTTGACGCGGATTTCGATGGCCGCGCCGTTAATCCGCACATCCCCCTGCGTGAGGTGCAATCCCTCGCCATTGGCGATGGCGATCTGCTCGGCGACGAGGTCGATGCCCGTCACCATCTCCGTCACCGGATGCTCCACCTGGATGCGCGCGTTCATCTCCAGGAAGTAGAACTGGTTGCGCGCCACGTCGTAGAGAAACTCGACCGTGCCGGCGCCGCGATAATCGAGCCGCGCGGCAAAGCGCACCGCCGCCTCGTGCATCTGTGCGCGAATGTCCTCGGGCAGATGCGGCGCGGGCGTCTCTTCGATCAGCTTCTGGTAGCGGCGCTGCACCGAGCAGTCGCGCTCGCCCAGATGGATGACGTTGCCGCGCCCGTCGCCCAGCACCTGCACCTCGACATGGCGGCCCTGCGCCACATAGCGCTCCAGATAGACGCGGGCGTCGCCGAACGCAGCGCCGGCCTCGGCGGAGGCCATGTCCATCGTCGCGGCAAGATCCTTCAGATCCTCGACCAGCTTCATGCCGCGTCCGCCGCCGCCGCCGACCGCCTTGATGAGCAACGGCGCGCCGATCTCCGCCGCAAGTGCCTGCGCCTCGGCTGGGCTGGCCACCGCCCCGCCCGGCACCACCGGCACGTCCGCCGCGATCGCCTCGGTGCGGGCGCGCAATTTGTCGCCGACCGCCTCGATCTGCGCTGCGGTCGGCCCGATGAAGATCACATTCTCCTGCTCGCATAAACGAGCCAGATCGGCACGTTCGGATAGGAAGCCATAACCGGGATGGACTGCATCGCAGCCCGAGCCGAGCGCTGCCTGCACGATGGTCTCGACCCGCAAATAGCTGTCGCCCGGCCGCGACGGGCCGATACACAGGGCGCGGTCCGCCATCCGCGCGCCGAGCGAGCCGCGGTCAGCCTCGGACACGGCCAGCACGGTCTCCAGCCCGAGCGCCTGCGCGGTGCGGATCACCCGCACGGCAATCTCGCCACGATTGGCGATGAGGATGCGGCGGATGCTCACCGGGCGTCATCTCCGGCAAAAGGCTGCGCACTCCCCGCCCGTTCGTGTCGAGCGAAGGCGAGACACGTCAGCGCCCGGTGGCTCGCAACGATGCGCGAACAGGACGGGAAGGCCGGATCGGTTCTCTGAAGGCGCTGCATCTCAAGCGTCCGGCCGCACCAGCATCAGCACTTCGCCATGCTCGACCAGTTCGCCGTTGGGCGCGAGGATCTCGACGATTTCGCCGCTCACCCCGGCGGAGACGGAGTTCATCAGCTTCATCACCTCGACGATGCCGATCACCGTCTCGGTATCGACCTTCTGGCCGACCTCGACGAACGGCGGCTCGCCCGGCTTGGGTGCGCGATAATAGATGCCGAGCAAGGGCGACGTGATCTCGATCAGACCCTCCTCGCCGTTCTTGCGCGGCTTGACGGCAGGCGCGGCTGCCGGCGCGGGAGCCGGGTTGGCCGCCGGTGCCGGCGCTGCTTCACGCGGTAAGCGCGCGGCGCGAGGCGGCGCGGCGCCCCCGCGCTCGAGCTCCAGCTTGACGCCGTCCAGTTCCAGGCTGAGCCGGTCGAAGGTGGACGCTTCGAGCAGCTTCATGATCTCCTCGACGTCCTTGGCGGTGAGGCTCATTTACTTGCGTCCTCCGAAAATCGTCATCACATGTTTGAGCGGATCGGCCACGGGCGCGGTGACGGGCGCCTGCGCCTTGGCGGACCACACCGTCTCCGGCCGGCTTTGCAACAGCAGCAGCGCGCCGCTTTTGTCGATGGCCCATTCGATGTCCTGCGGGCGGCCGTAATGCTTCTCGACCCGGCGGCCCACCGCGCGCAGCGCCTGCAACTCCTCGTCGGAGAGGCATGGTGCATTGCGCATGTCAGCCGGCAGCGCCTCGTCGACGATGCCGCCGCCCGGCGCCGGCACCTGCCGGATATGCTTGTCGCTGATCTCGCGCGTGCTGATCTCGCCGGTGATCTTGCCGATCACCCAACGGTCCGGCGTCACCTCGCCCGAGACGACCGCGCTGCCCAAGCCCCACGCGCCCTCGACGGTGATGACCGACTTGTCGCCCGTCGTCGGGCTGCGCGTGAACATGACACCGGCCGTGCGCGCGTCGACCATCGTCTGGACGACCACCGCCATGGCGACGCCCTCCTCGGGCAGCCCATGCTTGCGGCGGTAGGTGACGGACTCGACCGAGTAGAGGCTGCCCCAGCACTCGCGCACGCGATGCACCGTGTCCTGCGCGTCGAGCACCCACAGGAACGTGTCCTGCAAGCCCGCGAAGCTCGCATCCTCGGCATCCTCCGTGGTCGCCGAGGAGCGCACGGCGACGGTCGCGCCGCTGCCGCCGGCAAGCTGCGCGTGCGCGTCGAGAATGGCGCGCTCCACCTGCTGCGGCAATGGCTCCTGCTCGACACGGGCACGCAGCGTTCTGGACAGCGCCGTCACCGCATCGAGATCGGCCGGGTCGAGCGCCTCGACCAGCGCGCGCACCGGCGAGGCTTGCTCCAGCGCCTGCAAGAACAGCTCGAAGGCGTGGGTCGTCACCACGAAGCCCGGCGGCACGTCGATGCCGGCATGGGTCAGCTCGCCCAGGCTCGCGCCCTTGCCGCCGACCGTGGGGCGATCGTCGATGCGCAGGTCCGCGAACCAGCCGATCGCATCCGTTTCGCTCATCGTCATTCGCGTTCCTTCAGGCGTTTTCGAGCACGGGCTCGTCTTCGAGGATCGTGACGATGCCGCGCCCGCCATCCACGCGGATGCGCTGGCCGTCCTTGATCCGCTGCGTGGCGGAGCCGGTGCCCACCACGGCCGGCAGCTCATATTCGCGCGCGACGATGGCCATGTGGCTCATCGACCCGCCGATATCGGAGACCGCCGCGGAGATTTTCTGGAAGATCGGCGCCCAGGTCGGGTTCGTGACCTGGCAGACGAGAATGTCGCCCTGCTGCAACCGGCTGATCTCCTCGACCGACTTGACCACGCGCGCCGTGCCCTCGACCACGCCCTGACAAGCGGCGAAGCCCTTCAGTTCGTTGCTCGGCCCCTCGCCGTCGGAGAGCCACGCGTCCAGGCTCTCGCGGGTGATGCCCCACAGCATGACGATGGCCGGGTCGTCGATCACGTCCGGCACCACGCCCAGCGCCGGCGGCACCGTATGCTCGGCCCAGACCTTGATCGCGGCCTTGCGTTCGGCGACTTTGGCCGGCCAGTGCTGCGGACCGATTGGTTGCGAGCCGCTCGACCATGTCAGCATCAGGTCGATGATCGCGCTTTCCAGCTCGTAATGCGTCAGGTGGAACACATCTGCCGGCTCGGCGAAGAAGCCGTTTTCGGCCAGAAGTTCGCCATATTCGCGGATCTTGTTGAAGAACAGGTTGGTGTACCAGTGCTCGCAGTAGAACTTATGCCCTTCCACATAGGGGAACACGCGGTGCGCCAGCGTGATGAGCTGGTCGTAAGTGGCGCGGTCCTCGTCCGTGTCGAGCAGATCGCGATAATCCGCGACGAGTTGCTCGCGCTCCTCGATCAGCTTCCCGGTCGGCCGCTCGATCGGCTGGCCGGCTTTCACCTTCTCGATATAGCCGGGCAGTGCCGCGAACGGCATCGACAGGTCGTCGTTCCATGAGCGGTGATAATGGTAGAAGCCGTCGCCGACATTCACGTTGAACCACGGGTTGCGGCTGGTCTCCAGTTCCTTGAGCCATTCCTTGCCGGCGCCGCCCAACTGGTCGAGCGCGGCCAGTACGTCGTCGATCACCATGCCGTCGTGAAATTTGTCGTCCACGCCCAGCTCCACCGCGCGGCGGGCGAGGCGCTTCACTTCCTCGTCGGGGCGGAAAATCTCCGCTTCCATGCCCGCGACCATACGGCTGATCGCCTGATCGCTGATCTCCGGGAAGGCCTTCTTGCAGAAGTCGAAGAAGGTCAGATAGGCGCCGTAGCCGAGCAGCAGGAACTCGAAATGGTGGTGCCACATGCGGAAGTAGCCTTCGAGCGTCTTCCGGTAGGTGTCGATCAGCGCATGGTTGGCGGCGACGCCCTTGCCGGTGTGCGTCGTCTCGAGCGGCTCCAGATCGGGGAGGGAAGGCTTGGGCAGCGCCTGCGCATCCGCGATCAGCGCCTTCATTTTCTCCTTCCACTGGTCGTAGAGCGTTTCCCAATGCTCGTAATAATAGAAAGCGCGCTGCTGGAACTCCTTGGCGCGCGCTTCGATCTCGGCCGGGTCCGTCACCGCCACGCCGCCGATGAACACGCGGCCGTTGATGATGCGGTGGTCGATACCCTTGGTCGTCGGCAGCACGTGGACGCGGGTGTTGAAACTGCCCAGTGCGCAATAGGCCGCCTCCGCCGTCACCATGTCGAAATGGTGCATCGGCTCGGGGAAGTGCATGCTGTTGTAGAACCAGAAGCGCTCGTCGTCGCCCGGATTGAACTGGATGTAATAAGGATGCGCCGCCTGCGCGGCCTCGGTGCCGGGCACCACTTTCAGCGAGCTGGGCAGCGGGAAGCCCTTGGTCGGTTGGCTCATGGCAGTCCTCTCGGTCCTCCGGCCCGGCGCCGCGTTTTCTTGTCTCGTCTGGCGGCGGGCTGATGATAGGTTGCGGCCGCACCGGCACGCGCCAGTCCCATAGGGACTCGACCCATATCCGATGCGATACGCTTAGAAGCTAAAGCGTTGGCTCGCGAACCCAAAGGACACGAGCGCACGGCAAACAGGACAAAAGCGAAGCCGCCCCGTCCCGGTCCGGGCGGAGCCTCAGTGACCCTGTCGCCCCTCGCGCCACATGGTCGGCGTTACGCCGAAGCGCTTGCGGAACAGCCGGGTGAAATAGCCGGGATCGAGGAAGCCGCAGCGGAACGCGATCTCGCTCACCGAAAGGCTGCCGGCGCGCGGATCGGTGAGCAGGTTGCCGGCGCGGTCGAGCCGCACCGCGTTGAGTTCGAGCACGAAGCTGGTGCCCGCGCCCGCCAGCAGCGCCTGCATGTAGCGGCGCGAGATGCCCAACTCGCGCGCCACGCGCTCGGGCGTCAGCTCCGGGTCGGCATGGTCGGTCTCGATCCGGCGCAATATCTGGCGGGCGAGCTGGCCGCGATGGCGGCTGGCGCCTTGCCCCTGCGCGGGCTCATGGAACCCGGTCGCCAGCGTTAGCAGCGCGCCCACCTGCTCGGCGATGAGCGGGCGGGGCAGGGGGCTGGTGTCGATCCCGCGGATCATCGTCTCCAGCAGGCTGCCGAGCGGTGCGCCCCAGCCTTCGCGTGCGGAGATCGGCCGGGCGAGCAGCGCATCCGGGTCCGGCAGATATTTCTCCAGCCAGCCCTGCGGCATCATGAGGTCGATGGCCTCGTGCGCCGTGTCCATCTCCATCTGGTAGAAGCGGGTATTGTCGAGCAGCACGAACTGGCCCGGCTCGACGGTGAAATGCTTGCCGCCCATCCGCGTCTTGAGCCCGCCGGTGCGGGCATAGACGAGCTGAATGGTCGGGCTGGCGCGGCCGGCGCTGCCGTCCGTGCCGCAATGGACGACGCGCTGCGCGGGCGCATGGAGCTGGAGCAGACGGAGCTGGCCGACGCCGTGGCTGCTCCACCGCGCGGCAAAGCGGTCCGTGTCGAACACCGTCACGTCGATGGGGGCGATGGTGCTCGCCGCCCAGTCGCACCACTGGCTCAGTGCCTCGCCACGGGCGAGCCCGCTGGAGGTCCAGCTATGATCGTCCTGATGACCGGCGGGGGCGTGCATGGCTGCGATGATGTCCTCTCCCGCGCATGGCGCGCTTCACCGCAATCTAGGGGCCACGCGCGCAAGCCGCAAGCCGGGCGCTCAGTTCAGTTCGCTCACCTGCATTTCGCGCAGCCCGTGCCGGGTGTGGCCGGTCACGTCCGCACCGGCATCCTTCGCCAGCCGGGCGAACAGCGGCGCCGCGATCACGGCCATGACCGCCAGGGTGAGGATCGCCAGCCGGAAGGCGAGCAGGGTCGGCTGGGCCGATGCGCCGGAAAACAGGTTGAGCAGCGCGGCAACGCCGGAGATGGCGATGGCCTGCGCCAGCGAATTGGTGACGTTGCCGAGCACGGTGGCGTTGCCGACCTCCTCCTGCGAGACGTCGGCAAAGCGCAGCGCCATCATCGCCGTGAACAGGATCGAGCGCGCCATGCCGACGCCGACCATGATCGCGAGCAGCACGGTAAACGGGATGCCGGGCGTGAGCGCGGCGCAGACCAGCAGCGAGGCGGCCATGCACAGCGCGCCGCTGATGAGTGCGGTGCGGAAGCCGAGCCGGCGCAGCGCACGCGAGGCGATCGCCTTGAGCACGAGGTCGCCCGCATTCTGAGCGAGCAGCAGCAGTCCGGCCTCAAACGGCGTGAGGCTGAGCGGGATCTGGAGCATCAGCGGCAACAGGAAGCCAAGGCCGGTGAAGGGGATGCGCACGAACATCGCCGCGCCGACGGTCGAGGCATGGAAGCAGGGGAAGCGCAGCGGCGTCAGCGGTACGATGGGGTGCGCCGCTCGCCGCGTATGGCGCAGGGCAAGCGCGCCGAAGATGAGCGCCGCCGCCAGCAGCAGCGCGCCCAGTTCCCAGCCTTGTCCCTTGGCGCCGATCCGGTCGATCCCGGCGATGAAGGTGGCGAGCGCGCCTCCCGTCAACACGAAGCCCCTTGTATCGAAGGGCGTGCGCTCGCCCGGCTGGATATTGGGGATGAACCGCAGGCTGGCGACCAGTGCGACCAGCGCGGTCGGCACGTTGAGGAAGAAGATCCAGCGCCAGTCGAGGAAGGTGATGACGAAGCCAGCAAGGGGCGGCCCCAGCACCGGGGCGACCAGCGCCGGGGTGGAGCTGATCGTCATCGCCGTGACCAGATAGTGCTTGGGGGTGATACTGAGCAGCACGATATTGCCCACCGGCACCATCAGCGTCGCGAACGTGGCCTGCGAGACGCGCATGGCAAGGAACATCGGCAGGTTTTGCGCCATGCCGCACAGCATGGACGAGACGATGAAGCCGAGGATCGCGGTGGTGAACACCCGCCGCGAGCCGAAGCGCTGGCCGATCCAGCCGCTCACCGGCAGCATCACCGCCGAGACGAGGATATAGATGGTGACGGTGGTACTCATCGTCGTCGCGGAGACGGCAAAGTCTGTTGCCATGGCGGGCAGACCGGTGATGAGCGCCGTGCTGTCCAGCCCCACCATGAACATGGTGCCGGCCAGCACCCAGGCGGTGATCCGCGCGCGCCGCAGGGCGTCGTCGGAGGGATCGGCGGGCGGGCCCTCCAATGGGTCTTGGCGCGGTGGGGTCATGCTGCGGCGGACCATGGCAGCGCGGAGCGGCCGCGCCAAGAGGGGCGATAAGCGAGGACGCGCCAAATGGCTCTTGCCGGATCGCCGCCAATCTTGTCATGCTGCCGCTTCGATTCGGACAAGATCAACTTCACGGAGAGAAAACATGGCCACGAAAGCGGTCGATATCGAGGAAACGGCTCGCACGGTGCAGGCCAATCTCAACTATCTGCTGCCCGGTACGCCCATCAACCGGCGCTTCGTCTCCGCCGGTGTGGAGGTGAACACCGGGCGCAACGGCCCCTATCCCACCACGGTGCGCGACGCACGCGCCATCCGCGACCATTTCACGCTCGATCGCCAGGGATTCACCCTGCTCGATGCGCCGACCGCGATCCGTGACTTCCACGACAAGGCGGAGGTGGAGGCGCATTATCAGGCCGAGGTGCAGCGCTATGTGCGGGAGGCGTTCGGCGCTGATCTGGTGGTGCCGATGGGCTGGATGCTGCGCACGTCCGGCGAAATCCCGGAGGCGCCCAAGTCGGACCAGCCCTATCGCCATTATGGCGGCCTCCAGCCGGCCGCCGGTGAGGTGCATGTCGATACCGAGCCGAGCCGCCAGCCCGCCGCCGCCCGGCGTGCCTATGAGCGCGCGCGGCCGAACGGGCCGGGCTTCAAGCGCTTCATCATTTCCAGCTTTTGGCGCACCTTCTCGCCGCCGCCGCAGAACTGCCCGCTTGCCGTGTGCGATGGGCGCAGCGTGCGGGACGATGAGGGCACGCCCAACGTGCTCTGGGTGGTCGACAAAATCCCGGAAGGCGACGCCATGTTCGCGCCGATGGACGATGACGCCAACCCGCTCGCGGCGGCGATCTTCTACCACAACCCCGCTCACCGCTGGTGGTATTTCTCCAACATGACGCGCGACGAGGCGCTGCTGTTCAAGTTCCACGACAGTGCCGGGGGGGACGCCTGGCGCTGCCCTCACACCGCCTTCTGGGACGACAGCCTGCCCGGCGCCAACGTGCGCGAGAGCATCGAGTGCCGGAGTATCGCCTTCTTCGAGTGAAGAGCGGGGCGGGGGAGGGCCAGAGCTGAAGCCAGAGTCGGAGCCCGGGGGTTGAGCCGCGCTCCGGCTCTCCCGTCTTCCCATTCTCTTGTTCAGAGGGCCATTGATCCAGATTGAACTATGCAGTGCTCCTGCGAAGGCAGGAGTCCAGGGCGACAGGGAGCTACGGCTGGGTTCTGGGCTCCTGCCTTCGCAGGAGCACTACATGGCTTAACATGAAGCGGATACGCTCAAACGCCGCGCACTACATGTCTCGCCTTCGCTCGACACGAACGGCGCCTTGGACGCACCATTACGCCCCCCCTCCAGGGGAGGGATTGGGGTGGGGAGGAGCGGGACACCCCGCTTGCAGCCCCTATCCCTCCGCCGGTGCAGTCGTCAGGCCCAGTTCGGGAATAGCCACCGAGCGCCGCCCGCCGAAATCGGTGCGCACCACGATCAGCCCGCTCTTCTCTAGATAATCGAGCAGTCGCCGGATGCGGCCGGCCGAGCGCGTGCCGTAGATGCGCGCCAGCGCCGCGTCGTCCGGGCAGGGCTCGCCGGCGATGGCGGTGCGGGCGAGCAGCAGGAAAGGCGCCAGCAGATCGTCCGGCACGCCCTCCGCCAGCCGCAACACGGCGGGCCATTGCGGATCGTCCAGCCCGTCGCCGCCCGCCACCGCGACGGCGAACCGGCGGCGGAAAGCCAGCATGTCCAGCCCCGCATCGGGCAGCCGCTGCATCCGGCAGCGCACGCAAAAGTCCTGATAGAGCGCCGGGATCGGCCGATAGGTGCAATCCTCCTCCGCCGCCATGTCGCGCAGCACGGCGCGGATGATGGTCTCGCGCTCCGGCGCAGCGGAGGCGGGCTCGCGCGGCGCATCGGCAACCTCCTTCTCGGCCAGCGCCGCCGTATCGCCCTCGTCCTCCGCCCGGTCCAGCCGCACGCTGCTGTCGACTGGCTTGGGCGGTGGCGGCGCCAGCGGCAGGTCCGGCTCGCGCGGTTCCGGCTCGACCGCGAGGAAATCCTCCGCCGCCTCGGCTGGCGCATCGGGGAGCGGGATCAGGCGGTGCGTGCCGGTGCGCGCGCTGGTCTGCACCGCGCCGATCTTCACCGCGATCGGGCGGCGGCAGATCGCCGGGCCGAGCGCGAGAAAGCGCCCGCGCTCCAGATCGCGAATCTGCTCGGCTTGCCGCCGCTCCATGCCGAGCAGATCGGCGGCGCGCGCCATGTCGATATCGAGAAAAGTCCGGCCCATCAGGAAGTTGGAGGCTTCCGCCGCGACATTCTTGGCCAGCTTGGCGAGCCGCTGGGTGGCGATGACGCCCGCCAGCCCGCGCTTGCGCCCGCGGCACATGAGGTTGGTCATCGCGGCGAGCGACATGCGGCGGATCTCGTCCGACACGTCTCCGGCGGCGGCGGGTGCGAACATCTGCGCCTCGTCCACGACCACCAGCGCCGGATACCAATGCTCGCGCGGCGCATCGAACAGGGCGGCGATGAACTGCGCGGCGCAGCGCATCTGCGCCTCCAGCTCCAGCCCATCGAGCGTCAGCACCACCGAGGCGCGCCGCTCGCGCACCTTGGCCGCCAGCCGCTCGATCTCGCGCCCGTCATGCTCTGCCCCGTCGATGACGATATGGCCGAACGGCTCGGCGAGCGTGACGAAATCGCCCTCCGGGTCGACGACGACCTGCTGCACCATGCGGGCGCTTTCCTCCAGCATCCGGCGCAGCAGATACGACTTGCCGGACCCGCTGTTGCCCTGCACGAGCAACCGGGTCGCCAGCAATTCTTCCATGTCCATGGGGACCGGCGCGCCATTGGCATCGGTCCCGATCACGATCGAGGCTGTCACCGGGCCGTTCATAGCCATGCGGGGCGGCGGGGCAAGGGCGGGGTGGCGGATGAGGTGGCGGGCTGCTCGTTTCGCCGCTTATGGTGAGCGTCGGCGAGATGGGTTGACGCTCGTCCCACTAGACCGGGCTTAGTGCTCCTGCGAAGGCAGGAGCCTAGGGCGGCGATGAACCGCTCATGCGCCCTGGGCTCCTGCCTTCGCAGGAGCACTGACGCTGGAAAAACGCCAATCTAGCCCGGCTACGCCCGATACGACCGGAAACGATGGCGCCCGCGCAGCCCGATCACTCCGTCTCGAACCGCTCCAGCACCTTGCCCGCCCAGCCCATGATCTGCTTGGAGGCGATCAGCCATTCGCCGTCCACCTTGGCCACCACGTCGCGGACATGGCCGCACCAGTGCAGATGCGGCGGTTCGGGCGGGCGGTTGATCGTGGCCCATGCGTAGGAGCGCACCACCCAGTGATGCTTGCGCTCCTCCGGGTCCGGCTCGAACACGAACTGCGCCATCTGGTGCTGGTGGCCGGGGAAATCCGGGCGCTCGTGGAATTTGAGCACCAGCTTGCGGATTTCCTCGCGGCCCTTGCGCACCTCGATGCCGCCCTCGCGCGTTTCCTCGGTCGCTTCGGCATCCGGCGTGAACAGGGCGAGATAGCCCTCGGTGTCACCGGTATCGAGCGCCCAGCTATAGCGGGCGTACAGCTCGTAAATGGCGAGCTTGTCCCTGGTCTTGAGTGTCATCGCCCCCTCCTCAGCGCGGCGCTATGTGGAAGATGCGCTCGGCATTGCCGTGGCAGAGCGCGTGTCGCTCGGTGTCCGTGCAGTCGAACGCGTCGATGAAGTCCACCGCCGGCTTCATGGGCTGATAGGGATAGTCGATGGCCCATAGCACATTGTCGATGCCGATCTTGTCGATGGTGTAGCGCAGCGCCAGCGGGTCCTCGACGCCGCTTGTCGTCACTACGAAGTTCTGCTGGAAATACTCCGCGATGCTGAGCTTGGTCTTCGGCGCCCGGCCGATGGCTTGCGCACGGCTGTTCATGAAATTGATCCGCCAGATCCAGAAGGGGATCGCCTCGCCCATATGGCCGATGCAGATCTTGAGCTTGGGGAAGCGGTCGAACACGCCGCCCGCCATCATGCGGACGACATGGGTGCCCACCTCCACGCCATAGCCCCACATGGCGCTGTCCATGCCATAGTCCATCAGCGGCCCCTTGAGCGTGTCGGAGGCGGCGCGCGGGTGGATGTAGATGCAGGCACCCAGCGCTTCGGCGGCCTCAAGGCACGGCCAATATTTGGGGTCGTCCAGATATTCGCCATGGGTGTGGCTGTTGAGGATGAAGCCGTTGAGCTTGAGGCTGTTGATTGCCCGCTCCATCTCCTTGGCCGCGCGCCTGGGGCTTTGCGGCGCGAAGCTGGCGAGGCCGGAGAAGCGGGCGGGGCGCTTGCGGCAGATGTCCGCCAGCTTGTCGTTGGCGAGCGCGGCGAGGTTGGTCGCCGTATCCGCATCGAACATCTGCACGCCGGGTGCGGTGAGCGAGAGCAGGTGCATATCGACGCCCAGCGCATCCATCTCCGGCAGGCGCTTGGCCTCAACGTCGAGCAGCCCGTCGAGGAAGTTCATGCTACCGTAGCCGGAGGCGTCCGGGTCCGCATCGTAGATGCCGCGGCAGAGCAGCTTGTCGAGGCTCTGCGTCGGCCCGCGCACCTCCTCGCGCAGTTGCGCGGCGACCTCCGGGATGGACCAGGCTTCCTCGGTGGCAATCAGACGCATCTTTGCAGACATGACGGTTCTCCTTCCGGGTTATTGCCCCTCATCCATCGGCGGGGCGAGGCGCTGCCGGCGCGCCAGCCACAGCGCGAGCAGCGCGGCGATGGCGAGCGGCAGCAGGGCGATGAGGAAGAAATGCCGGGCCGCTGTAAGCCCGAGCAGAATGGCGAGCGATCCGGCCAGCGGACCTAGGATCGAGCCCACCCGTCCCAGCCCCAGCGCCCAGCCGAGGCCGGAGGCACGGAAGGCGGCTGGATAGGTGGCGCTGGCCGATCCGTTGAGGCCGTTCTGCGTGCCGGTGCTGAAGAAGCCGACGAGCAGCAGCAGCGCGATCAGCATCCCCATGCCCCAGTTGTGAACGGCGAGCAGCAGCAGGGAGAGGGCGGCGAGCGCGGCGAAGATGGCGACGATTTTCCACTGCGCGCGAGCGAGCAGCAGGCTGGCGCACACGCCGCCCGCCACGCCGCCCGCATGGACGCCCGTGGCGATCCACGAGGCTTGCGCGAGCGAATAGCCCTGATCCCTGATAAGCAGCGGAATCCAGCCGCTCAGCAGGTAGATGACCATGAGCACGAGCGCGAAGATCAGCCAGATGGCGAGCGTCCGTCCGCGAAATTCCGGTGCCAGCACGGCGCGCACCCCGGCCGTGGCGGCTTTTGGCGCTGCCCCCGGCCGGAACGCCGGGCTCTCCGGCAGCGCCAGCCAGAGCAACAGCGCGATAGCGATCGGCAGCACGCCGCCGGCCACGAACAGCGCCGGCCAGCCATGGGTCGGCAGATAATGCGCGGCAACCGCGCCGGCGACCACGCCGCCGAAGGTGATGCCGATGCCGACCAGCCCCGTCGCTGTGGCGAGCAGCCGGCGCGGCGCCAGTTCGCCGGCCAGCGCCAGTGCGTTGGGTAGCACCGCGCCCAGACCGATGCCGATGAGGAAGCGCAGCACGATGAGTTGCGGCAGGTTGACCGCCAGCGCCGCGATCAGCGAGAGCGTGCCATAGGCCACGCAGCAGGCGATCAGGATCGTCCGCCGGCCGAAGCGGTCGCCCAGTGGCCCGATGGTCAGCGCGCCGATCAGCACGCCGATGAGGCTGGCGGAGAGCAGCGGGCCAATCTCCGCGCGGTCGATGCCGAAATCCTCGACAATGGAGGGCGCCGCGAAATTGGCGGCCTGCAAATCGAACCCTTCCACGATCAGTGAGATCAGGATGAGGACAAAGCTGCCCCAGCCGCGAATCGTTCCCCTGTGGCCGGCTGCGTCGCCGGTTGCCGCCGGCGTGTCGCTCTGACTGGACAAAATCATCCCCTCCATCGTGGCCGGCCGCGCCGGCCCCGCGCATAGAGGCGGGTCGCGCCGCGCGATGCAAGTGGAAACTCGGTCGCATGCCGCGGACGGCTGGCGAGCGGGAGGCTGGAGCGGATGAGGTCTGGGTGGATAACGCGCGTTATCTCAAGGGAAGCCGTCATGCAGACTTTGCTTCAGTGTCCATGTTACTTTTGCGACGGGAACTTGAAGGCATGTCGGCCCCCGACAGCAAATTTCAACATGAATGATTGACCGGCTCCGTGGCTAGAACCCTGCCGCCAAAACGACCCCGGTAGTGGTGAGTAGCGGTATTCCTAATCCCTCTTCATCCCAAGTGCCTAACCTTCGTCACCCCGGGCTTGACCCGGGGTCCCGCTTCCCAATTGTGAAGGCCAGTCCAGAGCCGAAGCGCAGGATAAGCGGCAGTTATGACAGATGGCCGGCCACCATTCGCACGCTATTTGCGGATAAGAAAGCGGGATCCCGGGTCAAGCCCGGGTGACGAATGAGGCAGGGTTTGCAACGGCATCGAGATTTCTCGACGCGTCCGGGCTGGCCCCCACTGCCACCGCTATCGGCCCTTGCGCTATCCCTCGCCGTCGCGCCGGGTGCGCACCCAGTTGCGCTCGCGCTTGCCGGCAAGCCGCAGATAGACAGGGATTTTCCACAAGAGATAGAGCGGGATCCGCGCCAGTGTCGCCGCGCGCACCGTTTCGCGCCCGTCGCGATACCAGGCGAGCGCCAGCAGCAGCGCGCAGAGCGCCAGCGCGCCCGCCATCAGCGCGGCAGGCATCGAACTGGCGCCGAGGAGGGCGAGCACGGCGGTCAGCGCGAGGACCAGCAGGCTCACGCTCATCATCAGCGCCAGCGGCGGCACCAGCAGGCTGAGCCCGTGCCAGCACAGTGCCGGCCGCACGGTGCCCAGCCCCCGCAGCACCAGCGGCAGGCCCTGTTGCAGTGCCGTGGCGATATAGCCATGCTCCCAGCGGGTGCGCTGCGTCAGCGTGTCCTGCTGGCCGGCCGGGTCGCTCCACACCGTCGCCTGCTCCAGAAAGACCGGCGCGTGCCCAGTTTTCGCGAAGCCGATGCCGAGCACCAGATCCTCGACGAGATGGCTGGTGGCGAGCGGTGCGTTCGCGACGAGCGCCCAGGGGAAGGCCATGCCGGTCCCCCCCAGCATGGCCGGCGTTCCCAGCCACGCATTGGCCCGCGCGCGCACCAGATTCTTGATAAGAAAGGCGAAGTTGGAAATCTGCGTCATCGCGCTCGCGCCGGGGCGGGGGCGCATCAGATAGCGGCTCTGCACCGGGCGGCCGCGCGCGCAGGCGGTGTCGATCAGTAGCCGCAGGTCATCGCGGTCCATTTCGCAATCCGCGTCGAGCACCACGAGGCAGTCGGGCGGGTCGCCGCGCAGCGTGTCGCGGCCGAAGGCGAGCGCGTGTCCCTTGCCCCGCCGCGTGCTATCGTGGCGTTCGAGCACTGCCGCACCGGCGTTGCGCGCGATGGCGGCTGTCTCGTCGGCGCAATTGTCCGCCACCACGATCAGCCGCGTCCAGTCATCGAGCGCGGGCGCCAGCCGGGCGAGGGTGGCCGCGATGCCGCCCGCTTCGTTGTGCGCCGGCATCAGGATGACGGTGCGGCGCCGTTCGCCGCCGGCTCTCGTGGTCCGGGCCGGGCGCACCAGCACCCCCAGCGCGAGCTCGATGGCGAGCACGGCCAGCAACAGCAGCGGAAGCGCGACGAGGCCCCAGGCCAGAAGATCGAGAATCACGGGAGCCAACCTCTGTGCCGCTCAGCCGCGCGTGGCGGCTTCAGGCGGCGGACCGAGAGCGGGAGGGCGCGCCCGGACCGGCGCGCCCTTGGTGGTCCGCTCAGTTACCGGCCGGTTCCGCCGCATTGCCGGCGGCCGGCAGCGCGGCGGGCTTGGCGGCGTCCGCCTTCACCTCATAGCCCGGCTGGAACTCGATCTTGGCCTTCGTCTTGGCTTCCTTCAGCCGCTGCTCGCCGACCTTGTTCAGCTCCTCGTTGCGGATGGCCTGTGCGGCGATCGGCCGGGCCTGCTCGGGCGAGACGGCAACCGACTCGACGGCGGTGATGGCGTTGATGACCAGCTTGCCGTTGCGCGGCACGATGAACGGCTCGCCCGGCGGCAGCGATTGCAGCCGCTGGAGCATCTCCGGCGCGACGCCGGCCGAATCCAGCGTGCCGGTGCCGCGCTGGAAGGCGATGCCCATGGCGGTCAGCCGCGTTGCGACCTCGGCGAGCGAATGGGCGCTCTCCAGTTCCTTGAGACGGGTCGGGTCGGCCGGCACGTCGATCTGCAACTGATCGAGCTTGAAGCGCTTGCGGTCGGCAAACTGCGTCGGGTGCGTGGAGATATATTTGTCGATCGCCGTCTGGTCGGGCACGCGGATCGAATCCATCGTCTTCTTGCCGTACATGCTGACGAGAAGCTGCTCCTCCATGCGGCGCTGCTGCGTGAGGAACTGCGGGTCGCGGTCCAGACCCGCCTCCTTGGCGGCCTGCACCAGCAGGCGGCGGTCGACCATGCGCTGCAACACCTGGTTGCGCACGGCCTCCTTGTCGGCATTGGCGGGCACGTTGAGGTCGGCGATTTCGGCGTTGAGTTCGGTGAGTGTGATCTCCTCGCCGTTGACGATGGCGACCACCTGGCCCTCCGCCTTTTTCTGGCAGGCGGTGACGAGAAGGACGGCGGACGTAAGCGCGATGATCGAGGCGCTCCTCAGCTTGGGCATTGACGGTCTCCAGTCAGGCATGATGGCTGTTATGCTTTGGAATTGGGGTAAGGGAGCGACCGGTTTGTTCTAGGTGGATATGCGACGATCCGGCCGTGGGCGAACCGGCGCGCTGCGAGGCGATGGACGGCTGGCGACGCAAGGTCAGGGCCGCGCGATCATGGCACGGACCCGCTGTGCGTTCCATCTCATATGGATGGTCTTCCCCTTTTGTCGAACCATGCCGAAACCCTCGCTATCCGGCAGATTGGCCGGGTGCTTTGATACAGCGCCGCCAATCCCGAGACAAGTCCGCCCGATGCGCAGCTCTGTCCCGTGCCATAGTGGCACCGCCTAACGGCAGACCCTTAATTTTGCGTGCAGTGCGTCGGTGTTTCCATCCCTAGCTCGCGGCCATATCGGATGAAACTCCGCCGGCGGGGCAATTATGCCGGCGGGGCAATTATTCGGCTGGAGACCCCGGCTCTGCCGCCCATTCGTGGGCGGCCTCCAGCCGGGCGGTATTGGCGGCGCAGATCAGGGCGTCGGCACGGTCAAGAAGGATGGGCGCTCCACCGGATCGGTCAGCGCGCGCGGGAAGCTCGGCGCCGGGCAGCGCACCGCCACCGGACGGACCGGGATCGGCCGGGGCCGGGGGGAGGCGCAGCACACGAGTAGCATAGTCAGCGCGGGCAGCATCAACCTTGCGATCGGCATCATCGTTCAGTCTCCGGTTCCTATTCTGGATGCGGGCGACCTCGGCCCGCCAGCTGGCATCGGCACGCGCTTGTGCGGCTTCGAACGCGGCAGCGTCCGCCGCGCGCAGGGCTCGCTCGGCCGTGAGGGCCTGCCGCGCGCTGTCCAGCCGGGCACGGCTCAGCATCAGCGCTGCGCTCAGGCCGGCAATGGCGAGCAGCGCGCCGATCCCTAACGGCGGCGTCAGCCGGGCGAGCAGCGCGCCCATCATAGCCCCTTGAGGCACAGTTGACGTTCGGCGCGGCGGCGCTTCTCCAGGCCGGGGAGCACGCGCCCACCCGCGCGGGTCCACATCAGGAAGGCGTCGCAGCCGCCCCGCCAGTCGCCGGTATTGAAGCGCCGCGCCACGGTCGAGCGGGTGAAGGCGACCTCGCCGATATTGTAGGCGAGCGAGATGGACGCGGCGAACTGGTTGGGCCGATCCTTGAGGGCGGGCACCGCTCTCAGCACCGCCGGGGCATAGTCGTCGGCCAGCGCCCGGTGCAGCATCGCCTTGCATTCGGCCGGCGTATAGCGGCGCATCTCCACCCGCGTCTCGCCGGTGCAGACGGTCGCGATACCGGCAATGTCCCGATAGGGCGCGAGCCGCGTCCCTTCCCAATGCTCGACCACTGGCGTGGCGATCGCCACCGCGAGCGCGACGAACGCGCCGCCGCCGATCGCGCCGCCCAGCGCGCCGGCCCGCAGCGGGGTAAGGCCGCCTGCGGGGATCACGAGTGCAGCTCCGGCTGGTGGAGGATGCGGGCAAGCGCGGTCGCGGCGAACAGCGCCAGGCCGATCCACGGCGCACCCGGAATGAGCGCGCGGCTATCCGCCGGCAGCGCGCCCCATGCCGCCGCACAGGCTGCGCCGATCGCCGCGATCCGCACGGACCAGAGTCGGTGCGCCCGGCGCACGTCGTCGATCAGGCGCGCCCGGATGCGCGCCCGCTGATAGTTGAGCATCGTCTGTCTCCTATCTGTGCAGCCAGCCCTTGGCCGCCGCCACCAGCCCCGCGATGGCCGCCGCGAAACCGGCGATCCGCTGCACGAGCCGAAGCGAATATTTGGCGGCCGACCACGCCTCGACCACATCCTTGGTCGCCGTGACGCCCTGCTCCACCAGCGCGACGCGCCGGCTGAGGTCGTCCAGCCGCTGCGAGTGCTCGGTCTGGAGGATCATGATCGCGTCGACCTTCCCCAGCATCCGGTCGAGCTTGGCGTTGAGGTCGGTCATCCTCACCACCCCGCCAGCGCGTCGCAGGCATCGACGATGATGCCGGCCTGCACGGTCTGCCCATCCGGTGTGAGATGGACGCCGTCACCCCAATACGGGGTATAGGGCGCGCTGTTGGGGCACGCGTCGTCACCGCCCAGCACGCTGCCCCACACATCGGCCAGCCCGTCCAGCCCCAGCGCCGCATAGTTGGCCTGTATATAGGCGGCCCATGCGCTCGGCTGCGGGTTCTGGGTGTTGACGTGATCGAACGGGCTCTGGCCCATGATCTTGAGGCTGGAGGGCATCCCGGCGCGCCGTTCCGCCAGATACTGCGCGGTCAGGTATGCCAGCGTGTTGGGCGTTGCCAGATCGCCCACCGCCAGCGTCCGGTTGTTGAAGAACTCCTCATAGATCAGCCGGTGCGCCATGGCCGGGTCGAGCGCGGCCAGCGCCTGCGCGGCGCCGTCGATCTCGCCGCCTTTGGCGATCAGCTCGGTGATCTTCGCTCCACCGATGGCATAGACGCTGTAGGTCCCCAGCGGGTGGCCCAGGCCGGCGGCGACCTTGTAGGCCAGCTTCAACGTCCCGTCGAGGGCGCTCGATCCGACGCCGGCCGTGCGGCTGTCGCCGTCCAGATAGAGGTGCCGTCCCAGCGTGACGGACGGATGCGTCTGGCCGTAGAACCAGCAGAAATATGCCTCCGCCTGCATCAGTTCGGCGGCAGTCAGCGGACGGTCCCACACGATGATGCGATAGACCCGCCCCTTGAACGCAAAGGTCGGGGAGGCGTCGATATTGCCGGCGCCGATTGCCAGCGTCTTGCCGTTGGTGACGCTGGCCGCGTTGGTATGCGAATTGTAGATCGCACCCCGGAAGATATTCCGCATGATCTGCTTGAATGCGCTGACTGCCTGAGTGGTCGTGTCGCTTATCAGCCCGAGCGTCATATAGCCGGCGCCGGCGCCATGCGGCACGGTGGAGCCCGCGATGTTGCTTGATGCCCAGCCGATGTTGGTGCCGCCCGCCCACAGCGAGGGTGAGCTGCCCCCGGCGCCCACGCCGAAGATGTTGGCACCGGGGGCGCCGGTCGCGGCCTCCACCACCGCCAGCACTGTGTAGTTCTGCGTATCCATAGCGGTGCGCAGCGCGCCGGGCGTGGCGATGGCGAGCCATTGTGCGGTGCCGCCCGCAAACTCCACATAAGCCCGCCCGTTCGCTCCGTCCGTGCGATATTTGGGCTGGTTGGCGCCGGTCGCCTGCACCGCGTGCGCGCCGCTGCCGCTGGCGTCGTCCCATTGGGCCAGCGCCGTGCCGTCCGCCTGTGGCGTGATCGCGGCACTGTCATAATGCGCGACGATGGCATCGAGCGCGGGGAGGGAATACGATGGGGTGGGCGTCGGCGTGGGCGTGCCGCCCTGGCCCGCGCCCAACGGCGTGCGGCGGGCGTGTCCCACCGCGCCATAGCCATAGCCGAAACCGTGGCCGGGCATCAGGCGAGGCCCACAATGTCGGCGGCGGTGGTGCCGGCCGCGCGGACGTAGCGCACGCGCACATCGAGGATCTGCCCCGCCGCGACGTTCTTGAACACCACGTCCGCCTGCCCATCCGCCGCGCGCAGGGTGATGTCGCCGCCGGTGCCGATGTAGAGTGCCTTGGGCAGCGGGTCGATCTCCGCCGTGGCGTGGGGTGTGATCGCAAAGGCCTGGCGCGCAGGCTGGGTGAGGGAATCGATCTGGCTGTCGAAGCGGTCGGCCATGGTCCGTGCCTTTCCTGATGCTCGTCGCGGCCGAATCGCCGCACGCCTGTTAAGCCAGAGGAAGCACGCTGTAGGACAGCAATAAATAACCTATTTGGATAATTTATGGATGCAGCGTCTTGTCCTTGTAGAGGCAGATGTCGTTAATCGGGCAGCGCCAGCACTCCGGCCGCCGTGCCTTGCAAATATAGCGTCCGTGCAGGATCAGCCAATGATGTGCGTCGCGCCGAAAGGGCTTTGGGACGCGTTTTTCCAGTCCCTGCTCCACCGCCAGCACGGTCTTGCCCGGCGCCAGCCCGGTGCGGTTGCCGACGCGGAAGATATGTGTGTCGACCGCGAACGTCTCCTCGCCGAACGCGGTGTTCATCACCACATTGGCTGTCTTGCGTCCCACGCCGGGCAGCGCGGTCAGCGCCTCGCGGTCGCGCGGCACTTCGCCGCCATGGTTCGCGATCAGAGCTTCGGAGAGGGCGATGACGTTCTTCGCCTTGGTGTTGAACAGGCCGATGGTCTTGATGTGCGCCTTGAGCGCCTCCTCCCCCAGCGCGACCATCTGCGCCGGCGTCTTCACCTTCTCGAACAGCGCGCGCGTCGCCTTGTTGACCCCAACGTCGGTCGCCTGCGCGGAGAGCACCACCGCGACGAGCAACTGATAGTCGTTGCCATAGTCCAGCTCCGTCCGGGGCGCCGGATTGGCCTCGGCCAGGCGGGAGAAAAGCTCGAAGATCTGCGCGCGGTTGAGCTGGCGGGCGGCCATCCGCTAGAGCCCGAGCACGTCGGCCATGGTGTAGCGCCCCGGTCCCTTGCCGGTCAGCCATTGCGCCGCCCGGATCGCCCCGCGCGCGAAGATGATGCGGCTTTCCGCCCGGTGTCCCAGCTCGATCCGCTCGCCCTCGCCGGCGAGGACGACCATATGGTCGCCTGCTACCGATCCGCCGCGCAGCGCCGCGAAGCCGATGTCGCCCGTCTTGCGCGCGCCGGTGATGCCGTCGCGCCCGCGCGCGCTGCGGCTGGTGAGGTCGATGCCGCGGCCCTCCGCCGCCGCCTGCCCGAGCAGCAGCGCCGTTCCGGAGGGCGCATCGACCTTGTGCCGGTGGTGCATCTCGACGATTTCGATGTCCCAGTCCTCGCCCAGCCGCGCCGCCGCCTCGCGCACCAGCGCCGCGAGCAGGTTGACGCCGAGCGAGGTATTCCCGGTCTGCAACACCGGGATGCTGCGCGCCGCCACGTCGATCGCCGCATGCTGCGCCGCCTCCAGCCCGGTCGTGCCGATCACCAGCGGCTTGCCGGCGGCGACGCACGCATCGAGATTGGCCTGCAACGCGTGCGGCGAGGAGAAGTCGATCAGGATATCGGCCATCGCCGCCAGTGCCGCCGGATCGGTGGTGATCGCCGCACCGTCCGCGCCGATGGTCCCGCCCGCCTGCGCATCGGTACCGCCGGCGACCGCGAGGCCCTGTTCGGCCGCCACCTGCGCGATGGCCTGTCCCATGCGGCCTCTCGCCCCGAAAATGCCGATCGCGCTCATGCTGCCTGCGTCCCTTCGTTCAAACCCGTCCGCCCGTGCCGATGCCAGACTGGCGCGCGCTTGTCATCCCGACCGATGTGCCCCGCTTTACGCGATGCCGTGCGCCTCGAGCACCGCCTGTTCGTCGCCCGTCACCCAGCCGAACACCTGCGGCTCCCCATCCAGCCCCCGCACGAAATAATGCACGTCGAAGTCGATAGCGGTGTCCGGCCGCCCCTCCCGCGCATAGGTCGCGGTCCAGCCGACATGCGCGACGCAATGCAGCTCGTCGAGCGGCGAGAGCCGGACGCCCCGCACCCGCATTCCCTTCGTTCCCATCGTTCCCATCGCCCGATACCGCGCAAAGCCCTGCGCCAGAGCCTCCCTGAACCGGTCGTCATTCTTCCCGGCCAGCACCCCCGCCGGCGCCGCGCCGATGAACTCCGGCGCATAGAGCGCGGCGATGGCCTCCATATCCGTGTCGCCGCCCAGTGCCCGGTTGAACAGCCGCTCATAGCGCTCGAAAAGCGCCCTCATGCTGGCGTCCATCAATGCTCTCCCGATAGAGCCGGCATGCTAGCAATGTCGCTCCAAGGAACAAGTAACTCTCTACGACCCCGTCGCCCCGGACTTGATCCGGGGTCCCGCTTCTCTCACCCGACACGGATGAAGCGGAGTAACGAGGCGGCTGGGTCTATCATCATGGCCGGCCGCTATCGCGGCACTCGGTATGTCGGCGTCACGTCGCACCTCGCCGCCTGTATTCATCAGCACCGATCCGGCACCTGTTCCGACTTCTACACGCGCTACAGGCTGGTTCGTCTGGTCTGGGCCGAACGCGGCAAGGATATTGTCGACTGCATCAAGCATGAGAAGCGCCTCAAGTACTGGCGCCGCGAGTGGAAATTCGCCCTGATCTAGCGCGGCAACCCGGACTGGCGGGACCTGTTCGACCGGCGGGCGTGAAAAAAGGCAGCGGGACCCCGGATCAAGTCCGGGGTGACAAGAAAGAAGGGCTGCAAACAGATCATTGTCAGCAACCAGACTTGCGCCTGTGCCAAGGCTGCTATTTGATCCTGTCCATGCCCAAAACCCATCCCATCGTCATCCTCACCGGCGCCGGCATTTCCGCCGAGAGCGGTCTGGAGACCTTCCGCTCCGCCGATGGCCTGTGGGCAAACCACCGCATCGAGGATGTTTGCACACCCGAGGCGCTGGCGCGCGATCCGGCGCTGGTCCACCATTTCTATAACCAGCGCCGTGCAGCTCTCGCCTCCGTCGCCCCCAACGCCGCGCATCAAGCGTTGGCTCGGCTGGAGCAGGCGTGGCCGGGCGAGTTGCTCATCGTCACCCAGAATGTCGACGATCTCCACGAGCGCGCCGGCTCCCGCCGGATCATCCACATGCACGGCGCGCTCAACAGCGCCCTGTGCGCCGCTTGTGGCGAGCGCCAGCCCTGGCAGGGCGATCTGCCGCCCGGCGCACCCTGTGCCGCCTGCGCAGCCCCCATGCTCCGGCCGGACATCGTCTTCTTCGGCGAGATTCCCTATCATATGGACCGCATCGAGGCGACGCTCGCCCGTGCGGGTCTGTTCGTCTCCATCGGCACGTCCGGCGCGGTCTATCCCGCCGCCGGCTTCGTGCGCATGGCCGGCGCGCTCGGCATCCCCACGCTGGAGATCAATCTGGAACCTTCCGCCGGCAGCGGCTGGTTCGACGAGTGCCGCCACGGCCCCGCCGGCGCGCTGGTGCCTGCATGGGTGGATGCGTTGCTGGCTGGCTGACGCGCTCCGTCCCCCGAACCCGGTCTTGCGCCGCCGCCGCCCGCCTGCCAGATCGTCTCCCATGACGACCGCCCCCCAGACGCCCGATCCCCAGCCGGCCGAGCCGCCGATGCGCGTGGCGATGATCCCGGTGACGCCGCTCCAGCAGAATTGCTCCCTGCTCTGGTGCACCCGCACGATGCGGGGCGCGCTGGTCGATCCCGGCGGCGATCTGCCGCGCCTCAAGGCGGTGGTGGCGCAGCATGGCGTGACGCTGGAGAAGCTGCTCGTCACCCACGGCCATATCGACCATTGTGGGCAGGCCGGCGTGCTGGCGAAGGAGCTTGGCCTGCCCATCGAAGGCCCGCACGAGGCCGACCGCTTCTGGATCGCCCGGCTGGAGGATGACGGCCGCCGCTGGAACGTGCCCGGCGCCCCGTTCGAGCCGGATCGCTGGCTGGTCGATGGCAACACGGTGCGCGTGGGCGATCTGGTGTTGGACGTGATTCATTGCCCCGGCCACACGCCCGGCCATGTCGTCTTCCACCACCCGCCCTCGCATCTCGCCATCGTCGGCGACGTGCTGTTTCAGGGCTCGATCGGCCGCACCGATTTCCCGCTCGGCAATCATGAGGATCTGCTCGCGTCGATCACCCGCAAGCTCTGGCCGCTGGGTGGGGAGACGATCTTCGTCCCCGGCCACGGCCAGCCGAGCAGCTTTGCGCAGGAGCGGGCGAGCAATCCCTTCGTCGGCGATCGGGTAACGGGCCTTGGCGGCTAGGCTGCGCATGAGCACTATCGCGCATGGGCCGCGCCTTTCCGCCAAATCGCCCGATTTCCAATGAATCGGTTGCGCCCTCCCCAAAAAGCGCTATAGGCGCACACTCTCGCAAACGCCCGGCCTCCCGTTGGTCGCGGCCCCCGTGGCCGCCGACATGGCAATGTGACAGCCGAGCGCGCGAACCCGTTTTTTTGACCGTTGCGATTTTTGAACAGGTGCCCTGATGGCTGTCCCAAAGAGAAAAACCTCGCCGTCCAAGCGCGGCATGCGCCGCAGCCATGACAAGCTGCCCGTCGAGTCCTATCAGGAATGCCCCAACTGTGGCGAGCTGAAGCGCCCCCACAATCTGTGCGGTGCCTGCGGGCACTATAACGGCCGCGAAATCGTCGCGATCGGCGCCTGAGTCCCGATAGGGGGAGATGAGGGTGACGACGCCGCGGATCGCGATTGATGCGATGGGCGGCGACGAGGGCGTGCGCGTCATGGTTGCCGGCGTCGCGCGTGCGCGTCGCGGCCATGAGGGGTTGCGCTTCCTCCTGTTCGGCGATGAGGCGCGGATCGGCGCCGCGCTGAAGAATCACCCCAATCTCTCGAAAGCGGCGGAGATCGTCCACACCGACAAGGTCGTGGCGGCGACTGACAAGCCCAGCCAGGCGATCCGCCATTCGCGCGGCAGTTCCATGGGCCTCGCTATCCAGGCGGTGAAGAACGGCGACGCTATGGCCGCTGTCTCGGCCGGGAACACCGGCGCGCTGATGGCCATGGCCAAGCTCGCCCTGCGCACGCTCCCCGGCATCGACCGGCCGGCGCTGGCCGCCATGCTGCCCACGCTTGGCGACAATGACGTGGTGATGCTCGATCTCGGCGCCAACACCGAGTGCGACGCGCGCAACCTCGTCGAGTTCGCGGTGATGGGTGCCGCTTATGCGCGCATCGTCAACAATCTGGCCATGCCGCGCGTCCAGCTCCTCAACATCGGTACCGAGGATTTGAAGGGCACCGGCGAGATTCGCGAGGCGGCTGCCATTCTGCGCAAGGCGCGCGGCCTGCCGCTGCGTTTCGCCGGGTTCATCGAGGGCGACCGGATCGCCTCGGGCGACGCCGATGTGATCGTGGCGGAAGGCTTCGCCGGCAACATCGCGCTCAAGACGGCGGAGGGCACCGCGCGTTTCGTTACCGATGTGCTGCGCCGCGCTTTCACGAGTTCTTTGCGTTCCAAGGCGGGGTTCCTGCTCTCGCGGCCGGCGCTGCAACTGCTCAAGGTCCATCTCGATCCCAACAATCACAACGGCGCCGTGTTTCTCGGGCTCAACGGCATTGTCGTCAAAAGCCATGGCGGCGCCGACGAGAAGGGTGTTGCCAATGCGGTGCATGTTGCGGCACGGCTGGTCGAGGAGGGGCTGAGCGCGCGCATCGGTGAGGATCTGGCGCGCGTGGGGCCGATTGCGAGCGAGGAACTGATCGCCAAATGACCTTGCGGTCCGTGATAATGGGAACCGGCTCGGCCTTGCCGCGCCGCTGCGTCAGCAATGACGAACTGGCGCAGACGGTCGACACCAGCGACGCCTGGATCGTCGAGCGGACCGGTATCCGCCAGCGCTACATCGCCGGCGAAGGCGAGACGACGACGACGCTCGCCGTCGAAGCCTCGCGCCATGCGCTGGAGGCGGCCGGTGTGGCCCCGGACGAGGTCGATCTCATCGTCCTCGCCACCGCGACGCCGGACCAGACCTTTCCCGCCAGCGCCACCATCGTGCAAGCGCAGCTCGGCATCCCCGATTGCGTGGCGTTCGATGTCGGCGCGGTCTGCTCGGGCTTCCTCTACGCGCTGACCGTGGCGGACAACATGCTGCGCGGCGGCGCGGCGCGCACCGCGCTGGTGATCGGCGCGGAGACGTTCAGCCGCATCCTCGACTGGGAGGATCGCGCCACCTGCGTGCTGTTCGGCGACGGCGCCGGCGCCGTGGTGCTGCGTGCGCAGGAGACGGATGCGCAGGCCGGCAGGGGCATCCTCGCCAGCAAGCTCCACGCGGACGGCCGCTACAATGCGCTGCTCAACGTGGATGGCGGCCCCTCGACCACCGGCACGGTCGGCAAGGTGCGCATGAAGGGGCAGGACGTATTCCGCCACGCCGTGGTCAACCTCGCCGAGGTGCTGCGCGAGGTGCTCGCTTCCGCCGGAGTCGCCGCCGGGGAGATCGACTGGGTGGTGCCGCACCAGGCCAATGCCCGCATCCTCGATGCTACCGCGCGGAAGCTCAAGCTGGACCCGGCCAAGGTCGTCATGACCGTCGACCGGCACGCCAACACCTCCGCCGCCTCGGTGCCGCTGGCGCTCGACGTGGCGGTGCGCGACGGGCGCATCCGCAAGGGCGATCTGGTCGTTCTGGAGGCGATGGGCGGGGGTTTCACCTGGGGTGCGAGCCTGCTGCGCTACTAGGCGAAAAGCGTTTCGACGCCGTCTTGGCACGCATCATCGCACCTCATTCCGATTCTTCTCGTTGCAAACCTAGAGATTCTGCCGCACAGACGGGCTATGTGGGGCGCGTAGGGGGCGTACCCCGCGCGCAAGTTTCGTTTTGGGGGCGGAATGGCTTCGGAAGATACTTTAACGCGGGCCGAGATAGCGGAACATCTCAACAGACAGGTCGGATTGTCGCGCGCGGATTCGGCGCATCTCGTCGAGCAGGTGCTGGATCTGGTGGCGGATGCGCTGGAAAAAGGCGAGAATGTCAAGATTTCGGGCTTTGGGACCTTCGTCCTGCGCGACAAGAACGAACGCGTCGGGCGCAATCCAAAGACCGGCATCGAGGTGCCGATCACCTCGCGGCGAGTGCTGACCTTCCGGCCCAGCCAGGCGCTGCGGGATCGAGTCGCCGGCGCCTGATCCGGCTCGCCGGATTGACCGGCGCCGCGCGATCGGTGCACAATGCGGCATGGACAAGGACGAAGGCGCCTTTCTGACGATCGGGGAGCTTGCCCGCGAGCTTGGCGTCGCCCAGCATGTCCTGCGTTATTGGGAGACGCGGTTCCCGCAACTCCGCCCGCTGCAACGCTCAGGCAACCGCCGTTATTATCGCCCGCGTGATGTAGAGATCGCCCGGCGAATCAAGGACTTGCTCAACGAGGAAGGCTTCACCGTGCGCGGCGCCCAGCGTCTGCTGTCCGGCCGCGGCGGCGCCAAGGCGCAGGCCGACAGGGCTTCCGTTGCCGCTGCCGCGCCAGGCATCCCCGCCACCCCGGCCGCTGCCGCCGCACCGCCCGCCGCTGCCCATCCGCAGGGCGAGTTGCCGATCGGCTCCACCCCGGCGCCTGCCGCCGGTGGAACGGGGCAGGGCGTGCGCGCTTCGGGCCAGGTCGGCGCCTCGGATCTCGCCCTGCTGATCGCCCGCCTCACCGTCATCCGCCAGGCGTTGCGCGACGCGATTGGAGAGGAGTGAGGCCGGCCCGCTTGTCCATGGGCCGGAGGTTCGCCTCGCCGCAATAGCCTCCCCGAGTGTCGTTCTTTTCTCTCTACCGGAAGCTGCACCTCTCCAAAGCGTGGTCCGGTGCCCCGGTGCATATGAGGCCGAAACCCGCAACCACCCTCCGTGCTCCTGCGGAGGCAGGAGCCCAGGGCGCCAAGGGAAATGCAGCCGGGCCTTGGACTGCTGCTTCCGCAGGAGCGGCGGTCTCTCGTCCTCCGTTCGTGCCGAGCGAAGTCGAGATCCGAGGACGGCGCGCGGCGTGCCTCGGCATGAACGGAGCGTTTAATGCACCCGCCCCGCTCGCGAGCCACATAAACCCTCCCCTTCAGGGAATCGTTGCAAAGCCAACGCCAAAGCCGTTCGCCCTGAGCTTGTCGAAGGGCTGTCGTTCTTCCTGCGGCTCCCGTCGAAAGAATAGACAACCCTTTCGACTACCTGTCCGGAACAGTCGCTCAGAACGGTTCTTCGACAAGCTGGGCGAACGGCATATCGCTCTATCGAGATGTTGCAACGATCGCCTTCGGCGGAGGGATCCCAAGCCCCGTGTTGTTCACCGCTGATCCGGCCCCAGCGCCGGGTCCAGATCGCGCGGCCGCACGAAGGTGCGCAGCCGCCCTCGCCCCGCGAAATCGCCGGCAAGGTCGCCCCATGCGCCAATGTCGAAATCCAGCACCGCCAGCGCGGCGGTGGGGAACTTGATCTCCACCTCGTCGCGCAGCGCGGAGCGCCCGTCGTCCGGCACGCAGGCGAGGATGAACTCCTCCACCCCCGCGCTGTGCCCGGCGATCAGCAGCCGGTCCGCCGCGCCGCCCGTGTCCGCGATCACCTCGGCGATCATCGGCGCGCTGGCGAGGTAGAGCCGCATGTCGAACTGCGGCTCGGGGCAGCTTCCATGCGCCTGCGCGAAGCGGTGCAGCGTCTCGACCACCCGCACGGCGGGGGAGGCGACGATGCGCTCGGGCGGGGCGATGTTGAGTGCCGCCCAGCGCCCCATCACGGCGGCGGCACGGTCGCCGCGCCCGTTCAGTCCACGATCGAAATCGCGCAGCGACATGTCGCCCCAATCCGATTTTGCATGCCGCAGAACGATAACCGTTTTCATGCCTGCCCGCGTATGTCCTCTGCCTGCGACCCGTGCGACGACTCCTGCCCCAAAACCGCGCCGGAACCAAGGCGCGAGCGCACCGCCGCGATCGCCTCATCCAGCAAAACGCGCCGTACCGGCACATCGGCGGGGAAGGCGGTGAGCAGCCGGCTCGGCATGGCGGCGGAGAGGATGACGAACTGGCCGGCATCGTCGGCGCGGCGGATCAACCGGCCGAACGCCTGCGCCAGCCGGGCGCGCACCAGCCGGTCCTCATAGCCGCTCGGGCTCTCGCTGGCGCGCTTGCGGGCGGCGTGCAGAACGGAGGGCTTGGACCAGGGCACGCCCTCCATTACCACCAGCCGCAGCGAGTCGCCGGGCACGTCGATGCCGTCGCGCAGCGCATCGGTGCCGAGCAAAGAGGCGCGCGGATCGTCGCGGAACATGTCGATGAGCGTTGCCGGGTCGAGCGGGTCGACATGCTGGGCGTAGAGCGGCAATCCGGCGCGGGCCAGCCGGTCGGCGATGCGCGCCTGCACCGAGCGTAGCCGGCGGATCGCGGTGAACAACCCCAGCGTGCCGCCGCCCGCCGCCTCGATCAGCCGGGCATAGGCGCCGGCCAGCGCCGGCAGGTCGCCGCGCTTCAGGTCGGTGACGATCAGCACCTCCGCCTGCCGCGCATAGTCGAACGGGCTGGTCACATCCACCCAGCGCGGTGGCGCGTCGAGATGCCCCGCGCCCGAGCGCGCGATGGCGGTCTGCTCGTCGCCGCCCGCGCGCAGCGTGGCGGAGGTGACGAGCACGCCATGGGCGGGCCGCAGCACCACCTCGGCGAGCGGCCGGGTCGGGTCCAGCCAGTGGCGGTGCAGGCCGATATCATATTCGTGCCCCTCTACCCGGTCGACCGCCAGCCAGTCGACAAAGGCCGGGTCTGCCGGGCCGCCCACGCGCAGCAGCAGCGCGATCCAGCTCATCAGCAGGTCGCAGCGCCAGCCGAGCGCCGAGAGCGCACCGTCGATCCGCGCACGTGCCGGGCCGTCGAGCCAGTCCGGAGCCAGTTCCAGCACCGCGACCAGCCGCTTGCTGAGGCGCTGGAGCGGCGCCAGCAGCGCCTCCAGCGCGCGGGCCGCATCGGTCGCCGCGTCGATCAGCGCGCCGTCCGCTTCGGCGAGATCGACCTCCAGCCCATAGCCGGGATCGGTCTCGCGCCCGTCTCGCTCGGCGCGGGCGTAGACGGTGTCGCGCACCGCGCCGAGCAGCGCCTCCACCCCGCCCAGCGGCGCGCGCTCGACCACGCGGCGCAGCCAGTCGTCGCCCGGCAGCGCACGCGCCGCTTCGGCCGCATCCTCGATCGCCTCGGCGCCCTCGCCATCGTAGCTCGCCACATCGGAGAGGCGCGCGGAGAGGCCCCGCCGCCGCCCGCGCCGCGCAGTCTCCGGCCCCAGTACCCAGCGCCGCAGCTCGATCGCCTCGCGCCCGGTCAGCGCCGCGCCGAAGGTGGAGTCGGCCGCGTCGAACAGATGGTGCCCCTCGTCGAACACGATCCGCGTCGGCGTGCCCTGCGCTTCCCGCCCGCGCGCGGCGTTGATCATCACCAGCGCATGGTTGGCGATGACGATGTCCGCCCCCTGGCTCGCCCGCGTCGCCCGCTCGATGAAGCAGGTGCGGAAATGCGGGCAGCCGGCATAGATGCACTCGCCGCGCCGGTCGGTGAGCGCGGTCGCCCCGGCGCGGCGGAACAGCGCCGGCAGCCAGCCCGGCAGGTCGCCGCCCACCATGTCGCCGTCGCGCGTGTAAGCCGCCCAGCGCGCCACGAATTGCGCGAGGATGGCCGCGCGTCCGGCAAAGCCGCCTTGCAGCGCGTCCTCCAGATTGAGCAGGCAGAGGTAATTCTCCCGCCCCTTGCGGATCACGACATGCTTCCGAAACGCCGCGTCGCTCGGATAATGGCGGCGTGTCTCGCGGTCGAGCTGGCGTTGCAGCGCCTTGGTGTAGGTAGAGATCCACACCGTGCCGCCCGCCTGCTCCGCCCAGAGCGTCGCCGGGGCAAGATAGCCCAGCGTCTTGCCGATGCCGGTGCCGGCCTCCGCCAGCACGATATTGGGCGACTCGCCCCGCAGGCGTGGCGCGAAGGCCGCCGCCGTTTCGCCCGCGAATACGCGCTGGCCCTCGCGCGTTTCCGCACCGGCCCCGGTCAGGGCGGCGAGGCGCGCCATCACCTCCGACTCGGCGAGTGTCACCGGGCGCGGCTGCGGGCGCGCCGGCTGCTCCTCCCACTGCGGCAGGCGGCTGAACAGCCAGCGCTCGGCCCGCGCCGGCTGGGCAATGCGCCCGCGCAGCAGCGGCGTCCAGCTCCAGCGCAGCCGTTCGAGTTGGCCCAGTCCGGTCCAGGCGCCCTCGCGCTCGGTCCAGTCGGTCCGCTCCGTCCAGGCGAGCATAGCGCGGGCGAGGTCGGGGATCAGCGCGGCCGCCTGCGCATCGCTCTCCGGCGGCGGCAGGCCCATCGCGCGGGCGAGGCCGGCGACGGTGGGAATCACGAACTGCGCGGGAAAGAGGAAGGCGAACAGCTCCAGCAGGTCGAGACCGGAGAGGTCGGCATGGCCCAGCCGCGCGCCCAGCAGCGGCGCGTTGACCATCAGCAGCGGTGTGTCAGCGGCCCGCGCCAGCGCCTCGCCCCGGCCGAGCGAGGCGAGCGGCCGGCCTTCCTCCGCCAGCCAGATGCCGGCATGGCTGGCGTGCAGCGCGGAGGGGAGGGGAGCAGGCGTCACGCCCCCGCCTTAGCGTCCCCTGCGCCGCAGGGGAACGGTTCGTGAACGAAAAACGCCCGTTCAAGGCCCCGAATGGGTCTCAGGCCATGTCTAGCCGGCCCGTCGCCCGAACGACCGCCCGCCTGCCGGCGCGCGGTGGACATGCGGGAAAGGCATCACCGTCCCTCCCGGCATCCGCCCGGCCCGCGCGACTGCCAGCCGCTCGAACAGCGGCCCATCGGCGAGCGGATAGACGAACTGCACCCCCATCCGGTCCACCTCGGCCCAGCGGCATTGCGCGTAGATGGTCTGTCCCAGATAGTCGATCTGGATCCGCGCGCCCGCCTCCAGCGCGCACCCGGTGATGAGCGCCCCCTGCTCGGTAAGGTCGGCAATCGCCGCCTCCATCGATTCGAGCACGGTGGTCACGGTCACGGCTATGTCCACGCCTGTCCGTTGCCGCCTCTGTATCTGGCCTTCCTGTATCGCCTGCGTTGCCATGGCTTCGTCCCCAATATTCGTCCCTGGTCCGGGATTGCGGGGGCAGTGTCGCGCTATCTGGTAAAATTTCCGGTAACTGCGCTCCGGTGCCGCTGTGCGCACGATCCCCTTCAAACCGGCGGGATCATGCTCTAGAGGCAGCCCTCATGACGCAGGAACACAGTTCGACCGCCCTTCGCGACGCCGCGATGGTTTCCAAGGCATGGCCCTATGAGGAGGCGCGCAAGCTGCTCAAGCGCTACCCGCAGGGCAAGGCGGGGGCGCCGGTGCTGTTCGAGACGGGCTACGGCCCCTCGGGCCTGCCGCACATCGGCACGTTCAACGAGGTGCTGCGCACCACCATGGTCCGCCATGCCTATGAGGAACTGACCGGCGCGCCGACGCGGCTGGTTGCGTTCAGCGACGATATGGACGGGCTGCGCAAGGTGCCGGACAATGTGCCCAATCAGGAGATGCTGGCTGCCCATCTCGGCAAGCCGCTGACGCAGGTGCCCGATCCGTTCGGCGAGTATGAGAGCTTCGCCCATCACAACAATGCGATGCTGCGCACCTTCCTCGATCGCTACGGCTTCGATTATGAGTTCGTCTCGTCGACCGAGCAATATCGCGGCGGCCATTTCGACGACGCGCTGCGGGGTGTGCTGCGCCACTATCAGGCGATCATGGACATCATGCTGCCGACGCTGCGCAAGGAGCGGCAGGCGACCTATGCGGCGGTGCTGCCGATCAGCCGCAAGAGCGGCGTCGTGTTGCAGGTCCCGGTCACGGTCGTCGATGCCGAGGCGGGCATCGTCCGCTTCGAGGATGAGGGCGAGACGGTCGAGCAGTGCATCCTCTCCGGTGGCGCCAAGCTGCAATGGAAGGTCGACTGGGCGATGCGCTGGGTCGCGCTCGGCGTCGACTATGAGATGGCCGGCAAGGACCTGATCGACAGCGTCACCCAAAGCTCCCGCATCGCCCGCGCGCTGGGCGGCCGCCCACCTGAGGGCTTTAACTACGAGATGTTCCTCGACGAGAAGGGCGAGAAGATCAGCAAGTCGAAAGGCAACGGCCTCTCGATCGAGCAATGGCTGACCTACGGCTCGGAGGAGAGCCTGGCCTTCTACATTTATCGCGAGCCCAAGGCGGCCAAGTCGCTGCACATCGGCGTCATCCCGCGCGCGGTGGACGATTACGAGCAGTTCCGCGGCAATTACGCGGGGCAGGACATCGCCAGGAAGCTCGGCAACCCCGTCCATCATATTCATGGCGGCGCCGTCCCGGAAGACACGCTGCCGGTGACGTACGGTCTGCTGCTCAACCTCGTCGGTGTGATGGGCGCGGACGCGACCGAGGCGCAGGTCTGGGCCTATCTGCGCAACTATGCGCCGGATGTGACGGCACAGGATTATCCCCGCCTCGCCGGTCTGGTGCGCAACGCGCTGGCCTATAGCCGGGACTTCATCGCCCCCACCCTTCAGCGCCGCGCGCCCGAGGCTCATGAGGCGATGGCGCTGCGCGAGCTGGATGCCCAGCTTGCCGCCCTGCCGGAGGATGCGACCGCCGAGGAAATCCAGACGCTGGTCTATGAGATCGGCAAGGACCCGCACTACGGCTTCACCCAGCTCCGTGACTGGTTCAAGGCGCTCTACGAGACGCTGCTTGGCGCCGAGCAGGGGCCGCGCATGGGCAGCTTCATCGCGCTTTACGGCATCGAGAACAGCCGCAAGCTGATCGCGCAAGCGCTGGATGCCGTACCGGCCTGAGGGGTGCGGATGGGCGCATCGCCGTGCTCCTGCGCAGGCAGGAGCCCAGGGCGATAGGGAGCTGCCGTCGGGACCGAACGCCGGGCCGCGCGGGTTCGTTGCTGAACCGATAAACAGAAAAACCGTTCGCCCTGAGCTGGTCGAAGGGGCTGAACTTCTTCTGTTCGAGCGGAGCTTGCCGAAAGAAAGACGGCCCTTCGACCAGCTCAGGGCGAACGGTTTTCGCGCGAGCACGTCGGGTCGGTCCGTGGCGGGAAGCCCTGGTCCCCTTCCCGCACGAGGATGCGGGAAGGGGTGGGGTGAGGCAGCGGGGCCGGGAGGGGTGCCGCCGCCTCGTCAGAATGATCGGCCGCTCACCGTGCGCACCCGCATGCGCGGGAACCCACGGCGACAAGGACAAGCGACCGATCCTGGATTCGTCGGGTCATGCTGATGGCTTTTGAGCCCATGCTCATGCGCCCGGCCGATGTGGCTGGAGCTGTGCTGCCTGGATGGCGCCCGCTGCCGCGACGGCCTCCAGAAAGAGATGCCGCGCCGTTTCCGCCGGCAGCATGTCGCGCAGAAGCAGGGCCGCACCGCTCTCGTCGCCCTGCGTCGCGGCGACGGTGAGATCGCCGAGCAACGCCTCGTCCGGGCTGAGCGCGAGGCAGCAGGGGCGATGGACCAGAAACTGCTCGGGCCAATTGTGCTGGATGCTCCGCACGATCCGCTCGACCCGCCGCGCCGCCTCCATGCTGCGCAGCCGCACCGCCAGATCGGGCAGTGGGTCGCGGCCGGCCTGACCGAACAGGATGCACAGCCGCATCGCCATAATCATGTGCATCGCGGTCAGCGGAAAGGCGCGCAAATCCCTGAAAGCAAAGAGGACGGAGAGGTCTTTGGTCATTGCGTCATCCCGAACCGAGCATCGTCTGGTTCGAGTCGTTATATGCTATTGAGAACGAATTGCAATAATGGTTGAGGACTTTCTGTCGCTTTCCGCCGGTACAGCGGCGACCCGCGACCTCTGGAGCCGGCAGGACCCTTCATGCGCGACAAGTGCTCCTGCGCAGGCAGGAGTTCAGGGCGATAGGGAACTGCGGTGGGGTCCTGGGCTCCTGCCTGCGCAGAAGCACGAAACCCACCTCACGCAGACGATTTTTTGTCCCCGGAATGCGCTCTTTCAAACCACCGGATGGAACTGAAAGCAAACGCTTGATCCGCGTCCCATCATAGCGCCCGCCGGCCAGCCCGTCCCGGCCGCCTTCGCCTCACCCCGCCTTCTTCGCCGCGATCCAGTCGTCGATCTTCTTCTCCAGCACGCTCATCGGCAGCGCGCCGGTCATCAGCACCTGCGCATGGAAGTCGCGCACGTCGAACTTCGCTCCCAACTCGTCCTGCGCCTTCTTCTTGAGCCGCTGGATGGTCAGCGCGCCGATCTTGTAGGCCAGCGCCTGTCCGGGGATGGCGATGTAGCGCTCCACCTCGGCGGTGGCGTCGGTCTTCCCCATCGAGCTGTTGTCGAGCATATATTGAATGGCCTGATCGCGGGTCCACCCCTTGGCGTGGATGCCGGTATCGACCACCAGCCGCATGGCACGCAGCATCTCGTCGTCGAGATGGCCCATGCGCTGATAGGGGTCCTTGTAGAAGCCGAAATCATAGCCCAGCGTTTCCGCATAGAGCGCCCAGCCCTCGACATAAGCGGTGTTGCCGCCGAAGCGCATGAAGGCGGGCAGGCTCTCATTCTCCTGCGCGAGGCTGATCTGGAAGTGATGGCCCGGCGCGCCTTCGTGCAGATAGAGCGTCGTGTTGCCGGGCAGATTGCGTGAGGGCAGGTCGTAGGCGTTGAAATAGAAGACGCCCGGCCGCGATCCGTCCGGCGTGCCGCTCTCATAGCTGCCGCCCGCCTCATATTTCTCGCGGAATTCGGGGTATGGGCGGATCTCCAGCTTCGTCTTGGGCAGGGTCGAGAACTGACTGGCGACCTTGGCGTCCACCGCCTTGCCGATCTCGCGGAACTGCTCCGCGAACCCCTCGCGCGAGGTCGGGTGGAACTGCGGGTCGCTGCGGATATGGGCGAAGAATTCGCCGAGCGTGCCCTTGAAGCCGACTTCCTGGCGGACCTGATCCATCTCCTTGCGGATCCGCGCCACTTCGGACAGGCCCAGCGCATGCACATAGTCGGCCGTCAGCGGCAACGTGGTCATGTTGCGGATCAGCTCCGCATATAAAATGTCGCCACCTTTCATGCTGCTCAGGCCCACTGCATCGCGCGCGACCGGCAGATATTCCGTCCTGAGGAAATCGCGCAGCCGCGCTTCGGCGGGGGTGATGCCGTTGGCGATGATATCGCGATAAGCCTCGGTCAGCCGCGCCTTGTCCGCCGCCGAGAAGCTCGCGGGAAACATCATGACCGGCTGATAGAAAGGCGATTCCTCGATCTTTTGCGAGACCAGCGTATCCAACTGGGCGATGACGTTGGTGATTGTCAGCCTGGTGTCCACCACGCCCGAAGCCATGCCTTGCCGGAACCGGCCGATCGCCGCATCGAGCAGCGTGATATATTGCCGGTGCCGCTTGAGGTTGTTCTCATAATCCAGAACCGTCTTGAACGGCGCCGCACCCTTGCCGGAGGCCAGGGTGGGGTAGAAGGTGTGGAAGCCGCTGAAATGGTTGATCGGCCGCACCGCGGTCAGCGCCAGTATCTCCGGGCGTAGGCCGGAGAGCGCATCCTTCATCTGCCACTCGAACACATCGTAGGCGATCTTGTTCTGGGCGGAGAGCCTGGCGCGGTCGATCCGGTGCAGGGCCGCCAGATCATGCTCGTCGGCCGCGCGCTCGGCGTTGAAATAGGCGTCGCTGATATAGTCGCCGAGCTGGTCGGCATAGCGCATGTCGCCCCGGAACAGTGCGTTGAGCGGATTGCGCTTGAGGCTGGCTTCATCCGATGTGGCGAACAGGGCGAACAGCCGCGCGTCCTCGCTCTGCGCGGCCGTGGCGGAGGCGGGTGCGGGCTGGGCGAAGCAGGGTGCGGCGAAAGAGCCGGCCATTAGCAGGCAGGCGAGGGCGGGGAGGCGGGGCATGCAAAAGCCTTTCGAGTGCGGCGGGACTCCCGCCGATCCATAGCCCGTGCCTAACGCGCGCGCTTGTCGTCGGCAATCGCATGGCGCGCCGAAATCCCATGAAAAAAGCCCCCGCCACAACGGGCGGGGGCTTCGGGGGATGGTATCCCGTGGTTCAACGGAAGGCGTTGTAGATCACCTTCACCACGCGGCCGGTGCGGGTGTTCACCAGCAGCGCGTCGTCATAATGGCGCACCCAGCGCTGGTTGGCGCCCGGCCGGCTCCAGTGGAAGCGCTGATAATCGCGCACCGCATACTGGTTGCCGTAGTAGACCGGCTGGATGCGCGCGCCCGCGGTGAAGCGCTTGTAGCGGAACGGTGCGGAGCGCCACGGATGGGCGCGGTTATAGGCGCGCACGTCCCGGCGATAGTCCTGCCGGGCGTCCCGCACGTCCTGCCGCGCATCGCGCACGTCGCGCCGGGCATCCCGCACGTCGCGCTGGGCCGAGCGGATGTCCTGACGGTCATGGTGCGGTCCGCCCGCCGGCTGCGCCATGGCGGTGGCGGGAACGAGGACCAGTGCGGCCAGGCTGGCGAGCATTAATGTCTTCATGGCGATTCACTCCTGCATGTGCCGGGCGGGGCGGGGTTGCCGCGTAGGAGACCGGATCTTCCGCCGTCGCCCGACAATGCCTTTGTGCAGGAGTCGCGCTGAATGGCGCGCGAATGTGCCCGTCAGTTTTCAGTCATAAATGTCGCGATTTGTCGTCGGCGCGGCAGGGTGGATCCGCCGGTTCAGGGCTTGTTGCGCGGTTCCCAGGGGCGCTCGCGATACCAGCGGGTGACGACATATTTGGCGCCCTTCGCCACGGGCAACGCGGCGTGGAGCGTATCGTGATTGGGGCTGCCGTCGGCAAGCATGTTGTTCCAGATCAGCAGCGTGCCGGCGCGCGGCGGGATGGTTACGCCGAGGCGGGGGAACTGCGTTTCGCCGCCCGCCTCCACGTCGCAGAGATAGGCCATCGCCGTCCAGCAGCGCTGGCCGCCGCTCACCCGCATCGCTGGCCAGTAAGGGACGTTGGCGGGGAAATAGTCGCAATGGAGGTGATATTGCTGGCCCGGCTCGTAGCGCTGGCCCTGAAGCAGCTCGCCATAGCGGGTCTCGATGCCGAGCAGCGCGTCGATGCGCTTGGTGACGGCGATCACCAGCGGATCGTAGATATCGAGGTTGCAGCTACTGCTGGTGCGATACTCCTTGTTGGTGCCGGAGAACAGCTTGGAGGGTTTGCAGCCCGTGTCGGTCTGCGCCATCAACTCGGCGCATTCGCGGGGCGGGATGAGGCCGTGGCGCAGGAACATCTCCGCGCGGGGCGTCGGCACGCTGCTGACCATGGGGTTGCGCTTGAGCCGCTGGCGGACGCGTTCGCCGATCTCCGCACGCGCCGGTGACGCGAGGTCCGCGTCGTCGAGCCATGTGTCCTTCATGGCGCGGTTCCTGCCATCCCCGCCGCGCGGCGGCAACGAAAAACGGGCAATAAAAAGAGCCGGTCCCACCGGGTGGGGGAACCGGCCCAGTCTTTCCTGAAGGCCGATCAGGAAGCGGGTTCCAGCGAGCCTGCCCGGCTCACCAGAAGAAATCGTGGATCACGTCGACCACATAGCCGTCGCGAATGTCGACGAGCAGCGCGTCGTCATAATAGCGCACCCAACGCAGCCAGCCGTAGGCCGGCGGCAGGCGGTAGTAATAAGGGTCGCTGATCCAGTAGCTCTGGTCGAACAGGATGTTGTTCAGATAGATGCCGATGGAAAAGCGCGAATAACCGCGGTTCCAGCCATAGGGCGCATAATAGGTCGGCAGCCGGTAGATGCTGCGATGCTGCGTGCGGTAGCTGCGCCAGTCGTAGCGGCGGTCGTTGCGCCAACTGTTGGACCAGCGGCGCTGGTCGTTCCACCGCTCGCGATCCTGGAGCCGGCGCTGGTAGTTGTAGCCCCGGTCGCGGTCATTCCCGCGCCAGTTTTGGCCGTTCCAGTTTTGGCCGCGATTGTCGGCGCGGTTGTCGCGATCGCGGTTCCGGTCGGCGCCCTGCCGATCGTTGTTCCGCCAATCGCGATCATTGCCCTGTCCGTTGCGGTTGCGCGTGGCGTCGCGGTCGTTGTCGCCGCGCCGGGCCTCGCGCTGCTGCCAGGTTGCGCTATTGCGCGGCTGGGCCTGCGGCGTGGAGGGCGCGGGCCGTGTCGCCTGACCGGCATTGCCCGACCAGCGCGGCCGCTCGGCGCGATTGCCGTTGGCCGCCGGATTGGTGGCGGCATTGGGGCGCGATGGACGGTTGGGCTGGCGGCCCCATTCGCCCGCCGCGCTGGACGCGGGCACCGGACGGGTCTGGACCGCCGATGGCGCCTGTTGCGGGGCCGGGCGGGGAGCCGCCTGCTGCGACCGGGCCGGCGGCGACCAGCGCGGCTGGGCCTGACCCGGATCGGCCGCCTGATGCTGGCGCTGGGCGCCGGTCCAGGCGCCGCGCTCGCGTCCTTCGGCGCGCTGGGCGGCGGCGGGCGTGGCCATGGCCAGGATGGTGGAAACCAGCAGGCCCGTCGTCAATATGCGTTTCATCTCGCAATATCCTCAAGCACATAGGCGAGTCTTCGCCATTGCTTCATGATATGCGGCAAGAGGACTGTCGCAGTGCTGAACATGGGTGACAGCAACGCGCAAGGATTCGCCGGGGCGTTTCAACGCGGGACGGTGGGTATCGCCTTGCTCAGGGCAGGTCCTCGGCCGGTGGGGTAAGGCCGGGGACGCGCCGTGCCGCATCGTCCGGGGCGATGCCCGGCGCGGGGGCGGCGGCGACCCGCTCCTCGCCGCGCATGATCCGCCCGGCCTGCTTGATCGCCTCGCGGATGCGCGGATAGGTGCCGCAGCGGCAGATATTGGTCATCGTCGCGTCGATCTGCGCGTCGGTCGGGTTGTTGGTGCGCTTGAGCAGCACCGATGCGGTCATAATCATGCCGGACTGGCAATAGCCGCACTGCGGCACGTTCTGCGCGGCCCACGCCTGCTGCACAGGGTGGCTGCGGTCGGCCGAGAGCCCCTCGATGGTGGTGACGAACCGGCCCTCGATCGCGGCGATCGTTACCTGGCAGGAGCGGATCGCCTGTCCGTCGACATCCACCGTGCAGGCGCCGCAATCGCCCGTGCCGCAGCCATATTTGGTGCCGGTGAGGTTGGAAGCGTCGCGCAGCGCCCAGAGCAGCGGCGTCTGCGGGTCCATGCGATACTGGACCGGGCGGTCGTTGACGGTGAACTTGGTCATGGCGTGCCCGATGCTCTAGAGCATTTCACGCGCGAGCGGAACGCCCAACGACTCGGGGGTGCCACTCGGTCGCGCCAGTTCTCAAGGTCGAGTCGAGACGGTCGCACGGCTCCATTTCGCTCGACCGATGGCGCTTTTGCGCCCCGTGCGGTCTTGATCCGCTGGCCTTCGCCTGATATGGGCCGCCCGATCCGCCGTGACCCGTGGTTACGGCGCATGTTATTTATGGGCATTGCCCGCGTCCGGCTCTGATGGCCGGGTCGGCGCCGGGCCAGCGTGGAATTGGAGACTGACGAGCTTATGCAAATCATCGTGCGCGACAATAACGTCGATCAGGCGCTGCGGGCGCTCAAGAAGAAGCTGCAGCGTGAAGGCGTGTATCGCGAGATGAAGCTCCGTCGCCATTATGAGAAGCCGTCCGAGAAGCGCGCGCGTGAGAAGGCTGCCGCCGTGCGCCGTGCGCGCAAGCTGGAGCGCAAGCGCGCGGAGCGCGACGGCGCCCGTTAAGCCGGGGCCGGGCCGCCTGCGTGGCGGCAAGTTTGCGTGTTCAGATGAGGTAGGCGGTCATGTCGGTCACAGCGGTTCCCTTGCAGCCCATTCAGCGCGGCTCGGTGCGCCGCTTCTGGCTGGCGATGATCCTGCTGGCGGCCTGTGCGATCGTGCTGGCCTGGGCCGGCAATCGCCAGTTCGGCCGCACCGGGAGCGGTCTGCGCTACCAGATGCTGACGGAAGGCACCGGCGCCAGCCCCACGCATGACGATTTCGCGCTGGTCCGCTACAAGGGCACGCTGCCCGATGGCACGGTGTTTGACGAGAATGCGAGCGCGCCGATGGAGCTGGCTTCCACCGTGCCCGGCTTCTCCGAGGCGGTGACGCTGCTCAAGAAGGGCGGCAGCCTGCGCGCGTGGATCCCGGCGAAGCTCGCCTATGGCGACCATCCGCCGCAGGGCAGCAACATTCCCGCCAATAGCGACCTTCAGTTCGAGATCGGCCTGCTGGAATTCAAGACCCGCGCCGAGGTGATGGAAGCCCAGCGCATGATGCAGATGCAGCAGATGCTTCAGGGCGGGCAGGGCCTGCCGCCGGGGGTCGAACTGCCGCAGCAGTGATGCGGAGTGCCGCGCGGGTGCGATCCTGATAGCAGTGGTCTGTGCCCGGAAGGCTATTCACGAAATTACCTTTAACGAGAACATGGGCTTCTGCGCAGGCAGGGCCTGGGGCGCACGAGCGATTCTTTTCCGCCAGGAACTCTTGCCTTCGCAGCAGCCCTGATTCCATCTCATGCGGACGCCCTCTAGCGAGGGGGCGCTGGGCCCTGCCTGCGCAGGAGCACGTCGCTTCTTCCAAATCATCTCCGCCGATTGAGGCCCTCATAGGCGATTGCTGCCTTGGGTCGGATTGGCATTCAGGTCAGATCGAGCCGGAGTCGTAGAAGACCGATGGGCAAAATGATGGTTTTCCGTGACCCGGAGCACAGCATACTCACGCTATGTGGGCACCGGAAGCGCACAGGCTGGCACGGGGCTGAATGTCGATCCGTCATAGCCCCATGATAGCCCCTGCGCTTGGCTCGCAGGTGGCGGATCCCTATCCGCGCCGTTCGTTCGCCGCCACGCGGCGCTTGGCGCGCTCCTCCAGCGTCACCTTGGTCATGGCGAGCAATGGATCGGCGAGCGCAAGGCCAAGGATGCCGAACAGCGCGCCGAACAGGATCTGCGCGCCCAGCACCAGCGCGGGCGGCATGTCGACCGCCTTGCGCGCAACAGTAGGCGTGATGAGGTAGCTCTCGACCACCTGCACCGTGAAATAGACGCCGATCGCGAACAGGCCGTGCTGCACATCGACCGAGAAACCGACCAGCATGATAAGCACGCCGGAGATGATTGCGCCGATATTGGGCAGGAAGGCGAGGATGAAGGTGAGCACGCCGAGCAGCGTCGCCATCGGCACACCGCCCATCATCAGCAGGAAGCCGGTGAGGCCGCCGGTCGCCATCATGCCCACCAGCCGCCCGGCCATCAGCCGGCGCAGCGTGTAGCCGACCTTGTCGATGATCTCATGCGTTTCCTCGCGATGGGCGACGGGAACGAACCAGGCGAGTCCGCGTGAATAGATGTTCGGCTCGACCGCGAGAAAAATGGCGAGCACCAGCATCATGACGAGGCTGGAGACGATGCCGGCAGCGGAGCTGAGCACCGCCGTCACCCGCCCGACCGAGCCGAGAAGCTGCTGCCCGGCCTCGCGCAGCTCGTTGAGGCCGAGGTCCACACCGTGCGAGCTGGCCCATGTCTGCATCCGCGCCACCTGGCTTTCGATCAGCGCCGGGAGCTGGGCGGCCTGCTGCGCGACCTGCGTGCCGGTGAGGAACACCGTCCACGCGATGAACAGGAAGACCGCCACGGTGACGATCGCCAGCCGATAACCGCGCGCAATCGGCAGCACGCGGCCGAGCAGGCGGGTGCCGCCGTCCAGCATCACGGCGATGACGATGGAGGCGAGGATGAACAGGATCGGCTCGATCAGCAGCACGATCAGCGCCGCGCCGCCGACGACGCCGACCCAGGTAACGGCGCGGCGCAGCTCCAGCCAGATTTCGGGCGAATGGGCGTCCGCCGGGCCGGGGCGCTCGGCGAGGGCCTCCGCTTCCTGATCGCGCGCCGCGAGCTTGCTCAGCGGCGAGGTGGCCTTGCGGGCGCGCGGGCGAGAGGCCGGGCCAGCCGCGCCGGATGCCTTCCGGCTCGCGCCGCCGCCTGTCGCCCGCCCGGTCACGGCTTGGCCGGCTCGGTCTGCGCCGGGTGGAGCGAGAGGCCCGCCCGCCCGCTGCGGAAGCCGCCGAGCCATGTCAGCGGATTGAGCGCGGTGGTGCCGTTGAGCGAGAAGGTAATGAACTCGGCCCGGCCGCCGATCGTCTCCCATGGCACGGGGCCGCCGAGACCCTGCTGCTCCAGCGAGACGCGGCTGTCCGCGCTGTTATCGCGATTGTCGCCCATCAGAAAGATTTCGCCGGCGCCGATGCGGACGGGGCCATACCAGTCCGTCTCGCGCGCGCCCATGTCGATGATGGTGTAGCTGCGACCGTTGGGCAGCGTCTCGCGCTTGACCGGCAGCACGCAGCTTGCCGAGCCGTCTGCTTCATATTGCAGCGCGCCGGGGAACTGGCGCGGGTCGCACGGCGCGTTGGCGTCCACCGGCAGGCGCAGCGCCGGCAGCGGCGTCTGGCGCACCGGCGTGCCGTTGAGGATGACGACGCCGTCGCGCACCTCCAGCAGATCGCCGGGCAGGCCGATCACGCGCTTGATATAATCCTCGTTGCTGTGGCGCGGGGTGGCGATCACGATGTCGCCGCGCTCGGGCAGCTTGCCCCAGATGCGGCCCTTGATGAAGGGCAGGGTGATGCCCCACGGCTCGGCCGGCGTGCGCAGCACGACGTTGCGGAAGATCGCCGCAGGATTGGGGATGGTCGGCGAGACGTAGGACCAACCATAGGCATATTTGGTGACGACCAGCCGGTCGCCTACCAGCATCCCCGGCATCATGGATTCGGACGGGATATAGAAGGGCTTGGCGATGAAGCTGTGGAAGCCGAGCACGGCGAGCACCAGCAGGCCGATGCTCTTGACCTCGCCCCACCAGTCCGTGCCGCCGGACTTGTCCTTGCCGCGCTTGCGCAGCTCCGGGTTGCCGGGCGCCTTGCTGCCGGTCTCGCTCAATGCCTCGTCCGTCACGGAAAGCGTGCCTCCAGAATGACGAACGCCTGCGCCCATGGGTGATCGTCGGTCAATGTCACGTGAACAAATAAGCTGGCCCCCGGCGGGGTCAAGGCGTCGAGCCGTGCCTTGGCGCCGCCGGTCAACGCCAGCGTGGGCGCGCCCGAGGGCAGGTTCACCACGCCGATGTCCTTCATGAACACGCCTGCCTTGAAGCCGGTTCCGACTGCCTTGCTGAACGCTTCCTTGGCGGCGAAGCGCTTGGCCAGCGTCGCGGCCTTGGTGAAGGGGCGCCGGGCGGCCTTGGCCCGCTCGATATCGGTAAAGACGCGCGCCTCGAATCGTTCTCCAAAACGTTCTAACGACGCCTTGATGCGCTCGATGTTGCAGAGGTCCGAACCGAGGCCGATAATCATGGCGCCGTTATAGCATCCCGAATGCGGCAAAAGGCGGGCGGTGCCGCTCCGTCCGGCGCACGAGCGATCATCCCCGCGCCGCGTCCATGTGCCGGCGCATCTCGGCGATGCTTTCGTGCAGGCCGCAGAAGAGCGCCTCGCCGATCAGGAAATGGCCGATGTTCAGCTCGGCGATCTGCGGGATCGCCGCGATGGGGCCGACATTATCGTAGGTGATGCCGTGGCCGGCGTGCGGCTCCAGCCCGTTCTTGGCGGCGAGCGCGGCTATGTCCGCGATGCGCGCCAGTTCGGCGGCGCGCTCCTCGCCCTCCGTGTCGCAATAGCGGCCAGTGTGCAGCTCGACGACCGGCGCGCGCAGCCGCAGCGCGGCCTCGATCTGGCGCGGCGTCGCTTCGATGAACAGCGAGACGCGACAACCGGCTTCGCTCAGCCGGTCCACCATCGGCGCCAGATGATTGTGCATGCCCGCTGCGTCCAGCCCACCCTCTGTGGTCAGCTCCTCGCGCCGCTCGGGCACGATGCAGACGGCATGGGGCCGGTGGCGCAGGGCGATGGCGAGCATCTCCTCGGTCGCCGCCATCTCCAGGTTGAGCGGAATGCGCAGCGTCTCGGTGAGCCGGGCGATATCGTCGTCGGTGATGTGCCGCCGGTCCTCGCGCAGGTGGGCGGTGATGCCGTCGGCGCCCGCCTCCTGGGCGATCAGCGCGGCGCGGACCGGGTCGGGATAGGCGGTGCCGCGCGCGTTGCGGATGGTGGCGACATGGTCGATGTTGACGCCGAGCCGCAGGGCGCGCGGCCCGTTCATGCGCGGCTGCCGGGCTTGACGGCGGGGATCGCCGCCAGCTCAGGCGGCAGGTCGCCGGCGTCGTAAACCGGGAAGTTGAGGCTGACGAGCGGGAAGAACGGCACGCCCAGATCGGCCTCGCCGCCGGAGCGGTCGACCAGTGCGGCTTCAGCGACGATCTCGCCGCCCGCCGCGCGCACCGCATCCATCGCCTGGCGCGAGGAGAGGCCGGTTGTCACCACGTCCTCCACCATCAGCACCTTCTGGCCGGGCGCGAGAGCGAAACCGCGGCGGAATACGAAGCGGCCCTCCGGTCGCTCCAGGAACAAGGCATCGCAACTGAGCGCGCGGCCCATCTCGTGACCGATGATGATGCCGCCCATCGCCGGCGAAACGACCACCTCCACGGCGGCGCGTATCTCCCGCGGCAGGCTCTGCGCCAGTGCGATGGCGAGGCGGGAGGCGCGCTCGGGGCTCATCAGCACCCGCGCGCACTGCAGATAATTGGCACTGTGCTTGCCCGACGACAGCACGAAATGCCCCTGCAGAAGCGCCTCGGATGCCCGAAACTCGGCGAGCACTTCTGATTCGGTCATTGCGATCCTCGATGTCCTTTGTCGAGCGGGGCAGATAGCGGCGGATCGGCCGACAATCAACGGCTCGCTCCTGCCCAACAGAAGGCTTGAGGCGGGAGGGTTGCCTGCGTATATGGCCCGGAGATGACAGAGGGGGGTCGCTCGTTCCGGCTGGGAGCGAAGGGGCCTTTAATTGAAAGCAGGTCGACCGCATGAACAGAAGAACATATGGCTTCATGATGGCGATGGCTCTTGGTCTGAGCGCGCTCGCGCCGTCCGCCGCCATGGCTCAGGAGGCAGCTCCCGCCGCGCAAGCGCCCGCCGTCGCGGCTCCGGCCGAAGCGGCTGCCCCCGCCGCCGCTGATAATGCGGTTGCCGACAATGCGGCCGTGGCGACTCCGGCGCCCGCGTTCGATTATGCCAAGCCCGTGCCGGGTATCGGTCAGCCGCAGTCGGGCGAGATCGACTTCCAGAAGCAGTTCACCTCCACCGGCCATTATGCCTATTGGATGCACAGCTACATCCTGCTGCCGGTCATCACGTTCATTTCGCTGCTCGTTCTCGCGCTGCTGCTCTGGGTGATCGTGCGCTATCGGCGCGGTGCCAATCCGGTCGCCTCGCGCACCTCGCACAACACCGCGATCGAGGTGGCCTGGACGTTGATCCCGGTGCTGATCCTGATCGGCGTGGCGATCCCCTCGATCGACCTGCTCGCGAAGCAGTTCAAGCCCGCGCCCAAGGATGCGCTGACCGTCAAGGTCACGGGATACCAGTGGTATTGGGGCTATGAATATCCCGACAACGGCATCGGCGAATATGTCTCCAACATATTGCCGCCGGAAAAGGCCATCGAGCGGGGTGAACCCGCCCTGCTGGGCGCCGACAACCGCCTCGTGCTGCCTGTCGGCGTACCGATCAAGCTGATCGTGACCGGCGCGGACGTCATCCACAGCTTCTCCGTGCCCGCCTTCTGGGTCAAGGAGGACGCCGTGCCTGGCCGCCTCAACGAGAAGACCTTCACCATCGACAAGCCGGGCGTCTATTACGGGCAATGTTCCGAGCTTTGCGGTGCCCGCCATGGCTTCATGCCGATCGCGGTTGAGGCTGTGACGCCGGAACGGTTCGCGCAGTGGGTCAAGACGCAGGGCGGCACCATGCCCGGCGACGAGGCCCCTGCCGATGCAGCGCCCACCGCCGTGGCCGCACCTGCTGCCGCACCCGCCGCTACCTCGAACGCCGCCGAGCCTGTCCCGGCGGCCGCCACCACGTCCTGAGGGAACCGACACAATGACCACCACAACCGTAGATGGGCTGGGGCATGATCATGCTCACGACCATCATGATGCCGATCACAAGCCGGGCTTCTTCGCCCGCTGGTTCATGTCAACGAACCACAAGGACATCGGTACCCTCTACCTGATCTTCGCGATCGTCGCCGGCATCATCGGCGGTGCGATCTCCGGCATGATGCGCATGGAGCTGCGCGAGCCGGGCATCCAGTTCCTCCAGGCCTGGGCGATCTATTCGGATGGCGCGGGTGCGACGCTCGATCAGGCCTATCATCTGTGGAACGTGCTCATCACCACGCACGGCCTCATCATGATCTTCTTCATGGTCATGCCGGCGATGATCGGCGGGTTTGGCAACTGGTTCGTGCCGATCATGATCGGCGCGCCGGACATGGCCTTCCCACGCATGAACAACATCAGCTTCTGGCTGCTCATTCCAGCGTTCCTGTTGCTGCTGCTCTCCAGCTTCGTGCCGGGGGGCACGGGCAACGGCGCGGGCACCGGCTGGACGATGTATGCGCCGCTCGCGACAACGGGCAGTCCTGGGCCGGCCGTGGATCTTGTGATCCTCTCGATGCACCTCGCGGGCGCCAGTTCGATCCTGGGTGCGGTCAACTTCATCACCACCATCTTCAATATGCGTGCCCCGGGCATGACTCTGCACAAGATGCCGCTGTTTGCATGGTCGGTGCTGGTCACGGCATTCCTGTTGCTGATTTCGCTGCCGGTGCTTGCCGCGGCCATCACCATGTTGCTGACGGACCGCAATTTCAGCACGACTTTCTATGATGCGGCCGGTGGCGGCGATCCGGTGCTCTACCAGCACCTGTTCTGGTTCTTTGGCCACCCCGAAGTCTACATCATGATCCTGCCGGGCTTTGGTATGGTCAGCCACGTCGTGTCGACCTTCAGCCGCAAGCCGGTTTTCGGTTATCTCGGCATGGCCTATGCCATGGTAGCCATCGGTGTCGTGGGCTTCATCGTGTGGGCGCACCACATGTTTACCACCGGTCTCAGCGTGAACGTGAAAATGTATTTCACCGCTGCGACGATGGTCATCGCGGTACCTACCGGGGTCAAGATCTTCTCGTGGATCGCGACCATGTGGGGCGGCTCGATCAGCTTCAAGACGCCGATGCTCTGGGCGCTGGGCTTCATCTTCATGTTCACCATCGGCGGCGTGACTGGCGTTGTGCTGGCCAATGGTGGCATCGACGACAACGTCCACGACACCTATTATGTGATCGCGCACTTCCACTATGTGCTGTCGCTGGGTGCCGTGTTCGCGCTGTTCGCGGGCTTCTACTACTGGTTCCCGAAGATATCGGGGAAGATGTATAATGAGGTGCTCGGCCAACTGCATTTCTGGATATTCTTCGTGGGCGTGAACATGCTGTTCTTCCCGATGCACTTCCTGGGCATGAGCGGTATGCCGCGCCGTATCCCGGACTATCCGGAAGCCTATGCCTACTGGAACCAGTTCGCGACCCACGGCTATGAAGTGATGGCCGTCGGTGTGCTGATTTTCTTCGTCAACCTGATCTGGTCGCTTGCGGCCGGCCGGAAGGCGCAGGCGAACCCGTGGGGTGAAGGTGCGACCACGTTGGAGTGGACGCTGCCTAGCCCGCCGCCCTATCACCAGTTCGAGACCCTGCCGGTTATCGACTGAGGACGGCGCGGAGCCATAAGGCTCCGTGGGCAAATGAATGATGGACGGGAGAGGGCGCGCGTGCGCCCTCAACCGCATGACGAGCGGACGAGAAACGAAAGAAGGTCGACGGTTTTGGCGAGCAACATGTCCATTCTGACGAGCGGGAACGGTTCGCCGTCGGTGCCGTTGCCGGCGGACTGGCGCGATCTCGTCGCGCTGACCAAGCCGCGCGTGATGACGCTCGTCGTGTTCACTGGCCTGTGCGGACTACTCGCCGCGCCGGGGCATCTCTCGCCGGTGTTGGCCTTCACCGCCGTGCTCTGCATCGCGCTTGGTGCGGGCGCGGCCGGCGCGCTCAATCAATGGTATGAGGCAGATCGTGACGCCAAGATGAAGCGCACCGCCAACCGGCCGCTGCCGGCCGGGCGAATGACGCGCGAGGCGGCCTTGCATTTCGGCGTCGGTCTGGCCGCTTTCTCGGTGCTGCTGATGGGCTTTGCGACCAACTGGCTCGCCGCGGCCATCCTGGCGGTGTCGATCCTGTTCTACGTGTTCGTCTATACCATCTGGCTCAAGCCGCGCACGGCGCAGAACATCGTCATCGGCGGTGCGGCGGGGGCCTTTCCGCCGTTGATCGGCTGGGCAGCGGTGACGGGGAATGTGGCTGCGCTGCCAATCGCGCTGTTCATGCTTATCTTCTTCTGGACTCCGCCGCACTTCTGGGCGCTCGCGCTGTTCGTGCGCATGGATTATGCCAATGCGGGCATTCCCATGTTGCCGGTGGTGGCGGGCGAGGCGGTCACGCGGCGGCAGATCCTGCTCTACACCAGCATCATGGGTGTGGCCGCGCTGGCGCCGGTGCTGCTCCAGCTCACTGGCCTGATTTACGGCGTCACGGCGCTCGTCGCGACCGGCATCTTTGCAGTGTTCGCAGTGCAGGTGGCGTTGAGCCGGGAGACCGACCCGGCACGAATGAAGCCGGAGCGGCGTTTGTTCAAATATTCGGTACTTTACCTGTTTCTCCTGTTCGGCGCAGTGGTGGTCGACCATTGGGTGCTGGCATGACCCCGGAGGAGCAGCGTCTCGTGCAGGCCCGGCAGCGCGCCCGTTCGCGGGTGACGGCGATCATCCTGTTTGCCCTGGTGGTCCTGTTTTTCGGAATTGCTGTCGCCAAGATGATGGGAGGATAGCAGATGACAACTCTTGCCACGCGGCGCGCCGGCCAGCGCCGGACCGCCCTGATTGCGGCGGCGGTTGCCCTGGCCATGCTGGGGCTTGGTTTCGCCGCCGTACCGCTTTACCGCATGTTCTGTGCCGTTACTGGCTTCGGCGGTACACCCCAGCGCGCCACCGAGGCCCAGTATGAGGCGAGCGGCGAGGCGATGGCTGGATTGGCCCGTCAGCTCTCGATCCGCTTCGATTCGAATACGGCCGGCGGCTTGCCCTGGGCTTTCTATCCGGAAAAGCGCCGCGTGACGGTGGGTGTCGGCGGCAAGTCGATGGCGATCTTCATCGCTAGGAACAATTCCGACAAGCCGATTACCGGCCGCGCGGTGTTCAACGTCACGCCGGCGCAGGCCGGGCCTTATTTCACCAAAATCCAGTGCTTCTGCTTTACCGAGCAGACGTTGCAGCCGGGCCAGGAAGTGCGCATGCCCGTGCTGTTCTATGTCGATAAGAAGTTCCTTGATGACCCAGACGACAAGGATGTCGAGGAAATCACCTTGAGCTATACCTTCTATCCGGTTGAGAAGCCGGACGACCAAAGCTAAGAGACGCGCAAACGCACGCGCAGTAGAACAGGGAACGTCATATGTCCGGCGCCAAGAACCACGATTATCATATTCTCCCGCCCGCCATCACGCCGTTGATGGGCGCGATGTCCGCGCTGGTCATGGCGGTTGGCGCGGTGAGCTGGATGCATCCCGACTCGATGCCCGCGCATGGCGGCGTCATCTTCATCCTCGGCGTGCTGGGCGTGCTGGCGACGATGTTCATGTGGTGGTCCGACGTGGTGCGCGAGGCACATGCCGGCGATCACACCCCTGTCGTGCAGCTCCACCTGCGTTACGGCATGATCCTGTTCATCGCCTCGGAAGTAATGTTCTTCGTCGGCTGGTTCTGGGCCTATTTCGATTTTGCGCTGTTCCCTTCCGAACTGCCGCCGATCGACGGGCTGTTCCCCTCCAAGGGGATCGAGGTGCTGAATGCCTTCGAATTGCCGTTGCTCAACACGCTGATCCTGCTTTGCTCGGGCACGACCATCACCTGGGCGCACCACGCGCTGATCCACGGCGACCGCGATGGCCTCAAGAAAGGCCTGTGGGCGACCGTCCTGCTGGGCGCGCTGTTCACCTGCATCCAGGCTTATGAATATGCGCACGCGCCCTTCGCCTTCGGTACGACGCCTTATGGCTCGGCCTTCTACATGGCGACCGGCTTCCACGGCTTCCACGTTCTGGTCGGCACGATCTTCCTGATCGTCTGCTTGATCCGCGCCTATAAGGGCCACTTCACCCCGCGCCAGCACTTCGGCTTCGAAGCGGCTGCCTGGTATTGGCACTTCGTCGACGTGGTGTGGCTATTCCTGTTCCTCGCCATCTACGTCTGGGGTGGCTGGGGCGCGCCGGTCCACGCCGGCTGACGCAGCCATGACCGACAGCAGGGTCGCGCCGACGACATCGCTCGTCCGCGCGGCCTTGTCGGCGCGTTGCCCTGCATGCGGGATCGGTCCGCTCTATGATGGCTGGCTCCTCTTTGCCCCGCGCTGCCGGGCTTGCGGGCTGGACTATGAGCGCTTCAACGTGGGCGACGGGCCGGCTGCTTTCCTGATCCTCATTGTCGGCGGGCTGGTAACGGCGCTGGCACTGTTTCTGCATCTGGCGGCCCATCCGCCCTTCTGGGTGCATATCCTGCTCTGGGTGCCGATCACCACCGCGCTGGTCGTCCTCTGTCTGCGTGTCTCAAAGGCGGCGCTGCTCATTCTCGAATATCGAAACGATGCTGGCGAAGGCCGAGTCTCTGCCCGCTCGGGGCGGGACAGGCAGCCATGAAGCGGCGTCTCCCGCTGGTGCCGACGCTCATCGTCGGACTGGCCATTGCCATCATGATCGGCCTCGGCATCTGGCAACTCGGCCGCGCGCACCAGAAAGAAGCCGCGCTAGCTGCCTATCGCGCCAATATGACGCTGCCGGTCACGGCCTATCCCGGCAGTCAGCCGACCGATGAACGCTATCTGTTCCGGCGTCTGTCCGCCAATTGCCTGCGCGTCGTCGGCTGGCAGGTGATCGGTGGGCGCTCGGCTCAGGGCGGGGCGGGCTGGCGCCACATCGCCTCCTGTGCGACGGGTGCGGAGGGGCCGGGTTTCCTCGTCGATATCGGCGTCGCGGCGACCCCCGATGCCAAAGTCAATTGGGCGGGCGGGCCGGTGCGCGGGCGTGCGACCCATGAGCCGGATCATTCCACGATGATCGAGCGCCTGACCGGCAAGGCCATGCCACTCAGGTTGATGATCGTCGCGGAGACGCCCGCACCGGGCCTCGCCGCCAGTGCGCCGCCCGATCCATCTTCAGTGCCCAACAATCACCGTTCCTATATGGTGCAGTGGTTCCTGTTCGCTGCCATCGCTGCGATCATCTATGGTCTCGCGCTGCGCAAGCGCTGGCGGGATAGGCTGGATGGGTCCGGTCCTGCGGTTTGAGAGGGCGGCCCGACCTCGCGGGCCACATTACCGTGCGAACATGCTCTACGCGCTAACGGGAGGGGTCTCGTTGGCGCATTTGGAGCGGGTTCGAACAAACCCGACGCGCGTCGCTTGCCGCCATCGTTGCAGCCCTGCCGACTCGCCGTTAAGGAGCGCCCTCATGCACTATGTGAGCACCAGGGGGCGCGCCGAGGCGCTCGATTTCGAGGGAGCGACGCTGGCGGGGCTGGCGAGCGACGGTGGTCTTTACCTGCCGGAGCGCTGGCCGCATTTTTCGGCCGAGGATTTCGCCGCTATGCGCGGTCTTTCCTATGTCGAGACGGCGGTGCGTGTCATCAAGCCGTTTGTCGGCGATAACCTTACCGAGGGCGAGCTGCGCGATCTGTGCACGCAGGCCTATGGCCGTTTCGCGCATGCCGCCGTTACGCCGCTGGTCCAGCTCGATCACACCCATTGGCTGCTGGAGCTGTTCCACGGCCCCACGCTCGCCTTCAAGGACGTGGCGCTGCAACTGCTCGGGCTGCTGTTCGAGACATTCCTCAGCCGGCGCGACACGCATATCACCATCGTCGGCGCGACCTCGGGCGATACCGGCTCGGCGGCGATCGACGCGGTCGCCGGCCGCGCCAATATTGACATTTTCATGCTCCACCCCGCCGGCCGCGTGTCGGACGTGCAGCGGCGGCAGATGACCACCGTGCTCGCACCCAACGTCCACAACATCGCGGTGGAAGGCAGCTTCGATGACGCGCAGGCGCTTGTGAAGCGCATGTTCAACGATGCCGATTTCTCCACCCGGTTCGATCTGTCGGCGGTGAACAGCATCAACTGGGCGCGGCTGGTCGCGCAGATCGTCTATTATGTCTATGCGGGCGTACGGCTCGGCGCGCCGGAGCGGCCGGTGGCCTTCGCCGTGCCGACCGGCAATTTCGGCGATGTGTTCGCCGGCTATGTCGCCTCGCGCATGGGCCTGCCTATCGAGCGGCTGATCGTTGCGACCAATGTCAACGATATCCTCCATCGCGCGCTGGCGGAGGGCGACTATAGCCAGGGCACTGTCATCCCCACCGCCACACCGAGCATGGATATTCAGGTCTCCAGCAATTTCGAGCGCTTGCTGTTCGATCTCGGTGGGCGGGACGGCACAGCCCTCGCCGCGCAGATGGCCGGTTTCGAGGCGACAAGGGCGATGCGCCTCACCAACGCGCAGCGCGAGGGGGCGGCTGCTTTGTTCGGCTCGGCTCGCATCGACGCTGACGAGATGGCGCGCGCCATGCGCTGGGCCTATGACGCCGCCGGGCAGGTGATCGACCCCCACACCGCTGTTGGCCTCGCCGCCGCGCGGGCAGCCGGGGTCGATCCGTCCGTGCCGGTCGTCACGCTGGCAACAGCTCATGCCGCCAAGTTCCGCGATGCCGTCGAGCGCTCGACCGGCGTGCGACCTTCGCTCCCCTCGCGCACCGGCGATCTGTTCGGGCGCGAGGAGCGGTTCGTCACCCTGCCGGCGACGTTCGAGGCCGTGACCGACTATATTGCGGGCCGCGCCACCCCCCGCCGTGGCTGAAGCGCGTGCCGCCTTGCCGCTCGGCGTGATGATCGCCGAGCCATGGGCGGACTATGGCCTGATCGACAGCGGGGACGGCCGCAAGCTGGAGCGCTACGGCGCCTACCGCTTCATCCGGCCCGAGCCGCAGGCCATGTGGGCGCCCGCGCAGGGGGCCTGGGAGGCGCATGGCAGCTTCATCCCCGCCTCGGACGAAGACGGTGGCGGCCGTTGGCACTTCGACAAGCCGGTGCCGCGCGAGGGCTGGCCGCTTGCCTGGCGCGAGGCGCGGTTTCAGGCGAGTTGCACACCATTCCGGCACCTGGGCTTCTTCCCGGACATGGCACCGGTCTGGCAGTGGGGCCGCGAGCGGCTCGCAGGGCTGGAGGCGCCGCAGTTCCTCAACCTGTTCGGTTACACCGGCGTCGGTACGCTGGCCTTCTCGGCCATCGGCGCGCAGGCCGTGCATGTCGACGCCTCCAAGAAATCCGTTGCGCAGGCCCGCGCCAACGCCGCGCTCTCCGGCATGGAGGATCATCCGATCCGCTGGATTGTGGATGATGCCGCCAAGTTCGCCGCGCGCGAGGGACGGCGCGGCCGGCGCTATGACGGTATCCTGCTCGATCCGCCCAAATATGGCCGCGGCCCGGACGGCGAGATATGGAAGCTGGAGGAGGATCTCCCCGGCCTCATCGCCAGTTGCCGCGCGCTGCTGGACGAGAACAGCCGCTTCCTGTTCCTCACCGTCTATGCGGTGCGCATGTCTGCCCTCGCCATCGGCGAGCTGTTGCGCGCCCGTCTCGGCGACCTCCCTGGCCGCATCGAGTGCGGCGAACTCGCCGTGCGCGAGGAAGCGCGTGGCTTGCTGCTGCCGACCGCCATCTGGGCGCGGTGGGTGCGGGATTAGCGCATCGGTTTATCGCATCGCTATTTACCGGAATGCGCTGCCGTAAATCAGGGGGGGCGTTTACCATCCGCTAACCACGACCCGTTAAAATGGGGGATCGCTTTTCCTGGAAGGCTGCCGGCACGGTGTGCAGCGGGGGCGACTGACCAAGCCTGTTCGCCCGTCGCGCGGACACGATGAACCTGTGAGGAACGCATGCTTGGTGTGAACCATATCCCTCTCGCCGTCGCCCTTGCCCTTTTGACGCAACCGGTCATGGCGACAACCACCATTACCAATCCGATCAGCAACCCGGCTGGCCAATGGGCTGGCATCGACTATTGGGGCGTTCAGGTCTCCGCCTTTTCGGCGGTCGATCAGCTATTCACCTTCACTGTACCGACCGACAGCAAAATCGCTATCTTCATGCAGGGGTCGCCCAAGTTCCAGTTCAAGGATATCGTCTTGAATGGCTCTTCCATCGGCAACAACTTCACCGTGAATAACGGCAATGCCATGCTCGCGGCGACTGGTTTCGCGCAGGCGGGTGAGGTTTCGCTCCGTTTTGTAGCCGATTATAGCTGCAAGGATTGCTGGGGTGACTGGTTTGGCGGCTATGTGCAGGTGTCGGAAGCGACCCTGCCGAAACCACCTGTGTCCCAGCCGATCCCCGAGCCGGCGACCTGGGCGATGATGCTCGTTGGCATGGCGTTCGTTGGTGTTCTCATGCGGCGGCAGAGCGGACTGTCCCTGTCCGCACGCTGAACCTTCCGCACGCTGAACCTTATTCCCGTCCAGCCCGCAAGGCTGCGCCCCCGGCGATCGGTGCGATCACGCACAGCAGGAGCGAGCAGGCGGCAACCAGCTTGAGGGCGCTCCCGCCCCCGAAGTGCAGCGCGCCGGCGCCGAAGATCAGGATCGGCACCGCCAGCGGCAGCACCAGCAGGCCGGTGAGCGCACTACTGCCGCGCAGACCGGCGGTAAGCGCGGCGACGAGGATGGCAAGTGCGGCCAGCCCCGGCGTACCGAGCAGAAGGCCGAGCATCACCGTGCCGAGCACGTCTCCCTCCAACCGCAGCAATGCGCCGGCCGGGAGCGCGGCGATGAGCAAAGGCGGGCCGAAGCTCAGCCAATGCGCCACCTGCTTGGCGAGCAGAATCGTTCCTTCGCCATGTGCGCGCAGCACGAGCTGGTCGATCACCCCACTCTCGCGGTCCGGTTCGATCAGACGGTCGATCGGCATCAGGCTGGCGAGCAGCGCGGCGATCCACAGCAATCCACCGCCGGTCTGGCTGAGCAGCGTTGCGTTGGGACCGACCGCAAACGGAAACAGCGCCGCGATGAGGAGCAGGAAGGCGAGCGGCATCCACGCGCCGCCGCTGCGGAAAGCGCGGCCGAGATCGCGCAGGATCAAGGTGCCGATCATGCGGATGTGCTTCCGGTGCCGGCCAGACCGCCGGTGCTCTCCGCACCATCGTCTTCGGCTATGTCGTAGGCCGACGCGTTGAGGTGCAGCGTCACGTCCTGCTCCCATGCCAGCGGCGTATGCGAGGCAGAGAGGACGATGCCGCCCCGCGCCTGATGGCGTTCGACGATAGCGCCCAGCGTCGCCGCGGCTTGCGCGTCGAGGCCGTTGGCTGGCTCGTCGAGCAGCCAGATCGGTGCGCCGCCGGCGAGAGTGCGGGCGAGCGCGGCGCGTTTGCGCTGGCCGGTGGAGAGCATTCGCACCGGAATTTCGGCCAGATGGGTGATGCCGAGATCCTCCAGTGCGGCGTCGATGGCATGCGGCGGCGCCTCATCCATACGCGCCCAGAAGGCGAGGGCGGCGCGCACCGTGCGCTCCCGGTCGAGCGCGTCCAGTTCATCGGTCAGTGCCACCGTGCCCTCGCGCCGCACCGTCCCGGCATAGGGCCGGAGCAGCCCTGCGACGATTCGCAGCAGGCTCGACTTGCCCACGCCATTCGGTCCGGCGATCTGCGCGCAGCCGCCCGCCGCGAGATCGAGGTCCAGCCCGGTAAACAGCAGCCGCCCGCCACGCAGACAGGCGATCCCCTGGAGCGAAAGCGTGGCCACCGTCACGGCTTGACCCGCACCGCAGCATGAGTGGACATTGGCACGCTCACCAAGGAGACCAGCATGCCTCGCATTGCCCGATTAACCGACGAGGAGCGCATCGTCGCGCTGGCTGCGCTGCCGCATTGGCGGCTTGCCGACGATGGCAGCGGCATCAGCCGTAGCCTCAAGTTCAGTGACTTCGTGGAGGCGTTCGGCTTCATGAGCCGGGTTGCTTTGCTCGCCGAGCGGGCGGACCACCACCCGGAATGGTCGAACGTATATAACCGCGTCGATATCCGCCTCACCACCCACGATGCCGGTGGACTCAGCGCGCGAGACATTGCGCTGGCGCGAGCGATCGACGCGCTGATTGCCCGGGCGGACTGATCGCGGGGAGGGGGCGGAACGGCGGTCACAGCACCTTGGTGTTGTAATGGTGCCAGGCCATCAGTGCCATCGCGCCGCGGTGCGGCCGCCAGGCTTCGGCGATGGCGCGGGTCTCGCGCTCGCTTGGCCGCTCGGGCAGACCGACGATTTGCCCCACTGCGATCTGGATGGCGAGGTCGCCTGCCGGCCAGATGTCGTTCCGCGCCTCGGCGAACAGAAGGTAGATCTCCGCCGACCAGCGGCCGATCCCCTTGATGCGCGTGAGCAGGGCGATGGCCTCCTCATCGTCCTCCGGTAGCTTGTGGAAGTCGATCTCGCCGCTGGTGACAAGCTCGGCGAGGCTGCGCGCATAGCCCTGTTTCTGTCGCGAGAGGCCGCAGGCGCGTAGGGCGTCGGCATCGCTGGCGAGTAGCGCCTCGGGCGGGCAGCCCGTGCCCAGCGCGGTCTCCAGCCTGGCCCACACGGCGGCAGCAGCAGCCACGCTTACCTGCTGGCCCACGATAGTGCGAAATAATGTCACATAGCCGCGCTCGCGCAGGCGAGGCGGCGGGTAGCCGAGCCTGTCGAGCAGCGCTGCAATGATGGGATCGTGCGCTGCAAGCGTGTCCAGCGATGCGTGCAGCGCCGTTTTGTCGAGCATGTCTGCCCCCATGCGGATCGGCCGGTGTCGGCCGCCTTGATTTCTGCCTGTCTGCCCCTCATAGCGGCGCGATCCACCGTTGGGAGATAAAAAATGCCGCATTTGACGGTTGTGCAAAGGGATGGGACGCGAAAGGAATTTGATGCGCCGAACGGCCATTCGGTCATGGAGGCGATTCGGGAGCAGGGCATCGACGAGTTGCTGGCGATCTGCGGTGGCTGCTGCTCGTGCGCGACCTGCCATGTCTATGTGGACGATGCGTTTTTCGACAAGCTGCCGGGCATAAAGGGCGACGAGGACGACCTGCTCGACAGTTCCGACCATCGCCAGCGGACCAGCCGGCTCTCCTGCCAGATCCCGATCGGCCCGGAGCTGGACGGCTTGATCGTCACCATCGCGCCTGAGGATTAAGGTACGAGGGTATCGCCCGGAGCGCGAAAAGGGGCGCGCTTTGCGGAGGTAGATGACCAGTCGAGCAGGCAAGGGCGGGGAGTATAGTAAGGAAGAGTTCGCCCACGCGCGCTAAGCTATTTCCTCCCGAGAGTGTCGCGCGGCCTCAATGCGGCTGCATTATGGGAGCGGCTGCACGTGCAGCACCGCCATGGGCGCATCGCGCGTATCCGGCGTGACCGTCCAGACGATCCGCCGCTTCCCATCCCCGGTCGCCTCGCTACCATCCTCCTGATTCTGGCTGATGATCTCGGCGTTGGTGGTCAGCGTGAATCGGCCGTCCAGCCTTGCGCCGGGGCTGGCCTCGTCTGCGCCGCCGATACCGCCCATGGACGAGGCGGCATTGCTGTCGTTCGCGAAGCCCGGCGCCTTGACACGCACCCTGTCCTTGCCGCGCAACTCGATTGCGAGGAACGGAACGACTGCCTCGCCGTCCGGATTGAACGGGAAGACGAAGCTATGGTCGAGCCGCCCGCTGATCCGATAGTCGATCGCCAGCGAGCGATTGCCGATGGAACGGACCGAGCGGAAGCCATATTCCTTGGAGAGCGTTTCGGCGAGGCGCTTGAGCCGAGTCTCCTCGTCCGCCGTATCGTCGGACGGGATCTCGCCGCTCTGGGCAGCGACCGGGCGCAGGCGTGGCTCGCTATCGTCCTCCCAGTCCTGCCTGATGCCGTCGTCGCCCGGTATATCCGTCTCGTCGTCGGAGAAATCCGGTTTGCCGGTCTTGAGCAACTGCACCTCGCCCACATAGGTGAAGGTGAAGCTGCGGTCTGCGCCGATATCTAGCGTCGAGGCGAATTTGGTCGGGACGAGCAGGCAGCTTGCCAGCATGAACGGCGCAGCGAACAGCGTGAGGCAGCGGATCAATCTTGCCATTTCCGGTCCCCACGGGGCGGGTGGCGGCCCCTAGCGCGTCATGCAGGCATATAGCGCGATCGCTGCCGCGTTGGAAACGTTGAGACTTTCCATGCGCGAATTGATCGGCAGGCGGGCCAGCATGTCGCAATGGTTGATGCTATTGAGTCGGAGCCCTTCACCCTCGGCTCCCAGCACCAGCGCCACGCGAGTCGCGCCGTGCAGGGCGGTGCCGAGCGTCTCGTCGGCCTCGCCGTCGAGTGCGATGCGCCAGTAGCCGGCCTCGGCGATCTCGTCGAGTGCGCGGGCGAGGTTGACCACGCGCACCCATGGTACGCTCTCCAGCGCCCCCGCGGCGGCGCGAGCCAGCACACCGGATTCGGGTGGTGCATGCCGGTCCTGCGTGACGATGCCGAGCGCGTCGAACGCGGCGGCCGAGCGCAGGATGGCGCCGACATTATGCGGGTCCGTCACCTGATCGAGGATGAGAATAGGACGCCGCGCGGCCTCGTCGCCCGTGCCTTCCTCCAGCAGGTCGCCCAGCCAGAGGTCGTCCAGCGCCTCGACCTCGGCAACGAGGCCTTGGTGCGGTGCGTCGTTGGGCACCATCCGGCCAAGATCGGCCACGTCGGCATAGACGATCGGCAGTACAGGGGGCAGGTCGAGCGCGCCCAGCGCATCGCGCGTGCCCCAGAGCTTGCGGATGACGCGGTTGGGGTTGGCCAGCGCCGCGGTGACGGCGTGGCGGCCATACAGGCGGGGATAGCCGCCCTTGGGCTTGCCGGTGCGATGTCCTCTTTTCATGGGCGACGCTTTTCCACGCACGGCATTGACAGGCAAGGCCCCATTCGCCATTGAGCCGCCTCCGGCAGGCTTCGGCGATCCCGAAGTCCTCGTGCGCACTGGACAGGTGGCCGAGTGGTTAAAGGCAGCAGACTGTAAATCTGCCCGCGTGAGCGTACGATGGTTCGAATCCATCCCTGTCCACCACCGTCCAATCTCACGAGATATCGGGGGGGCTTATCTCTGGTCAGAGATACCGGAAAACCGGGAAAAAGTCCTATCAAGGCTTCTCAATACATGTCATGCAAGCGCGGCATGTTTGGGGACATACACGGGGGCACTGATCCCGATTTTGGGGTCATCGGCGAATGCTGACGGATCTCGCCTGCAGAAAGGCGGCGCCAGCGGCCGAGGACTATCGTCTGGCGGATGGTCTCGGGCTCTATCTGCTTGTCATGCCCAGCGGTCATCGATCGTGGCGGATGGGCTATTGGTTCGCGGGGAAAAAGAAGCGCATCGTATTGGGCGCGTATCCCGAAATGGGCCTGCAGGCGGCGCGCGAGGCGCGGGACGCGGTGCGGGCGCAGGTCGCTGCGGGGGTCGATCCGGCGGTGGCACGCAAGCAGGCCAAAGCGCGCAAGCTGCTGGAGGTGCAGGCGACTTTTCGCGTGATCGGAGATGCCTGGCTCGGGGAGCGCCGGGCGGCGTGGAGCGGCTCCTACGCGAGCACGGTCGAGCGCATGCTGAAAAACCACCTCTATCCGGCCTGGGGCTCGGTGCCGATAACCGCCATCACCAAGCCGATGGTCGCGGAGCGGCTGAGAGCGATCGAGGCGACGGGCGCGATCGAAACGGCGCATCGGGCGCGCCAGAAGGTCCGGGAGATCTTCGACTATGCGGAGGCGCTGGGATACGATCTACGCAATCCGAGTCGCGTCGAGGCGGCGCTGAAGCCGGTTGTCCAGAAGCAGCGACCGTCGATCACGAACTTGCAGCAGCTCCGCGCCATGTTGTGGGCGATCGAGAAGGCGCCGGCGCATCCGGTAACACGCCTGGCGTCACGCTTCATCGCGCTGACGGCCGTTCGGCCGGGCGTCGCGCAAACGCTGACCTGGACGGAGATCGACGCGGTGTCGGCAATGGACCCGATCTGGACCATCCCGGCCGAGCGGATGAAGCTCTCCCAGGAGCGCAAGCAGATGCCGGCGTTCGATCACCTTGTTCCGCTCGCGCATCAGACAATCGAAATTCTGGATTGCCTCAGGGTGCTGACTGGTCATACGCCGTATGTATTTCCGAGCGTGCGCTCCGCTCGCCGGCCGATCAGCGATTCGACGGTGTCGAAGTTGTATCGAGACAATGGCTATCGGGGCCTGCATGTGCCGCACGGGTGGCGGTCGAGCTTCTCCACGATCATGAACGAGCGCGCCATGCTGGCCGATCGGCCGGGCGACCGCGTGGTGATCGACGTGATGCTCGCCCACGTCCAGGAAGGCGTCGAGCCGATTTACAATCGCGCGCTCTACATGCCCCGCCGGCGAGAGCTTGCGCAGGAGTGGGCCGATCTGCTGCTGGAGGGCTTGCCGTCAGCGTCACATCTGCTGACCGGCCGGCGCAAGTAAATGCGGAGGCGCGGGCATGACGGCCCGTGCGATCGGCGATGTCACCGCCGCTTTCGTCCAGTACCGCAACCCCGATCGCACCAATGTGCCACGGCGAAACAGCTACGACGTCGATGATCGCCGCGCGCGCGTGTTCGTGCGCATCTGCGACGGCTCGAAAGCGCAAGGGCGGGCCTGGCGGGCTGCCAAGCTGGAGACGGTCAAGGCATGGATTCATCGACAATGGATGGAGCACTATGATGGGCCGCATAAGCTCCGGCGCATCGATCGGTTCGTGCTTGAGGCTCTGCTGTCGTTCGTGAACTACGCCACCGGCGAGCTTTATCCCTGCTATAAGTCGATCGCCAGGGAGGCCGGCGTTTCCCGCGCGGCCGTGGCGCAATCTCTCCAGCGTCTTCGTTTCCATAAATTGATCGACTGGGTCCGCCGTACCGTCACGGCCGACACAGCCGGGGAAATGGGGCCCCAGCGGGAGCAGACGTCCAACGCCTATCATTTCGGCTGTGAGCGTCAGATGGAGCCGCGCGCCCGCCAATATTTCCTGATGGCGCTGGCGCGAAACCTCGCCAAGCTTGGCGGCGCTGCGCGCGCAAAAGTCCGCGCCCCGGAGCCCACGCCCCCCCTCGATCCCGGCACACAAGCCGTGTTCGATCGCATGGAGGCCACCCTTCTCAAGCAAGAGAGCGCGAGTCCACAAAATGGGCTCTATCCCGGGGAAGGAATCTAAGTGGGAAAGGACTGACTTCGTCAGGCGCTGATTAGCGGAGATCGACCCCCAGCAAGGCCCCAGGAGGCACGCTCACCCCGCGGACGGACCGCAGGGGGCGGACCGGCTTTGGCCGGTCCGGGGGCTTCCCAGGGGGAAACCCGGCAAGATCTGTGCCGCCCGTGCGGCGGCGCGCCGTGTCGATAGGGCGCCGGGCGCCCTGGTCAGGCGAGCTTGAAGTTGCTGATGATAAGCTCGCTGGCGCGCTGCGCCTTTCCGGAGACGGTGTAGGTCGTATCGACCTCCACGATCTGGAAGGCGGCGAAGATCTCCCGTACCGCCGGGACGTCATTGATCGAGAGAATGAATTTCCCCGCGACGCCGGCGAGCTGGACGGCGAGCCGCGCGAAATCTTCCGGCGCGAACACGCCGGCGCCATAATCCTTCTCGCTGCCCCAATAGGGCGGATCGATATAGAAGAGCGTGCCCGGCCGATCGTAGCGCGCGATGAAGGCTTCGAACGGCATCCGCTCGATTACCACGGATGCCAGGCGCTCGTGCAGGTCCTCGAGAGCCTGGCCCAGCTTGGTCACGTCGAAGCGGGCGGGCCCATGGACGTCGACACCAAAATTCCGGCCGGCGACCTTGCCGCCGAAGGTGGTGCGCTGAAGATAGAGAAACCGCGCCGCACGCTCTAGGTCGGTGAGCGTCGACGGATCCGTGCGCATGAGCCGCTCGAATCCTGCGCGCGTCGTCAACTGGAAGCGCAGCATGTCCATGAACGCGACGTAATGGCGCTGCAGGATGCGAAAGAAGGTGGTGACATTCTCGCTGATGTCGTTGATGACCTCGCACCTCGGGCGGCGTGTGCGACGAAGAAACACGCCGCCCATCCCCACAAATGGCTCGGCGTAGGCCGCATGATCGGTGGCGTCGATGATCGCGACGAGGCGGCGGGAGAGATTGCGCTTGCCGCCGATATACGGCGCAGCCGGGCGCACCGGCTTCACGAAATTTAGGGCTTCCATAACGTTTGAGGGTCCAGAGGGTCCCCGCCCGTTGCGCGGGTGCGGGGCGGCCAGTGTGGCCAGCTGTGTCGTGACGAGTGTGTGCTCGTCGGCTCTCCGGGTGCCAGCCCGGATCCCCCGCCGGGCGCGCGGCGCCGGCGACGAATTCGCAAAAAATGCAAGGAGGGGCGGTCAGCCCATGAGCAATTCCGCCCAGCGGCGGAAAAGGTCGCGCCGTCGCGCCAGATGCTCGGCACGATTATAGGCGGCTTCGACCTTGTTGGTCGGCACATGCGCCAGCGCCTGGTCGATCAATGCCTTGTCGCCGGGGCAGTGCTCATTGAGGATGGTCGAGAAGCTCGCGCGCCAGCCATGTGGCACATGCCGGCCGGCAGAGCCGGCGCGATCATAGAGCGCGCCGATCGCGCCCTGGCTGATCGGGAAAATCAGCGGAGAACGGGTATGGCACCCATTCTCGCGCAGCTGCTGGAGGATCCGCACCGCCGGCGGGCTGAGCGGGATCACATGCGCATTGACTGGGTCGGCTTTGCGGGCCTTCGTGAGCTTCATGTGCTCGGCGGGGATACGCCAAAGCGGTTGCGCGCGATCGAGGCCCTCGATCTCCGCCCAGGTCGCCGCGCGCAGCGTGGCCATCCGCACCGCGGTGAGCGCCAGGAATCGCGACGCCTTTTTCACGATCGGCGCGGCATCGACCAGCTCGGACGCTTCGAGCAGCTCGCGCGCGAGTTCGATTTCAAGGAAAGCCGGGTGGTGCTGCCGGCCGATCGGCGCCGGCGCCAGCTCGGCCGCGATCAGCGCTGCCGGGTTGGCGGTGCAGAGTTTGCGGACGAGGGCATAACTGAAAACGGCATCGATGCGCTGGCGCACGCGGCGCGCTGTCTCGTGCGCCCCGCGCGCCTCGATAGCCCGGACGATATCGAGCACGGCAATCGCCTCGATCGCGTCGACCGGATTTTTCCCAATGCGGGGAAACACGTCATTCTCAAGGCTGGCGATCACGTCATGCGCATGCGCTTCGGACCAACGATCGTTGCGATCGCTGAACCATGCGCGCGCGATCTCCTCAAAGGATTTACGCGCGCCGGCGAGCTGGCCGCCCGAGGGATCGATGCCGCGGGCGAGCAGCTCGCGCGCGTCGTCGGCGCGCTCACGCGCCTCAACCAGCGCCAGATCGGGATAGCGCCCGATCGAGAGCAGTTTTTCCCGCCCGGCGAAGCGATATTTCAGGCGCCAGGCCCGCAGGCCCGCCGGCGAGACGAACAGGTGCAACCCGCGTTCATCGAATATCTTATAGGCGCGCGCCATCGGCCGCGCGGCCTTGACCGCTGCATTGGTGAGCATGATACCTCGAAGGATGGCAAATTTAGAAACGCTGCTCGGAGAGTGCGCACGACTGGCGGCCGACAGCAGCACGGTCGCAGCTTCGATATTTCTGGTCGTTGTACCGGAAGGCGTGCTCGTCTCCGGCAAGGGACATGAGGGGAGCGCCTACAACATCGCTGTTAGCTGGGCGGAGATCATGGATAGCGAAGGGGCCATCCTTGAGGAGGCGGTTAAGTTGGTCCGGCGCAAACTAAATTGACACAGATTGGACGATGCAAATTTGCATGATCGCGACGGACACTCCCTCCGTCCCGGCCACGCATTTCAGCCCATCTTCAGCGCACGATACCCCGCCTCATACCCCAACGCTATTGACCGGATCTCCACGTTCGTTCTCATGATGTTCTCATGCGAATGACGCGAAACGAGAAGGTCGGTGATACGACCTATGTGGCGATGACCTGCATCAGATGTGGGCACGAGAAGGTGTCGCCGTCCTGGAAGATCGCCAGCCTGTTGCGAGATCGGCAAATTGTCCCGGAAGCGTGGGATTATGCGGCGATTGGCAGGCTTTTCCGGTGCTCGCGGTGCGGGGCAAAGTCGCCTGAGCTAACCGGCAGATGAGACGACGATGCGAACGAATGGTATGATGGTAACTCCGGCCCCGGCACCGGACTAGAGCAAAGCGATGTCGTCGAGAAACCGCTTCGTGAGATCCTCGCCCAATACGGTCAGTTCCAGATAGACTCGCCTGCCATCCGCTATGTCAGTGACCCGGTGGATCAGGCCGGCGTCTTGCAGCACGCCTAGATGGCGCAGAGCGGTTGTCGGCGGCACGACCGTAGCAAGGCAGGCATCGGATATAGAGACTCTCCGACCAAGAGCGGACGAGACCAGCAGCTCAACCAATATGTCCCATGCCGGCTCGCGAAGCCGGGAGGCCAACCGGGCATCCCTGCGATAGCGGGCCCGCAGATAGCCGGCGCCAACTGCCGCGAGCGTTCTGGGCTTGCGCGGTGCCGCCGGCGCACCGGGCGCCGTCAGATCGCCGGCGAGCGCCGCTACTTCGGCCGCCAGCCTGCACAAGGCTTCATGGATCCTGCGGAGTTCGGCCACGTTGACGGCCGCGGCGCCGCAGCCATCAGCCGTCTGGGGCTTTTGGTCGGCGGCAGCCAGCTTGAGACAATTCTTCTGTTCTGCTGGCGGCAGCGGTCGCCGTGGCACGATTATCCCCCTCCGACCCGCGCGGAGGGGCGTATAGCCATCGACGTAACGCCTGCGCAATCGAGCGCGGATTGATCCACATTGAATTATTTATCCGCTGCTTGGCGCCGTCTGGCGGCGGCAGGGCGCCTGCCCATGATAGTTACTAAAACCCGCTCCAATTATTTTGGACCCGAAGCGCAATATTTAGCGCTTAACAAGTCGTCGCTGATGTTGCACGGGCGGGCGCCAAGACGGGGGTTGACCGTGTGGGAATTCATGATCGTTGTTGCGACCATCGTTATGGCCGGCGCGCTCTGTATCTTTCGCAAGAGGCCCGATCTCTCGAAGAAGCCGCATCAGGAGCCTCTAGACATAGAGGATGAGATGAGTGTCTGGTAGCCGCGACAACGTCGGCTGCTTCATCGTTACGCTCATCTCGACGGCTATCGCTATCGCTCTAGTGTGGGCTCTATGACCGAGCGGATCGAGGCCATCTTCGTCGGCGCCCTGATCGTCTATGCACTGGTCCAGCCAGCGTGGCAGTGGCTGCTGGCCTGACGCGAACTTTCTGCGCCGATGCGCGTTAGGGCGGCACTAGGCCAAAGGACGCTTTCATGCCACTAACGCAACTCGACCCCGCCCTCCCTGTCATCGTGCTCGATAAGGGATCCGGATATGCCTTCGCCGTCATCGACTATGGTCAGGAGCATAATCTGATCTGGGTCACGGCGATCAATGAAACCGGGGAAATCTGGTGCGCCCCTAATCCGAAGGTGAGAATGGCCAGCAACTGGACGATGGGGCGGCAAATCGACGCTTCCAAGCGTTAGCGCGGGGCATCGGCCTCGCAGGTCGCCCGCCAGCGCGCATTGTAGATCGCGATCCCGGTGACGGTCTCGGCAGTGTCATACTGATTACCGGGGTCGTCGGCCTTTTCCTCTCCGGCCTTTGCGCCGGAATAGGTCAGGGTTGAGAACGCTGCGCAGGCGCTGTCAACAGTTCTCGGGGTGACGGTTGTCGCGCAGGCAGTCAGCCCGCTCAGCGCCGCCAGCACGGCGCACCTTTTCAGCGGCGGCATTGGCCTTCTCCACTTGGTTGATGATGACGGCGGACGATTCGGCGCGCTCTTTCTGTACGCCGGCTTCGGTGGCGCTCTCCTGCATCTCGCCCATCGCGTATTTGGCGCAGCGGTCGAGCGCGAAGATGAGTGCGAGGAAGGCGAGGCCCACAGCGAGGCCCTGCGCCCAGCGGTTGGTCAGGATCAGGCGGAGGATGGTCATGCTGCATCTCCCGTGGAAAGCACGCGCTCGGCATCCTCGCCGGTCATATCCAGTTCCTTGTCGCCCACGCGGATTTTGAAGGTCCGCCGGCCGAGGATCGCGGACAAGCCGATGAGGTCGAGCGCAATCAGCGCGGCGGCCGACTGACCGAGCCAGAACGCATAGTGGTTGCGCGGATAGAGATGCACGATCCACAGCGAAGCGGCCATGATGGCGGTGAGCGGGATCGCCGCCAGCGCCATCAGCATCAGGGCGGAGAACTGACGCCAGTCGCGTGCGGTCCAGCTCACCGCGCCCACTCGCCAGTCTTGCCGTGCAGCCATGTCAGAAACTGCCCGACCGTCTTGCCGCGCAGGATCGACGGATTGGCCTTTGTCGCCGCCTCACCCGCGATCAGATCGGCACGGGCGTCAACATCGGCACCGATGACCCGAGCGGCTGTTTGCGGGCCGAAGAAGTGAGCGGCATAGAGCGAGGCCCTGTTGATCGGGATGCCCTTCGACCGCAGATAGCCCGCGTTCTTGGCGGTGAACGTCTTGGCGCGGGCAAGCTGCTCCTCCACACTCGGCTTGAGCCCGCCGAACGCCTGCGACAGATCCGAGCCCCATTGCCCGCCCTCAGCGATCCATGTCGCGCGGATGAACTGATACAGGCCGGACGCGCTGGACGAGCCGGCCTTGATGTAGGGCTGGTTGTCGCTCTCGATCCGGGCCAGCATCGGCCAATAATCGTCCGGGATGCTGGTCGCCGGAACGTCGATCCCGAGCGCCCTGGCGATGGCGGCGGCGGTAGCCGGGCCGGGGACGCCATCGGCGGCCACACCCACCTTGCGCTGAATTTCCTGCCAGACGGTCATCTCATCCTCCGATCAACTTGACGATAGCGCCACCGGCCCCGCAGGCGGCCAGCAGAGCAATGACGCGAAACAGCCAGCTACTTGCCCCCAGCGCCCCGGCTCGCTTGTTCTCCTGCGCCTCCAGCACGGTCACGCGGGCGCGCAGGTCAGCAACCTCGCCCTTGAGCGCCTGGATATCAGCCGGGATGCTCTGCGATGCCGCGACCTGTTGGGAGAGCGCTTCCAGCTTCTGCGAGACATTGTTGATATTATGGATCAGCTCGCGCATCTGGCCGCGCATCTCCCCGATCAGGAGTTCAAGGGAGGCTGCCGCCTGCGTAGCGGGTGAGGCGCTCGGGGTCATGGTCAGGCGCTTTCATCGCCCGGCGCCGGATCGTCCAGCGTCGGCGCTCCATCGGGTCGATCCTGCTCGGGATCGCCATAGAGCCGCTGCTGGTCGAACCAGAGCTGGATGATCGGTGCGAGGCCGGCGAGCCGCTTATCCTGCTCGGTGCTGGCCTGCATGTAGGCGATTAGATCGGCCTCGGAGACCGGTCCCTCCGCCTCAGGATGCGCCGCCTTGTATTTGTCGATCTCGTGCTCGACGAGCTGGCGAATCAAATCAGGGATGGTGTTGAACGCGGCCTGCACCTGGTCGACCGTGGCCGTGTGAAACGCGAGTTGGCTTTGCAGCGATTCCAATAACGTCATGATCTTTCTCCCGACGATGATGAAAAGGATGGCGAGGCCGGCGAGTGCGGCGGTCAGCGCGGCGATGGCGATCCAGATCTCGGTCACCGCCGGTCCGTCCAGATGAGTTCGTAGCCCCAGCCATGGATGGCGATCAGGTGCACCGGCACGTGGGCCGCCTGAAGCGCGCGGCGCAGGCCATGGAGATGCACCTGCACGGTGCCCGATCCGCTGTCCTGCCCCGGCAGTGTCATCAGCAGAGCGCTCGTGCTGGCGCGGCCGAGACGGGCGAGCAGACTGAGCAGCCTGATCCGCGTCGGCGTGGTCAGGATGGGCTCGCCGCGCCAGAGCGCCTCGGGCGGATTGTCCCGGATCACCAGATCGCCGGAGCGGAACGTTTCCGGCAGCGGCTGCCCGCACGCTTCACACAGCGCCATGGCTCACCACCCCGCCAGCGCGTCGCAGGCATCGACGATGATGCCGGCCTGCACAGTCTGCCCGTCCGGTGTGAGATGGATGCCGTCACCCCAATACGGGGTATAGGGCGCGCTGTTGGGGCACGCGTCGTCACCGCCCAGCACGCTGCCCCACACATCGGCCAGCCCGTCCAGCCCCAGCGCCGCATAGTTGGCCTGTATATAGGCGGCCCATGCGCTCGGCTGCGGGTTCTGGGTGTTGACGTGATCGAACGGGCTCTGGCCCATGATCTTGAGGCTGGAGGGCATCCCGGCGCGCCGTTCCGCCAGATACTGCGCGGTCAGGTATGCCAGCGTGTTGGGCGTTGCCAGATCGCCCACCGCCAGCGTCCGGTTGTTGAAGAACTCCTCATAGATCAGCCGGTGCGCCATGGCCGGGTCGAGCGCGGCCAGCGCCTGCGCGGCGCCGTCGATCTCGCCGCCTTTGGCGATCAGCTCGGTGATCTTCGCTCCACCGATGGCATAGACGCTGTAGGTCCCCAGCGGGTGGCCCAGGCCGGCGGCGACCTTGTAGGCCAGCTTCAACGTCCCGTCGAGGGCGCTCGATCCGACGCCGGCCGTGCGGCTGTCGCCGTCCAGATAGAGGTGCCGTCCCAGCGTGACGGACGGATGCGTCTGGCCGTAGAACCAGCAGAAATATGCCTCCGCCTGCATCAGTTCGGCGGCAGTCAGCGGACGGTCCCACACGATGATGCGATAGACCCGCCCCTTGAACGCAAAGGTCGGGGAGGCGTCGATATTGCCGGCGCCGATTGCCAGCGTCTTGCCGTTGGTGACGCTGGCCGCGTTGGTATGCGAATTGTAGATCGCACCCCGGAAGATATTCCGCATGATCTGCTTGAATGCGCTGACTGCCTGAGTGGTCGTGTCGCTTATCAGCCCGAGCGTCATATAGCCGGCGCCGGCGCCATGCGGCACGGTGGAGCCCGCGATGTTGCTTGATGCCCAGCCGATGTTGGTGCCGCCCGCCCACAGCGAGGGTGAGCTGCCCCCGGCGCCCACGCCGAAGATGTTGGCACCGGGGGCGCCGGTCGCGGCCTCCACCACCGCCAGCACTGTGTAGTTCTGCGTATCCATAGCGGTGCGCAGCGCGCCGGGCGTGGCGATGGCGAGCCATTGTGCGGTGCCGCCCGCAAACTCCACATAAGCCCGCCCGTTCGCTCCGTCCGTGCGATATTTGGGCTGGTTGGCGCCGGTCGCCTGCACCGCGTGCGCGCCGCTGCCGCTGGCGTCGTCCCATTGGGCCAGCGCCGTGCCGTCCGCCTGTGGCGTGATCGCGGCACTGTCATAATGCGCGACGATGGCATCGAGCGCGGGGAGGCTTGGCGCGGTGCTCTCTGGCGTCTCGGTCACTGGATCGGACCATGGGCCGGTGCCAGCGATGTTCACCGCTGCGACCTCGAAATCATAGGTGCTGGCATTGGTGAGCGGCGTCACGGTGGCGCCGGGCGTCGCGCTCGTGCCATCGGCGAAGGTTGACCAACTGCCCGATGGGCTCGTCCGATACTGCACGGCATAGTCCGTGATCGCACTGCCGCCATCGCTGGACGGCGCCGACCAGGTCAGTGCGACTTCGCCATCGCCCGGCGTGGCGGCGAGATCGGTGACCTTGCCGGGAACGTCGATCACCGGGCCCACGGGTGGACTCGTGCCGGTGCCGCCGGTGCCAGTGGCGGAGAAGCGGATGAGGTTGGGGAAATCGTCGCTGGTAAGCACGTAGCTTCCTCCAGTTGCGCCGGAAATTGGGGTGCTGTTGCGCGTCCATTGCCGCGCCGAAATCGTGTCGCCGGGCGCCGCGCCATCGTGGCCGGTGAGGGTATCGCCGACCTTCCATGGGCCCGCCTCGGGGGTGATCCATGGCTCGGGTGCCGGGATCGGCGGGAGCGCAGGAGTCTCTACCCGCGCCGGCACGTCCGTGAACGTCTCCAGATCGACGACGCTGGCCTGCCACTGCCATCCTGCATTGGCCTTCGCCTGAATGGTGCCAAGGTCGCCGATCAGCGGCCCGAACCAGATGCGGTTCTGCCGCTGCGGATCCGGCGCGGTGTCCGTCACGACGAGTACCGGATCGGTGCTGCCGACCTCCTCGATGAGCGGCTGCACCCGCTTCTCGATCTCGTCGCGATAGAGCGACGACAAGGTGAGTCCGACGCTGCGCTGCTTGGCCCCGCGCCTGCGAAGAAGAACAGCCCGCGCCGACCACTTCACCTCACCGGAATCGCGCAGACCGAAAGCGCCCCCGAAATCGAAGTTGCGCTCCGGCCGGAACCGCTGGCCGATCGCCACGCGGCCGACCGTGACAGCCATGTTCGCGGCGGGCGTCGTGATCGTCACCCGCCAGTACCGCGCAGTGTCCGGACCGCCCGCCGGCTTCTCCCAATAGGCGCGGCCGCGTTGACTGGACGGCAAGACGCTGCCGGCGAGCAGATCAACCGCCGCATAGGCGTGGCTCGCGCCGGTAAATGGCCCCTGCGCCGCCGTCGCCGCGCTCACCTGCATCGTCCAGTCCGCGCCGGCCCCGGTGAGGCCGATCAGCGCCAGCGTGTCGATGGCGAGATCCGCGCCGAGATCGAGGATGAACGACTGGCTGGCCGACCCGGCGCTCTGCGCCTTCCAGACGACGCCCAGCCAATCGGTGAGCAGATCGGCTTTGTCGTAGCCGGCAAGCGTATTGGTGGCGCTCGCCACCGTCGCCGGGATCGCGCGCATGAAAATTGCGTTGGCCATGGAGGGTCCGTTCAGTCGTGGGGGCAGCGGGCAACTTCAATGCTGCGGCGGCAGTGACCGGGCGCCTCGCCCAGCCAGACGAATAGCCGGTCGATGATCCATTCGGAGATCCGTCCCCAGCGCTTGCCGGCCAGCGCCGCGCGGCCGACGCGCGAACTGATCGTCTCGTCCGGATCGCCGGCGAGCAGAGTGTTGAGGCCCTGGTCGAGCGCAATCGCGAGGTTGCGGAGGTAGCGCCTCACGCCATGGCGCCCGCTACGATGCCGCCCCAATCGACCTTTGTTGCATCGACCACCTGCCCGATATTCGTTCCCGCACGGACGGCAGCCTTGGCCCCAAGGCGCGCCTCGCGGATCGCACTGCCGATCGCGACCCATTGCGCGTGCATCCAGAGGATGAGGTCGGCCGCTTCCTGATCGCTGGCAACGGCATTGCCAGTGCGAGCGTCGATTGTCCCGGCGGCAACATCGGCCGCCAGCATCGCGAAGGGGCCGGGCTTTCCATCAACCAGCGCCCGTGCCTGTGCGACGGCCTCCTGATATTCCATCGCCTGCCCGGAACCGGGCGTGGCAAACCGGCTGCGCAGGGCCTCCGCCTCGGCATCAACCTGCGCACAGAGCGAATCCTTGACCACGTCAAGATTGAACGCCTCGCCACTCACCGCAGCATATGGGACTGCAACCACCGCCAGCGGCGGCACTATATTGGTGGCTGCCTCGATCGCGGCTTGCCCAAGCGGACCGGACCCGCGAATGCGGATATCGCCGGTGGTCGTGTCGTAAACGACATAATATTCGAGATTATCCATCTCTACCTCTTGACGTTCATGAGGGTGATATCGGCCTGCGACACGGTGACGGTGCCCGCCGCACCGCCAGAATTGATGACGACCGCAGTTATTGCGTAGGAATGATTTCCGGGAGCGGGATCATCTATGAACGTCCCGGCCCATGACGTGGTGGTAACGTCGAAATTGACATAGAAGGTCTTGATGTTGGTCCCGTCTCGACGGACAAACAGCCACAGGCGGCCGATGCCGCTGAGGCTCCCGTACAAATTGATGAACCCCAGCACTCTCCCGTCGCCGACGCTGATGGACGAGGGAAGCACCGTGACCTCGGTGTTGTGGACCGTGACAGGCGAGGCAAGCTCCGCATAAACGACGCTGGAGGCCGCATTGAGGGCCAGCTTGTTCGTGCCTACCGTCAGGTTCTCGATATTGGCGTTCTTGACCTCAAGGGTGCCAATATTGGCGCTGAGAACGACGGCGCTGCCGAGGAGTGCTGAGCTGTTGATCAGATCATATTGCGACAGGTTGCCGAGGGTCTTGACCCAGTTCGACCCGTTCCACCGAAACATTTCCTTCGTGGACGGCTTCACCCAAAGCTGATTGGCCGACGATGGCGCGCCGGGCGTCGCTTCCTGCACATAAGCGATAGCGTCCGCGCCCTTGGCTCCAGTGTCGCCCTTGTCGCCTTTGGCTCCCGTGTCGCCCTTTGCGCCCGTATCACCCTTCGAGCCCGTGTCGCCCTTGGCGCCGGCCTGCACGCGCACGACGCTGATCTTGTCGCTGATCGTCCCGCCGTCGCTGATCGACGCCGTAACGATCACGCCGGCAGTGCCATTGCGCGCTGCCGCGAATTGCGCCTCCGTCATGGTGACGCCGTCGCCCGTGGCGTCCGAGAGAAACGATGTCACCGGCGTGCGGGCGACGCTGTTGGCATCGGTGATCGACCAGTTCACCGTCGCTGCCGTGTTCTGCTTGTTGGTCGAGAAGGTCGTCGTCTGCGTTGTCGGCGAGGGTGCGCCGGCCGAATCATAGGCGATGGTCTGGCGGTCGGAAAGCAAGGTCAGCGTCTTGGCGTTGGCGCCACCTGTGGCTTTGGCAAGGCTGAACACCTTGTCTATGGTGAGTCCGGCATAAGCGCCGGTGCCGCTGGCGCGGATTGTCAGGGCCGCATCGGGCTCACCAGCATCGAGCCCGTCCGTGACGGTATAGGTCTGGCCCGAATAATTGACCGTGAGGGCGCGCGGATTGGCCTGCGTGGCAAGCGCGAACGATGCAGACACGTCCTCGGTGCCGATGAACACGCGGAAGTCGCCGCTCGCGCCGACGTAGCTGAGCACGTTGCCCGCCGCGTCGGCGGGGAGGCTGTGCATCTCGTTGGTCAGCACCGCATTCACCGCGTCCGACCCGCTGGTGAGGTCGATGGCGGCGATCTCACTTTGCTGGTGGACACGCACCGTTACCGCCGCCTGCTGCGCAAGGCGCCACCACGGCACGCTGACCGCGATCTCCTCCACCGATGCGACCGGCGGCATGGCGCTGCCGTCGCTGGCGAGCGTCCCGATCGGCGCGCCGATGGCGACCGGCTTGACCCGAAGCACGCCGAGCCAGTCGATCACCGGCACGGCGTTGACGCTCTGCGCGATCGACAGGATCAGCTCGCGCGCAGTGGTCTGCGCCGTGACGGCAACCGATTGATTGAACGGGACAGCGGCATCGAGGGCGTCGAGGTCCGCCACATTCACGCGGGCAAGCTGACCCTTGATCTCCGCGATCCGGTGGATCACCGAGCCGGGCTTACGGACCCAGCCCCGCGAGCCGCCATTGCTACCACGCACGTGCGCGGTGAGCAGGCCGAACGGCGGCGCGCCGGTGCGCAGGAACCCCTCCGCGAGGCAGGTTGCCCAAGCGCCGGGCGCGAGCGACACGGCCTTAAGCGCGGCGAAGGTGGCATAATCCCCCGATGACGCGCCGAACCGGCTGAGCTGATCGAACAGTAGCTCGACGCCCTCGATCGACCCGTCCGACACCATGAAGATATTGTCGACGGCATCGACGATGATCGGCTCGACGAAGCGCGGTGCGCCGAGCAGGAGCTGGCGGAGATTGCCCCTGATATCGGCGCCGCCATCCGCAGCGCCAAGGCCGGAGAACGTGCCCAGTAGCGGCTCATCGAGCCAGGCATCATCGCAACCGACCGAAAGCGTTGCCGCACCGCCCGCCTTGGCCGGTTGCTCACGCACACGCCCGTCGAACAGCAGCGTATAGCCGCCCCAGCCGGCCCCAAGATCGCCACGCCATAGGCGAAACCGCGCATCATAGAGCTGGGCGCCAGCGAGGCCGGGGACGGCATCGAGATTGACGATCATCTCGCCGGTGGGCGCCACAATCTGGCCGTCGAAGGATCCATCGAAGAAATCATAGCGCAGCGTGGGGAGCCGCTCGATTGCCGGCGCCCAGCGCTTGCCATCGAGATGGCAGAGTCGTTCGTCGTCATGACTGGCAAGGCGGAACGTGGCGGCGGTCGCGCCCGTCCAGCCATCGATCTGGCAGAGCATCGCCTTCATCCGAACAGCTCCAGCCCGGTCGTCTCCTCGTGGAAGTCCACTTCAATGCGGCCGACCAGATGGACCGCGTCGACATCATGCTCTCCATCGACCAGGCGCCAGCAGGGCAGTCCGGCGTCGAGGTTGGGCACGAGCACGTCGTGCACCTGCACGAGGAAGCGGCGACGGCCCTGCGTGCCGATCAGCGCGGCGCGCGCGGTGAGCAGCGTGGTGGTATCGGCCGCGCTGTCGCAATAGCCGGTCGCCGGTGCCTTGCTGGCGTCGCGCGCGTTCGGGAAGCGGGCGAGGATCGCGCTGTCCTGGACAGTGACAATTGCGGCCGCGCGGGTGGCAACCGCGATATCGGCGGGGAGCGCTGCCATATCAGTAGGCCCGTGCGGCTGCGAGGAAGGCGGACGAATTGTTGTTGGCGACCGCCGCCGCGAGCTGCTGGAGCAACGCCGTCTGCATCGCGAGCTGGCTGTTGGTCTGCTCGCCCAAATTGGCGATGGCCTGATTGGACTTGGCGATCGCCGCGCCGAACGGATCCTTGTCCTCGGGGCGTTGCGTCGCTGTGTCGATCTGCGCGATCGCCTTCTCGGTCAGCGACGTGATGAGGTCATATTGTGCAAAGAATGCACTGGTTGATCCGTCGATCTGCTGGCTGATGCCGAGCCAGTTCTGCGCGATCTTCTGGAAGGCATCGGTGTCGATCGACTGACCGGCGAGGATCGCCTGCTTGAACGGCTCCAGCTCGGCCGCTGCGTTGCGCTGCTGGTCCCGGAGCGAGAGCGGGCTATCGCCACCGATTTTCAGGCTTTTCAGGAACTCGCGCAACCCGTCGGCGCTGGCACCGGCGGACTTGAGCGCCTCCTCACGCTGGAGCTTGTAGAGCTGGCGCAGCTTGTCGATATCGTCGGCCGAGGCGCCGGCTTCCTTGGCGAGGTCTGCTAGCTGGCCGAACTTCTGGTTCACCTCGTCGAGCGCGGCGCCGACCGGATCGGTCAGCTTCTTGAGGTCCTTGAACGCCTGCTCGTAGGTCAGTGCCTTCCGCACGCCGGCTTCGACATCAGACGTGCTGGCGAGCAACCGCTGCGCCCCGGCGCTGATCCCCTTGATCGCCCCATCCTTGACCGCATCGGCCACGGCGAAAGCGATGGCAGCGGCCTGATCCTGCCCGAAATCGTAGATGCCATACGCCTGATTGTTCTTCGAGCCGCCCATCTTGGTGCCGCCCGTCACATTGACGCGATAGTTATCCTTGTACGTGCCGACCGAGACGTTGAAGCTGCCGACCTGGCCGCCGAACTGCTCGGCGATCCGCGCGAGCGTATCCTGCACCGATCCGCCCATGCTCGCGGCGCCCGTCGCCCGGCCGCTGTTGGTGCCGCTGGAGAGGATATCGGCCTGAGTGCCGCCAGTGATGACGGCGGCGCCCGTATTCTTCTTCTTGAACAGCCCGCCGACGAGCCCGCCAAACAAGCCGCCGACGATGGAACCGATCGGCCCGAGATTGGAGCCTATGATCTTTCCGATCGCACCGCCCCAAAGGCCGCCGATCGCGCCGCCGGTGCGGCTGCCGCCGGTCAGCTCGGCGGCTGCCGCACCGCGTCCGGCATTGCCCGAAATTTCCTTGAGCAGATCGCGGCCCTTGCCGCCGATCTGGCTTAGCGCAAACTCCGCTGCCATCTTGGCGATCGAGCGCCGGCCGTCACGGACGAACTTATCCCAGATCGAATCAACGCCGTTCGAGAACAGATCCTCGAACTCCTGCGCAAGGTCGCGCAGGTCGTTGTCATTCGCAGCAAAATATCGGCTGATCTGACCGTTGGTATGGCGCGCCAGATCGGCCGCCGCTTCCGTCGTGGCCTGCTGGAGCTTGAGCAGGTCCTCGGCGCGCGCCTTGCGGTCAACCTCTGCGCTGGCCATGGCTCGCAGCACCGCGAGCTGATCGAGCATCTCCTGCGTTACCTTGACGTTGGCGCCATGGATCTGGATCGTCTGCCCGACCGAAGCGGCCGATAGTTCGGGGAATTGCCGCGCAATGCGCAGCTGCGCCTCGGCCTGCGCCGCCGCTTCCTCGCCATAGGTGGCACGGATGCGCTCGATCTCGGCGGATTGGCGCATCTGCTGCACATTGTCGGCAAGGGATTTGGAGAGGGACTCTTCGGCTTTGCGGTCGCGCTCCGCCTCGCGCGCGGCCTGACGCGCTGCCTCCGCCGTCTCCCGTGTGGCTTTGCCGCTGGCGCTGCCGTTCTTCTTAAGCGCCTCGGTATCGCGGTCGCGCGCGGCGGTCAGCTTGTCCTGGCTCGCCCGATATTCGTCGAGCGTGATCTTGCCGGCGGCGTACTGACGTGCCAGCCGGCCCTCATCGTCGGCGAACCGCTCCTGGATGCCCTTGCGGGGGTCGGCGCGCGCCTCCGCGCCCCGGCGGACGATCGGGACCTGGGCGAGCCGAACGGCGGCGACAGCTTTCTGCTCCGCCTCCCGCAATATCGCAATATCGCGCTCGGTGGCGCCCTTGGCTGCGAGAGCTTGCTGGTAGCCGGCGGGGATTACGCCGACGATATCTTCACCGCCCATCCTCTGCAGGGAGATTTTCTGGTCGGCCTGGAATGCCTGCAGCGTGGCGATGGCTTCCTGACGCTTCGCGGTGGCGGCGGTGAGCGCGGCCGTGGCGTTGCGTAGTGTCTGGACCTCGGAATCCCGCGCCGACTGGATCTGCTTTCTTTGCGCCTTTTCGAGATCGTCGATCGACTTGACCAGCTCGTCGGTCGCCATGCGTTGATAGTCGATGGTCCCGGTCAGGTCGCTCGACGCTTTGTTGGCGTCGTCGGCGGCGCGCCCGGAGTTCAGCAGCTTCTCGCCGAGCAGGCCGATGATCGGGATCGCGACACCAAGCGCGATACCCCACCCCCCGCCGATAAATTTTGCGAACGTCGCAAAGCGGCCGGTTGTTGCGCCGGCCGTATTGCCGAGCACCTGCAGGGCGCCGACCAGTTGCGGCAATTGCAGTGTCGCCGCGCGCATGGCACTGGTTCCGCCGGCGATCTGGACGGTAAAGTCCTGCAACTGGAAGCCGACATTCTGCCAGCCCGCGCGCGTTGCGTTCGACATCGTGGCCAGGCGCTGTTGCGCATTCGCCGTCTGGCCCAACTCGGCCTGGAGCAGTTCGAGCGCGGCCACCTCTGCATGTGCCGCACGGGCCTGCTCCTCCATCTTCGTCGCGTGGGACTGTGCAGCCGCCAGACTGATCTGCTCTGCATGCGTGACGTTTTGCGTGGCGGCCTGCACTGCCGCCATGGCCGTCGCCAGGTTCCTGGCCGCTGCGGCTTGGGCGTCCGCCGCCGCCGCGCCGGCGCGCAGGCCGGGCAGATCGAGGTTGAGTACATCCCCACTCTGGGACGCACTCAAGGCCCGCTTGAGTATGTCGCGGATCTTGCGCTCGGCTGCGCGCATGCCGGGATCGAGCGCGGCATCGAACTTCCGGGGCAGATCTTTGCCGAGATCCTCGACGCCCTTGCCGAGTTCGCCCAGAGCCTGCTTCGTCTTATCGGCGAATTGCTTGCTATTGAGATCGAGCTGGGCCGTCAGTTTCGTGTCCATGAAACCTCCGTGCTCAATCGGTGGATGCGCGAGCGCCGGCCTTGCCTATCCGGGCGAGGCGGCGATCGAGGTTGGCGAAAAGCATCTTGCGGCGACGCTCGACCGCCGGCGCGATGGCGAACTTGTTGCCGAAGCGCTGGAACGGGATCAGCACGAAGACCGGCACGGCCGGCTCACCGGGGCGCAAGCTTGCCATCAGCACCTTGGCGCGGCCGTCCCGGCTCTCGATCTCGAAGGTTTCGACGTGATGGACCTGCGCCCATTGCCGCGCGGTGAGGTTGCTCACGCCGGCGCCGATGCTGGGCCGCGGGCCGGCGTGCTCGGTCGGGAAGGCCAGGAACATCGATTGCTTGGCGCGGTTGATGCCGGCCGAGGCGAAATACAGCATGGCGCCCTGCGAGCGGCTGCCGCCGTTTACAAAGACCGTGCCTTTCGGTGTGTATGATGGTTTGCCCCCCTTGGGCCGCACCTCGCTTTTCCAGGCACGCCAGAGCTTGCCGCCGGCAGCTTGTTGGGTCAGCTTCTCCAGATCCTTTTCGAGCGCGCGTGTCTCCTGGCCGACGGCGCCCGTCCCGGCGGTGAGCACGGACGTAATGAGCTGGTCAGCCGCGCGCTGGATGTCGCGCGGGTCGATCGAGAGCGCTGAACTCACGAGCTGCTCCCTTCATCCGCCATTCGGTCGAGAAGCGCGAACGCGTCCATCAGCGCTGCGGGCTGATCCTGCCATCCGCCTGGGCATGGCAGCGCAGCGTGGCCGCGCGTGCCGAGCAGCGAATTGACCGCTGCGGCACGCGACCGCGCCCACAGGTCCACCACGAACAGCGCCCAGCGCGGGACGGTCAGGCGGGGGTTTTCGGGGTAGACGACTCCGCCGATGATCCATCCGCCGCCGGCGACGGTTCGCCCGAACTCGAAATCGCCGGGTCGTCGGCGGATTTCGAGGGCGAGCCGGAGTTTTTTTCCTGCCCTCCCCCAAATTGGAGGTTCCACGCGGTCCAGCCGGCGACCTTCAGCACCGTAGGATTGATGGCGGCAAGCGGCGTGGCGTCGACCATCCCGTCGATCCCGCGCGAGAAGGGTGCGTCGACATTCTCCCAGCCCACGCAATAACGACGAAAGGCGACCAGCGGGATCAGCGTCTGCCGGCGCTGCTGCTGGGCCAGCAGGACGCGGTAGGGCGGCCAGGCCGTGGCGAGCTTGCTGCAGGCGTCGAGAAGAATAGCGCGCTCGCCTTCGCTCTCCAGCGTCTTGGCGAAATTCGCCTCCGCCAGCGCAATCAGCGTCTCCGCCGAAGTGCCGCCCAGCTCGCGCAAGCCCGAGACGATCGCTTCCTGCAGTTCGTGACCCCACACGTCACCGGCCTGATGTTCGCCGGCAAGGTCGGCCTCCATCAGCTCGCGTTCCAGCACATCGCCGCAGCGCAGCAGGAATTTGGGCGGATTCTTCTCGTTCTTCAGCCAGGACGGCACGAAGGGGTGCGGCGTGGATGTCGATGTTCCGATCATGGACGCCTCACCAGAAACAGAGGATCAGTTCGCCGTCGCGCCCGGTCGGGTCCTTGCCCGGTGAGGTGGCGGCATAGCTCTGCTGTTCGGTGCGCAGCGAGCCGCTGGTGCCCGGCGTGCTCTGCGCTGGCTGAATCTGCGGCAGCGTGATCGCCCAGCGATTATTGGCGCTGCCCATCGCACGCACCATCCCTGTATATTGGGAAGATGCGCCGATCTCGGCGAGGATATTGCGGGTGGCGACCAGGGTGGCCTTGGGGTCGACCTCCAGGCGCGGGGTGCGCTTGCCGAGGATCGAGGGGCCAAAGCCCCAATCGGTGTTGGGATCGGCGGGCGATTCCTGCTCGCTCTGCATATTGATCGCCCATTTGTCGATCGGCAGCCCCTTGCGGTTGACCAGCACAGCCGGATCGAGCCGGCTGACGCCCTGCACCACCATGGGGGCCGAATGCGCGGGCACCGAGACGGCCGGAACGGCCGCATCGGTCTTGCCACGAAAGACGCCCATCAGCTTCACCGTTATGAAGCCGGCCTTGGCCGTATCGCCGCCCCAGTCCGTCGGGATGCCCCGGCAGCCGGTAAACTTGAGCAGCGTCCCGTCCTCGTAGAGATAGAGCGTGCCCGATGGGTGGTCGGTGATGCGCGCGGTCGCGTCGGCCGGCGAGGTGCCGGCATAGGTCCAGTTGGCCGGGATCTCGGCGAGCGTGCTGCTGGTCAGCGGGTCGCCGAACAGGTCGACAAGGGTGGCAACCTTGCCGGCGGAATAATCGGCGATCATGCTGGTGCGCCCTTCGCCGGGAGCGCCGGCGCCGGAAAAGACCAGCGGCATCCCGCGATATTTCTGCGCGGTACCGTCGAACCCGGCGCCCAGCGTGGCGCTCGTCGCCGTGCCGGCGGTGAGGGCGACGGCCGCAATCGCCGATGTGAACAACGGCTTGAAACCGCAGGCGGCGTAAACCTCGTGGTGCGGGGGTTTCACCAGGGCAGTATAGGCCGCATTGGCACCCTTCTTCCGGAACCGGATGGTCACCTCCGCCGGCTGTCCGACGATCAGCGGCGCACCGGTAACGAGAGAGCCTGTGGCCTCGTTGCTGGTTTCCTCGGTGTAGGGCGAATTATAGCTCACCCCGTCCGCCTCGAAGGGGATTGCATTGGCCGCGGTCGGATTCGCGTCCTCGTTCTCGGTGGTCTCCAGCTTGAACAGCACGACGCTGTTGGCCGGACGAATCGTCTGGTCCATGAGATGGCTCGCTATGTTGGGGAGGGGTTAGGCGGGGTCCGGCTCGCCGCGGCGGGTCGGGAAGGTGATGAAGAAGTCCTGGGAGAAGGCGAGGCGCCGCTTGCTGCCGAGGTCGAGGCGGGCAATACGCAGGGCGCCCTCCCTGATTTCCTCGACCAGCGGGGAGTTGTCGCCAAAGGCCATGACCGCGTGCACCGTCTTGGCGTGGAGTGCGTTCAGACGGCTGTGCATGACGGTGCCGGCACCCTCGACGAACCCGTCGATCGAGAACGACATGTCGAAACGGGAGGTCGCTGCCTCGGTCTGCTCTTCCGGGTCCTGTCCATCGTCGATGATGTGCAGGGCGTCGAACTGGTCGGGATCGCCCGGCGGCATGCGCTCGATCTCGGCCGCGCCTGTGTCCGTGCGTAGCGCAGTCTCGATACCGGCGAAGATCTGCTCGCGGATTGCCGTCATGGCGCCGATTCCTCTACGGTGAGGATCCACGCATCGATGGAGCGGTGGCGATCGGGCTCGATGACGGTCCAGTTGCCAGTCTCATGCACGATCCGGTCGCCCTTGCGGGGCCGGCCGGGCAAATCGACGATGCGGATCTCGAACGTCATCCGCTTCGCGGTCTTGCCGGGGCCAAGGAACGCGCCCGCGTCGGTTTCGCTCGGGATCGCGGTGATCGGTTCGGCCGTGAGACCCGCGCCGGTGTAGGTGATCGGCTCCGCGAACTCGGCGTGGATGGCGTCCAGCTCGTCGGGCTCGAAGCTCATCGTGCGATCCGGTGGAGCTGGGCGGTCCCGTCCTTCAGCCAGGCGTCTGCCTGCTTGCTGGTGACGCCGGCAGACGGGATGTCGATCACCGTGCCGGCGCCGGCGAAGGTGAGCCGGCCCGGTTGCGCCTTATCGAGTGCGATGGCTTTCGGGGTGGTGAGGATGATGCGGCGCATCGTGCCCTCCTGTGGAAATGAAAAGGGCGGCAGCGACGCGAGGTGCTGCCGCCCTGGACAGAGGCCCGTGGCGATCGTCAGGCGACGATGCCGAGTTTCACCGGGCAGCTGGTGTCTGCGCCTGCCGCGGCCTGAGTGCAGACGCCGATCAGCGTGTTGCTCGTCGCGGTCGTCGTGCAGCGCTTGTTGGTATTGTCCCAATAAATCTTGGCCCAGGCCGTCCATGCTTCGCCGGTGTTCTTCTTCAGGCGCCACACATCGCGGGTGCGGGCCTCGACCGGCTTGCCGGACAGCGCGGCATTGAGCGCCACGGCGAACAGGGCGCCGACGAGGAGGCCGTCGCCGGGCTGAACGTCGTAGGGGGCAAGGACGGTAACGGTGTCACCGGGCTGAACGAAATTGCGCGCCATGGGCGATTACTCCTGTGGGGCCGAGCGGCGACGGGCGGCAGGCTTGCTTTCGGCAGTGGTCTGCGGCTCGGATGCCGGGGCGGTTTCGGGGATGGGTGGGGGGGTCGGCTCGACAGGTTCGGCCGCCTCGGCGAAGTCGGCGGTCACGTCGGTGGCGACGCCGGCGTCGATCAGCTTCTGTGCTTCGTCGTCGTCCACCGGCAGAGCGCCGTCGGACGGGAAGCGGAGCTGGCCTGCGGCATAGGCCGCGGCCAGCAAGACCACATATTTCATGAAGGATCTCCCGAAACGGAAAGGGCGGCCCGAGGCCGCCCATTTCCGTGTCATCATGATGGAGGAGGAAGCTTAGCCAGCGGCGCCCGGCTGCTTGTAGGCGGAGCGCCAGTTCAACGCGCCAACACCGTAATCGAAGCGGACCTTCCACTCGACGCCGTCAACGCGCCAGCCCTCCTGGCTATCGGTGAACGGCTCGGTGACGCCGTTGAGGAAGACGACCTCGATCGCCGGTGCCACGTCCTTGTCGGCGAACATGTAATAGGCCGTTCCGCTGAGGCGCGGCGTCGCCACGACATCCGAAAGCATGTTGCGGACGATGTTCGGCTTCTGCAGCTTGTTGACCGCATCCGGGTCATATTCGCTGCCGTTGACGACGTTGGCCGCGCCGCGCAGGGAGAGCGGGAACAGGCCGATCGACGGGCGAATGTCGAGGAACTCGTTGCCGTCAATGTCCTTCTGCTGCGCCATCGCCACGGCGATCGCGTCGAAAGCGGCGACCGAAGGGACTGCGCCGGCAGAGGCGAGGTTATTGTGATCCGCGTGGAACAGCGCCTTGCCGTCATTCATGAGCGGATTGGACGTGAGCAGCGCGTAGACGTCGACCTCCACGGTCAGCTTCGCCGCCCGGCCCAGATCCACGAGGATGTTGGAGAAGATCCCCATATCATCGTTGACGATCGCCTGGCGGGACAAGGTAACGATATTGCCCTTGGTGTCGGCCGAGATGGCTTCCTTCGCCAGATCGGAGATCGGCTTGTTCTTGAACTCGCCGGCCTCATTGACCTTTTCGAGCGCCCCGAACGTGCCCCGCAGGTAGCGGGTGTGCGGGCGGAAATCGACGACCGTGCCTGTGCCGCAGAAGCGCGACCAGGTATCGGGCGTCACGGCATAGGCTGCCTGTAGGATGCGGTGGGCGACCAGCTCGAACAAGATCGGGAAATCGCCGGTTGTCTGCGTGATGGCGCCAAAGCCCATGCCGGCCATATGACGGGCGTAGGAATCCGCCATCGACGGGTCGCGGGCCGTCATCGCGGCCTGGACGATTGCCTCGGGATTACGGCTGCCGCACGCGACGCCCATATTCGTCAGGGCCTCGCGGGCTAGGTCGGCGTTGCGTACGCCCCGGAATTCGCCGGGGTCGAGGTCGATCTTTTCGCCGCGCGCCTTGGCTGCCTTGGCGATGATGGGGGCGACGCCGGCCTTGACCATCAGCCAGGCGCTGGCGCCCTGGATGAACTTGTCGCGGGCGTCGACCGTCACGGCCGCGCGGCTATGGCCGATCTGTGTCTGCTCGCTGGTCTCCGCAAGCTTGTCGAGGATCTTCTCGCGTGCGCAGTCGAGCGTGGTGTCGCTGCCGATCAGTTCACTGATGAACGTCTCGTCCATCCCGTGCTTCTTCCCCAGCGCCCGGATGCCCGTGGTCCGGTCGCGCTCGACCGCGACGGCCTTGTCGACATCGGCCTGCGTAAGGGCGACGATGGAAGTATCAGTCTGCGAATTGGGCTTCTTGCCGGCGGGGTCGCTGTTCGCCGCCGGATTTGCCGGATTGGGCATGTGGGTCTCCTTGGGAGGTTGGTGAGCGGCGGCTGCCGTTCGGAGGCCCCGCGCCATCGCCACGGGGGAGATGAGCGGGCTTTTCTCGGGCGCGTTGCGGAACCCGAAAGGCTTGATGAAACTTGCGGCGACGGTCATCGCCTCGGCGACCGAGGTGACGAAGCCCTGTTCCAGCGCCTCGGCGCCGGTGAGCCAGGTTTCATTGTCGAGCATGGTGGCGAGCGTATCGGCCGCGATGCCGGTGCGCTTGGCGTAGATACCGACCAACTGCCCCTTGATCTTGTCGAGCTGGTCGGCCTTGCTGCGCAGCGCTTCAGCATCCCCGCAGGCGCAATCCCACGGATTATGGATCATCATCAGGGCATTCTCGGCCATGACGATCTCAGTGCCGACCATGGCGATGACGGACGCCATCGAGGCTGCTAGCCCATCGATATAGACGGTGACCTTGCGACCTTCACGAACCTCGCGGTCGATCGCGTTGAAGATCGCAAGACCCTCCATCACATAGCCGCCGGGGCTGTTGATGCGGATATCGAGGTCGTCGTCGCCGGCCGCGATCGCCGGGACCAGCGTGGCGGCATCGAGGCCGTCCCACCAATCGCCGACGATCCCGTAAATCAGGATCTCGGTCATGCTATGGCCTTTCGTCGCCCTTGCCGGGCTTGGGTTGGGAGGGGTTGCCAACGGCGGTGACGCGCCGGGGGTCGCAGTCCAGGATCAGGCCCAGCTCGTCGAGCCGGCTGAAGTCATCCGCCAGCTCTTCAAAGAACAGGTCCGGGTCCTCGCCATTTTCGCGGACGACCTGGCTCAGTGTCTTCTGGCCCGAGCGGATCGCATCGCGGTTGGCTGGAACCTCTTCGGACGGATTGAGCATCTCGTGCTTGGGCGGAGTCCAGCGGAGCGTGACGCCGGCGATATCGTGGCCTGCCAGCTCGGCGGCCTCTAGAAACCAGCGTTCGACCGATGCGCAGAACTGCGGGATGAACATCAGCCACTGCCAGGTGCCGATCGCGCGATTGAAGGTCAGCCGGCCAAAGCGCCCGCTGATGAAGCTTACCTGGCTGAGATCGCCGGTGAGGATCTCGTAGGGGATGCCGAGGCCGGCCGAGATCGCGCGATGCGAGACGCGCGAATAATCCATGTAGCCGTCGACGCCGGGCGGATTGGCATGCTCGATGCGCTGGCCGGGGCGCAGATACTGGACCGTGCCGCTCTCGACGAAATCGAGCCGATCGCCCTCGCCATCTTCGCCCTCGTCGGTCCCGACGCCGATCTGCTCGCCGCTGCCATCGTCATAAACGAACACGCTGTAGGCGGACGCGATCTTCTGGCGCGTCAGCTGCGCGTCCTCGAAATCGCCGAAGTCCTTCAGGCGCAAGATGATGGGTGCGAACCAGCTGGCGCCATGTTCCTGCTCCGGCCGATCGGCGCGGAAGACGTGGGCGACATCCGATGCCGGAATCAATGTCGAGCTGCGGTCGTGCGCCCGTGTCGAGCCGGGATGACTGGAATAGAGCCAATAGCCTTCGCGCTTCCCGGTCGGTGAGAACCGGATGCCGTGGATCTCATACGGTCCGTTGACGCCGGGAACCTGCCCGATCGGGCCATGTTTCGAGCCGTCGATATAGTCCGCTTCGAGCAGCTGCATCTGGAAGGGCAACGGCAGCCCATCCGATTTTCTTCGCCAGCGCCGGCGCAACAGCACGGCGCCGCCGACGGCGATCGAGCGTGCGGCCTGGAGCTGCAGGCCGTAGAGGTCGCACCGCCCGCCGGCATCGCAACTTGTCTTATCGAAGTGCGACCGTGCGAGATTGTTGAGGTCGACATCGAGCTTGCCGTTGCGCAGCACCTGAAAGGTGATGCCGGTGCCGATCATGTGCTCGGCGATCTTGTTGGCGCCGGCGTGCGCCCAGGGATTGTTGCGATCAAGGTCGCGGGCAATGCTGCGTAGCAGCGCCTGAACCTCGGGAGTCAGTTCGCCATTGGCGTCCAGGCGTGTGCGGCGCCACCCCGCGGCGCGGCGACCCAGCGTTGCCCCGTCATAGGCATTGCGTGCCCCGGCGCGACCTCGCCCGCCGATGCCGCGCTTCGGGGGGCGGGGGCCACCGGAAGCGGGCGGTATCACTGGCTGTGGTATTGATGTCGCGCCGAGCAGCAATTCGCGAATGCGTTGGCCCAGCCCCATCAGAGGCCGCTCTTGTAGTAAGGGGTGCGTCGCCGACCCCTGCCGCCGACCGCCTCCGTCTGGATCTCGACTGCGGCGGCAATGACCTTCTCGGCGGCCAGCATTTCGGTCAGTGAATGATATTCGCGCTTGCGGCCGTCGGCGAAGGTCACGGACTTGATCCCGCGCGCGATCGCGCCGCGGATCCTCTGCAGGTCCGCCTCGGTGTAGGATGCCATCGTCTAGCGTCTCCGCGAGGTGTAGGGGTTCGGCCGCTTGGGACGGCGCACTGGCGATCTGGCCTGCGTCGCGGGCAGTAGTTCCACCGGCGGCCGCTCGGTTGCTTCTGTGCTGACCGGCGTGGGGGGCTTTATGGCGCGATCACCGAGCAGCTTTTCCCACTGGCGAGGTGTCAGCCGATCGACGCCGATGCCGATTGCGACCGCGCGGGCGTAAACGGCATTATCGAGCGCTTCGTTGCGGTCCCGGACCTTATGCCATTCGCGCTTGAAGCCGCCGGTCCGCAGCTTTGTGATGCGCAGCTCCTCCGCGACGAGCTGCTTGATCCACTCATCACTGGTGCCGTCCGGCAGGAATACATAGCCCTCGGGATAGTCCTCGCCGTCGACTGGCCGGTCTAGCGAGAGCTGTCCGTATAGCTCCAGCTTCAGCATCGATGTGCCGATGTTCCAGAGCCGGACGCCCTTCTTGATCTTGCGGCCCCGGACGGTGATATCCTGCCAGCTCGGCGCGCCGATCGCCTGCGACATGGCGAGAGCGTCACGCCCTTTCACCGCCATCACGAACCCTGGATGCCGTCGCGCCCAGGTATAGATCTCCATCGTGTTCTCACCGTCGCCGGTGTCGACGGCCGCGCGGGTCAGCCGCAGCGCGCGCCCGTCCTCGGTCAGCCATTCGCGCGCTAGCTCGGTGTCCAGCTTCTCCCAGGTGCTCTTGTCCGGAATCGCGCCGAACACCTCGATGCGCTCCACGAACGCCCGCCTGCGACCGGGTCCGAAGGCCCACACATCGCAGTCAAGCCGCCCGCCGCCGCCGCGCTGCACATCAACGGATGCGATCAGCAGGCCCGTCCACCCCGGCGGCGTGCCGAGTTTCATGGTGCGCTCACGGCGATCGTAGAGCCGCTGCCATTCCGGCGCCTCGCCGCGCTCCTCCCAGGCTTCGCCAAGAACCTGGTTCACCCAGGTCTTGAGCAGATTGGGGTCCTTGTGGACCTCCAGGAACTCGCGCGCGATTTCGAGCCATGCCGCACCCTCGTGCTGGCTGTAGGCGGCCCAGATATGGAACGATCGATGGCGGGGGCCGGCCTCGGGGTTGTGGGCGCGCCATTCGCCGGCGGCATCCATGGCCGCTTTGAACGATTCGTCGATCTCGCAGCCGTTGACGCACTGGTACCAGGCGCGCGTTGGCCTATGTTTCGGCGTCCATCGGATCCCGGCTCCAGTACCGTCGCCGAAGACAAGCGTCTGGAATTCGCCGCAGTGGGGGCAGGGAACGTAGCGATATTCCTGCGTGCCTTGCTCGAACAGGGCATCGATCCGGCTGAAGCCCTTGGTCTTGGGCGTCGATCCGGCCGCGCTGAACCTGCGCGGAGAGGTGAGGTTGCGCTTGAAGGCGAGACGAGCGGGATCGCCCTCCTCGCGAGCCGACCATGGGTAGCCGTCCGGCTCTTCGAGCAGCACGTCGTCGGCCGTGACGCGCCGGAACTCCTTCGGGCTGTTCGCGCCCTTGATCTGGATCCAGCCACCTTTGTAGCGTTTGGCGCGGATCTGATTGTCGCGGTGCCTGGCCTTGAACGTGGCCACCTTGCGGACCGCCGGCCATTGCAGCACCGGATCGAGGTCGTCGCGGCTATATTTCTCCGCGTCGTCGATGGTGGGCTGGTAGATCAGCGATCGGGCAGGATCGACGCTGATCCGGTAGGCGAGGAAGCACTGAACAATGGTCGAGTAGCCGATGCGACTGCTCTTGCGGACGGTGACCTGCGGGGTCTCCGGGTCGGTAAAGGCGTCGGCGATCCCGTTCTGAAACGGGAACGGCCGGAACTTGCTGCCATCGTCGAGGCGGCCTTCGTCCGCCATCCAGGCGGAGAGCGGCACGCGCCGGCGCGGTTTGAACGCGGTGAGCCAGGTGCGGACGGCGGCGGCGAGTTCGGATCCCCGGACCCGGAGCTGGTCAATCGCCGGCTTCGCCTGCTTCGCTGCCATCGATCAGCCCGCCAGTCTGCTCCTGGACGCGGGCCATGCTGAGTTCGTCGAGCGCGTCGGCGATCGCGTTGTCGATCCGCTGCCGCAATTTCGCATCGCTCTTGGCGACGGCCGCGCCGACCAACTGCAGCCGCGCGACCGCGGCGGCGATCACGGTCATGACGGCGAGCGTCATGTCGGGCAGCGAGGCCAGCTCCTTGCGCCGCTGCGCATTATCCATGGCCTTCGCGTCGGCCTGCTCGCGCGCCAGGCGCGCGCGCTCAACCTCAAGTTTCGGCGCGTCGCTGTCCTGATCGCCGACCTTCAGGTCGATCCAGGCTTCGAGATTCTCGGCCCAACTGGCGCCGTCCGCCGGCATATCGCCCTGCGAACGCAGCTCGCCGATCCACCGGCTTGAGACGCCGAGCAGCGCCGCAAGTTGCGGCCGCGTCGGCTCGGAGAGGTCGATGTCCATCCACTTCCCCGTCTATCAAGCCGGAAACGGCCAAAATCCGCCACTTTTCGAGGCAGGGAGGAAGAAGTTGGCACCATCTCGCGCCTAGAAATCTTCTGCGCCTTTGCCCCCCGTATGTTGGGCCGGCCGGAAAGGACCCAAAGGGGGGTGGGGGTGGCCGGCCGACTGGCCACCCCGGTGGCAGGCGCTGCCGCGCTGCCGGCCTCGGGCGCCACAAGGGCGCGCCGGAACGCCGTCCTAGACGGCGGTCGGCCTCGGTTTCATGTCGTGGGTGCGGCGCGGCCGTGCCGGGAATGAATGCACGCCAGCCCCGCATCAGATCGCGCATCATGCCGACCAGAGCTAATGCGCCATCCTTGCCCACGACGCGATGTGGCGAGGGTCAGCCCGCCGCCACATCGATCGAGATCGCTTCCCACCGCGCATCGCCGGACGGGCGCTGATAGAAGCGGATGTAGCGCTTCGATCCGATCACTCGGAAGCTATCACGGATCGCCTGCATGGCCTTGCGCCACCGCTCATCGGCGATCTCCAGACGGAGCAGGCCGAGCAGATCGTTGCGGTTGATCTGTCCCTGCTGGTCAACGTCGAAGGCGCGATTGATGATAGCGCGTATCTCGGTCCGGCTATCGGCCGACCATTCGCGCAGGCAATCGTCGACCAGCCCTTTGGCAACCTGCAACTCGGGGCCGAACAGGATATGCTCGGCCACGGCGACGACGATCTTGAGGCGCCCATCATAGGACGTGAAGGTGAGATTGCCCTTCGACCCGCCCCGCCGCGCCCCATACTCCTGCTCCAGCAGCGCAACAAAGTCGTCGACATCGTCGAAGCTGTGCTGGCGAAAGCGGGCAATCTGCGCAGAGAGAGGGAGGGCAAAGCCTATGATCTTGCGGACCAGCTCGTCCTGAAGCTTGTCGATCGGCTTGACGGCGCCGTCCGGGATCAGGCCACCATCAGCGTTGCGCCAATAGCGCTGGCCGTCGATATCGCGGCAACCATCGGGCGGCGTGTCGGGGGCAGTGCCGGCCTCATCCATGCTGCAGTCCTTTCTTGGGGACGTTATGCAGCACGGCAGGGAGCCGGGTCATCCGTGCCCCCTCCAGCTCGTCCAGCACGGCTTGCAGCCATCGCCGGGTGACAGGGATGGCCTCATTGCCATTCGGCCCATAGCTGGCCTCGCGCCGCAGCGCGTCGATATCGATCATGCCTGCACCAGATGGGCGGCCGCCGCCGGCCCGCGCACTGTCACGAGCATACGGCCGGCGATCGCCTGGACCCGTTCCTCGACATCCTCGATCGAGCGCGCCTCGCGGCGATCGAGGCGAATATCCTGGATAAGCGTGTCGAGATCATGGCTCGCCGTTTCGAGCGCATCGGCGATGGAGCTGCTGGTCACATGGACGATCCCTGACGGGCGCGCACGCCGGCCCAGGGGGTGGAGACCGGCGAGCGCTAGGCGCAAATATGGCGGGGTCGATTTAGGCCGGTCCGTGACCGTTCCGGCAGGTCCGATTCCGTTCCGCTCGGGAAAATTTCCATGCTCCGGGGGAGATTGCTACGACGATGCGCAAATATATGCACATTTCGCTTGCGGCGATACCCGACAGTGTGTATATATATGCGCATGGAACGGGACAGCAAAAAGATCGTGAAGCGGCTCCTAAGCGAGGGTTTCGAGGAGGTCAGCCAGAAAGGGTCGCACCTCAAGCTCCGCAAGGGTGACATGATCGTGATCGTCCCGCACCCGAAGAAAGACCTGCCACTCGGCACCGCGCGGAACATCGCGAAAATGGCGGGGTGGATTTAACCGCATAAGCCAAGGAGGGCAGAAATGCGTGTGTTTTACGGGATCGTCCACAAGGACGAAGACAGCGCCTACGGCGTGAGCTTTCCGCAGTTGCCGGGCGTCTTCTCGGCGGCCGATGCGGACGAGGACATCGCTTTCAACGCCGGCGAGGCGCTGGAACTCTATTTTGAGGATGCGGACGAGGTCGATGCCTGGCCGGTCGAGCGTGTGGTTGAGGCCGCGCGGGACGATCTGGCGGCCGGTGCGTTTCTCGTCGCCGTGCCCCATGTCAAATCGACCATGAAGCCGGTGCGGGCCAATATTTCGCTGGATAGCGGGCTGTTGACCGCGATTGATGTGGCGGCGGGCGATAGAAAGCTGACGCGCAGCGCGTTTATTGCGCAGGCAGCGCTCTACGCGATCCGGAACAATATCTAGGAAGCACAAGCCTGCGGAGAAGCCGGAATGATCGTCACAATCTACCTATCGACTAGACAGGGGTCGAAGCCAGAATTTCAATGCCGGCGCGAGATGGACGCGCTGCCATCAGTTGGGAGCCATCTTGAGATTTCAGGCCATGAGGCAGGAGAAATGTTACGCATCAAGGTCAATGCCACTAGTGAAAAATGCCCCAAACTATCTGCCCTCGTTGGCGACGAAGGCGTTTGGGTGATTTGCCAAGAAGATTAACGGTACCTCCTTCAGGCTGATTGCCCCCGGCGCGGCTCGTGAGGGGCGGTGAACGTGAACCACCGGCGGAATGCTTGCGGCATTGTGCGGTGGGGCGGGCGGTGCCGCACCGCGCAGCGCGGGCACAATTCGACCGCGCCGACATGGAAAAGCGCCGCATCCGCATAGGCGGCGCCGCAGGCGCTTACCGCCCAGCGCGGGTTGTCGGGATGCAGGTAGAACCAGTGCGCGACCGCGCCGATCTGGCCGAGCGTGCACATGCGCATCGCCGCCCATTGCGGTTCGCCCAGCTCGACCCGCTCGCCATGAAAGGGCGGGATCCCGTTCACAGGATCGGCGCCTGCGCGTCCGCCAGCGCGGCCGGGTCGATATCGCGGCGTGCATCGGCATAGACGGACTGCCAAAGCTCCAGCGCCTGTACGAGCAGCTGGCGCGCGCGGCGGGCACTCATATGGTGGAGCGCGGCGGCGGCGGCGATGCCGATGTCGTCCAGCACGATGGTGAGCGTCAGCGGCCCGGCCGGGCCGACCTGTCGGCGCCAGCGGCTATAGGCTGCCTCAATCCTGACGCGGCCCAGCGTCTCGAAGAAAAAACCGCCCCGTGGCGAGCTGTCCACCCGCGTCTCCAGGCTGGCGGTCCGAATATCGACGTCGCGCATCACCAGCTGCGCCGCGTCGCCGATTTCCGTGCCGGCGCACAGCAATTCCGCGTCGATCGCGCCGGATTGATAGAGTCGGGCAAGCGCGCCCTGGCGCACGTGGCTGGCGTGCTCGTGGGTTTCCGGCGTGCCGTTGCGCTTGTGCGCCCAGCGCGCGCGGGTCGCGATGTTGGCCTTGCGCAGCGCCCGCTCCTCGGCCGCGCGGCCCGGATGCCGCTCGGCCCAGGCGGCCTTACTGGCGGCCGTGCGCTCCTCAGCCGCTCGCTGGAGCGCTGTTTTCGGCTTGCGGTCCGCGCCGGTGATGACGCGCAGCGCCGGCCGCCGTGCTTTCGATTTTTTCCTGCCCATGTGGCGTGGGAATATGATCGAGCACCGGCACGCCGGGGAGGCCCGCTTTCGTGACGACATAGCCGGCCGAGGCGAGCCGGCGCATCGCCTCCTCCTCGGCGGAAATCGGGCGGATGCTACGCGGCACGCCCGGCGTGCGCGCGATGCGGCCTTCGCGGTGCAATTTCTTCACGGCATCGATGGCGCGCCCGGTGCTGCAATTGAGCGCGGCCGAGATCTCGCGCGTGCTGGGGCCGACGCCGTGGCGCGCATAGTAGATCTCGATGAAGGCAAGCGCCTGCAACTTGCGGCTCGCCATCGTTGGCGAGAGCGGTGGCGCCGCCGGCCGGCGCGGATCCACTGACATGGCGGTAAATCCTCACGATCCCGAGCGGAGGACATATCGGGAACGCTGCGATAAAGCGAGCTTTTGTAAGTGGTTGGCGCGCGCAGATCAGGAACCAATCTGATCTCTTTTCGTTTGTTTCGTATATTGCGTTTATTTCGGATATAGGATAAGGGAGGAGCCAGATGCGAGGAGAGCAACCATGGCTGCATTGGCTGTGAATCTTGAGGAGATACATGAACCCAGTGTCGAGGATATCGATGCCGCGCGACTTGCCGCGCGACAATTGGCCAATCTGAATGCAGGAGTATCGATAAAGTTCAGTGCCGAAGGAAAGGAGGCAGCGGAAATTGATCCTATCACGCTGCCTGCAAATATCTTTCGCACGATTATCAAGATGTTGATTGAAATGGGAAATGGCAACGCGGTCGCTGTAGTTCCCGTAAGTGCCGAATTGACGACCCAGCAGGCGGCTGACTTGTTGAATGTGTCACGGCCCCATTTGATCAAGTTATTGAAAGAAAAGGAAATCAACTATCGTATGGTGGGCACCCATAGAAAGCTGCTCGCCCGCGACGTTCTGACTTATCGAGACAAAACCGTTTACGCACGCAGGGATGCTTTGGCTGAGATGGTGAAGCTGGATGAGGAGTTGGGACTGACCGACGATGAGTGCGTTGGGGAGCGTGGCTGAAGCATGTTGGTAGGTCGCTATTCGGCGTTTCTGGACGCGAACGTGTTACATCCGGCCTTTCTTCGAGGGCTGGTACTTTGGTTTGCAGATGCGCGATTGTTGCGGCCTGTCTGGTCGAAGCACGTTTTGGAGGAGTGGCGGCGTAGTGTGAAGCGTCGCCACTCCGACATTGATGATGATCGCCTTGACCGGCTCCAGTCATTATTCACTGGGCATTTTCCCGACGCAGAGGTCTTTGGCTACGAGCCGTTCATCGACGCTGTCGAGTTGCCGGATGAACACGACCGCCACGTATTGGCTGCGGCGATAGTCGGCCGCTGCAACGGCATCGTCACGGCAAATCTGAAAGATTTTCCAGAAGACGTGACGGGGGTGTTCGGCATTGAGGTCGTCCACCCTGATGATTTTATCGTCAATATTATCGATTTGGACGAGAACAAGGCGGTGGCAGCATGCAAACGCCATAGGGAGGCTATGTCAATTTCCCAGCCTGACATTGAGACTTATCTTCAGTTTTTTGAGCGCTGTGGTCTCATTCAAGCGCGCCAGCGACTGCTGGCGCACCGGGAGTTAATATGAGCGATATCACGAAAAAGGGGCACGGAATGAACCGCACCCCTCAGTAAATGCCTTGATCAGAATGCAGCCCCTGTGACGGGTGAGCTATCCTGAAGCCGGCCCTAGTAAGCGTCGAAATAGGCGCATTCGGTTAAGGAAGCAAGAATGTCGGGCTGCCAAATATGAGGTTTCGCTTTGAGGCCCTCGACTCCACCGCCCGGAAAACGGGCAGTGTACGTCAAGTGGATCACGCGGGGCGGGAAGCGCATTTACGCAAGCCAATATGGCCTGCGCGCCTTCCGCATCTGGGTGGACTGACGACACTGGCGACCGATCGTCGCTGACTTCAAACGGGCCGCTTCCGAATATCGGGGGCGGCCCGTGGCTCGTATTCGTGGCGAAAAAATATCGGCGAGCCGCACATCCTGCAAAACCGTTGTGCATTGCGTTCAATTTTTAACGTTTGTTCTCGTTCCATGCGGCTGCGTAAACCGACCCTCGTTTAAGAGGGGGGAATTTTTATGAGATTGTCTGTTGCCGGGCTTCTGGCCCTTTTAGTTGCCGTGCCGTCATTCGCCCAGCAGGGAGTCGTGGTTCCGTCGTCGTCGCCGGCGCCCGCCATTGCCGCGGCGATCCTGGAGCCGTCACCGGGCTTGGACGTTCTACGCGCCGGCACAGAGATCCCGCTTATCGTGCGCGAGGAACTGACGACCAAGAAAAAGAAACTGCGTGTGGGTCAGCGCTTCCAGATGGAGGTGTCCGCCGCCGTCGTGCAGGGTGGTGTGACGGTCATTCCCGCGGGCACCCCGGCTGTCGGTGAAATTACTGAAGTTCGCAACAAGGGCATGTGGGGCAAGTCCGGCTATATTGGCGCGCGCGTTGTCTCGCTCCGCTTGGGTGATCGTCATATTCGTCTTACCGGCACGTTTGACGACAAGGGCGTTACCGGCACTGGCGGCGTCGTCGCTTCGATCGCTCTGGTCCCGCTCGCTGGCTTCTTCACCACCGGGACGAGCGCTTTCATTGCCAGCGGTTCGGCGGTTAAGGCTTTTCTCGATGAGGATGTGCAGTTTCGGGTTGTAGCTCCGGCATCGCAACCCTTGAGTGTTCCGGTGAGCGCTACGCCCGCTCAATAGGGGGCACACCGCAGACCTGAGGATCTTTTCCTCCAATCCGCCGCCCTCCCCCGAGGGCGGCCTTTCCTAATTCTTTGACCCCCCCCCGCGATAACCGCCGCGGGCCTCATGAACCGTCTCGGACGGTTTCACGCCTCCCGCCATCGAGCGTGCGATGTGCATCAGGGCACGCCGGTCGGCCGGAGCAAGTTCCAAAAACCGGCGGTCACCCGCTAATTCGTTCGGACCAGGAGGCCAGAGACAGAATCTCTACTCCAGCGGCCTCGGCCGCCCGCAACTTTCGGCCGCCGGCCTTTTCACCAACGACGAGTGCCCGCGTTTGGAAGTTAATCATGCCGGCTGCTCGCCAGCCATGCTGTTCGGCCTGCGCTACAAGTTCGTTACGGCTGACCGAAAATGTGCCGGTGAAGACCACGCACGGTCGCCGCAGCATGTCCTCCTCGGAAATGCCAAGGGCGGCGTGGCGGGTTGATTTGGTTGGCGCTGCCCGTTTGCGCGTCGGCAATCCTCGCCAGGCCTTGTTGCGTTGCCATGATGCTTTCCAGCCCACCGGTGGTTCGATCGGCGGCATCATCGCCATGATCCTGTCAGCCGTTTCGTGATCTTGCTCGAAAACCATACCGCGCTCGCCCGCGCGCAGCGGCGCGTCGATATGCGCGCAATAGATATCGTCGAAGTCCGAGCAGCTGCACCTCACCTGCCCGCAATCGGTATCATATGAAACGAAATGGTGATGGCCCGGGTTTGACTTGGACCTCACGCAAATCTTGAGAATCATTTCCCCCCTCCAGTCCGCCACCCTCCCCCGAGGGCGGCCTCTCCTAATTCTCCGCCCGCCCGCGATAACCGCGGTGGGCCTCATGAACCGTCTCGGACGGTCGCACGCCTCCCGCCATCGACCGAGCGATGTGCATCAGGGCGCGCCGATCCGCTGGTGCCAGTTGATGGAACTGTTCGAGAAATTCCAGCGACTCCGCATCGAGCCCATCTTCGATGGAAACGTCGGGGTCGGGGCTGTCTACGACCCCCAAAAGCCATGGGAGCGATACACCGAGATAGGTGGCGAGTCGGGGCATCAGACGTGAATTACTTGTTCGCCCTACAACAATCTTGCTTATCGCCCCCTGCGTCACACCGAGGCCTCGCGCCAGCGTCGACTGGTCGATGCCGCGCATTTCCATCGCTTTTACCAATCGTTTCCCGGTGGCGGTCATAGTGTTGAACATACCCCGTGGAATATTCCATTAGGAATGGATATTGGGATTGACTGGATATTCTTTTAGGAATACTCAGGCGGTATGGACTGTTCCATGCGCCCCTTTTTAGAGCCGATCGAAACCGCTCAGGCAGCGGCTGCCACCATGTCGCCCAGCGAGGCATTGCATCGAGCAGTGCAATGTTTGGGGTCGCAGGCGAAGATGGCGGGGTTGTTGGGCGTGACGCAGTCCGCTGTGTCGAAATGGCTCACGAAGCGTCAGCCTCTGCCGGTGGAACATGTTCTCGCGGTCGAATCTGCAACCGGCATCCAGCGTCATCTTCTCCGTCCTGACGTCTACCCCGACACGCCGCCCGTGAGCGAGGTCGCGTCCGATCGCCTCGAAGGCGTTCGTCCATGATTGTTCTCGGTCGCTCCTGCATTCCCCTCCCACAGGGCAGGGCGGCCGATCGGGGCCGGCACCTTCCTCTCCGCCGGCCCCGTATCTTCGCCGTGCGGCCTACCCCGCTGATCGGCGGGGGTCGGCTGCAATCCGCCCTTCATTTTGCCATGTCCCTGCGTGGGACGGCTTCCGGTGCCCAACGGCGCTCCTGGGTGGCGCGGACCCGCGCCCAGTGCAGCCTCCGGCGCCAGCCCATCACGAGCGCCCCAAACAATCGTGGTCCAGGGCTGGCGCCGGCTTTTTGCGCGGGAGGCGCGGCATGACGAAACCGCGCGAACCGTTCAGCATCGATGCCGCGCTGGAGCGTATCGCCGGCGTGGTGCCGGGCGGATGGGCGGCCATGGCAGCCGAGGTCGGCCGCGAGGAACGCACCGTTCGCAAGTGGGGCGATGAGGACGATCCGGCCGAGATCAATCTGAGTGCGTCGATCGCGCTTGATGCTCTTTTCCAGAAGCACGGCGGCACGGGCCGCCCGCTCTATGACATCTATGATCTGAAGACCGGCGTCGCGATGGCGTCGGGCATCCCGGATCAGTTCGAGCTTCTTCGCCGTCTCGCGAGGGTGGCGAAGGAGGCCGGCGAGGCGAACACGGCCCTTGTCCGTTTCGCCTTGCCGGATGCGACCGAAGCCGACCGGCGTGTCGCGCAGCGCGAGGTGATCGAGGCTTTCACCGAGTTCAGGAACATCCTCCCGTTGCTCGAACACGTCGGGAGGTCGCCCGGCGCCGAGAGTCGTGCCCCGCCCTGATCTGACCGCGGGCTCCCAACCCAATCCGTTCAATCCCTGCCTACCCGCCAGCCCGCCGCAATGTGCGGCCGGGAAGGTCTTTCTGCTGCCCGGAGACTGCAATCATGGTCATCACCCCAGGCGCATATATCGCCCGCCGGCGCGAACATGCCGGCTTCACCGTGGAAGACGTTGCGCTACGCATCGAGACGACGCCCCAGCTCGCGCTGCGCGAGCGGGTCGACTGGCTCCGCCGCATCGAGAACGACGTGGAGACCGTCAGCCTGTCCACCGCCTCGGCGATGCAGCGCGTGTTCCCTCTTTCGGTCGACGTCGCGCTTCAGCTCGTCGACCTGCATAGCGGCGAGGCGCTGGGCATTGAGGCACCGCGCCTGTGCCGTGTCTGCGCATGTTCGGATCTGGACGCATGCGTCGATGAGCACGGCGAGGGCTGTGCCTGGGCCGGTGCGGATCTCTGCACCGCTTGCGTGCCCGGCGTTGCGGACGAGGCGGTCGCTGGTGCGTCCAGCGACCCCGCTGTTGCGCACGGGAAGGCCGCGTGATGCGCGCCGCCCGGCCACGTCCCCGCGCCGACCGCGTCCACGCGCTGGGCTGCCGCTGCGCGTCGTGCGATCCGCACCGCGCAGCCGCCCATCTCCGCGCCCTCAACCACTGGGCGCGCCTCACCCTTGCCGGGCTCGCGCTCGGCCTGGCCGCCGCCTGGCTGCTCGATCGCGCGATCGGCGGCCCCGGCATCCTCATCATCTTTGGAGTTGGCTCATGAGCATAGCGACCATCAACCTGGGCGACCGTGTCCGGGATAAAATCACCGGCGTGGAAGGCATCGTCATCGGCATCACCGATTGGCTGACGGCCTGCCGGCACATCGGCGTCAAGCGCGAGGGCGTCGATAAGGACGGTAAGCCCTGGGAGATGATGTGGTTCGACGAACCGAACGTCACCGTCATCCAGCCCGGCGTCTATGCGCCCGCCCAGCCTGATCCCGCCACCGGCCTGAAGGCCGGCGGTCCGATCCCCAACGGCCGATAGAGCGAGGGGAGGGGGATATGTTGGCAGAAGCTGACAGCGACCGGCGTGCGCGGGTCGATGCGATCATCGCAGAGCGGCAGCGCTCCAAAATTTTCAATTGGGAGGCGGTGCGCTCGGGCGCATTCATGACCGTCACCGGCGTCGACGATCAGGGCAAGGCGGTCCGGCTCACGCGGGTGAGCCGGATCGTCCTGGATCCACATGGCGATGTCACTGATTGCGTCTTTGCGGTCTGCGATACGGTGCCCGTCACGTCGCGCCTCCTCATGATCGGGAGGCGGCCGCTATGAGCGATCAAGCCGTCGCCGCCGATCAGTTGCGCCTTCTCATCGAGCGCATCGAGCGCCTCGAAGAAGAAAAGAAGGGCATCTCCGACGATATCGCCGACGTCTATCTGGAGGCGAAGGCCACCGGCTACGATACCAAGACGATCCGCGCCATCGTCCGCCTGCGCAAGATGGAAAAGCACGATCGGCAGGAAGCCGAGGCGCTGCTGGAAACCTACAAAGCCGCGTTGGGGCTCGAATGATGGCTGCGCCCTTCGCCCCCGAGGTTCTTCCGCCGGAAGACGGTGATCGGCTCCCGCCGATCCCGTACCCGATCCTCATCGCCGAGAATGGCAATGGCTGGATCCCGCACGCTTTCAATCCGGGCATCCATGTCTGCAGGCCGGTGGTGCGCGGCATCGGCCTCGCCTGGACGCCGGCGCCGGAGGTTGGCGGCCTCCTGCTCTGCATCGCCGGCGGCAATCCGCGTCAGCCCACGGACGAGGCGGTCGCTACCTTCATCTCGCGCAAGGGCCTGCGAGAGATCATCGCCGATCTCCAGTCGATCGACGCCCAGCTGGAGGAACCGGCATGACGATCTGGCGCGCGGGCATGGCGGCGGTGTGCATCCATGGCGGGGGCTGGCGCGCGGTCCGACCCGTGCGTATCGGCATCTTCCGCTGGCACCGGCGGTCCGCGGGTCCAGCTCGCGGACAGGTCGTGCGGGTCGCCGCTGTCCTTGTCGCCTCCAACGGCGTCTACCTCCAGCTCGCCGGCTTCGCCGCCCGCAACGTCTATCATGCGGCGCATTTCCGGCCACTCATCGATACGGCGGATGACGCCGGGCTGGTCGCTCGCATCAAGGCCTGCAAGCCCGCGCATGTGGAGCAGCCGGCATGAGGCGCCATCCGCGCGCCAGCGGGCGGGCATCTGGTGGCCTCGTTGTGGGGGCGATCGAGCGAATGCCTTGCTGCGGTGTCGTCAAGGCGTTCCACGCCTGGAACGAGACCACGGTCGCCACGATCGAGACTAAGGACTGCTCCGGCCGGGATCGCGCCGGCGTGGTGATCGGCTTCTCGCGGGACGACCGGAGTGATGGGGTCGCCACATATTCGACGATTGAGGAGGCGGAGGCTTTCCTCCAACTCGTTCGCAACGCCATCGACGACGCGAAGCGCATTGAGGCGGGTCAGGCGCCCCTGGCGCAGGAGGGGCGTACTCCGCCGACTGCGCAATGATGACCTCGCTCGGCTCGGCCCTCCCGGCGGAAATCGACCGCGTGCGGCGCCTGTGGGGTCAGTATCGCGACCTGCGGGGGCAGCCCGGCATCATCGTCGAGCCGCAGATCGCCCTGATGGATGCGGCCATCACCGCCGGGCTCGATGCGATCGGCTCGGGCGAGATCGTCGCGATGTTCGCGGCCTACCATCGGCTGAAGGCGTTCCGCGAATGACGGCCGCGCCTCCGATGAGCCCACTGGAGGAGCGCGTCGAGCGACTTGAGGCCGAGCAGCTTCTGCTGCGTGCGCAGACCGACCGCTTCGTCCGTCTTGGTCCCGACATCCATGTCCGGCGCTCCGCCGTTGTGTCTGTGGCCTGGGACCGGCGCCACTACATGGCCGGCGGCAGCACCGCGACATTGATCGTGGTGCTGGCTGATGGCCGCGAACACCGCATCGAACATCGCCCGCACCTGATGGACGGGCCCGATTGCTATGCGATCGAGAGGGAACTGCTCAATGGCGCCCGCTGATCCCGCGCCGATCGGGCGGATCGACTATGCGTGGATCCGCGCCCACGCCGCGCTGCGCCTCCAGTGCCATATCGCCATGGCGGACCGGCACATCCTCACCCGATCAGTGGTGGACAACCGCGACAATCGTCCGATCGGCCTGTCCGTCACCATCGTCACCTATAAGTGCGACCGCCGCCTCGGTAATCGTGCCGGCAAGCTCGAGCGCCGCTTCCATGTCGATGGCCATGCCGAGCCGCTGGCAACCCTGGACGAAGCACTGGAGATCCTCCGCATCGTTCGCATCGGTGCGCAGCCCGACGTTGTCGTCCCACTGCCAGTGGAAATGCAGCCGTGATCCTCGGCCGCCTCTTCGCCCGCTGGCGCTCGACGCCGCCGCCCTGCCAGGCGTGCGTCCATTTTCGGCTGATCGGCCTTGCCAGCCCGATCTGCGAAGCGGGCGACCATCCCCGCTTCGCCGACACCTTCCGCGATCGCCCGGCCGCCTTTGGCGGCTGCGGTGTCGGCGGCCGCTTCTTCAAGTCCAGGGGGAAACAATGACCAGTCTCTACGATGAGCTGGGCGTCGCGGCTGACGCCGGCGCCGGCGACATCAAGCGGGCCTATCGCAAGGCGGCCAAGCGCACCCATCCCGACAATCATGAAACGGGCGATCGCGCCGCGTTCGATCGCGTGCAGCGCGCCTGGCTCATCCTCTCCGATGCCGATCGGCGCGCCCGTTACGATCGCGGCGAACCCGTTGACGAAGATCTGATGGGGGGGGGTGAGAGCATGGTTATCTCGCTCCTCGCCAAGTTCTTCACCGTCGTGCTGGCGAAGTTCGACCCGCAATATGACGACCTGGTCGGCGAAACCCGCAAGCTGATCGAGCTGTCCATCGACACCGGCCGCAAGCAGCTCGACAAGACACGCAAGGCGATCGACGCCTTCGAGAAGGCGCAGGGTCGGCTTACCACGGCGGATGATCGCAACATTCTCGGCGGTGTCATCGCGTCCCGGCTCGCCGATGAACGGCGAAGGCTGGTTGCGACCGAGGCCGAACTGACCCTCCATGCCGACGTGCTCGATCTCTGCAATGCACACAGCTATCGCGCCGATCCCCGGCCGGCATCAGCAGGTTGGCCGAGCGCGTCACGGGACCGCAACCGACCGGAAGACGATCTTATCCTCGACCTGATGATGGAGCAGTTGCTCCGCAAAGGGCGGAGGTCGGGGCGATGAGCGGGGAGAGTGCCAGCAAATCTCTTTCGGCGGCACAAGTTCGCAATCGAGTACTGGAAGAAGCGTTGGCTCTCGCCGCGAACAGGCTCGATCGAGCGGCAATAGACTATATCGCCGAAGGCAGGCCGCTCGGCAGTCATATTGCTGAGTGGGCAGACGAGGCCCGCGCGACGCTCCATGGGCGGACCGCCAAATGAGCCGCTTCGGCCTCGCCATCCCCGAGATCGCATCGCCGTGCAGCTGTGGCGACTGCCTCGCGCTCGATCGCGAATTTCCCGATCAGGGCCGCCAGCTCGCGCTGGTCGCCGTCACCCTATCGCCAGCGCCGATCGGCGCTCCGATCCCGCGCCGCCGGCGGCAATCCGGCGGCGCGGCGCCCTCCAGCATACGGAGAACGTCCATGACCGTTACGACGATGACGATCGCCGATCTATGTCTTTCGCCCTACAACGTCCGCACAAACGCGGTCGACGCTAGCGCCGTCGCCGGCATGGCGGAATCGCTGTTCAACCGCGGGTTGCTCTATCCGCTCGTCGTCCACCCGATGCCACGCAAGGGCCGGACGAAACAGATCTACGGCGTGCTCGCCGGCGGCCGGCGTCTGCGCGCCTTCACGCAACTTGTCGCCGAGCAGCGCCTGCCTGCCGATCATCCGATCGAGGTCATCGTCCGCGAGGGCGTGAGCGAGAGCGAGCTGGTCGAAATGTCGCTCAACGAGAATCTCGTGCGGGTCGATCTGCGACCCTACGAGGTTTATGCCGCCGTTCATCGCGCCTGCACCGGGCCGAAACCCCGCACGCTGCAGGAGATCGCGGAGACCAACGGCCAGACGGTCGAGACGGTGCGCCAGTGGGCACGGCTTGGCGCCCTTGATCCGACCGTCTTCGCCGCTCTGGAACAAGGCGAGATTTCGCAGGATCAGGCACGTGCGTTCGCCGCGACCGAGGATTGCGACCTGCAGCGCTGGGCCTTCGAGCAGCTGATGCGCGCGCCGGCCTCGCCCCGCTATCGCAGCGCCGGCGCCATTCGCGAGCTGCTCAAGGTGGGCGACGATGAGCAGCGCCGCTTGCTGCTGTTCGTGGGGGAGGCTGCCTATCGCGAGAAGGGCGGGCGGTACGAGCTGGACCTGTTCGCCGAGGAGGCGGAGGAGCGCGGCCGTGTGGTCGACGAAGGGCTGCTCATGCAGATGGTCGAGGCGAAGCTGGAGCGGGCCCGCAAGCGGCTGCGCGCCCAGCTCGGTCGCGATCTGCGCTTTGAGGGCGCCTATCCCCGCAGCGATTACGGCGGCGTCGCGCGCGAGCTGGAGATCACGCCGCAATGGGGCGAGCTGGCGCCGGTGGAGATCGCGCGCCTCGCTTATCTGCAGGACGAGATCACCGAGCTGGTCGCGCGGGTCGAGCAGCTCCTGCAGGAGCCGGACGGTCCGGAGCGGTCAGCGGCGATCGCTGCGATCGATGCCGACTACACCCCGCTGAACGATGAGGCCGAGGCAATCGAGGCTACGCGTCAACTCACGCTGCCGGATGGCGATATCTTCGCCACGCTCGTCGTCGAGCAGGACGGCGCGCTGGAGACGCGCTTCTGGTGGGCGAGCCGCAAGGCGATGCGCGATGCTGAAAAGAAGGCGAAAGCTAAGGCCCGCCCGGTGTCGCTCGGGCCGATCGGCACGCCGGCGAGCGATCCGGAGCTACGGCCAGCCGTCACCGGCGCCGCCGCGCTGGGGCAGGAGATCGGCTATCATGCCCGCCAGAATGCCGATGCGGCGATCCGCGAGGCGCTTGGCCTCAGCCAGGACGGCGTGCAGATCATGCGCTCGGTGCGCACCGAAATATTGCGTGCCGCCCTCGTCATCGAGGCGGGCGACAAGGCGAGCGGCCTCGCCACGGATTATCTGATCTGGAGCCTGGCGCGCGGCCGGTTCGGCCCGACCTATGCGACCGCTGGCTACTCCGAATATGCGCACGAGCGCGGCATCGCCGATCTGGCATATGACCGCGACACGGTGCCGCAGGTCGCCGATCGACATGTCGAGCCCACGGCCGCCCATGCCATCTGGACGCGCGCTGTCGAGGATTTGCGGGCGCATCCGTCGATGACGGAGCGCGACAGGGTTGCCGCGTTGCGGGCATTCCGGGCTGAGTCCCCGGAGTGGAAACAGTGGGCGGCCGCGATCGTGGTCGGCGGCGCGCTCAAGCGCACCGCCAATGCGGATGGCTACAAGGTGCCGCTGCACGATGAGCTGGCCGCGCAGGCCGGCGTCGCCGATCCCGCCGTGCTGCGCAGCTTTGTCGAGCCGGCCGAGGCGATGGTCGAGCTGCTCCCGCGTGCGCAGCGCATCGAACTTGCGCGGCCGTATGTCGACGACGCCACCTTCCGCAACTGGAGCAAGCTCAAGGCGAGCGAGCTGGTCGCACCCGTCACCCGCGCTCTCAAGCGCGCGGCTGACTTCGTCCACCCCATGCTGTGCTTCCGGCCGCCGTCGCCGGCGAAGGCTCCGGTGCCGGCCGGGGAAATGGAAGGAGAGGTCGCATGACCGACGAGCCGATCCATATCCCGATGGTAGAGGCGGGCCTTGAGATCCTCAAGAGTGTTCAGCCCGAGCTTCTACGCCTGCTTCAGGAGGCGTTCGATAGGGCGATGGCTTTGCCCGATACGGGGGCTCCGGGTGGAGTTCATTCCGTCGCACTCTCCGCCCAGTCGCATCTTACGGCGCTTTCTCTGACGTTCTTGATGGTGAAGCTGCGCGACGTCTATCCGACCCGCGACGTCACGACGCTCTGGACCACGGCTGTTACGGATATCCAGCTCCGCGCGGCGGCGATCTGCCATGAAATGGGTCTTGATTGGCCCTCGTTGGGAGCAGTCCAATGAGCCTGCCGCCCTATGTCGAGGCGGAGATCACCCGCCATCTGGATCAGGTCGCGGCACTCTGGAAGCCCGGCACGAAGCTGACGCTGGTCGTCCGCAACGAAAGCCCGGGCGCGCCGGGCGATGCTGACCTTGTCCTCACTAACGATAGCCTGCCCGATGTGATCGAGGCGATCCGCATCCGCATGGCTGCCGGTCAGAATCGGGAGGCGCTGTCATGACGCCGGATCAGGCCGGGCACGTGCCGGCCTCGGGGGGGGGGGGGGGGGGGGGGGGGGCGGGCGGAGCAAACAGCCCCGCCGCTTCCTCGTCAATCCCATCCGTGGCCGCCGGCCAGTCCTGCAGAATTGCACGATCGCCGAGCTGTCCGTGGATCCATCCTACCAGCGCTCGATCGAGAACGGCGGCAGCCAGGCGCTCATCCGCGCGATCGCGCGCGATTGGGATTGGGCGCTCTGCCAGCCCCTCGTCGTGGCGCAACGGCCGGGCGATGGGCTGTTCGTTGTCGATGGGCAGCACCGCCTCGCTGCGGCACGGCTGCGCCGCGACATCTATGATCTTCCTTGCGTCATCATCGGCCAGTCCGGCCCGGCCGAGGAGGCCGCTGCTTTCGTCGCACTCAATCGCAAACGCAAGTCGCTCGGCGCGCTCGATCTGTTCAAGGCGGCGCTGGCAGGTGGCGACGAGGAGGCGTGCGCGGTGATGGTGCTGGTCGAGCGTGCGGGGCTCACGCTGGCGCCCCATACCAACCAGCGAAGCTGGAAGCCGGGCGCCATCGCCAATATCGGCGGCATTCAACGATTTTATCGCGCGCACGGAGGTCGTGTTACCGGCCGGGCGCTGTGCATCCTCGCCCGCGCATTCGCCGGCGCCGTGCTGCGCTATGGCGGCACGCTGTTCGCTGGTCTGGCGCCGCTGCTGGTTGAGCTGGGCGCGCGCGATGACGACGAGCTGCTCGTTATGCTGCTCGCCGGCATGGAGCAGGAGGAGTGGTTCCGTGAGATCGCCGCGGTCGAGGCGCGCGACGGCATCCATCGCAACCGCGCGGCGCTGCAGGTGCTGCGCGCGGCCTGGGCGGAAGCCACGGACGAAGACGAGGAAGTTCCCGCATGATCCCCCCGGATGACCCACTCGAGGATCTGCGCGCCCTTATCCGCAACATGGCGATCATCCTCGCCATATGCCTCGTGTGGGCCTGCCTGGAGGCTTGGGCTCTTGGCTGACAGGGGCGCCATTGAAGTGACGAAGTCGATGGAGCGCCTAGGACGCCTCGTCGATCAGCGCCTGGGCCCCAGTGCGCGCGTCCGGCTTTGGGCGTGGTTCGGACCTCACGATGCGGAGAGCGCGGACGGCTATCGCGCGATCGAAGTTGTTTTTCCGCGTCTCCAGCTCGACCCGTGCTGGCCGGCGGGGCGTTGTGAACCTGGCGGACCACGGCTGACCGTTGCGCCTAGTTGTTCTTTTCATGCCGATCTCGGCCGCTATGCGCAGTTTCAGCGGAAAGGCGGCCGGGATGGCTGACCAGATTGCCGCCGATACACCCACCGGCCAGCAGCTCGTCGATTCAATCCATGAGCTGGCGGCGGCCACCGGCAAGACGCCAGTGGAGATCGCCCGCCACCTGTCCGCTTATCCGCACAACTGGCTGCGCCAGTTAGCGGCGGCCGCGGCACCACGGCCGGAAACCATCGAGCGCGTCAATGCCCTGCTCGCCGGCGCCGGGCTCTCGCGGGCGCCACGGATCACGCGCCGTATCGTCGGGCACCGCGGCGCGGCCGCCGGGACACATAGCCGACCGCCGATCGTCCGTCGCGCCGTCCGCCCGCCAGATCCCGCCGATCCGCGCCCGCCGGCCTTCTCGCGCGACCCGTGCGTGCGCTGTGGCGCGCGCGGCGATCTCGGCTGTGCGCACCAGCAACCTTTCATCGAGGAGGCGATGCCTCCCGCCATCATGCAGGAGGGGAAACATCATGGCCGGTAAGTTCGCCGCCACGACAGACGTGCCGGTTTCCAAGATGCGCTTCGAGATCGAGGCGCTCGTGGAGAAATACGGCGCCGGACAGTTCATGAGCGCTTACGACGCGGATCGCGGCTTCATCGGCTTCACCATGAAGGACCGGCAGGTTCGCTTTGCGATGACCCTGCCCAATCCGGGCGACAAGGAATTCACACACTTCCAGGATCGCTACGGCTACGAAAAGCGCCGCACTGACGAGAGTGCCCGCAAGCAATGGGAGCAGGCATGCCGCTCAAGGTGGCGGGCTCTGCTGCTCGTCATCAAGGCCAAGCTGGAGGCGGTCGAGGTCGGCATCAGCACCTTCGACACGGAGTTCATGGCCAACATCGTCATGCCCGACGGATCCCTGATCGGCGATCATGTCGTGCCGCGGATCGCGCAGGCATATAAAACCGGGACGATGCCGCCGCTGCTCCCCGACCAGCGGGGAGGCGGCAAATGAGCGTCGAATCAACTCAGTTCGTGCCCGGCGAGCGGCTGCTCGATCTGCGCCAGGTCCAGCAGCGCGTGCCCAAGAGCACCGCCACCATCTACCGCTGGATGCGCAGCGGCCGCTTCCCGCGCAGCATCCAGATCGGTCCGAACAGCGTGGTTTGGCGGGAATCCGACATCGACGCCTTCATCGCCGCGTGCGCGGCAAAAGCCGGCTGACTGGGGTCATCGCCGGGGTCATTTCGTCAGAGGGGTTAGAACAGAAGTCATGTTTTACGGCGATTCAGTACCGGGGTTCGAATCCATCCCTGTCCACCATCTCCCTTCTTCGATGATCCGCTGCTTCGGCCGGAGGCTGTGGCTCCGCCGGCCAGTTCAACTCTCGTCTCGCTCGCCTCGCCGTCTTTCGGTCTGCGATGGGGATGGCGCGAGGGTATTTTGGTGCATGACGCCGTTTCCTCAATGAGATAGCCAGCCACCCGATGAATTTTCTCCGCATTTTCAGCCTGACCAGACACGACCTCGCCATCGACCTCGGCACGGTCAATACGCTTATCCATGTGCGCGACCGGGGCATTGTGCTCAACGAGCCTTCGGTGATCGCCACGGAAACGATCAACGGCGTGCGAACGGTACGTGCGGTCGGTGACGAAGCGCGGCTGATGCTCGGTAAGACGCCGGAGTCGATCCAGGCGATGCGGCCGCTGCGCGACGGGGTGATCGCCGATATCGAAGTTGCCGAGCGGATGATAAAACACTTCATCACCAAGGCGCTGGGTGGCAACCGCATGAGCATCAGCAACCGCATCGTGGTCGGCGTGCCATCGGGGGCCACGGCCGTGGAGCGCCGTGCGATCCGGGACGCCACCTCCAATGCTGGCGCCTCGGAGGTCCTGCTGGTGGACGAGCCGATGGCTGCGGCGATCGGTGCCGGCCTGCCGGTGACGGAGCCGATTGGCGCGATGGTGGTCGATATCGGCGGGGGAACGACCGAAGTGGCGGTGCTCTCGCTGCAAGGCATCGCCTATAGCGGCTCCGTTCGCGTCGGCGGCGACAAGCTGGACGAGGCCATTATTTCGCATATTCGCCGTCGTCATAATCTCATGGTCGGCGAGATTTCCGCCGAGCGGGTCAAGATGGCGATCGGCCGTGCGACCATGCCTGATGGCGTGGGTGAAACGATGGCGGTGAAGGGGCGCGATCTGGTCAATGGCAGGCCGAGCGAAGTTCGGGTGACTGAAGCCGAGATTGCCGAGGCATTGCGCGAGCCGGTTGGCCATATCGTCAAGGCCGTCATGCACGCGCTGGAGCAGACGCCACCCGAACTGGCCGCCGATATGATTGATGAAGGGATCACCCTCACCGGCGGCGGTTCGTTGCTTGGCCGGCTCGACGAGGCGCTGGCCGACGCGACCGGGCTGCCGGTGAAGATCGCGGACGATCCGTTGGTTTGCGTGGCGAAGGGTGCGGGCCGGACCATCGACGACCCGGTCTATGCGGGCGTGCTGGCCACGGCCTGAGAGCGCTGCAAACCTCTCAAGGGTGAACCAGCGTGTGTTCCTGCGCAGGCAGGAGCACACGCTGGTTCCGGTCCCCGCGCGTCCTCATGGATAGCGCGAGAAATCCTGTTCCTGCGAGGTCATGAACTCCAGCAGCGCGGGTTGGCCGGCCTCGGTCGCCGCGATGCCGCGTTTGATGGCGGGGATGATGTCCTCCACCCGGCTGATCCGTTCGCCATGGCCGCCGAGCGCCTTGGCAAACGCCGCATAATTGCCGGAGATGTCGGTCGAGCGGAACCGCTCGGTGGCGGTTGGCATGATGGAGAGCTCCATGGCCATGGAGGCGTTGTTTAGCAGGATGGAGAGCACCGGCAGCCGCTCGCGTACTGCCGTCTCGAAGTCCATGCCGGTGAAGCCGATGGCGGCATCGCCCCACACGTTGATGCAGAGCTTGTCCGGGCAGGCCAGCTTGGCGCCGAGCGCGAGGCCGAGACCGTAGCCGAGCTGTGTCGTCTTGCCCCAGCCGAGGTAGCTATGCGGCGCGCGCGTTTTCCAGAACGGCGAAAGCTGGTCGCGCGGGCTGCCGGCGTCGTGGGTGATGATGGTGTTGGCAACGTCGACTGTGTGCTGGAGGTCCCACAGCACGCGATAGGGCGTGATCGGCACCTGGTTGCTGGTGAGCTTGGGCATCCACTTGGCGAGCCAGTCGTCGGCGATCTTCTTGATCTCGGCCGCGACCGGGCTGATGTCACGCGGGGTGCCGCCGAGCCGGGCCTTGCATGCTTCGATCAGGGCGCGCAGCGTCAGCTTGGCGTCGCCGATCAACGCCACGTCCGTTGCCACTGAGCGGTTGAGTTCGATCGGGTCGAGCGTCGCGTGGATCACCGTCTTGCCGGTCGGCATGCGGATGCCGAACGCGGTGCTGGTGAAGCTGCATCCAGCGCCCAAAATCAGGTCCGACTCTTCAAGGAAATAGCGCACCTGATAGGGCATTGCCGCGCCGCCGGCGCCGAGCGAGAGCGGGTGCGTCTCGTCGAAGCTGCTCTTGCCGGGCAGGCTGGTGCAGACGGGGATCGCCAGCAGTTCGGCCAGTTCTTTCAGTTCTTCATAAGCGGCAGCCCAATGGATGCCCTGGCCGGCATAGAGCACCGGGCGCTTGGCGGCGCAGAGCAACTCGGCTGCCCTGGCGAGGCTCTCGCCATCGGGGCCGAACTGGCCACGCAGCACCGGCTGATAGTCGACCTCCGCGCCTTCCTGCTCCAGCACATCATAAGGCAGTTCGACCAGCGCTGGGCCGCCCCGGCCATTGCGCAATGCGGTGAACGCCCGGCGCATCACCGCGCTCACCTGCGTCGGCGAATTGAGCGGCTCGGCCGTCTTGGTGATCTGCGCCATGTTGCGTACGGAGTTGAAGTTGCGGCCAACATGGGCTGTCGCGGTCGGGTAGCCGCCGGGCATGACGAGGACGGGAACGGATTCACCATAAGCCTGCGCCACGCCGGCATAGGCCACTTCCGCGCCCGGACCGTGCTGGCAACAGAAAGCGCCCATCCGCTCGCCGCGGGTCAGGCGGGAGAGCGCATCCGCCATGTGCATGCCGACCCGCTCCTGCCGTGGGATGATGGTGCGGATGTTCGCGTTGGCGGCGGCTTCCAGCAGAGCGTTGCGCGGATAGCCGATCAATACGTCGACGCCCTCACACTTCAGGATTTCGACGATGGCATCGCATGCTTTCATTCATTCTCTCCCGTTGGAAGCCCCGTCGCCCCCGGACCGGACGTCGGCAAACTCGCCGGCTCCGCCCAACCATCTGTATCGCGCGAGGCGAGGATGCGCAAAACGCTTTGCAAGCTTATTGTTTTTCTCGTCATCCGGTTACGCCGGCACGCCTCAAGGATCTTCGGGCGAGGTGAGTCCGGTATCAATCCGTTCGAGCAGCACCGAAAGAAATTCCAGGTTCCGCTTGATATCGGTCTTGGAAATTCCGTCCAGCAATTGCTGGCGCCACCCGGCCATGATGTCGAACATCTCGCCCAGCGCCTTGTAGCCGGCGCGGGTCAGCCGCATGTGCTTGTTGCGGCGGTCCGACGGATCGGCGAGCCGCTCGACCAGCCCATCGGCTTCCAGCATATCTAGCGTGCGGGTGAGGGTTGGCCCCTCGATGCCGACGCGCTTGGCGACCTGAATCTGGGTCGTCGAGGCGGGCGAATAAGCGATTGCCGCCATGGCTTCCATGCGCGAGGCGCTGTGGCCCATCTGGCGGAGCCTTTCGTCGAGCAGCGAGCGCCAGCGGCGCCCCGCCAGCACGATCGCGATCATCAGGCCGAGATCGGGAGAGGGATAACCTTCGCGCGGGGGTAGAATCTTGCCGAAAATCTCTTCATCGTCGTTCGGCGCGGTTGTCGTCCGGTTGGTCAATTATTCCGTCCCCTGTTGGGCGGCGCCGACAGGCGGGGCCGCGCGTGCTTCTTCCCCGCATCTTTCGGTAGAGAGCGTCTCAAGGTTAGTAACTGAATGATTTGAAGGCAACAGGCTGACGGAGGGACGGCGCGTACAAAGCGCCGCCGGGAAATATCATCGGCAAGCCGCTTGAGGCGGACTGGAAGGGAAGCGAACGCTAGCGCACGCTGATCGAGCCGAGCGAGCCGAGCACGCCGAATGCTTGCAACAGCCACAGGATCACCGCGATCACCACCACCGCGTTCAGGATACTTTTGATCTTGCTGTCCATCGGCACATAGGCGTTCACCAGCCAAAGCAGAACGCCCACCACAATGAGCACGATCACGACGTTGACGAGACTCATGACTCCTCTCCTCTATTTTCCGGCCGATGGCCGCGATTGGAAACGGCTGAAGCGAGCGGAAGTTTCCGTCCATGTGGTCCCGCGCTCTCCGCCGCGCGGCCGATCGCGCCGCAGGCGGGTGGCGCGTGGCCGTGCCGCTTGGTATCCAGGCCCGCATATCGCGGCGCGGCATAAGCGAAAAAGGGGGACGAGCAGGCATGAGGATCGAGACGAAGTCTACCACCCCTTATGAGGACCAGAAGCCGGGCACCTCGGGCTTGCGCAAGAAGGTGCGAATTTTCCAGCAGCCCAATTATGCGGAGAATTTCATCCAGTCGGTGTTCGATGCGGTGGAGGGCAAGGCAGGCGCGCTGCTCGTCCTTGGTGGCGACGGGCGCTATCATAATCGCGCGGTGATCCAGCAGGCGATCCGCATGGCGGCGGCCAACGGCTTTGGCAAGGTGATGGTGGGGCGCGGCGGCATCCTCTCGACGCCGGCCGCTAGCAACCTCATCCGTTATTATGGCGCGCTGGGCGGGCTGATCCTCTCCGCCAGCCACAATCCGGGCGGGCCGGACGAGGATTTCGGCATCAAATATAATGTCGCCAATGGCGGGCCCGCGCCAGAGAAGGTGACGGATGCCATCTATGCCCGGACGCGGACGATCACCCGCTGGCTGACCGTGGACACGCCGGATGTCGACCTCGACCGGCTTGGCACGGGGGCGGTAGGCGGCATGACGGTGGAGATCGTCGACCCCGTTGCCGACTATGCCGCGCTGATGGAGCGCCTGTTCGATTTCGATGCGATCCGCGCCATGGCGGTGGGCGGCTTCACCATGGCCTTCGACGCGATGAGTGCGGTGACGGGGCCATATGCGCACGAGATTTTCGAGAAGCGGTTGGGCTTCGCGCCCGGTACGGTGCGTAACGGCACGCCGCTGGAGGATTTCGGCGGCCACCATCCCGATCCCAACCTCGTCCACGCCCGCGCGCTCTATGATCTGATGATGGGGCCGGACGCACCGGATTTCGGCGCGGCGTCGGACGGCGACGGGGATCGCAATCTCATCATCGGCCGAGGGCGGTTCGTCACGCCGTCCGACTCGCTGGCGATGCTGGCGGCCAATGCCCATCTGGCGAAAGGCTATGCCGGCGGTCTCAAGGGCATCGCCCGCTCGATGCCGACCAGCGCGGCGGCGGACCGGGTGGCGGCGGCGCTCGGCATTCCCTGCTACGAGACGCCGACAGGGTGGAAATTCTTCGGCAATCTGCTCGATGCCGGCATGGCGACCATCTGTGGCGAGGAGAGCGCCGGCACGGGTAGCGACCATGTGCGCGAGAAGGACGGCGTGTGGGCCGTGCTGCTCTGGCTCAATATATTGGCGGCGCGCAGGATATCGGTCGATGCGCTGGCGCGCGATCATTGGGCGCGGTTCGGGCGGAATTATTATGCGCGGCACGATTATGAGGGCGTCGAGGCGGCGAAGGCCGATGCGCTGATGGCCGAGCTGACGGCGGCGCTGCCCACGCTGCCCGACACGCGCTTCGGCGCGCTAGCGGTCGCGGCGGCGGACAGCTTCTCCTATACCGATCCGGTCGACGGCTCGATCAGCGCCAATCAGGGGCTGCGGGTGCTGTTCGAGGGCGGCTCGCGCGTGGTGTTCCGCCTCTCCGGCACCGGCACGCAGGGAGCGACGCTGCGCGTCTATCTGGAACGCTACGAGCCGGCCGGTGGCAAGCTGGGCGAGGAGACACCAGCGATGCTGGCCGATCTTGTCGCCGCCGCCGATGCGATTGCCGGCATCGCCCGCCATACCGGCCGTATGACGCCCGATGTCGTGACGTGAGCGCGGTGCGTTCATTGCCGAACGCTGGAAAGCGGCGGGTGATTGTTGACATTGTCCGAAATTGCGTTGAAATCCGCTGACCCGTACCGGCCGGGCGCGGAGGTGCAGAGCGGCGCGCCCGCTCTGGTGGCGGCCGGGCGGAGGTATTGGCGCCATGGGCTGGCTGGCGCTTGGTCATCACCATCTGACCGATGAGGGGGAGAGGGCTGTATGAAGGATTTCGCGGGCCAATTGGCGTTCATTACCGGTGGCGCATCGGGCGCGGGACTGGGGCAGGCCAAGGTGCTGGGCCGCGCCGGCACGCACATCTGCATTGCGGACGTGCGGACCGACGCGATCGAGGCGGCGCTGGCGGAGTTGCACAGCGAGGGCATCGAGGCGCACGGCATCGTGCTCGATATCATGGATCGCGCGGCCTATGCGAAGGCGGCCGACGAGGTGGAAGCGGTGTTTGGCATGGCGCCGACCATCCTCTCCAACACGGCGGGTGTGAACAGCTTCGGCCCCATCGAAAAGACGACCTACGATGATTTCGACTGGATCATGGGCGTTAACCTGAACGGCGTCGTCAACGGCATGGTGACGTTCGTGCCGCGCATGATCGCCAGCGGCAGGCCGGGGCATATCGTCACCGTCTCCTCGATCGGCGGTTTCATGGGCAGCGCGGTGGCGGGGCCTTATTCGGCGGCCAAGGCGGCGACGATCAACCTCATGGAAAGCTACCGGCAGGGACTGGCGCCCCATGGCATCGGCGTCTCGGTCTGTACGCCGGCCAATATCCGGTCGAACATCGCCGAAGCCTCGAAGCTGCGTCCATCGCGCTACGCCTCCAGCGGTTATGTGGAGAATGCCGAGTCGATCGCCTCGCTCCAGAGCATCCACCAGCACGGCATGGACCCCGAGCAGCTTGCCGAGGCGATCAAGAAGGGGATCGAGGACGATACCCTTTACATCATCCCCTATCCTGAGACGCGCGACATGCTGGCGGCCCATTTCGATGTGATTGTCCAATCCGTCGCGCCGATGGATTATGATCCGGAAGGGGCGCGCCTCCGCACCGAGGCGTTGAAGAATTGGGTCGCGGACCGCAGCCGTGTTTTCGGGAAGGGCAAGGACCGCTAAGGTCCATCCAAGCCCATCGTTCCGGGCCGGCCCTTGCGCCGCACCCGAGCCGGTTTGACGAGTCACAGGAGACAGCAATGACGTTGACGCTATACAGCTTTGGCCCCGGCGCGAATTCGCTCAAGCCGCTGGCGACGCTTTACGAGAAGGGGCTGGAGTTCACGCCGCGTTTCGTCGACCCGGCCAAGTTCGAGCAGCATTCGGACTGGTATAAGAAAATCAACCCGCGCGGACAGGTGCCGGCGCTCGACCATGACGGCAAGATCGTCACCGAATCGACGGTGATCTGCGAATATCTGGAGGACGTGTTCCCCGATGCCGGTACTTCGCTGCGCCCGGCCGACCCCTACAAGCGCGCCGAGATGCGGGTTTGGACCAAGTGGGTGGACGAATATTTCTGCTGGTGTGTCTCCACCATCGGCTGGGCGTTCGGCATCAAGGCGATCGCGCAGAAGATGAGCGACGAGGAATTCGAGGAGCATATCAGGAAGAATGTCCCGATCCCCGAGCAGCAGCTCAAGTGGCGCCGGGCGCGCAACGGCTTCCCGCAGGAGATGCTGGACGAGGAATATCGCAAGGTCGGCGTCTCCATCGAGCGGCTGGAGGCAACGCTCTCCAGGCAGGATTATCTGGTCGATAGCGGCTACAGCCTGGCCGACATCTGCAATTTCGCCATCGCCAACGGCTTGCAGCGCCCCGGCGGCTTCTTCGAGGGCTATGTGACCGAGCAGAAAACTCCCGGCGTCGTCGCCTGGCTGGCGCGCATCAACGAGCGCCCGGCGATCCAGGAGATGTTCGCCAAGGCCAAGCGCGAGGAACTGTTGAAGCGCGTGGGCGAACCGGCCAGCAACTGACGGACCCGCCGCCGCATCCAGAGGACAAACCCATGGCCAAGAACAACAAGATCACCCTGTTCGACCTTCAGCTCGAATCCGGCTGCACGATCAGCCCCTATGTCTGGCGCACCAAATATGCGCTCGCGCACAAGGGGTTCGACGTGGAGTTGGTGCCCGGCGGCTTCACCGGCATATTGGAGCGCACCGGCGGGCGGTCCGAGCGGGTGCCGGTGATCGTCGACGATGGCGAATGGATCCTCGATAGCTGGGTGATTGCGGAATATCTGGACGAGAAATATCCCGACCGGCCGATGCTGTTCGAGGGGCCGGCGCAGAAGAATCTGATGAAGTTCCTTGACAACTGGCTGTGGGGCACCGCCATCGGCCCGTGGTTCCGCTGCTACATTCTCGATTATCACGACCTCTCGCTGCCACAGGACCGCGACTATGTCCGCTGGAGTCGCGAGCAATGGTTCCTCGGCGGCCAGAAGTTGGAGGACGTGCAGGCCGGCCGCGAGGATCGCCTGCCGCTGGTGCCGCCGACGCTGGAACCGTTCCGCAAGATCCTCGCCGAGACGAAGTGGCTCGGCGGCGAGACACCCAATTTCGCGGATTATTCGGCGCTTGCCGTATTCCTGTGGACGGCCTCGGTTGCGCGCACACCGCCACTCACCGAGGATGATCCGCTGCGCGACTGGCTCGATCGGGGCTTCGATTTGTTCGGCGGGCTCGGCCGACACCCAGCCATGCACTCGCTGTTTGGTCTCAAGCTGCGTGAGGGCGATCCCGAGCCGTTCGTCAAGCAGACCGGCCCCGCCGGCGCGGGCGGCCAGGGCATCAACAAGGGCCCGCAGACCACGAAGATGCCGCCGCGCGGCACCACCAAGACCGACTGAGCCCCGGATAGCAGCCATGGCCGACACACAGACACTCACCATCTACCATATCCCCGGCTGCCCCTTCTCCGAGCGGGTCGAGATCATGCTCGACCTCAAGGGTCTGGCGATGAAGGATGTGCCCATCGACATCTCCAGGCCCCGTCCGGACTGGCTACTCGCCAAGAGCGGCGGCACCACCGCGCTGCCGTTGCTCGACCTGGAGAATGGGGAGACCATCAAGGAAAGCATGGTCATCCTGCGCTATCTGGAGCAGCGCTACCCCGATCCGGCGGTGGCACATCCGGATCCGTTCCATCACGCGGTGGAAGGGATGCTTGCCGAGTTGTCCGGCCCCTTCTCTGGTGCTGGCTACCGCATGATCCTCAACCGCGATCCCGCCAAGCGTGACGAGGTGCGCGCGGCGGTGGATGCCGAGTTCGGTAAGGTCGATGCATTCCTCAAGCGCTACGCAACCGGTCGAGATTTCCTGTTCGACGAGCGCTTCGGCTGGGCCGAGGTTGCCTTCACGCCGATGTTCAAGCGGCTGTGGTTCCTCGAATATTATGAGGATTACGCGGCGCCCGTGCAATGCGATCGGGTGCTGCGCTGGCGCGAGGCATGCGTCAATCACCACGCGGCGCAATATCGCAGCAAGGAAGAGCTGCTGAAGCTCTATTATGATTACAGCCAGGGCGGCGGCAACGGACGGATTCCCGAGGGCCGCGCTATCTCCAGCTTCTCGCTGGATTCGGACTGGCGCACGCGCCCGATGCCGCCGCGCGACAAATGGGGCCATGCCGCTACCGATGCGGAGCTCGGTCTGGTCGCCTGACCGGAGGCGAGGCAGGCTCGACTGATTCGCACTTTGCTCCGATCTCGATGAAGAACGGGCTCGGGGTCAGACGAGTCCGGTAAATGGCGCCCTTCCTGATCCATATCGGATCAATTTATCAGCATGCCGTAGCGGTGCGGAAGGGCCTGCAATTCGGCCGGTCGCAGGGCTTTCAAGCTGGCCGTGATTTGGCTTGCGCCCCGTTGACAGCCTGTGCCACTTCCGAGAACAGCCGCGCGATAGTTGGGCCATCGGTGGTGGCATGCTGGACAATGGATCGTGGGATTCCCTGTCCGGCGAGACGGGTGACATGCAAGTGAGGGGTTGGATTTCCGTGTTGCTGTGGGCGGTGCCGGCGGTGCTGTCGTGGCCGGCCGCTGCGCAGACGGCTGCCCAGGGAAAGCGTGTCGTATATGACGCCGCTTTCTTCCAGGCATTCTCGCCGAGCGATGCGTTGCAGATCGTGATGCGGGTGCCGGGCTTCAAGCTGGAGGAAGCGGATAGCGAGGTGCGCGGCTTCCGTCAGGCGGCCGGCAATGTCGTCATCAACGGACAGCGGCCCAGCCTCAAGAGTGAGACGCTGGCGCAGGTGCTGGCGCGTATTCCCGCCTCGCGCGTACTGCGCGTGGAGGTAGCGCCGGGCGAGCAGTTCGGCTCCGATTATGCCGGCAAGACGCAGGTCGCCAACATCGTGCTTTCCGATGCCGGCGGGCTGGCGGGCACGCTCGAAGCGACATTGCGGCGCGAGTTCACCGGCGCGCTGCTGCCGGAGGGGAGTGCCTCCGCGCTGGTCAGGCACGGTCCATCGACCTTCAACGCCGCTCTCAAACTGGAAAATTCCGCTACCTCCGAAATCGGTTACGACCGCGTGACCGACCTGCCGAGCGGCGCGCTGCGCGAGTTCCGGCGAAAGATCAATCGCATCAAGGACCCGATCGGTACCGCCTCGGCAGGCTGGTCGCTGGAGGAAGGCGATAACCGCAGCGCCCATCTCAACGCCAGCCTCGCCATCGAGCGCGACCGGCTGACGCAGGCCAATCACGTCATCCCGCAGGGGGCGCCTGAGCGCGACGACAGCCTCTATCAGCGTTATTTTCGCCGTACTATCGAACTGGGCGGCGACGTCACACGGCCGCTGCTCGGCGGCGGGATCAAGCTGCTCGGTCTCGCGACGCGCCGTTACCGCGACCGGGACGACAGTGCGTTCCAGGAGGATGCCGGTGCGCTGCTCCAGAATCAGCTCGACTGGCGCGAGGAAAGCCTGGCGCGCCTCTCGTGGAGTCGTGAGAAACTGGCGGGCTGGTCGGTGGAGTTGGGCGCGGAAGGCGCCTTCAACCGCTTGCGCAGCATCGTCGATCTGCAAGCGGTGGACATGGCGGGAGACGCAACCCGGATTGACCTGCCGATCGACGACGCGGTGGTTCGCGAGTATCGTGGCGAAGCTTTCGCCAAGGCCGGGCGCGATCTTTCCCGCACCGTGCATCTCGATCTCAGTCTTGGTTATGAAGCATCGCGTGTGCGGGTAAGCGGCGATGCCAGGGTGCGGCGCTCGTTGCAATTCTTCAAGCCTGGCGCGGCGCTCGATTGGTGGCCGGCGGGCTGGCATGTTCGGCTTTCCGGCCAGCGCACTGTGTCGCAACTCAATTTCGATGATTTCGTCAGTTTTGCCGAACTGGTCAATGATCGGGTCAATGGTGGCAACGCGAATCTACAACCGCAACGTGCATGGGATTTGCTGGCATCTGTCGACCGGGCGGTGCTGGGCGACGGGCGGCTCAAGCTGGAGATAGGCTATAGCGTCATTGGCAAGGTGGTGGACCGGATTCCGACGCCGGACGGGTTCGACGCGCCCGGCAATCTCGGCAATGGCTCCGAGTTCAGCCTCGTCGGCAATCTCGACCTCCCGCTGGCCCGGCTGGGGATCAAGGGCGGCCGCCTCAGCCTGTATGGCTCCTATTCGGATACGAGCGTCCGAGACCCTTATACCGGGCTGGATCGCTCCTTCTCGGGCTATTCAGGCTTCTTTTTCACCACGGAGTTCCGGCAGGATCTGGGCCGGTTCGCCTGGGGGCTGAGCGCGGAAGGCGGCACGATCGCCGCGACCTATCGCCGGGACGAGTTGTATCGCTACCAGCGGGTCAGCCCCTATCTGCGTGGCTTCGTCGAATATCGTCCCGATGCGCGCTGGGTCTTCACCATGGGCGTGGACAATCCGATCGACGGTCATTTCAAGGAGTTTCGCGACTTCTTCACGCCGGACCGGACCAGCGCCCGGCCGGACCTGAACGAGTTCCGCTACCGCACGCGACATGTCGTTGGCTATCTCACGATCAAGCGCCGCTTCGATTGATTTGACCCACGAGCCAAATCGGGTGCCGTGCCTTGACAGCCTCCCCTCGGCGGGACCATAGCGCGCCCATGATCGCACGGTTCGGTATCGCCAGCTTTTATTGGCTTCGTCTGACATAGACGCGGCTCGTTCGATCATGTCTTGAAACGATGCCGCCGCTGAGCGGTATCGGAGAACCAGACATTCAGTGGCGGCCAGATTGGGAGGCCACTGTGTTGCTTGCAGACGTTAGAAACGAAGCGCGGGGTCGCGTGCGACCGCTGGCGCGCCATGATGTCCCTGTCGTTGCCGCCATGATCGCGCGACTGGTCGTCCGGCAGGAAGGGCCGCCGCGCATCGACGCTGCCACGCTGGAAACGGCGCTAAGGGCACCCGCGCCGAGCATACAGGGGCTGGTCGCCGAGCGGTTCGGCTATGTCGTGGGCTATGCGCTGATGGTGATGGACGCGATGCCGCACATACTCGATCTCCAGCAGCTTTTCGTCATTGAGGGATCGCGCGGACGCGGGCTGGGCCGGGCGTTGGCCAAGGCTGCCGCCGATCTGGCGCGTGAGGCGGGATGCGACCGTCTTGTCGCGCATGTGCCTGCGGGCCGCTCGCATGCCCAGGGCTTCTATACCGCTCTCGGATTCGATAACGACGGCGAGCACCCGGTGCTGGTGCTGACGTGACGGTGCTCAGAACGCGCGAGTGATCCCGACATCGACCGCGATACGGCGATAGTGGTATATTTCCACCGTCGAGATGTTGCGTTCATAGGCGACGCGCAGAACGGGCGAGAAGCCAGCTATCTCGATCTGGCGGAAGGTCGCGCCCACGCCGCCGCGCAGATACCATTCTTTCCGCCTGTCAGTGAAAGGGAACAGACGCGCATCGGATTCCAATCGGCGGGCTGTGACATTGGCGAATAGCGTTACCTTGCCCATGTCGCGCCAGCCGAGCAGGGTGACGCCGCCTGCTGCTGTCGCGTAGCCGGGGTCTCGCGCAGTCTGGCGATTGCCGCTCACGCTGACGCCGACGCCTGTGCGTGCCGTCAGGGCGCGCTCGATGCTCAGGCTGAGGTTGAACAGATCGCCATCCTGCCGGTCGTTGCGGATGTAATGGGCGCGGCCATAGGAGAAGGCGGTATCTGCCTGCGCCCGGCGTCCCAGACGGTGCGTCCAGCGAATGTCCGCCGTCCGTGTGCGTGCATAAGCCTTACCGCCGTAGCGGCGCCACGTCGCGCCGATCGACGGGATGAACCGGTCGCGCCCTGCCTGCCATTCAATGCCAACCAGTGCGCTGCCTGAAAGATCGTTGAAGGCGCCGGCGCGGTAGAAGGTGCCGTCGCCTGAAATGCGCGGCACCAGCGTCAGGCGCGGAGTGAGTCCCAGTCGCGCATAGACCTGGCCGGTGAGGTGGACGCCCACGCCGGACTGCTGGCGGGCATCGTCGGAAAGCGTAAGCGGGGCGATGACGGTATCGAGCGTCTTGGCGTCGGTTGCGCGGTTGATGTTGCTGTCCGGCGCCATGGCAAATTCAAAATTGCCGCCGAAGCGCCGGTTGGAACGCAGTGCGGCGGCGAAGCGGTCGACCACCTGCGCAACCTCGGGCGGCAGGCCGCTCGCCTGCGCCTGGCGGATCTGTTGGCGGGCGCGGCCTTCATCGCCCATCGCGGCAAGAACGCGGGCCAGTTCCAGCCGCACGCGCGCCGCGCCCGGCTGCTCGTCTAATATGGCGCGGAAGGCGAGGGCAGCGTCGGCATGGCGCCGCTGGTCGGCCAGCATCATGCCGAGCCGGAAGCGTGCCTCCGAGCGGATATCGAGATCGGGGTCGCGGGCTAGGGCGGTGTAAATCGCTTCTGCATCAGCCGTTCGCCCAGCGGTGCGCGCCTGCTCTGCAAGGTCGAAAAGCTGCGCGGCGCTGAGCCCGGTGAGAGCAGAGCCTTCATCGGACAGATGTGCGGCAGGGGGGGGCATTTGTGCATCGGCCGGCTGGGCGTAGGCTGCGCTGTGGCAAGCCAGTGCGCACGTCAGGGCCAGCGCGCTCGGCGCTATGTATTTCATGAGGTCATCAATCGAAAGAAGCCTGCTGCGTCAACTGCCCGGCCGCTTCGCCACGATGACGCCGCTCAGGAAGGCACCATTGCTGCTCGGTGAGATGGTGCCGCTGGTCGGTTCGGTCTGGAAGCCGAAACTGCCGCCCAGCTCGGTCGCCTGCGGGCCGAACAGCGCGCCTTCGAAGAAACCGAGATAGGCGTTGCCGCCGTTAACGATATTCGCGTTGAGGCCGGCATCGAGGTCGATCACGCCATTGGCGATGCCGAATGTGCCGAAGTCGCGCGTCGAGCCGTTCGCGAGGCTGGTGCCGATGGGGTTGAGCGAGCCGGTAAAGTTGCCGGCGCTGAAGTTCATGTCGAAGCTGCTGGTGCCGCTCAGCGAATAGGTCTCGCCGCCGTTGAACCGCACCGCCGTGCCTCGCACAATACCGTCGAAATGGCCCGTGCCGGTCGGGATCTGGAAGCCGTTGGTGCGGATTCCCCAGGCGAACCACCGGTCCAATCGGTCGGTGCTGGTTCCCTGCGCCTTCTCCCAATGGCCGAAACTGGCATAAGTGAGGGCGATGGCCGGGTTGCCTGCGCCCGCCTTGTTGAGAGTGAGCGTGTAGCTGAGACCATCCGATCCGGTAATCCGGTAAACGTCGACCGCATTGGTGGACTCGCTGGCGACGCGCGAGGCCGAACCGAACTGCGTGTTGATGCCGCGTGCCCCGTCGATATAGCTGAATTGGCCGGTCTCGGGATCGACCGCGAACGCGCCGTCCGAGCGGAGCAGTTCGGCATCGGCGGCGCTGGTGCCGCCGCCCAGATCGGTATAGGCGAGCTGGCTGAAGCGGTGCGCGAACCCCTCGCTGAAGGTGAGGTCCGTCAGCGCGCTGTTGAAGGGGGCGATGGAGCTGTCCTCCCGCCCGAGCAGATAGCCCGCCGCTACTTCGCCGTCGGCGCTGGCGAGGTGCCACGCCGCGCCCACTTCCTGACTGCCCGGCCCATAAAAGCGGCCGCTCCAGCCGCCGGTGAAGCGCTTGCCGTCATCCATGGAGAAATCGCCGGAAAAGGCATTCATGGTGCTCGCTAGATCGGCCTCGCCAAAGAAGATGCCGATGCTTTTGATGAGCCCGGTCGATACGTCGATGCTGGTCAACACGCCGCTGCTGGAGAGCGCCCCTCGCTGGAAATCGACCTGCATGGTGCCGCTGCCGGCCATGGCGTAAGGTGCATCCATGGCTCGCGCGCCAACCAGGCTCACCGCATAGGTACCGATGCCGGTGCGGCGTAGCGCCGCGTCCGGCGTTTCGGCGCCGAAGGTGAAGGGGTCGTATGAGAAATCGAGCACGCCACCGCTCATCGTAGCGCGTTCCCAGGCGCCGCCGCTGACATATTGGTAGGTCAACGGGCCGCTGGTTCCTGGCCGCGTCATGGTCAGCGCCTCGCTGGTCGCGCCGATCTTCTCGAAACTGACGAAATCCGCTGAGCCTGACACGACAAGATTGGCGGGCGCAAAGGTGGCGCTGCGACCGGCGGTGCTGATCGTGTAGCTCTGGGTCGCCGCGTCGTAAGCGATCGTGAGCGTACCGTAACCGGTCGTGCCGTTCTCGACGGGCCGCGCATCCGCATAGAAGCGCCCGGCCGAATTGGCTCCATCGCTGGTGAAGCTTTCCGATTTCAACGTCCCCATGAGGTCCGCATTGGGTCCGTTTGTGGACGGCGTTGGAGGAGGAGGCGGCGTGGGTGTCGGTGTTGGCGAAGGCGTGGGAGAAGGCGTGGGAGAAGGCGTCGGCGACGGGGTAGGCGATGGGGTAGGCGACGGAGTAGGCGATGGTGAAGGAGTTGGCGACGGCGACGGCGACGGCGACGGTGATGGCGACGGTGTGGGTGCGGGCGTGCCGGTTGGCGTGGGTGTTGGCGCCGGAGTGCCGACGGTGGGCGTCGGTGTAGGTGTGGGCGTGGAATTCACGCCGCCCCCGCCGCCGCAACCTGCGAGAAGCGTGACGAGAGCGAAGGGCGTGGCCCATTTGATCTTGGCGAGCATGGTCGGAAAAACTCCGGATCGAAACTGGAGCGCCCGAGGGCGCGATGTGGCTGGAGCATGGCCACAACGCGGTTAAGAAAGCGTTTTCCAAGACTGGGGTGGCGGACGCGGACCGCTCTATTCCGGGACGAGCCGTGAAGCAGTGCGATGAACGGAGGCTGCCTGTCCCGGCGTGGGACAGATACGCGTTAACCTTCTTTGTTCCTGTTCATTACGTTAACGTCGCGATAACCATGATGGCCATGAGGAGAGCGCTTGTCCTGACGCATGAGCAGGCCCGGCATCCGTTCCGCCGGAGCCTGCCCCGCCATATATTCGCAATGCCGCGCGAGCAGGCCGCGCCACCGCCTGCGCCGCATGCGGACGATGAAGATCAGGACTGGAAGCTGTTCATGCTCAGCTTCGCGGCGTTCTTCACCGTCGCCTACACCTTCATTCTTTGATCGGCCCGGCGGCCGTCAGCCGATGCGCTCGTGCTGTGGCACATGCGCGTCCGCGTCGCAGGCGCGGTGGAGCCTAAGCGCGAGGAAGGCCGAGAAGAAACACATCAGGCACACGATGAGCAGCGCGTGGCCGTTGCTGAGCCCTGCGCCGGTGGCGCCGAGGATGACGAGCGCGCCAAACACCATCGCGCCGGAATTGACGACATTGTTGGCGGCCACGGTGCGCGCGGTTTCGTCCTTGCGCACGGTCGTGGTCAGGAAGGCGTAGAGCGGCACCACGAACATGCCGCCGAACATCGCGATGCCGAACAATGCGACGAGCACCCGCCAGCTATGCGGTTGGGCAAGAAAATCCGATACGCTGTAGAGCGTGCCCTCCGGCGCTTGCGCCCAGCCTTGCGAGACGAACTGGAAGAACCAGACGAAGGCGGCCATCATCAGCACCGAGACGGGCGAATAGCGCGCCGAGACATGGCCTTGCAGCAGCCGGTTGATCGCTACCGAACCGACCGCGACGCCGACCGAGAAGATGGCCAGGAACAGGCTCGCCACTTCCTTGCTGGCGGTGAAATCGTTCTTCACCATCGGCGGGAAGATGACGATGAGCACCGTGGCGATCATCCAGAAGAAGCTGATCGACATGATGGCGAGGAACAGCCGGCGGATGTGCATGGTGCCGTAGATCAGCCGCCAGGAGGCGCGGAAGGGATTGTAGTCCAGCTCCACCGGCGGTCCCATGCGCGGCGCGGGCGGGACGAAGCGGCCAGCGACATAGCCGGCCAGCGCAATCGTGAACACGGCACCGGCGGCCATGGCGGGCGTGATCCATCCCGCGACGATGGTGCCGGCGAGGATGGCGATATAGGTCCCCGCCTCGACGAGGCCGGTACCGCCGAGCACATGGTCCTCGGGCAGATGCTGGGGCAGGATGGCGTATTTGATCGGCCCGAAGAAGGTCGAGTGGATACCCATGGCGAACACCGCGCCGAGCATCAGCCCCACGCCGATCCAGGGATGCGCCTGACAGAGCAGCAACCCGCATCCACCGACCGCCATGATGCCGATCTCCGCCAGCTTCACCAGCCGGATGATCCGCGCCTTGTCCATATTGTCGGCAAGCTGGCCGGAGAGCGCGGAGAGGAGGAAGAAGGGCAGGATGAACAGCCCGGTGGCGATGGCGTTGAAATTCGATTCCTGCCGGGGATCCTCGAAGACGACATAGGTGGCGAACAGGATCATCGCCGTCTTGAACAGATTGTCGTTGAAGGCGCCGAGGAACTGCGTGGTGAACAGCGGCAGGAATTTTCGGTGCGCAAGAAGCCGCAGGGATGCCTGCATATAGGAATCTGCTCATTATAGTCGGCGGGACCCGAGCCGCCGCGCGGGCTTTCTAGACCTGAAATTGGTCGGAGGAAAGACAGCGGCCCAGAAAAGATGGACAATGTCATCCATCGGGCGCGCTGGGGACCCGGCTCCCGCCTTTCCTTCCGCCGGGAAACTCGCCTGCTGTCCCCCGCCTGCTGCCCCCCTCTGCTGCCCCCCTCTGCTGCCTCTTGTCTGCGGCGATGGGCTGTGGCAGGCCTGAATGCGCCGTGATGATGCTCCTGCCGAACATTCTGACGCTCTCGCGCATTCTTGCCGTGCCGCTGCTCGTCGCCCTGCTGTGGCCGGCCGATGCGGACCGGGCGTGGAGCCTCGGCTATCTGCTGGCGTTCGGGCTTTACTGCCTGATGGGCATCACCGATTATTTCGACGGCTATCTGGCGCGCGCGCAGGGCACCGTCTCCAAGCTCGGCATCTTCCTCGATCCCATCGCAGACAAGATCATGGTCGGGGCGGTGATCCTCATCCTGTGCGCCAACCGCAATATTCAGGGCGCGCACATCATCGCGGCGCTGGTCATTCTGCTGCGCGAGATCGCCGTCTCCGGCCTGCGTGAGTTCCTTGCGGGCCTGCGCATCTCCGTGCCGGTCTCGCGCCTCGCCAAATGGAAGACGGCGCTGCAACTCGTCTCGCTCGGCGCGCTGATTCTCGCCGGCGGGCTGCCGCACATCGCCTTCATCCAGATGTTCGGCCTCGTCACCTTGTGGGCGGCGGCGATCATCACGCTGGTGACAGGCTGGGACTATCTGCGCGCCGGCCTCAAGCACATGACCGCCTGAGCCATGGCCGGGCTCACCATCCTCTATTTCGCCTGGGTGCGCGAGCGCATCGGCCGCGACGAGCAGCGGATCGACCATCCCGGCGCGGAGACGAGCATCGCCGCGCTGCTCGACCGGCTGGCGGCCGAGAGCCCCGGCCATGCCGCCGCCTTCGCCGACCGCGCTCGCTTGCGGGCGGCGCTCGACCAGCGTTTCGTGCTGCTCGATACGCCGATCGGCGAGGCGCGCGAGCTGGCGCTGTTCCCGCCCGTCACCGGGGGCTGAGCGGTGGCGCCGCGTCTCGTCGTGCGGGTGGGGCCGGAGGATTTCGATCCGGCGGCGGAGCTGGCCCCGCTGGAGGCGCTGCCCGGCGGCGCGGTGGCAAGCTTCACCGGGCTGGTGCGCGACGATGGCGGGCTGGAGGCGCTGCACCTGGAGCATTACCCCGCAATGACCGAGCGGCAGATCGGCGAGATCGTGGCGCGAGCGGCCGCGCGCTGGCCGCTGCTCGGCGTGACCGTGATCCACCGCCACGGCACGCTGCCGGTGGGCGCGCGCATCGTGTTCGTGGGCACCGCGTCCTCGCACCGGACCGCCGCGCTGGAAGCCTGCGCCTTCCTCATCGACTGGCTCAAGGTTTCCGCGCCCTTCTGGAAGCGCACCCTCCGCCGCGACGGCTCGGGCACGTGGGTGGAGGCGGCCGCCGAGGATGACGACCGGGCGGCACGCTGGTCGGGCGAATAGGATCGGCGCCGCGCAATATTCTTTCGAAAGTCACGAAAGTCGCGGGGTGGCACCGATTTTTTTCGCAGTTTTCGACCGTAACAAAGAGCGGGTGCGGCTGATCGCCAACGGCTGATCGCCGGGCAGACGACCATGGCAGGACGAGGGCGTGTAGGACAGCGCTATGTCCGGGTGCCCGCCGACAGGCGCGATGCAGTCCGTTGCGGTAGCCTATGGCGCCGATGGCCGCCGCATCTCATAGTCGATCCGGATCCGCACCCATTCGCCCACCATGGTCCGCCCGCCAATGCGCGGCGGACGAACGCGGAATTGCCAGGCGGCGGCCAGAATGGCGCGGGTGATGTTCGATCCCGGCGGATATTCGCCCACCGCCACGCAGTCTTCCACGCGATAGTCGGGCACGGTGCGGCAGGCGATCAGGCCCCAGCCCGGCCCCTGCGCCGTCGAGAGATAGCCGCGCAGTTCGTCATCATAAGGCTCGCGATACCAGGCGGCGGCATAAAGCGGCTCGCCATGGGGCCCCTGCCCGGAGACGCGCTGGCTATCGCCGGGATTGCCGGTATCGGGCGGGCCGATCATCTTCGGCCGGGGCGCCGGTGCGGGAGGGGCCGGCCGCATGCTGCTGATGTCTGCCGCGGCCATCTGGTCGCGGGACAGCGTCAACAGGGGCGGTGCGGGCGGCGTGGGCTGCGGAGGCACCACCGCGGGCTCAGCCGGGGGCTGTTCGGGCTGAGGCGGCTGTTTTGCCGGGCGTGCGTCCTGTGCCTCGGGTTCGGGGGCGGCGGGAGCCGGCTCCGCGTCCGGCATCGCGTCCATGCTGAATATGGTGACTTTCGCCTCCTCGCGGCGCACGATCGTCGGCGCGAGGGTGAGCAGCAGAAGCGCGAGGCCGCCTTCGAGCAGCAGGGCCAGCGCCATCGCGGCGGCGCGCTCTCCAAAGCGCGTGCGAATGCGCCCGGACAGGGCTCGAAAACGAGAGCGGATCGGTTGGGGCAACGAACCTCGGCTTCGATGGACGCGCTATTGGGGGAAGCGTTCCGTGGGGGGAGCGATGCCAGTGCCGGTGCCGCAAATCAAGCGGGATGCGGCTATGCGGCCAAAGCGCCGGCGTGTTCCCGCGCCGGAGCGCCGGACCGGGTGGAGGCCCGGCATGGGCCGATCATCAACCGGAGCGCCAACCCCGCGATGAATGGGTCCTTACCCCATGACGGATCGCCATTCAGTTCTGGCGGCCTGCAAATGGCGTCTTTTCGTGCTTCCAGTGCTCACGGACCGGCAGTTCGCCGCGCTCCGGATCGCGGAAAATTCACCATTTTGCTCTTCGGTCGTCACCGACTCCGGCTCACCATCTCCTGAATGGCGATCCGTCCCAGGCCCGCAGGATCGTCTCCATCGCCTTCCCTTTGGCGAGTTCGTCGATCAGCTTGTCCAGAGTGCGGATCTCCCGCATCAGCGGCTCCTCGATATGTTCGACGCGGATGCCGCAGACCACGCCGGTAATCAGCGATCGCGCGGGGTTCATCCGGGGCGCCCGCGCGAAGAAATCCTCGACGGTCACACTCCGGGCCAATTGCCGGGCCAGCGCCGCCGCGTCGTATCCGGTCAGCCAGCGGATGATCTCATCGACCTCGGCTTTAGTGCGACCCTTCTTTTCCGCCTTGGCGACCAGAAGCGGATAAACCTTTGCGAAGCTCATCGCATAGATGCGGTGCCGGGTCATGCGCCCTCCGGGCTTGCTCGCTCTCAGGCCGCCACGGCGTCCTTCTGCTGGGTGGCGGCCGTGCGCAATATGTCGGCCATCAGGCGGAAATCGGTCTCGCGCGGGGAGTTGCGGCGCCAGACGAGGGCGATGTCGCGATGGGCGATGGAGGAACGGATCGGCCGGGTGACGATCTGGGTATTGGTGAGGATGCCGCCCTGGATCGCCATTTCCGGCAGCAGGGTGAGGCCCAGGCCGTTGTCCACCATCTGCACCAGCGTATGGAGCGAGGTGCCGGTGATGCGCGATTCATTGCGCAGTTCCGCACGGTTGCAGGCGGCCAGCGCATGATCCTTGAGGCAGTGGCCGTCCTCCAGCAGCAGCAGGCGGTTGCCGTCGATCATGTCCGGCGAGATCTGCGCGGGCGGATCGCGCGGGTCGCCCTTGGGGAAGGCGACGAGCAGCGGATCGGGGAACAGCACCTCCGTCTCCACGTCGCCGCACGGGAAGGGGAGGGCGAGCAGCACGCAATCGGCATGGCCGTGGCGCAGCGAATCGAGCGCGGCGTGGCTGGTCTCCTCGCGCAGATAGAGCTGGAGCGAGGGGCGCTCGGCGCGCAGGCGCGGCAGCAGGCGCGGCAGCAGGAACGGCGCGATGGTGGGGATGACGCTCATCCGCAACTCGCCGACCAGCGGCGAACCGGAGGCCTGCGCCAGCGCCGCCAGTTCCTCTGCCTCGCGCAGCACGCGGTGCGCCTTCTCGACGATGCGGTTGCCGAGCGCGGTGAAGCGGACGATCCGCCGGGTGCGCTCGACCAGGGTGACGCCGATCAGCGATTCCAGCTCGCGGATGCCGGCGGACAGGGTGGACTGGGTGACGAAGGTGGCCTCCGCCGCCCGGCCGAAATGGCCGTGCTCCTTGAGCGCTACCAGATATTGGAGCTGCTTGAGCGTCGGCATGTAGCTCGACATTGATCGTCCCTCTCGATGGCCGATTGGGAATTTAAGCGGTTCAGCCGATCAGTGCAAGGGAGCGGGCAATGCCGTAGGTGGCGGTGAGGGTGAGGATGGCGCCGACCATGATGAGCAGCGGCTTGGCCGGGACATGGCGGGCGATCCATGCGCCGAACGGGGCCGCGATGACGCCGCCGATCAGCAGGCCGATGGTCGCGGTGGTGAACGTCTCCCAGCCGAGGTGCAGCAGGAAGGTGGCGCTGATCGACAGGGTGAGGAAGAATTCAACGGTGTTGACCGTGCCGATGGTGTGGCGCGGGCTCGCTCCCTGGATGAGCAGGTTGGAGGTGACGACCGGCCCCCAGCCGCCGCCGCCCGACGCATCGAGGAAGCCGCCGACAAGGCCCAGCGGCGCCACGAAGCGCGGGTCGCGCGCCTTGGGCGGATACATGAGGCCGCGCCAGAGCAGCCACAGGCCGATGGCGACGAGATAGGCCTGGATGTAGGGTTTGATGAGGTCGCCGGAGACGTTGGAGAGGAAATAGGCGCCGGATACGCCGCCGATCACGCCGGGGATGATGAGCTTCCAGAACAGCTTCCAATCGACATTGCGATGGAGGACGTGGCTCACCGCGGAGACGGCGGTGGTGCAGGTTTCCGCCGCGTGGACGCTGGCCGAGGCGGCGCGCGGAGGCACGCCGAGGGTCAGCAGCAGGCTGCTGGAGATCACGCCATAGGCCATGCCCAACGCCCCGTCGATAATCTGTGCCCCGAAGCCGACCAGTATGAAAGGCAATAATAATTCGAGGAACTGGAGCCAGCTTTCCTGCACACGAACCCCTTTCTCAATTCATTTGATCGACAAATAAATGGGCGGGCCCATAATGCAAGCGCTTTATCCGCTTGGCGAGCGGGGGCTTATCTCTCTGGAAATGCGCGTGCGCAACCTTTAGATAGGAGGCTTGTCATTCCAGAAGGGGCGTTTTGGCCAATGGGGCTTTTGTCCTATCTCGATTCCGTCAAGGCGCGCGATCCCGCGCCGCGATCCCGCATGGAGATCCTCATCTATCCGGGCGTGTGGGCGCTGGGCCTGCACCGCGTGGCGCACCGGCTGTTCCGCTGGCGACTCTATTTCCTGGCGCGGCTCATCAACCATTTCTCGCGCTTCCTGACCGCGATCGACATCCATCCGGGCGCGAAGATCGGCAAGAACTTCTTCATCGACCATGGCTTCACCGTGATCGGCGAGACGGCGGATATCGGCGACGACGTGACCATCTACCAGTGCGTGACGCTGGGCGGGACGGACCCGGCCAACGGCATTGCCGGCAAGCGCCACCCGACCTTGTGCGACGGCGCGATCATCGGCTCGGGCTCGCAGGTGCTGGGGCCGATCACGGTGGGCGAGCGGGCGCGGATCGGCGCCAATGCGGTCGTCACGCGCGACGTGCCGGCCGGCGCGGTGATGATCGGCATTCCGGCGCGCGCCACGCTGGTCGACGCCAGGGAATATCAGAAAAGCTTTACGCCCTACGGCACGCCTTGTTCGGAGACCTATGACCCGGCGACGCAGAAGCTCGAAATCCTCCAGTGCGAGGTGGAGAATCTGCGCAAGCGGCTGGCCGAGCTGGCCGCCGAGCGGGATGGCGAACCGGAAGGCCAATCGCGCACCAGCGCCTGATGAGCAACGTCACGCCGTTCCCACGGCCCGGCGCGGCGGCACCCACGCAGACCGCCTTCGACCGGGGCGAACTCTCGCGCATCATGGACCTTTACGGCCGCATGGTGTCCGCCGGCCACTGGCGGGATTATGCGATCGACCTCACGCGCGACGTGGCGATCTTCTCCGCCTTCCGCCGCTCGGCCGAGCGGCCGGAGGTGCGCATCGAGAAACGGCCGCTGCTGCGCCACCGTCAGGGCATGTGGGCGCTGATCGGCGAGACCGGCGCGGTGCTGCGGCGCGGGCAGGAGCTGGCCGGCGTGCTGGCGCCGGTCGAGCGACGGCTGCTGAAGCTGATCGACGGGCGCGAGTGAGGCGGCGGCGGGCCGCGGCCGATGCCTGGGCCGCGCCATGGGGCCGCCGGTCGCATCGGGACGGGCGGGGCCGGATATCGCCATGAAACGGTCGCATCGTGCCGGCAGCCGCCGGCATGCGGTCCGGCGCGGCGCATGTCATGAATCCGCAACAAATAGTGTCTCAAATCTGTAACATGATTGTCATAGGCGCGGCCTCGCCACCGGACGACTGGAGCCTTCTGCTTGCGATCCCCCATCGTGTTCCCGCTGTTTGCCGCCGTGCTGCTCGCGCCGGGGCAGGTTTCCGCCGCGCCCGGTGAGGACGCCGCCGCGCTGCGTGCCGAGATTGCGCGCATGCGTGCGGATCTCGATCGGCTGGAGACGCGGCTGGGCGCGGTCGAGGCGGCGGAGGAGCCCGGTGCGGCCGGGGGAGCGGCCGCGTCCGGCGCCGCCGCTGCGCCCCGGCTCGCCGATGCGGCGCCCACCATGCCTGCGCGGGAGCCGGCTGCGTCCGGCGTCACGATCAAGCCGCGCGGGCGCTTGCAGATCGACACCAACGTCGTCTCCCGCCCGGATGGGATGACCGCGCCCACGCTGGGCCGGTCGACCGATGTGCGGCGCGCTTATCTGGGCGTGGAAGGCAAGCTCGGCGGCGGGTTCGGCTACCGGCTGGAGGCCGATGTGGCGAGCGGCAGCGTGCAGTTCACCGACGCCTGGCTGACCTATGACAGCGGCCCGCTCACCCTGACGCTCGGCCATCACCGCATCACCTCGCTGGAGGATGTGACCAGCGATCTCGATACCAGCCTGCTGGAGCGCGCTACCTTCACGCAGGCGTTCGGCATGGAGCGGCGCCTCGGCCTCTCAGCCAGCTATGGCGCGGGCGATCTGCTCGTCACCGCCGGCGTGTTCGCCGACGATCTCGATACGCTGGGCAACGGCGGCTCCGCCAACAGCTACTCGCTCGACGGGCGGCTGGTCTATATGCCGAAGCTTGGCGGAACGCAGCTCCACATTGGCGGATCGCTACACCATCGCGAGCTGAACGACCTCACCCCGACGCTGCGCTACCGGGCGCGGCCTGGCGCGCGGACGACCGAGGTGCGCTTCGTCGATACCGGCGCGTTCAGTGCGACGGCGGAGACCGGCTACGGGCTGGAATTCGCCGCCATTCATGGGCCGGTTCACGTAGCGGCGGAAGGTTTCCGGCAGCGCGTGGCGCGGCCCGGCCTGCCCGCGCCGACCTTTTTCGGCGGTTATGGCGAGATCGGCTACGTCTTTGCCGGCGGCAGCGGGCGAGCCTATAAGAAAGGCGTGCTCGGCAGCATCAAGCCGACGCGCGGGCTGGACAAGGGCGGCGCGGGCGCGTGGCAGATCAACCTGCGCCACGACTGGCTGGACCTCACCGATAGCGGCATCGTCGGCGGCACCCAGCGCATGCTCGGCGCCTCGCTGGTGTGGGTGCCGGTGGAGCATGTGAAGTTCCTCGCCAATTACCTGCGGGTGCAGGTGCGCGATACGCCGGTGCTGGCGGGAGGGCGCAGCGATTATGCGACGGACGTGTTCGGCCTACGCGCGCAATATGATTTCTGAGCGGGCGGGGGGAAGAGGCGCGGGGCGCGGATGATTAGGACCGTATGTGCTCCTGCGCAGGCAGGGGCCCAGGGCCCAGCCGCAGCTCCTCGCCGCCCTGGGCTCCTGCCTGCGCAGGAGCACAAGGTGGTGCTAATGGGAGCAGGTTCTGGAGCGCTCCGGGCTGGCGGGACTTCCGCCTTCTACCCCGCGTCGGCGTCCAGCGAGTAACCGGCCGAGCGGACGGTGCGGATGATGTCCGGGCGGCCGCCGGCGTTGATCGCCTTGCGCAGCCGGCGGATGTGGACGTCCACCGTGCGTAGCTCGATGTCGCTATCCTGCCCCCAGACGCTGTCCAGCAGCCGCTCGCGCGAGAAGACCCAGCCGGGATGCTCCAGCAGGTGGCGGAGCAGGCGGAACTCGGTGGGGCCGAGCGCGATCAGTTCGCCGCCGCGCCGCACCTTGTGGGCGACCGTGTCCATCTCCAGATCGCCGAAGGTCAGCACCTCGCCGGCCAGCGCCGGCCGGACGCGGCGCAGCACGGCGTTGACGCGCGCGATCAGCTCGCGGGGGGAGAAGGGCTTGGTCACGTAATCGTCCGCGCCGGTCTCCAGCCCCCGCACCCGGTCCTCCTCCTCGCCGCGCGCGGTGAGCATGATGATCGGCACGTTGGCCGTCTCGTTCATGCGGCGCAGGCGGCGGCAGACCTCGATGCCGGAGAGATTCTCCACCATCCAGTCGAGCAGCACGATGTCCGGCGTCTGCTCCTGCGCGAGGATCAGGGCCTCCTCGCCGTCCGGCGTGGGGACGACCTCGAAATCCTCGCGCTGGAAATGCCAGGTCAGCAATTCGGCCAGCGCCGCATCGTCCTCGACCAGCAGCATGCGTGCCCGAGCCATACGGTCAGTCCTCCAGTCCGGTTTCGATCATCGTGCCCTTCTCCCGCTCGGGCGGCTTGGCGCCGGTGACGACATAATGGATCATCTCGGCCATGTTGGTCGCATGGTCGCCGATGCGCTCCAGATTCTTGGCGATGAACAGGATATGCGCGCTCTCCGAGATCATCTTCTGATTTTCCATCATGAAGGTGACCATGGTGCGGAAGATGCTGTTGTAGAAATCATCCACTGCCCGGTCGCGCTCGATCACGGCGAGGGCTGCCTTGGCGTCGCGCGCGGCGAAGGCGTCGAGCGCGGCCTTGACCATCTCGCGCACGATCTGCGCCATGGCGGGTAGCAGCGAGATGGGCTCCAGGTGGATCGGCGAGGAGGTGACGGTCTCCACACGCTTGGCGATGTTCTTGGCGTAATCGGCCATGCGCTCGACCGTGCCGGAAATCTTGAGCACGGCGATGATCTCACGCAGGTCGTGCGCCATCGGCGCGCGCAGCGCGATGGTCTGCACCACCAGCCGTTCGATCTGCGCATCCAGCTCGTCGATCCGCTCGTCGCCGGCGACCACCTCGCGGGCCAGCGCCAGATTGTGCGTGCTGAGCGCCTTGATGGCGTTGTCGATGGCGGTCTCGGTCAGGCCGCCCATCTCGGCGATGGTCGCGCGCAGGGCGTTGAGTTCGTCGTCGAACGCCTTGACGGTATGTTCCTGCATGATCGGGTTCCTGTCGTCCTGCCTCAGCCGTAGCGCCCGGTGATATAGTCCTTGGTGCGCTCTTCGCGGGGGTTGGTGAAGATTTCCGTAGTCGGCCCCTGCTCGACGAGCCGGCCCAGATGGAAGAAGGCGGTGTGCTGGGAGACGCGCGCGGCCTGCTGCATGTTGTGGGTGACGATGACGATCGCGTAGTTGCCGCGCAGATCGAGGATCAGCTCCTCGATGCGGGCAGTGGCGATGGGGTCGAGCGCGGAGCAGGGCTCGTCCATCAGGATCACCTCCGGCTCCACGGCGATGGCGCGGCCGATGCACAGCCGCTGCTGCTGGCCGCCGGAGAGCGCGGTGCCGCTCTCGTGCAGCCGGTCCTTCACCTCGTCCCACAGGCCGGCGCGGCGCAGCGACTTCTCGACGATCTCGTCAAGATCCGCCTTGCCGTGCGCGAGGCCGTGGATGCGCGGGCCGTAGGCGACATTCTCGTAGATCGACTTGGGGAAGGGGTTGGGCTTCTGGAACACCATGCCGACGCGGGCGCGGAGCTGCACCACGTCCATGTCCGCCCCGTAGATATCGTCGCCGTCCAGCGTGATGCGGCCCTCTACCCGCGCGCCGGAGACGGTGTCGTTCATCCGGTTGAGCGTGCGCAGGAAGGTGGACTTGCCGCAGCCCGAGGGGCCGATCAGCGCGGTCACATTCTCCAGGTCGACCTCGATCGAGACGTCCCTGATCGCCTGCTTCTCGCCATAAAGGACGTTCACGCCCTGCGCGGACATCTTGACGTTGGGGATATGCTGCATGTCAGCCATGGGGTGTCGTCACCACTTCTTTTCGAACTTGTTGCGCAGGTAGATGGCGATGCTGTTCATCGTCAGCAGGAAGGCCAGCAGCACGATGATCGCCGCGGAGGTCTTTTCGATGAAGCCGTGCCCGACCTCGTCCGACCAGAGGAAGATCTGCACCGGCAGCACGCTCGCCGGGTCCATGACGCCGTGCGGCGGCGAGGCGACGAAGGCGCGCATGCCGATCATCAGCAGCGGCGCCGTCTCGCCGAGCGCGCGGGCCATGCCGATGATCGTGCCGGTGAGGATGCCGGGCAGGGCGAGCGGCAGGACATGGTGGAACACCACCTGCACGGGCGAGGCGCCGATGCCGAGCGCGGCGTCGCGGATCGAGGGCGGCACCGCCTTGATGGCGTTGCGCCCGGCGATGACGATGACCGGCATGGTCATCAGCGCCAGCGTCATGCCGCCGACCAGCGGCGCCGAGCGCGGCAGGTGCATGAGGTTGAGGAAGATGGCGAGGCCGAGCAGGCCGAAGATGATCGACGGCACGGCGGCGAGGTTGTTGATCGACACCTCGATCAGGTCCGTCCAGCGGTTGCGCGGGGCATATTCCTCCAGATAGAGCGCGGCGAACACGCCCACCGGGAAGCTCAGCGCCAGCGTCACCGCCATGGTGAGCAGCGAGCCCTTGAGCGCACCCCAGATGCCGACCAGCGTCGGGTCCGTGCCGTCGCTGGCGGTGAGGAAGCGCAGGTTGAGGCCGGTAGAGAGCGCGCCGGCCTGCTGGAGCCGCGCGACCGCCGCCTCGTTTGCCGCGCTGCCCTGGCCCTTGGCGGCGACGTCGATGCCCTCCGACGCCGGGACGGTGATGGTCGCGGTGCCGGTCAGGATCGCGGGATCGGCGATGATCGCCTTGCGCACCGCCGTCTGCGCGGCCGGCGAGATCATGCGGGCGCCGTTCTCTCCGAAGGCGGTCTCCGCTGCCTTGTCGATGACGGCGGGGAGGTTGGCGCCCGCCAGCGCCTGCTCGGCATTGCCGCCGGTGAGCAGCGCCGGGTCGATCAGGATCGCGCTGCGCTGGAAGTCGATCGGCAGGGCGATCTGCGTCCGCGTGAAGCCGCGCGCGCCGTTGCCGACCATGGTAACGAGCAGGAAGGCGAGGAAACCGGCGGAGAGCAGCACGGCGGCCAGCCCCATCAGCCTGAAGCGGCGCTCGGCGGCGTAACGGCGGGCGATGCGGCGGCGCATGGCCTCCCCGCGCCAGTCGGTCGGCGCGGCGATACGCGGCGCGGGCGCGGCGCCGGGCGTGGCCCCGTGCGGGGTGAGGGCGGCTTGGCCGGTCATTCGTAGGCCTCCCGATATTTCTTCACGACGCGCAGGGCGACGATGTTGAGCAGCAGCGTCACCACGAACAGCACGAGGCCGAGCGCGAAGGCGGCGAGCGTCTTGGCGCTGTCGAACTCCTGATCGCCGGTCAAAAGCTGGACCATCTGGGTGGTGACGGTGGTCACGCTGGCGAAGGGGTTGAGGGTGAGGTTGGCGGCGAGGCCTGCCGCCATCACCACGATCATCGTCTCGCCGATGGCGCGGCTGACGGCAAGCAGCACGCCACCGACGACGCCGGGCAATGCGGCGGGGATCAGCACGCGCCGGATCGTCTCGCTGGTGGTGGCGCCCATGGCGAGGCTGCCGTCCCGCATGGCCTGCGGCACCGCGGCGATGCTGTCATCCGCCATGGAGGAGACGAAGGGGATAATCATCACGCCCATGACGAGGCCGGCGGCCAGCGCGCTTTCCGACGAGGCGCCGGGGATGCCCACGGCCGCCGCGAAGGAGCGCAGGGCGGGCGCGACGGTGAGCGCGGCGAAATAGCCGTAGACCACGGTCGGCACGCCGGCGAGCACCTCCAGCGTGGGTTTCATCCATTTGCGGACCTGCGGCCGGGCATATTGGGTGAGATAGACCGCGCTCATCAGCCCGAGCGGGATGGCGACGACCATGGCGATGATCGCGCCGATGAAGATGGTGCCCCAGAACAGCGGCACGGCCCCGAACGCATCCTCATTGCCGTAGCCCATCGCGGCCGATTGCGGGCTCCATTTGAGGCCGGTCAGGAAATCGAGCGGGTTGACCATCGAGAAGAAACGCATGGATTCGAACAGCAGCGAGCCGACGATGCCCGCCGTGGTGACGATGGCGATCAGCGAGGCGCCGAGCAGCAGCCACATCACCAGCTTTTCGATGCGGCGGCGCGCGGTGAAGGCGGGGCGCACGCGCGAGAGCGCATAGGCGCCGCCGGCGAAGGCGAGGATCACCGCGAGCAGCGCGCCCATGCCGCCATAATGCCGGGCGGCGTCGCGGAACGGCTCGACCAGCGTCATGGACTGCGGGTTGAACGCGGCGGCTTGTGCGCCGCTGGCGATGGCGCGCGCCTCGCCGAGAATGGCGCTGCGGGTGAAGCCATCCGCCGGTAGCGCCTGCGCGGCGGGGGCTTGCAGCACAGAATCGAGCACCAGCGCGGGCGTCACGTTCGCCCACACGGCGAGGAAGACCAGCGCCGGCAGCGCCGTCCACAGCGCGACATACCAGCCGTGCTGCGAGGGCAGGCTGTTGGTCGCGAGCCGGCCCGCCTCGGCCTGCATCCGCGTGGCGCGGGCGCGGGCGACGATCCAGCCGATCGCCCCGAGCGCGACGACGACGAACAGGGTCATCGTGCCGCTCATCGCCCGCGCTCCCGCTGTGGCATCGCCGCGTCGCTCACTTGAGGCCGTCGCCGGTCAGCGCGGTGAGGTTGGTGACGGCATCGGCATTGGTTTTGCGCACGTCCTCGGGCGCCGTGACCATGCCGCGCCGGGCGAGGGCCCCGTCCGGCCCCCAGTTGGCGGCGAACGCCTCGACATAGGCTTTGAGGCCGGGGACGGCGGCGAGATGCGCCTTCTTGACGTAGATATAGAGCGGCCGCGCGCCGGGATAGGTGCCGCCGGCCACGGTCTGGTAGGTCGCCTCGACACCGTTGAGCGGTACGTCCTTCAGCTTGTCGCGGTTGGCATCGAGATAGGAGAAGCCGAACACGCCGATCGCATCGGGGTTGGTGGTCAGCTTCTGGACGATGAGATTGTCGTTCTCGCCCGCGTCGACATAGGCGCCATCCTCGCGGATCTGGGTGCAGAGCTGCTTGTGCTTCGCCTCGTCGCTGTCCTTGAGTGCCTGCATCGCGGGATCGCTCTCGCAGCCCTTGGTCAGCACCAGCTCGGCGAGCGAATCGCGCGTGCCGGAGGTGGACGGCGGACCGAAGACGGAGATGGCGATCCGGGGCAGCGAGGGGTCGACGTCGGCCCAGCTTTTGGCCTTGTTCGGCCCCTTGCCATAGGGGTTGGCGGCGAGCGCCTCATAGACCTGTCTGGTGGTGAGCTGGAGGCCGGGGCCCTTGATCGATTCGGCGAAGGCGAGCCCGTCCACGCCGATCTGGACCTCCATCACCTCCTTGACGCCGTTCTTCTGGCACGCTTCGAATTCGCTCTTCTTGATGCGGCGCGAGGCGTTGGCGATATCCGGATACTGCGCGCCGACACCGTCGCAGAACAGCTTCATGCCCGCGCCGGTGCCTGTCGATTCGATGATCGGCGCCTTCATGCCGGGGTTGGCCTGGGTGAACAGTTCCACTGCGGCCTGCGCGAAGGGATAGACGGTGGACGAGCCCACCGCGCGGATCTGGTCGCGCGCCGCGCCTGCGCCGCCGCCCGCCTGATTCTGGCAGCCGGCGAGGGCGAGCAGGGATGCCGCCGCGAAAAATGCGTAACGCATGCAAATGTCTCCTGAGGCGATATGCGTCTGATCCGGCTCGTCCGTAGGGCCGGTGCATCGCCCCAATGTGACGTTTCTGTTTCGCTTTTGTGACAATGCCTCCGGTCGATGCCGAAAAGGGCGTTCGCGCTCGGTCGCGTGAACGCGTTCGCCGCATGAAATGGGAGTGCTCCTGCTTTCGCAGAAGCACAACATGGTTCAATCCGAAGCGGACGCGCCTTAGCGGCCGTCGAAATTCGGCAGCGCCACGCGCACCGTCGTACCCTCGCCGACCTTGCTCTCCAGATGCAGCGTGCCGCCGTGGCGCTGGACGATGTGCTTGACGATGGCGAGGCCGAGGCCGGTGCCGCCCATCGCCCGGCTGCGGCTCGAATCGACGCGATAGAAGCGCTCGGTAAGGCGCGGGAGGTGCTGGGGGGCGATGCCGTCACCCCGGTCGGTGACGGACAGCTCGGTCATGCCGTCGTCGATTCGCCGGGCCGCGACGGTGATCTCGGTGCCCGGCGCGCCATATTTGAGCGCGTTGCTGACGAGATTGTGCAGGAGTTGGCTGAGTTGCGCCCGGTCGCCGCGCACGGTCGACACGTCCGGCTCGATCTGGATGACGATGGCGCGCCCCTGCGCATTCTGGCTCTGGCGGAACACGCTGACCACCTCCTCGGCCAGCGCCGCTACCGCGACGGGCTGGTCGGGTGCGCGGTAGCGGTCCGCCTCGATGCGCGAGAGCGACATGAGGTCGTCGACCAGCCGCTGCATCCGCTTCGCCTCGCCCTCCATGATCGCGAGGAAGCGCTCGCGCGTCGCCTGGTCGCCGCCGGCGAGCGGATCGCGCAGCGTCTCGACGAAGCCCAATATGCCGGCCAGCGGCGTGCGCAGCTCATGGCTGGCGTTGGCGACGAAATCGACGCGCATCTGCTCGGTCGCCTGCCGTCCGCTCTGGTCGATGAGCAGGACAAGGTTGCGCCCCCCCTCCAGCGGCTGGATGTCGAGATCCCAACTCTGCTCCGCCATGCCGAGCCCGGCGATGGCGATGCGCGCCGGCTCGCGCGCGCCGCCGGGCTGGGCGAGCAGGTCGATGGCGGCGGGCTGGCGCAGCGCCAGCCGCACGTCCTGCCCGGTGATGTGATTGCCGAGCAGGTCGAGCGCGGCGCGGTTGCAGCGCTCGACCCGGCCGCGATGGACGATGAGGCAGGGGTGAAGCAGCGCCTCCAGCAGGGTCGTCAGCTCATCGCTGCTGGCGCCGCCGGCCGCCGGGGGCGGTGGCCGGGTGATGGCAAGCGCGATGCGCCGCTCGATCGCATCGTAGAGCAATGCGGCGGCGAACAGCCCGGCGAGCGCGCTGATCGCGGTCGCCTCCCAACTGCGCGTGAGGAAAAAGACCGCGACGGCCGCGAACAGCCCGGACAGGAGCAGGATTGTGATCGACCGATCCGCGCGCGCCATGGGCTGTTCCTGGGGTCCTTCAAAACCGCGAGGGCATGGTGGGGTGGACCCTAGCGATTGTACCGCCGGGAGAGAAGCACTGGTTGGGGCTGGCGCCGGGAGGAGGAGGGGCCGCCGTTGTTCCGAATAACGGATGCTGGCGTGGCGGCTGCGCCATGCGCGCCGGACGGGCGGGGTTTCCGCCCGTCCGGCAAGCGGGATCAGGCGGACTTGCCGAGATCGACGTAGCGCAGATAGGGCTTCAGCGTGCGGAAACCCTGCGGATAGCGCTGCTTGGCGTCATCGTCGGACAGCTTGGGGGAGATGATGACCTCCTCGCCCGGATTCCAGTTCACCGGGGTCGCCACGGACTGGGAGTCGGTCAACTGAAGGCTGTCGATCGCGCGGATGATCTCGGCGAAGTTGCGGCCGGTGCTGGGCGGATAGGTCAGGATCAGGCGGACCTTCTTGTTGGGGTCGATCACATAGACCGCGCGCACCGTCACCGTCGGGTCCGAATTGGGGTGGATCATGCCGTAGAGGGTCGCGACCTTCTGATCGTTATCGGCGATCATCGGATAATCGAGCTTCTGACCCTGGGTGGACTCGATGTCCTTTTCCCAACCCTTGTGCGAGTCGACCGGATCGACCGACAGTCCGATGGTCTTGACGCCGCGCTTGTCCCATTCGGGGCGCAGGCGGGCCACTTCGCCCAGCTCGGTCGTGCAGACCGGCGTGAAATCCTTGGGATGGCTGAAGAAAAGCGCCCAGGACGAGCCGAGCCATTCGTGGAAGCGAATGGGTCCCTGCGTGCTGTCCTGCTCAAAATCCGGGGCAATCTGGCCGAGTTGAATTGACATTTTTACATCTCCTTGCGGCCGCACTGTGCGCCTTTGGCCGATCAGGACCAAACAAGCGTTCCTTTGCCCCGGTTCAGGATCTGTTGAGGGTGCAAGCGAGAAAGGCCGACCCGGCGTGGGTTCCATATCCCCCGATCCGGCTCGTGGGACGCGCGGCTTGCCGATGCCGGAACAGCCTCTCCGCCGAGCCCGGCGCGGTCCCGATCCGGCCCGGCTGGCATGGCCCGGCCAAATCCTCCATAATCCCCGCGCCCTTTCGTTTCGCCAGCATGATGCCGGCGATGGATGCGGGCTGAGGAAAGGCTGTTGCGCGGCTGGATATTCTTTCACCGGGATCTCGATCCGGCGCTGCCGGAGGTGCCGGAAATCCTGCGCTTTCAGGAAGCCGCCGCCGCACGCGGGCTCGATCTGCATATCTTGAGGCCGGACCATTTCGATATCGTCGCGGCGCCGCTGGAGGATTGGTCGGCCCATTATGAGGGGCGATCGCTCGACCGGCCGGATTTCATCCTGTGCCGGACCGGGGCCGAGACGGACTATTTCACGCTCGCCGTGCTGCGCCATTTCGAGCGGCGCGGCGTGCGGCTCATCAACGGCCCCGAGGCGATCGACCTTGTCGCCGACAAGCTGCACACGATGCAGCGGCTGGCGCGGGCTGGCCTGCCCATTCCCGCGACGATGCTCGGCAAATTCCCGATCGACGCGGACGTGATCGAGGGCGAGCTCGGCTTCCCCGTCATCGTCAAGACGCTGCGCGGGACGCGCGGCACCGGCGTGCTGAAATGCGAGGATCGCCGCCAGTTCGAGGACCTCGCCGGGCTGCTGGCGAGCGCGGAGGCCAAGGCCGATTTCCTGTTCCAGCATTATGTCCGCTCCAGCCACGGCCGCGACGTGCGGGTGCTGGTGATCGGCGGGCGGGTCGTGGCGGCGATGGAACGCCGCGCGCCGCCGGGGCATTTCAAGTCCAACGTCTCGCTGGGCGGGGTGGGCGTCGCCTACACGCCGACCGGCGAAATGGCGGAAATGGCGGCCCGCGCGGCCGATGTGCTGGGCCTGGAGGTCGCGGGGATCGACATATTGTTCGACGCGGACGGCTATCGGATCTGTGAGGCCAATTCGGCGCCCGGCTTCCAGGGTCTGGAGCGGGCGTGCGGCGTGGACGTGCCGAACGCGGTGTTCGACTGGATCGAGGCCAGTCAGGAGACGCGGGCGCGCCCGATCGCGGCGGTGTCGGGCGAGGCGCTGATCGACCTGGTCTTTGGCGGCCGGCTCCGCCTGCGCGCGATCAGCGACCGCCTCGGCGGCCGGCGGATCTTCGCGCGCGCCGTGGGCGTGCGGCTGCTCGGCGCCGGCATGGCCGCGCTCCTCGCCTCGCTGGCGCCGTTCGACCGGGTCAAGGAGCATAGTCTCGTCGCCAGCCGGCTGGAGCATCTGCGGGCCGATGCCCAGGGCGTTCCGCTATCCATCAGCCGCGACATCGAGCAGGAGCAGATCCTGCTGACCCTGCTCGCGGTCTCGATCTGGGCGGGGATCCTGCCGTGGCTGGCCGGCGCCGGCCCCGTGTTCGCCGGTGCCCTGTCGCTGATCGCCTTGTGCTTTCCGGCCGCCTTTCTCCTCACCGGCAGGCGCAGGCTCCCCCCAGGGATCGGACGGCGGCGCGATGAGCCTTGGCGCGGACCTGTCGCTCTGGGCGCTGCTGCCCTTCATCGTCATCGGCTTCACCGCCCAGCTTATCGACAGCGCGCTCGGCATGGCCTTCGGCGTGGTGGGAACCGCGTTCCTCCTCCTGCTCGGCTTGCCGCCGGCCTCGGCCTCGGCGGCGATCCACGCGGCGGAGAGCTTCACCAGCGGCATATCGGGGCTCAGTCACGCCTTGCACCGCAATGTCGACTGGCGGCTGTTCCGGCGCCTCGTCGTCCCCGGCATCGTCGGCGGGCTGATCGGCGTCTTCATCCTCGCCAATCTCCCCGTCGCCGTCGCGCGGCCGGTGGTGCTGACCTATCTCGGCGCGGTCGGCATCTATCTGCTGTGGCGCGGCGTGCGCCGACCGCAGACCTATCGCGACCTCAAGTTCGTCGGCAGCCTCGGGCTGGTCGGCGGCATCCTCGACGGTTCGGGCGGAGGCGGCTGGGGGCCGGTCGTCACCGCCAACCTTCTGGCACAAGGCGGCGAGCCGCGCCGGATCGTCGGCACGGTCAATGCCTCGGAATTTTTCGTGACGGTCACGATTGCCGCCGGCTTCATCGGCACGCTGGGCTGGCAGAGCTTCAGCGCGATCGTGGCGGGCCTGCTGATCGGCGGCATCATCGGCGCGCCGATCGGCGCCTGGCTGGTCCGCCGCCTGCCGGCCGAGTGGATCGTGACCGCGGCGGGCGCGCTGCTGGTCCTCGCGAGCAGCTACGGCTTCCTGGCGCTGATGTTCGATCTGGCGCCGGCCTTTACGGGCTTCTGAACGGCGGCGCGGGCATATCGTCCGGTGCGCGAGTCCCGTGGACCGGCAAAAAAGCGCGGCCTGGGCTTGCGCGGCTTGCCGGAACTCGGGAAAGATGCCCTCTCGTTCAGCCGCGCGGCGGCCCGATTCAGGAGAGAGGAAGATGGATTTCACCCGATTGAACCCGCTGACGGGCGCGGTTGCGTCATCGGCGGCCGCGATGAAGGCGGCGGATATACCCGCTGTCGCGGCGAAGGCGGCGCAGGGGTTCGCGGCCTGGTCGCAGATGGGGCCGAACGCGCGCCGCGCGGTGCTGATGAAGGCCGCCGATGCGCTGGAGGCGCGCAAGGACGCGTTCATCGAAGCGATGATGGGCGAGATCGGCGCGACCGCCGGCTGGGCGATGTTCAACCTCGGCCTCGCCGCGTCCATGGTGCGTGAAGCCGCCGCGCTGACCACGCAGATCAACGGCGAGGTGATCCCGTCCGACAAGCCGGGCTGCCTCTCCATGGCGCTGCGCGAGCCGGTCGGCGTCATCCTTGGCATCGCGCCGTGGAACGCGCCGATCATTCTGGGCGTGCGCGCCATCGCCGTGCCGCTCGCCTGCGGCAACGCGGTGATCCTCAAGGCCAGCGAGACCTGCCCGCGCACCCATGCGCTCATCATCGAGGCGTTTGCCGAGGGTGGCTTCCCGGAAGGCGTGGTCAATGTCGTCACCAACGCGCCGCAGGACGCGGGCGAGGTGGTTGGCGCGCTGATCGACGCGCGTGAGGTGAAGCGCATCAACTTCACCGGCTCAACCGCGGTGGGCAAGATCATCGCCAGGAGGGCAGCCGAGCATCTCAAGCCCGTGCTGCTGGAACTGGGCGGCAAGGCGCCGCTGGTCGTGCTGGAGGATGCCGATCTCGACGAGGCGGTGAAGGCGGCCGCGTTCGGCGCGTTCATGAACCAGGGCCAGATCTGCATGTCGACCGAGCGGATCATCGTGGTCGAGGCGGTGGCCGATGAGTTTGCCGCGAAGTTCAAGGCGAAGGTCGCCTCCATGGCGGTGGGCGATCCGCGCGAGGGCACCACGCCGCTGGGCGCGGTGGTCGACGCCAAAACGGTGGCGCACTGCCAGAGCCTGATCGCCGATGCGCTGGCGCAGGGCGCGACGCAGTTGGTGGGCGGCGAGACGACCAGCAACGTCCTCATGCCTGCCCATGTCATCGACAAGGTGACGCCGGGCATGAAGCTGTTCCGCGACGAGAGCTTCGGCCCGGTGGTCGGCATCATCCGCGCGCGCGATGCCGAGCATGCGGTGGAGTTGGCCAACGACACCGAATACGGCCTCTCGGCCTCGGTGTTCACGCGCGATATCGCCAAGGGTCTCGGGATCGCCCGGCGGATCGAATCGGGCATCTGCCACGTCAACGGCCCGACCGTGCATGACGAGGCGCAGATGCCGTTCGGCGGCGTCAAGGGCTCGGGCTATGGCCGGTTCGGCGGCAAGGCCGGCATCGACAGCTTCACCGAGCTACGCTGGATCACGGTTGATACCTTGCCGGGACACTACCCGATCTGAGATCGAACCAACCCCGCGTCTTCGTGAAAGAGGGCGCGGGGAGGGCGCTGCGCTCTCGCCGGATGGCAGTCCTCCAATCGGGTCGGACGGGGGCAAGGCATGTACGTACTCCTGCGCAGGCCCTAACCGCGCCGCTCTGCCGCCATGGGCTCCTGCCTGCGCAGGAGCACACCCCTTCCGAACGCGAGTTCCCATCTGAGAACGACCCTTCTCGCCCTTTCGTAAAGGAGGGCGCGGGGAGGGCTGTTCGCTATCGTGGGGGTAGTCCTCCAATCGGCGGGTGTGCGGCAGCATGTTCTCCTGCGCAGGCAGGAGCCCATGGCTCAATCGCGCCGCCCTGCCGCCCTGGACTCCTGCTTTCGCAGGAGCACGCCCCTCTCTGAACGAGAGTCCCCTACCGTGCCGCCCGCTTGTCCTCGCTCGGGCTGCGGCCGGTCATCCGCCGGTAGAAGCGCGAGAAATAGGCCGGGTCGTCGAACCCCAGCTCCGCCGCAACCTCGCTGCAACTCGCGGTGGTGAAGCGCAGCAGCCGGCGCGCTTCGAACAAGAGCCGGCGGCTGATGAACTGGAGCGGCGAGAGGCCGAACGCCTCGTCGGTCTGGCGCGAGAGAGTGCGCACGGTGCAGCCGAGTTGCGCGGCGTAGAAGGCCAGCGGCCGGTGCTCGCGATAGCTGGTCTCGACCAGCGCCTGAAAGCGCTGCGCGACGGTGCCGCGCTGCGCGGCGCGGGCGAGGCCGGGCTGGATGGCGAGGCGCAGCCAGGCTTCGGCCAGCGTGCGGTGCAGGCGGTGCGCGTCGGGGTCGAAGCGGTCGCGCTCGGCGATCAGCAATTGCCGGCCGATCTGGAGCAGGCTCCGCGTGAGCGCCGGCGTGGGCATGTGCAGCGCCGCCGCGCGCATCTGCGCCCGCAGCGCGTCGTGCCGCCCCAGGCTATCGAGAAAATCCTGCGAGGCGGTGACGACGAACCCGACCACGCTGGGCGAGAAGCGGAAGCCGTGGACGAGCCCGCTCGGCACGCACACCAGCAGCGGCCCCGCCAGCGCGTGCTGCGCCTCGCCCAGCCGCACGTCGACCGCGCCGCGCGCCACGAACAGCATCTGCGAGAGGGCCGGGTGGAGATGGGGCGCGATTTCCCAATCATACCGGCGGCTGCGGATAGCGATCGTCTCGCAATGGAAGAACTCGTCCAGCGGTGCGTCCTGACTGTCGCCGTAGAGCGCATAGCTGGGGATGGCGGGTGAGACGGAGCGCATGTCTCAATCATACCAGACTCTGTCCGAACCGTCCCTTCCTTTTCCTGCCGGATCGGGCGAAATAGCCGGCATGATCGGGAGAGGCGATATGACCCGTATTTGCATTATCGGTGCCGGTCCGGCCGGTCTGCTGCTCGGCCATCTGCTGCGTGCCGAGGGCGTGGATTGCATCGTGCTGGAGCGGCGCTCGCCAGCCTATGTGCTGAGCCGCATCCGTGCCGGCGTGCTGGAGCGCGGCACCGTGGCGCTGATGGAGCGGCTCGGGCTGGATGCCCGGCTCAAGGCCGAGGGTCTGGTGCATGACGGCTTCAACCTTGCCGATGGCGAGCGGCTGATCCGCATCGACATCGCCGATCTCGTCGGCAGCCATGTCGTCGTCTACGGCCAGACCGAGTTGACCCGCGACCTGATGGACGCGCGCGAGGCGCGCGGGCTGGAGGTCGTCTACGAGGCGCAGGACGTTACGCTGCATGCTGTCGAGAGCGATGCGCCCTATGTCACTTATGTGAAGGACGGCGTGGCGCAGCGGGTCGACGCGCGCATCATCGTCGGCTGCGACGGGTTCCACGGCCCCAGCCGGCAGACGATCCCCGCCTCCGTCGGGCGCGATTACGGCCGCGAATATCCGTTTGGCTGGCTCGGCATCCTCGCCGATGTACCGCCCTGCAATCATGAGCTGATCTACGCCAATCACGAGCGCGGCTTCGCGCTTGCCTCCCAGCGCAGCCTCACGCGCAGCCGCTATTATGTCGACGTGCCGCTGACCGAGAAACTTGAGGACTGGCCGGACGAGCGCATCTGGGACGAGTTGGCGCTGCGCCTCGGCCCGGCGGTTGCGCCGCATATCACGCGCGGCCCGGCCATCGAGAAATCCATCGCACCGCTGCGCTCGCACGTGTTCACGCCGATGCGCCACGGCAGCCTGATGCTCTGCGGCGACTCTGCGCATATCGTGCCGCCCACCGGCGCCAAGGGCCTCAACCTCGCCGCCAGCGACGTATATTATGCGGCCGAGGCGCTGGTCGCCTTCGCCAAACGGGGCGATGCGGATGCCGTTGCGGCCTATTCGGACAAGGCACTGTCCCGCGTCTGGAAGGCCGAGCGGTTCAGTTGGTCGCTCACCCGGCTGATGCACCGCTTCCCCGAGGACGGCCCCTTCGAGCGCGCGATGCAGGTCGCCGAGCTGGACTACATCGCCTCCAGCCGCGCCGCCCAGACCAGCATCGCGGAAAATTACGTGGGGCTGCCGTATTAGACCGATCGTCACGAGGCAGAGCGCTCACCCGATCGTCATCAGGCTCGCATTGCCGCCCGAGGCGGTGGTGTTGATGGAGGTTGCGACTTCCTCGACAAGCCAGTCGAGCCGGTAGGCCGGGCCGGCCACGCAATCGGTGCGGGAGGCGGCCTGGGCGAGCAGCACCGGCCCCGGTCGCGCGGCGATGGCGGTCAGCGTTGCACGGATATGGGCCGGCTCGCCTTCGATCAGCGCGCCGGCAAGCGGGCGGTCGGTCGGGGCGGTCAGGCGCTCCAGCACGGCGGGCGGCAGGTCACCGGGCAGCGGCTCGCCTTCGATGCGCGCTTCATTGCCGGTGGCCAGCACGGCGGCGATCTGCTGGTAGAGGCCCTCGTGGCTGGTCGGGCACAGCAGGATGGTGCCGCGCGGATGCAGCGCGTAGAGGTTGAGCTCGCCGACCGGGCCGGGCAGCTCCAGCGTCAGGCCCAGCGGGGAGGCGGCGGCATAAGTGCGGGCGATGCTGGCGGCGGTCTCCTCCCGGTGCAGGTCCAGCCAGTCGATGAAGGCGTCCAGCGCCGGAGCGGGCAGCGCGGCCGGGGGCAGCGGCAAGGCGTCGGGCGCGGCGTCCAGCAGCCGACCGAGATAGAGCGGCCCGCCCGCCTTGGGGCCGGTGCCCGAGAGGCCGCGCCCGCCGAACGGCTGCACGCCCACCACCGCGCCGATCATGTTGCGGTTGATGTAATGATTGCCCGCCCGCACCCGGCCGGTGACATGGCCGATCGTCTCCTCCAGCCGCGTGTGCAGGCCGAAGGTGAGGCCGTAGCCGGTGGCGTTGATCGCACCGATCAGATCGTCGATCTGCTCGCGGCGGTAGCGCACGACATGCAGCACCGGGCCGAAAATCTCGCGGTCCAGCGCGGCGATGGAGTCCAGCGCGATGATCGTCGGCGGGACGAAGGTGCCGTGCATCGTCTCGGGCGGCAGCGGCGTCTGGTGGACGGCGTGTCCCGCCGCGCGCATCGCCGCGATATGCGTCTCGATTCCCTGCTGCGCCTGTGCGGTGATGACCGGGCCGATATCCACCGCCAGCCGGTCGGTACGGCCCACGCGCAGCTCGACCAGCGCATCGCGCAGCAGCGCCAGCATCCGGTCGGCGATCTCCTCCTGCAAGCAGAGCACGCGCAGCGCAGAGCAGCGCTGGCCGGCGCTGTCGAAGGCGGAGGCGAGCACGTCCGCCACTACCTGCTCGGGCAGGGCGGAGGAATCGACGATCATCGCATTCTGCCCGCCCGTCTCGGCGATGAAGGGGATGGGGCGGCCGGCGGGGGAGAGCCGCGCGGCGAGCTGGGTCTGGATCAGCCGGGCCACCTCGGTCGATCCGGTGAACATCACCGCCGCCGTCTGCGCCGCGCCGACCAGCGCCGCGCCCACGGCGCCGTCGCCGGGCACGAGCTGGAGTGCGTCGGCGGGCACGCCGGCCTCGTGCAGCAGCCGCACGGCCTGCGCGGCGATCAGCGGCGTTTCCTCGGCCGGCTTGGCGAGCACCGGATTACCGGCAACCAGCGCGGCGGCGATCTGCCCGGTGAAGATGGCAAGCGGGAAATTCCACGGGGATATGCACACGGTCGGCCCGAGCGGCCGCGTGTCGGCACGGAAGGTTGCGCGCGCCTGCTCCGCATAATAGCGCAGGAAATCGGTGGCCTCGCGCACTTCCGAGATGGCGTTGGTGGCGGACTTCCCCGCCTCGCGCATGATGAGGCCCATCAGCACCGGCATCTGCGTCTGGAGCGCATCGGCGGCGCGCTCCAGCGCGGCGGCGCGGGCGGCGAGCGGCACCGCCGGCCAGCCCGATGCGGCGGCGCGCGCGACGCAGGCGGCGGCCGCCTCTGGCGCCATCTCCCGCACCGTGCCGACGACATCGCGATGGTCGGCGGGGTTGCGCACCGGGCGTTCCGTGCCTTCCTCCCCGGCGGTCCATGCCATCGCCGCGCTGTCCCGCAGCGAGCCGCCCAGCGCCGTGAGCACAGTCTCGTCGCTCAGATCGAGCCCCGCCGAGTTGCGCCGATCCGGATAAAGATCGCCCGGCAGCGCGATCTGCTCGTGCGGTGCGCCGGGCACCGGCATGGCGGCGACCTGCCCGGCCGGGTCGGCGATGAGGGCCTCGATCGGCACGTCCGGGTCGCCGATGCGGTTGACGAAGCTCGAATTGGCGCCATTCTCCAGCAGCCGGCGGACGAGATAGGCGAGCAGCGTCTCATGCGTGCCGACCGGCGCGTAGATGCGGCACGGCCGGTCCAGCTTCGCCTTGCCGACCACCTCCTGATAGAGCGGCTCGCCCATGCCGTGCAGGCACTGGAACTCATAGTCGCCGGGCGTGAAATCCGGCCCCGCCATCTGGTAGATGGTCGCCAGCGATTGGGCGTTGTGCGTGGCGAATTGCGGGAACACCGCGTCCTTCGCCGCCAGCAGCTTCGCCGCGCAGGCGATATAGGCCACATCGGTATGGATCTTGCGGGTATAGACCGGGAAGCCGGGCAACCCGTCGACCTGCGCGCGCTTGATCTCCGCGTCCCAATAGGCACCCTTGACCAGCCGCACCATGATCCGCCGCCCGGCCCGGCGGGCAAGGGCGACGATCCAGTCGATCACATAGGGGCAGCGCTTGCCATAAGCCTGCACGACGAAGCCGAGGCCGTTCCAGCCGCGCAGCGCCGGGTCGAGCGCGAGGCTCTCCAATATGTCGAGCGACAGCTCCAGCCGGTCGGCTTCCTCCGCGTCGATATTGAGGCCGATGTCGTAGGAGCGGGCCAGCGCAGCCAGTGCCGTCACGCGTGGCAGCAGCTCCCCCATCACCCGGCCGGCCTGCGCGCGGGTGTAGCGCGGATGCAGCGCCGAGAGCTTGATCGAGATGCCATTGCCCGCAATCGGCCCGCGCCCGGCCGCCGCCTTGCCAATGGCGTGGATGGCGCGTTCATAGGCCGCGTAATAGCGCTCGGCATCGCGCGCGGTGGCGGCCGCCTCGCCGAGCATGTCGAAGCTGTAGGTGAAGCCCCTGGCCTCCATGGTCCGCGCGCGGCGGAGCGCCTCGTCGATGGTCTCGCCGGTGACGAACTGCTCGCCCATCATCCGCATGGCGAGGTCAACCGCGCGCCGCACCACAGGTTCGCCCGCGCGGGTCAGCAGGCGGCTGAGCGCGGCGGCGAGGCCACGGTCGTTGACCGGGTCGACCAGCTTGCCGGTGATGATGAGGCCCCACGTCGCCGCGTTGACGAACAAGGAGCGGCTGGTGCCGAGATGTGCGCCCCAGTCGCCGGGGCCGATCTTGTCGCGGATCAGCGCGTCGCGCGTCGCGGCGTCGGGGATGCGCAGCAGCGCTTCGGCGAGGCACATCAGCGCCACGCCCTCTTGGCTGGAGAGCGCATATTCCTGCACCAGCCCCTCCACGCCCGTGCCCCGCTGCCGCGTGCGCAGCTTTGTGACGAGCATGCGCGCCGTCTCCCGCGCGGCGGCGCGAAGGGGGGCGGGCAGGGTCGCGGCGGGCAGCAGCCGGGCGACGCAGGCCGGCTCTGGCTCGCGATAGGCGGCGGTGATCGCAGTGCGGAGCGGCGTCGGGGGCCGGATGGGCGGCGCAAAGGCCGCGAAGGGGGCGGAGTCGGCAGCATCCGGCATGGGCGCAATCTAGGGTGTGTGCCGGGGGGAGGGAAGCGGCGTGTTTTGGCTTAGGCTGGCGGTTTGAGAGCGAGCCTCGTGTTCCTGCGCAGGCAGGAACCCAGAGCCCAACCGCGGTGCTTCGCCGCTCTGGGCCCCTGCCTGCGCAGGAGCACAAGCCGTTGCTGCCGGAGAAGGGATTGCCCGTCAACGGTGCAGTCCGAACCCCAGGCGTGCGCCGGAGCCCGCCCGATCGACCCTCTCCGTTCGTGCCGCGCGAAGTTGAGACATGTTGTGCGGAGCGTATCTCAACTTCGCGCGGCACGAACGGAAGCGAACGAACAGGAGGCGGAAGCGTGCTCGCCGGACCGTCCATCAGGGCATCGGCAAGGGTCCCTCTCAGCACTCCACCACATTGACCGCCAGTCCGCCGAGGCTCGTCTCCTTATATTGCGAGCGCATGTCCTCGCCGGTCTGGCGCATCGTCTCGATCACCGCGTCGAGGCTGACGACATGGGCGCCATCGCCGCGCAGGGCGAGATAGGCGGCGTTGATCGCCTTGATCGCGCCCATGGTGTTGCGCTCGATGCAGGGGATTTGCACCAGCCCGCCGACCGGATCGCAGGTGAGGCCGAGATTATGCTCCATGCCGATTTCGGCGGCGTTCTCGATCTGGCGGTTGCTGCCGCCGAGCACCGCCGCGAGCCCCGCCGCCGCCATCGAGCAGGCGACGCCGACCTCGCCCTGGCAGCCCATTTCGGCGGCGGAGATGGAGGCGCGTTTCTTGTAGAGCAGGCCGATGGCGGCGGCGGTGGCGAGCAGCAGGCGCGATCCGGCGGGGTCCGCGCCGGGCACGAAGCTCTCATAATAGCGCATCACCGCCGGGATGACGCCAGCCGCGCCGTTGGTGGGCGATGTCACGACCCGCCCGCCGGCGGCATTCTCCTCATTGACCGCGAGCGCCCACAGGCTGACCCACTCGAACACGTCGGACGGCTGGACGGCGTGGCCCCGCGCGGTCAGCGCCGCGTGGATCTTGTGGGCGCGGCGGCGGACGTGGAGCCCGCCGGGCAATTCGCCCTCGCGCCGCAGGCCCCGGTCGATGCAGGCGAACATGGCGGCGCGCACGCGGTCCAGCCGGGCGTCCGTCTCGGCCGGCTCGCGCCACGCGGTCTCGTTCGCGCGCACGATGGCGCCGATGGAGAGGCCGGTCGCATCGCCGATGGCGAGCAGCTCCGCGGCGGAGTCGAAGCTGTGCGGCAGGCGGATGTTGCGGCGGGGCGATTGCGCGCCCGCCTCGATGATCGCGCCGCCACCGATCGAGAGGAAGCGCCGCGCCAGCCGCGTGCCGTCCGCGAATGCTGCTTCGAACTGCATGGCGTTGGGGTGCTCGGGCAGGAAGCTCGGGTCGAAGATCAGGTCGCGCCCGGTGTCGAAGGCGATCTCGTCCCGCCCGGCGAGCGGCAGCCGCCCGCTCTTACCGATCCGCGCGACGATGGCGGGCGCCGCGTCCGGGTCGACCGTCTCGGGGCTCCAGCCGGCAAGGCCGAGCAGGATCGCGCTGTCGGTGGCGTGGCCGCGCCCGGTGAGCGCGAGCGAGCCGTGCAAGGTGCAGCGCACGCGCGCGACGGGCGGCCGGTCGGTGGTGACAAGGGCGGCGAAGCGGGCGGCTGCGCGCATCGGGCCGACCGTGTGGGAGCTGGATGGGCCGATGCCGATTGTAAACAGATCAACAATGGAAACGGGGTCTTGCCGATCGGCAAGGGATGACCGCATCGCACGCATGCCGACGCTCCATTTCCAGGTCCCTTCCGTGCGGGGCCAGCATGCTCTAGATAGGCGCGATCCCGCCTTTCTCCAAGGCAATGGCACGATCCGGCGCGCGTCGGGGCGGGATTGACGGTTGATCCTGTCACGAAACTGTCACATTGGCACCACGCGCCCCATCGCGCATTGCCCACCCATCACGGGAGTCAACCGATCCGCCAGATTGCCGCCTTGCCCTATCGCACCGAAGGCGACGCGCTCGACGCGCCGGTCAAGGTCATGCTCATCACCTCGCGCGAGACGAAGCGCTGGGTGATCCCCAAGGGCAATGTGCCGCCCGGCGTCGAGTGGCACCGCGCGGCGGCGAACGAGGCGGAGGAGGAAGCCGGCGTGCTCGGCGTGCTCTGCCCCACGCCGCTCGGCACCTATCGCTACCGCAAGCGGCGCGGCAACGGCGCCTCGCTGATGGTCGACGTGGAGGTGTTCCCGCTGGCGGTGAACCGCGAACTGCCGGACTGGAAGGAGCGCGCCGAGCGCCAGCGCCGCTGGTTCAGCCTGGCCGATGCGGCCGAGGCGGTGGAGGAGAGCGACCTGCGCGATCTCATCCGGTCCTTCGCGGCGTCGGAGATCAAGGCCGCCGTCCGGCGCGCCACCATTTTCGAGACCGTCGCCAAGAAATCAGGGATCAACAGCATGTTCGGATGGTTTCAGCGCCTGCTGCCCAGGCAGGGCAATTTCTTCGAGCTGTTCGAGGCGCATGTCCGCACCGTGGTCGCCGGCGCGGACGCGCTCGGCCGGCTGGTGCATGATGGCGAGCACCGCGCGGATCACGTCCGCGAGATCATCGAGCGCGAGCATGACGCGGACGAGATCACCCGCGAAGTGCTGCGCGTGGTGCGCCAGACCTTCCTCACCCCCTTCGACCGCAGCGCGATCAGCAGCCTCGTCGGCTCGATGGACGACGCGATCGACGAGATGCAGGCCGCCGCGCAGGCGATCGACCTCTACGATCTCACCAGCTTCGAGCCGGAGATGATCGACATCGCGGCGATCATCGTCGACGGCACCCGCGTGCTGGCGGAGGCGATCCCGCTGCTACGGAACGTCTCCGAGAACGGCAAGCGCCTGCACGAGCTGACCGAGCGGCTGGTGCGCATGGAGGGCCATGCCGACACCATTCACTCCGCTGGCCTCAAGGCCGCCTACCGGACCTATGGCGGGGGCGACCCCATGGCCTTTGTCGTGCGCCGCGAGATCTTCAACCATCTTGAGCGGATCACCGACGCGCTGGAAGATGTCGCGAACGAGATCGACAGCATCGTGATCGACCACAGCTAGCCGCCGCACCCATGCACGAGCTAGCCCTGCCGCTGCTGATCGCGCTGATCGCCATCGCGCTCGCCTTCGATTATCTGAACGGCCTGCACGATGCCGCCAACTCGATTGCCACCGTGGTCGCCACCCGGCTGCTCGGGCCGGTGACGGCGGTCGGCTTCGCGGCCTTCTTCAACTTCGCCGCTTATTTCCTCATGCTGGCCGTCCCCAGTCTGCACAAGGTGGCCGAGACGGTGGGGGCGGGGCTGATCGACAAGGATCTGGTGACGCCCGCCGTCATCTTCGGCGCGCTGATCGGCGCGATGTTCTGGAACGTCGTCACCTGGCTCAAGGGCATCCCTTCATCGAGCAGCCACGCGCTGGTCGGCGGGCTGGTCGGCGCGGGCGTGGCGCATGCCGGCTTCGGCGGCATCGAGTGGACCGGCCTCAACATGACGCTCGTCGCCATCGTGCTCTCGCCGATGCTCGGCATGCTGCTGGCGATGGCGATCATGCTCGCCACGAGTTGGCTGTTCCGCAACAATCCCGCGCGCGAGGCGGATCGCGGCTTCCGCTTCCTGCACCTGTTCTCCTCGGCCGCCTATTCTGTGAGCCACGGCCTCAACGACGCGCAGAAGACCATGGGCATCATCACCGTGCTGCTCTACTCGACCGGCTATCTCAACGGCGAGTTCCATGTGCCGCACTGGGTGGCCATCGCCTGCTACCTCGCCATCGCGCTCGGCACCATGACCGGCGGCTGGCGGATCATCGAGACGATGGGCTCGCGCATCACCAAGCTCTCGCAGCATCAGGGCTTCAGCGCGTCGGCCGGCGGATCGGTGGTGGTGTTCTGCGCCTCGCTGCTCGGCGTCCCGGTCTCGACGACCCACACCATCACCGGCTGCGTCATCGGCGCCGGCGTCGCCCGCCGCGCCTCCGCGGTGCGCTGGGGCGTGGCGCAGAGCGTGGTGGTGGCGTGGATCATCACCATCCCCGCCTCGGCGGCGGTGGGTGCGCTGTTCTACTCGCTGACCCGGCTGTTCTGAGGCGGGGTGGCTGGTCCTCCCCGAGCTTGCTCGGGGGGCCGTGCCCGCAGGGTGTGGTGGAGGGGCATGCGGGAGACCGCGCAGATACGCTCCGTGCGGCATAGGCTCCGTTCCCGCCGCCGTCCGTGCATCTGTGCCGCCATACCCCCAAACGTGCCGTTTCTGCGGCCTCCCGATATTGTCAATCGAACCGATAGATATTATCCTCGCATCGTGATCGGAACGTAGGCCGAGTCGACTGGTCACTGCCTCTGCACAGGAGACTGACCATGGATTTCGCGAGCAACCCGGAACGATTCGCGCCGCTCACGGTGGGCGGCGGCAGCGACGGCCCCCTCATCCTGACGGTGCCCGGCCTCAACAATAGCGGCCCCACCCATTGGCAAAGCGTGTGGGAGCGCGAGCGGGACGATGTCGCGCGCGTCGAGCTGGGGAGCTGGGCGCGGCCGCATCGCAACACATGGGTGAACCAGCTCAACCTCGCCATTCGCCGCGCCGGCAGGCCGGTGGTGCTGGTCGCGCACAGCCTCGGCTGCCACGCGGTGGCATGGTGGGCGGCGATGGAGCGCCCGGCCTATGGCGATCCCGTCATCGGCGCGCTGCTGGTCGCCCCGCCGGAGGTGGACGTGGCGCCGGTGGACGAGCGGCTCAAATCCTTCGGTCCCGCGCCCAAGGGGCCGCTGCCGTTCCCGGCTATCGTCGCGGCGAGCCATGACGATCCCTATATCCAGCTCCACCGCGCGCGCCGCCTCGCGCAATTCTGGGGCGCGCGCTTTGCCGACGCCGGCGCGGCCGGGCATATCAACGCGGACTCGGCGCTCGGCGCCTGGCCCTTCGGCCAGTTCCTGCTCCGCACCCTGCTGGGCCTGGCCTCCCGGTCCGGCGAGGACGGCCTGCCCGCCAGCACCGGCGGCCCGGTCCGCACGCAGATCGAGCTATCGGTCTGACTGGAGGGGATCGGAACCCGACAAATCCGTTCGCCCCGAGCGTGTCGAAGGGCTGCCTTTGCTGCTGCTCAACCGGAGATTTTCCAGAAGGAGAACGGTCCCCTCCGGCTATGTGTCTGCGGCGGTCGCTCAGGGTGCCGCTTTGACAAGCTCAGGGCGAACGGCGTTCTTGCCCGACGACGCTACGCAAACGCTCCTGCGAAGCGGCCGGCACGGTGGGGCCGGCGGCGATCCGGGCTAGCGGGATCGGGGTTCGACGGGGCGATACAATGGGAGCGCAGGGCCGTTGCCCGTCAATACCCCCACCCCAGACCTCGTTTCAGGGCCATCCCGCCCATGAACCAGAGCCACCGGAGGAGGACGGGTGCCGAAACGAGGGTCCGTTCGATGGGGGCCGCGCGGGGCCGACGCGACATCTTCGGTCGTGTCGGGCCCGGCCGTATCGGGCCCGGCCGTATCGAACATCGTCGGGGCGCGCAGGCCGCCCCATCCCGCGCCGACCGGGTTCGTTCCTCACAACTCCACGCATCCTCCATCGACATACAGGTCGATCCCGGTGATGAAGCTCGCCTCGTCGGAGGCGAGGAACAGCACCGGCCGCGCGATCTCCTCCGGCGCGCCCATGCGCTTCATCGGCACCGCCTCGGTCATGATGCTGCGCAGGCCCGGCACGGCGTCCGCCGGCACGCCTTCGGTGCGGTTGATGATCGGCGTCTCGGTCGGGCCGGGGCTCACCATGTTGACCCGGATCTTGCGGCCGACCAACTCGGCCGCCAGTGTGCGGGCCACGGCGCGCAACCCGGCCTTCGCCGCCGCGTACATCACATTGCCCGGCACCGCCGCCACTGCGCCGATCGAGCCGGTGATGACGATCGCGCCGCCGTCCGCCAGCAGCGGCAGCGCCTGCTGGATGGCGAAGAAGCAGCCGCGCAAATTGACGTTGTGGACATGGTCCCACTGCTCGGGCGTCACCTCGGCTGCGGGCGCAAAGGCACCGATGCCAGCATTGACGAACAGGATATCGAGCTTGCCGTGCGCCGCCTCGATGGCCGCCAGCACGTCCGTCCCGCTGCCGATCTCGGCAATGTCGGCGCGGAAGCCGCGCGCGCCGGGGATGGCGGCCACGGTCTCGTCGATGGTCCGCCGGTCGCGCCCGGTGAGGAACACATGGGCGCCCTCCGCGCCAAACCCTGCCGCCGCCGCGCGGCCGATGCCGCTGTTCCCGCCGATCACCAGCACCACTTTGTCGCTGAACCGCATGCGTCGCCCTCCCAGTCGCTCTCAATGACGTTGCCCGTTTCTTAGAGACTGTTTGAGGGATCGCGAAAGAGCGATTTCAGGGTGGATGCCGCCATTGGGTAGCCAAATGGGCGCGCGACCCGCCGGGGAGCGCAGGCTCATGCGGGCTCCAGCACGGATCGGCAGTCGGTTCAGGTCGAACCGGAGTCGCAGGCGGCCGAAGGGCAAAATGGCGGTTTTCCGTGAGCCGGCGCGCAGCATATGCAGGCTATGCGAGCGCCGGGCGCGCGGGCAAGCACCGTTTGCAGCCGGCATGGGCCATATGCCGATCTGTCCGGGGCGTCTTGCGCGTTGCGGGCATCTGGAACCATCCGTGCGTCTGTGTGCCATGGGCCGCGCCCGGATCGACCGCCGCCGGGATGGGGGCGGCCTGCCTCGCCCCGCTCGATACCCCCGGTCAACCAACCTGCTGTCCTACGCATGCCTTGCCATGGCATGCGGCTAAGGGCTTCGCTCCGGGGTGCCCTTGGCGGGCGGTAAAAAAATTGGGTTCACCCCGAGACTTTCGTGACTTTCGACCGGAAATATCGCGGATGAGTAATGATATTACAAAGTTGATCGGGTTTGCCAGCCGTTCCATGGGGCGCCGGGCGGAGGGCACGGCCGGGCCATGGCGGCTGCGCCCTCAGGCGTCCAGCCGGCGGCGATACTCATATGCGTCCATCTCCTCCCCGCTCTCGTTGACGGTCGCGCGGCGCATGTCGCGGCGATATTCGTCCGTTTCCAGCGGGGTCGCCGCGTGCAGCGCGAAGCGGTTGTCCCAGATCACGATGTCGCCCGTCGTCCAGTGGTGGCGGTGGACATATTTGGGCTGGGTGACATGGTCGTAGAGCGTCTCCACCAGCGCGTGCCCCTCCGCCTCGTCCATGCCGACCACGCCGACGCAATGGCCGCCGACGAACACCGCCTTGCGGCCGCTCGCGGAGGCGCGCACCAGCGGATGGTGGACCGGCGGCATCGGCATGGTGGCGCGCATCTCGTCCGTCACCGCCAGCCCGGCATAAGCGCGGCCGCGCCAGAAATCGTGGATGCCGACCAGCCCCTCGATCCGCGCCCTGGTCTCCTCCGGCAGATCGTCATAGGCCGAGCGCAGGTCCACGAACAGCGTGTCGCCGCCGGCCTCGGGGGGCGGGCACTCGACGCCGCGCAGCATCGACCATTTGCTCGGCAGCGGGTTGAACGAGCTGTCGGCGTGGAAGCGCTCGGCGCCCTTCGCCACGTCGCGATTGGCCGGGGCGCGCGGCCGGATCTTGCCCTCGGCATCGAGATTGCCGGCGGGGAACAGCTCGGGCGCCATGCGGCTCGGGCGGGTGCCGTAGCCGGGCGGCAGCTCCAGCGGCCCGAACAGGCGGGCGAAGCGGAGGTGCTGCGCGTCGGTGATCGGCCCTTGCCGCACCACGCATACGCCGTAGCGCTCCATGGCATCCTCCACGGCATCGCGCAGCGTCTCGGTCGGCTCGGCGGTCAGGTCCGCACCGACGATCTCGCCGAAGAACAGGGGGTGGAGCTGGTTGACGGTTATCATGGCTCATCCTCTCGCCAGGGCGCGTTCGCCCTTGACTTGTCCCGCGCCCTGTCTGAACCGCCGCGGGACATCAAGTCAATATCGTTGGTCAAATCAACCATTGCAATTGTTGAACGCTCCGGTCAAGTTGACGATGTCCGATCGGGGTCGCAAGCGAGGTTGGGAGGTTATGGCGGGAGTTGAGGGCGAGAAACATCGGCAGCGCATGGCCGACGGCATGGACCTGGGCTTGCTGGGCGACAGCGTCGGCCCGGCCGTGCGCCATTTGCGCAACCTGCTGACCTCGCGCATCATCGCGGCTTACGAGCCCTATGGGCTGCGCTCCGGCTCGCATTCCACCATGGCGCTGATCGCCGCCAATCCGGGCTGTTCCCAGTCCGAGATCGCGCGCAACATCGGCATGGACAAGTCGATCGTCGTCGCCATCGTGGACGATCTGGAGAAGCGCGGCCTCGCCGAGCGGCAGCGCTCCACCGAGGACCGCCGCCGCAACGCGCTGATGCTGACCGCCAAGGGGCGGGGCCTGATGCTGGAGCTGGACAATCTCGGCCGCACGGTCGAGGCACCGATTCGCGAGGCGCTCTCCGTTGAGGAAGTTCAGCACCTCATCAGCCTGACCCGCCGCGCGATCGACGCGCTGATGGCCTCCGAGGCGGAGTAGCACGCGCGCCCGCGCCGGGCGGCGGGGATCGGACCAAGTCAATCTCGGTGCGCGCTTTGCGCTTGCGCCGCACCGACCGCACCGCTTAGCATCGCCCCGTCGAATCCCGATCCCGCGAGCCCGGATCGCCGCCGGCCCCGCCGTGCCGGCCGCCGAGGACAACGGCCGCGGGAAGCAGTTTGAGGAGAGTGAACGTGGCCCAGGCAGGACTGAACCCCGAAGGCGTCAATGTGAAGCATCCGGACAAGGTCTGGATCGGCGGCACGTGGCGCGCGGCCCATAGCGGCCGGATGATCGAGCTGATTTCGCCCAATACCGAGCAGGTCGTCGGCGCCGTCGCCGAGGCGGACGAGCAGGATATGGACGCCGCCGTCGCCGCCGCGCGCGAGGCGTTCGATCATGGCCCGTGGCCGCGCATGAGCGTGGGCGAGCGCAACGAGGTCATGAAGAAGATCACCGCCCATCTGCGCTCGCGCGAGGGTGAACTGGCCAAGGCGTGGACCGCGCAGATGGGCGGCCTCGCCAGCTTCGCGCCCGGCATGGTCGCCGGCGCCACCGCGCAGTTCGATCAGACGCGCGAGGTCGGCGCCACCTTCCCCTATATCCAGCAGCGCGAGACGCATGCGGCCGAGGTTGCCTATCTCGTTCATGAGCCGGTGGGCGTCGTCGCCTCCATCGCTCCGTGGAACGGGCCCTATGGCATCATGGCCTCCAAGGTCGCCAACGCGCTCATCACCGGCTGTACGGTCATCATGAAGCCCTCGCCGGAGACGCCGCTGGAGGCTTACATCATCGCCGAGGCGTGCGAGGCGGCGGGTGTGCCGGCAGGCGTCGTCAACCTCGTCTGCGGCCATCGCGAGGCGAGCGACCATCTCGTCTGCAATGCCGGCGTGGACAAGGTGAGCTTCACCGGCTCGACCGTGGCCGGCAAGCGCATCGCCAGCGTCTGCGGCTCTCGCATCGCCCGCTATACGCTGGAGCTGGGCGGCAAGTCTGCGGCCATCGTGCGCGACGACTTCACCGCCGAGGAAACGGCAAAGCTGATGACCGGCACGATCACGTTGCTCTCCGGCCAGGTCTGCGCGATGCTCAGCCGCCTCATCGTGCCGCGCAGCCGGCAGGACGAGATCGCCGATGCCATCGCCACCGAAATGCAGAAGGTGAAGATCGGCTATTCGGACGATCCGGCCACGCAGCTCGGCCCGCTCGCGATGAAGCGTCAGTTGGAGCGCGTCGAAGGCTATATCGAGGAAGGCAAGAAGACCGCCGACCTTGTGACGGGCGGCAACCGGCCCAGCCACTTGAACCAGGGCTATTTCATCGAGCCGACGCTGTTCAAGAACGTCGACAACAAGAGCCGCATCGCCCAGGAGGAGATTTTCGGGCCGGTGCTGAGCATCATCCCGGTGGCGGACGAGGCGGAGGCGATCGCCGTCGCCAACGATTCCAACTACGGCCTCTCCGGCGCGGTGTTGACTAAGGACCCGCAGGCGGCGTTCGACATTGCCCGTCAGGTGCGTACTGGCGGTATCGCCCAGAACGGTCTCAAAGTCGATTGGGGCCTGCCGTTCGGCGGCTACAAGCAATCCGGTATCGGCCGCGAGGGCGGCGTGGATGGGCTCAAAGCTTATCTCGAGACCAAGACCATGTATCTGGACGCGCCGGTCAACGCGGCGTGAATCGGGAGGCGCTCTACGGGGCGCTGGAGAACTATCTGGCGGCACTGGGGGAGAAAGACCCCGGCGCCGTCGCTTGGGCACCGGACCCGTTCATCACCGAGAACAACGTTCGCCTTGAAGCTGGCGACGGCCTCTGGGGCACGATCGAGCGGCTGGGCGATTACCGGCTGCGCTTCGCCGATGAGGCAACGCGGCAGGTTGGCTATTTCGGCACGGCGGTCGAGCCGCTGGACGAGAGTGCCTATACCGTGCGGCTGGGGCTGGACGAGTCCGGGCGGGTCGCCGAGGTCGAGACCGTCGTCGTGCGGCAGGTGGACAGCAGCCCGAAGTTCGAGAACCTGCGCTTCTACAGCAAGCCCGTGTTGGAGGCTGCCGCCGAGGCGCCCGTCTCCCGCGCGGATATGATCGCGCTGGCGGATGGTTATTTCTCGACCCTGCAACGGAACGACGGGACGATCCGCACCAAGTTCCACCCCGATTGTAATCGGGTAGAGAATGGCGTGCAGACCACCAACAATGCCGAGTTCGCCAAGCTGGTGCCGGTCGCCGGGCTGGGCTGCGAGGCGCAGTTCCGCATGGGGCAATATCGCTACGACGACCGGCTGAGGGCGCGGCGCTACCCGCTGGTGGACGAGGCGCGTGGGCTGGTCATGGCGTTCGGCTTCATCGACCATTGCGGTCGGCTGGGTGAGTATGAGCTGACCGACGGAACGAGGATCAAATCACCCATCCGGCGGCCGCACAGTTACTATTTCGGTGAGCTGTTCAAGATCGACCACGGCATGATCCGCCAGATCGAGGCGAATTTCATCACCGTGCCTTATCACATGCCGAGCCCGTGGGATGGGGCATGAGAAAAGGGGCGTGGGGCGTCCAGAAAGGGCGATGAGGGGCATGAAAAAATTCCTGGGTGCGTTGTGCGTGCTGGCACTGGCCGCCTGTTCGGGTCAAGGCGGCGGCGGGGACACGGCGCAGGGGCTTGCGGCGGAAAATTGGGTGACGCTGGGCGGCGACATCGGCAAATCCCACTATTCGCAGCTTGAGGATATCAACCGCGAGACGGTTGGCCGGCTCGGCCTTGCCTGGGCGGTCGATCTGGGCACCAATCGCGGGCTGGAGGCGACGCCGGTGGTGGTGGACGGCGTCATGTATACCTCCGGCGTGGCGGGGCGGGTCTATGCCTTCGATGCGGCGAGCGGCAAGGAGCTATGGCGCTTCGAGCCGCAGGTGGACATGCAGATCAACCGCACGGTCTGCTGCGACATGGTCAACCGCGGCGTCGCAGTGGCAAAGGGCAAGGTTTATGTGACCAGCCTCGACGGGTGGATGTATGCACTCGACGCCAAGACCGGCGCGGTGGCGTGGAAGGCCGACGCGGTCGCGGACCGACGGCGCGGCGACAACAGCACCGGGGCACCGGAGGTGGCGGGCGACGTGGTCGTCATCGGCAATGCCGGCGCCGAATATGACGTGCGCGGTTCTGTCAGCGCTTTCGATCTGGAGACCGGCAAGCTCGTCTGGCGCTTCTACGTGGTGCCGCGCGACCCCAAGCTGGGCCCGCAGGATCACCCGGACCTCGAACAAGCGGTCAAGACATGGGACCCGAACAGCCGCTGGGACGTGGGCGGCGGCGGCGCGCCGTGGGACGCGATCAACTATGATCCGGAGACCGGGCTGGTGCTGGTCGGCACCGGCAATGGCGGGCCTTATGCCACGTCGCGCCGTTCGCCCAAGGGCGGCGACAATCTCTATCTCGGCTCGATCGTGGCGCTGGATGCCAGAACCGGGCGGCTCAAATGGCACTATCAGGAAACGCCGGGCGATAATTGGGATTACACATCCACCTCGCCGATGATCCTTACCCGCATGAGCGTGGATGGCGAGGAGCGGCCGGTGGTGCTGCACGCGCCCAAGAACGGCTTCCTTTATGTGCTGGACCGGCGCGACGGCAAGCTGCTGCGCGCCAATGCGCTGGTGCGGATGAACTGGGCCGATGGCGTCGACATGAAAACCGGCCGCCCGAACCTGACTCCCGAGCGCTCCGACTATACGACCGGCCCCAGGATCGTCTTTCCGGCGACGCCCGGCGCGCGCAACTGGCATCCGGCCGCTTATGATCCCGAGACCGGCCTCTACATCGGCACCGTGCAAGACATGGGCAACGCCATCTACATGACGCCCGGGCAGAAACCGCTTCAGGCCAAGATGCTGAACAACGATGCGTCGCTGCTGTTCTCCTCCGACCTGGAGGCGATCCTGCCGAGCCTGCCGCCGGTGCTGCGCGATCCCATCGCCGCGCTGCCGGAGATGAAATGGGTGAAGGAGAACCCCGGCAGCACGGAGCTGCGCGCCATCGACCCGCTCACCGGCCAGACGAAGTGGGCCTACAAGATGGGCGGCTGGCAGGACCGGGGCGGGGCGCTGGCGACGGCCGGCGGGCTGGTCTTTCAGGGCAGCATCGACGGGCATTTCCGCGTGTTCGACAAGGCGAGCGGAAAGTTGCTCAAGGAGATCGACACCGGCACGTCCATCCTCGCCGCGCCGATGACCTATAAGGTGAACGGCGTGCAATATGTCGCGGTGATGGCGGCGTGGGGCGGGGGCGGCTACCCGTACGTCCCGCCTTATTCGGCCGCCTACAAGCGCGGCAATCAGGGCCGCATCCTCGTTTTCAAGCTGGATGGCGGCGCGGTGCCGATCCCGGCCGAACTGCCGCCGCTGGATGTCGCGCCGGAAGCGCCGGCGCAAGCACCCGGCGTCACCCCGGCGACCATCGCGCAGGGCATGACCCTGTTCATGGGCAATTGCGCGCTCTGCCACTCCAACCAGCCGCGCTCGATCACGCCTGATCTGCGGCGGATGAGCGAAGGCACGCACAAGGCGTTCAAACAGATTGTGCTCGGCGGGCTGCTCCTCCCCAACGGCATGCCGCGCTGGGACGACCGGTTGAGCGAGAAGGATGTGGATGCGATCCACGCCTATCTCATCGACTTGCAGCGCCAGACCCGCGCCGAGGAGCTGGAAAAGCGCAGGCGCGGACTGCCGCTCGACACGCCGGGGCTGACCATCCTTTCGAATTATTGATCTGCCAAAAGGACGCCACCCGATGTCTGATCCTCGCTATTCCACCCTCGATCACCCCGTGCTCGATTTCGCCTTCGAGTGCCGCCTCCAGTTCACCCGCGTCTTTGCCGTCCCCAATGTCCACAATGGCGGTTTCCGCTCGGCGGTGCTGGTCGATCAGGGGCATTTCGAGGGCCCGCGCCTGCGGGGCAAGGCGGTGCCCAATTCGGGCGGCGACTATGCCCATTTCCGCGACGACGACACTGCCGTGTTCGATGCGCGCTATCTGCTCGAAACCGACGATGGCGAGATCATCTACATGCAGAACAAGGGTTATCTCTGGGGCCGCAAGCCGGACTCCATGCAGCGCCTGCGGGCCTGGGCATTCGAGGATGGTCCGCCGGTGGCGCATGAGGATTATTATCTGCGCGCACAGCCGACCTTCGAGACCAGCAAGGGCAAATATGACTGGATGACGCGGCATGTGTTCATCGGTGTGGGCGAGCGCAAGCCGGACGGCAATTTCGTGCGCTACTACGCGCTGACATGAGGAGGCCGACGATGCGGCGGATTGTGGGCGCTATGGGGATCGTGACGGTACTCGCTCTGGCGCCGGGTGCTCTGGCCGCACCGAATGGAGCGCCGCCGACCGTGCTCGGTGATCTCGCCAAGCCGGACTGGATGGAGGAGGCCCCGGTGATCGTGCCGCCCGAGGAAGCCCTGCGCAGGGTTGTTGCCTGTGGTGTGGATGCGGCACGGGTGACGATGCAGGACGACAAGGCGTTGCACGAGACGGTGCTGGCCGTGGCGGATGGTATGGCGTTGACGGACGCGCAACTGGACTGCGCGGCGGGGGTGTCGCTGGAGACCAGCTACCGGATTATGCCCGGTCCTGCCCTCACGGCTCGCTACGATGCGGCTTATGCGCGGATGGAGAAAGCACGGGCGGCGGAGCATTGGGGCGCTTTGGGAGGAGACTGATTATAAACGAAATGCGAGAGGTTTGGTGCTCCTGCTAAGGTGGGAGCGCGGAGATCAGCCGTTGCGCTTTGCCGCCTGGGCTCCTGCCTTTGCAGGAGCACGGGGTTGGCCCGGCTGAAGTGCGGAAGCGCTGATTTGAAGGTCGGCTTACCGACTCTTCACCCGCCCGGCGGTGCCATCAGCGCGCATTCGACATTGACGATCTTGCCGTCCTTCAGCGTGTAGAAGATGAACTGGCGCATCTCCTGCACCTCGCCGGCCTTCACCGGGAACAGACCGCCACAGCCGTTCGCCTCCAGCGTCTCGCGGTCGAGATCGCGCAGGCCCTCGATGCGGACGAGGCCGTCGACGGCGGTGAGTGTGTCGCTCGACGCGAAGTTGAGGATGCGCACGCTCTCTCGCACATAGCCGTGCAGGAAGCTGTAGAAGCGCTTCATGTCCTCGCGCGAACGCAGCGAGACGCCGAAGAAGTCCATCGCCATCGGTTGCATGTAGAAATCGCAGACGGTGTCGTAATCCTTGGCGTTGAAGGCGGTGAGATAGCGCTCATAATCGGTCCGGTTCATGGTCTGCCCTCCCATTCAGGCCGGTTGCGGCGCGCCGTTGGCGGCGGCGATCAGCATGGCCTTGTTGTCCTCGATCATCCGGCGAACCGAGCGGGCCTTGCGGCCGGTCAGCGCCTCGACATCGTCAGTGCGGATTTCGAGAAAACCGCCGCGGATGGCGGCGCCGAACGTGACCATGTCATCGCTGTTCCACGGGATGCCGCCGACATATTGGTCATCCACCGGGCGGCGGGGGATGCCCATGGCGTCGAAGATGGCATACTGGCCCTCGTCGTCCACCTTGACATGCTCCAGAGGGCAGCCGGTGATCTCGCGCACCAAGGCGGCAACCTCGTCGAATGTCTGTAAATCCGGGCCGGTGATGTTGTAGATGCGGTTCTCGTGTCCCGGCGTGGTCAGTGCGGCGACTGCGCAGGCGACACAATCCTCGCGCCAGACCATCGCCTCGCGCCCGTCACCGCTGTTGCTGATCCATTTGCCGGTTGCCATCATGCCCGGCCCGGCCATGAGCAGCATCGCGTCGGCATAATGGGCGTCGCGCAGCATGGTCCATGCCATGCCGGAGGCGCGCATGAGCTTTTCGGTCTCGATATGGTCGTGGCGGACTTCGGCCGGGTTGGCCGGGTCGTCGATGCCGATGAAGCTGGTGTAGAGGATATGGCGGACGCCAGCTTTCGCTGCCGCATCGATGGCCGCCTTGTGCTGGACGACGCGGGCGCCGACGCGGGTGCCGGAAATGAGCAGCATCTTCTCGGCGCCTGCGACGGCGGCGGCCAGCGTCTCCGGTTTGTCGTAATCGCCATAGCGCACGTCGCAGCCCTGCGCGGCGCGGTCGGCGAGCTTGGCCGGTGTGCGGGTGATGAGGATGAGCTTGTCGGCAAGGCCCTTGGCGATGAGCATATCGGTCGCTTGCCGGCCATATTGCCCGGACGCGCCGGTAATCACGATCTTGCCCTGTTCGCTCATGGCGTTCCTCATCCCCTGTCTTGTGACGATTGTCTTGTGACGATTGCCGATGGCTACACGGGGGTGGACGGCTGGGCAACCGCTCGCTGCCGGCGGGCATCTGCCCAGCCCGCGATTGCCTTGCCGCCCGCGTGCGCTGGGCCTAGAAGGGCCGGCCATGATCCTTGCTCTGCTTGCTTCCTTTCGTCGGTCCTCCGGCCTGCTGGCGATGACTATGCTGTGTCTGCTCGTCGTGGCACTGGCTCGGCCGCTCAATGCACAGAGCGGCGGCGCGTTCCTGCCGGCGGGCGAGCCGCATATCCGCGCGGCGCTGGTCGCGGAGACGCCAACGCCCCGGCCGGGTGAGACGGTGACGCTGGCAATCCTGATGCGTCCGGAAAAGGGCTGGCACGGCTATTGGGAAAATCCCGGTGACGCCGGCACTGGCATGCGGATCGAATGGGCCCTGCCGCCGGGCGTGACAGCCGGTGCGTTACGGTATCCGGTGCCCGAGCGGCTGATGATCTCCGGCCTCATGAACCATGTTTACGAGCATGATTATGCGGTTCTTTTCGATGTGACCATTCCGACGGGTCTGGCACAAGGGGCGACAGTTCCGATCCGGGGGCAGGCGCAATGGCTGGCCTGCACGGACAGCATCTGCGTGCCCGAACAGGGCGAGATCGCGACTACGCTGACCATTGGGGACGGCACGATCCAGCCTGCCGACCGCGCCCGGTTCGACGGCTATCGCGCGCATCTGCCGCGCCCGCTCGACCAGCAGGCGCGCTATGCGCAGAGCGGTGACCGCATCGCCATCGCCGTGCCCTATCCGGCGGCGGCGCCGGTCGGCCAGCCGTGGTTCTTCGCACTCAGCAAGCAGCGGGTGCGCTATGCCGAGCCGCAGACGGTACGCCGCACCGGCGATATGCTGGTCGTCGAGACCGCCGTGCCGGACGGAGCGGCGACGGATGGGGTAATTGCGGGCGTGCTCGCCGTCTCTCCGGAGATCGCACTACGGATCGAGGCAGTGCCGGGCACGGTGCCGGCTGGCGGCACGTCGATCAGCGGCGAGGCACAGGGCGTGCAGCCGGCGGCGATGGGTCTCGCCGGGCTGCTGCTGGTGCTGGGCGGTGCGTTCCTCGGCGGTCTGATCCTCAATATCATGCCGTGCGTCTTTCCGATTCTCAGCCTCAAGGCGATCAGCCTCGCCAAGGCGGGCGGCGACGAGCGGCAGGCGCGCGGCGAGGCGCTGGCCTATACTGGCGGCATCCTGCTCACCTGTCTGGCGCTGGGCGCGCTGATGCTGGCGATCCGCGCCGGCGGCACGCAGATCGGCTGGGCGTTCCAGTTGCAGGACCCGCGCGTGATCGCACTGCTGGTGATCCTGATGGTCGCCATTACGCTCAACTTGCTCGGCCTGTTCGAGATCGGCACGATCAGCGTGGGGCAGGGCAAGGTGGCCCAAGGCGGCCGTGACGGCGCTTTCTGGACCGGCGTGCTCGCGGCCTTCGTAGCGACGCCCTGCACCGGGCCGTTCATGGGCGCAGCGATGGGCGCGGCGCTGGTGCTGCCCTGGCCGCTGGCGCTCACCGTGTTCGCCGGCCTCGGCCTCGGCCTCGCCTCGCCGTTCATCGCTATCTCGTGGATCCCGGCGCTGCGGCGGATGCTGCCGCGACCGGGCGGCTGGATGACGACCTTCCGCCGGATCATGGCGGTGCCGATGGGGCTGACCGCGTTGGGGCTGGTCTGGCTGCTCTCGCGCCAGCTCGGAACCAACGGCATCCTGCTCGGCATCGTGCTGGCACTGGTGACGGGCGCGGCGCTGGCTCAACTCGGCCGGCGGCAACGGGACGGGCAGGGGATGAATTGGGCGGTCGGCGGCATCGCGCTGCTGCTGCTCGGCACCACCGCCATCGCCGCGCCGCCGCTGGTGCGCGCGGACAAGGTGGCGGCGGGCGAGGGGCTGGCCGGCGAGCCGTTCAGCGAGGCGAAGCTGGCGGCGCTGCGGGGCGCCAACAAGCCGGTGTTCCTCTACTTCACCGCCGACTGGTGCCTCACCTGCAAGGTCAACGAGGCGAACGCCATCGACACCGATGCGGTGCGCGACGCCTTCGAGAAGGGCGGTGTCGCCACCATGGTGGGCGACTGGACCAACGCCGACCCGGCGATCAGCCGCTTCCTGGAGGCGAATGGCCGATCAGGCGTGCCGCTTTACCTTTATTATGCGCCGGGCGCCGCGGCGCCGCGGGTGCTGCCGCAGGTGCTGACGCCAGCGACGCTGACGGCGCTCGCCAAGGCGTGAGTGGCGCAGCGGCGGTAAGGACGGCGGGGAAGCGCGCCTGATGCCCAAGAAACGACTCGATCAGCTTCTCGTGGAGCGCGGCCTTGCCGAGAGCCGCACCCGCGCGCAGGCGCTCATCATGGCCGGCAATGTGCTGGTCGGCGACAGACCGGTCGACAAGGCGGGACAGCAGGTGGCCGAGGATGCGGCGATCACCCTCAAGGGCAAGGATCACCCGTGGGTCTCGCGCGGCGGTCTCAAGCTGGCGCATGCGCTTGAGCATTTCGCGCTCGATGTGACCGGGCGCGTCGCGATGGATGTCGGCAGCTCGACCGGCGGTTTCACCGATGTGCTGCTCGCCAGCGGCGCGGCGCGGGTCTATGCGGTCGACAGCGGCACCAACCAGCTTGCCTGGAAGCTGCGGCAGGACGAACGGGTCATCGTCCACGAACAGACCAGCGCGCGCATCCTGACCGATGCGCATATCCCCGAGCCGATCGACATCATCGTATGCGATGCCAGCTTCATCGGTCTTGCCAAGGTGCTGGAACGGCCACTGACCTTCGCCGCGCCGGGTGCGCTGCTGGTAGCCCTCATCAAGCCGCAGTTCGAAGCCGGGCGCGCCGATGTCGGCAAGGGCGGCGTGGTGCGCGATCCGACGGTGCATGAGCGGGTCTGCGAGGAAGTGCGCGGGTGGTTGGCCGCGCGGCCGGGTTGGGGCGTGATCGGCATCACGCCCAGTCCCATTACCGGGCCGGAAGGCAATATCGAGTTTCTCATTGCGGGACAGCATCGCATTTGACCTTGCGGGCGGCCTATTCTCCCCGCAAAGCCATGACGGTAAACGGACTGTCTATCGTGGGGGATTCGCGATGAAGCCGAATATGTGGGAGGTGGGGTGAACGAAATTGCCTCTGCGGGACAGCTTCGTGCGTCCCTTCTGCGCTGGGCGCTCGTCACCGTGCCGGCCATCGAGTTTCTCGGCCTGGCATCGGGCTACCTCGCCAACAGCGGCTACGGGAACCGCTGGTTCGCGATGCTGGACAAGCCGGCGATCACGCCGCCGGGCGCGGTATTCGCGATCGTCTGGCCAATCCTCTACCTGCTGATCGCGCTGGCGCTGGCCATCATCCTCCATGCACGCGGGGCGCGGGGACGAGGGCTGGCAATCACCCTGTTTCTCGTCCAGCTTCTGTGCAATTTCGCATGGTCGCCGCTGTTTTTCGGTGCGCATGAGGCGACGCTGGCATTCTATCTCATCCTCGTGATCCTTGCCCTGGCGGTGGTCACGACGGTGCTGTTTGCCCGCATCCGCGCGGTGGCGGCGTGGCTGATGCTGCCCTATCTGTTGTGGCTGGCCTTTGCGAGCACGCTCGCTTTCGCTATCGACCAGCGCAACCCGGATGCCGAAACCCTTGTCGCGCCGGCCGTGCGTACCCAAATCTGACCCCGTGCCGCCGCATCCGGCGGGTGAAGGAACGAATGACCATGCAGAGCGAGAACCGCATTTTCGACGATATTTCCCGCCTCATCAACGGCGCGGCGGGGACCATCGCCGGCGTGAGCCGCGAGTTCGAGAGCAATGCCCGCGAGCGTGCGCGTGAATGGATCGGCGGGCTGGATTTCGTCAGCCGCGAGGAGTTCGAGGCGGTGAAAGCCATGGCCGCGCAGGCGCGCGAGCAGGTCGCCGCGCTTGAGGCGCGTCTGGCGGCGCTGGAAGGCAAGCCGGCGGCGGCCGCGTCCCGTGCGAAGCCGAAGGCCGCGCCCAAGAAGGGATGACGGTAAGTTATCCACCGCTTATCCACAGCTTATTCACGATTCTACCCACTTTGACGGCCCAAATCGGGATAGGCGGGGCAGTCCGGCTTTGCGGCGTCGCGCCGCCATGGTAAAACGAACCGTCCCGCAAGCCGGGCGGATCGTGCCGCGCCGTGAGGATGGACAGACGATTTTCAGGATATGATGGACCGCGACGGATATACGATTGGCGACCAGGAGGCCGAACCGATCGACATGCTGGCCGCCTATTTCGAGGCGCATGAATGGCCGTTCGAGCATGTCGGCGAGGACGAGATCGTCGCGCGCCATCGGGGCAGTTGGACCGAATATGAGGTGCGCGCCATCTGGCGGGACGAGGATATGGTGCTCCAGCTCCTCGTCATGCCGGATATCCGCGCCGCCGAGGACAAGCGCCTGCCGATCTGTGAGACCATCGCGCTCATCAACGAGCAGCTCTGGCTCGGTCATTTCGAGCTGTGGTCGGCGAGCAGCACGTTGCTGTTCCGCCACGGCGCGTTGCTTGGGCCGAGCGGGTCGCTCACTCTCGATCAGGCGCAACTGCTGGTGGAAAGCGCTATCGACGAGTGCGAGCGCTTCTACCCCGTGTTCCAGTTCGTGCTGTGGGGTGGCAAGACCCCGGCCGAGGCGATGGCGGCGAGCCTGATCGAGACCCATGGCGAAGCCTGACGCGGCGGTAAGCTGGCCGGCGCATCTTCTGCTGATCGGCTGCGGCAACATGGCCGGCGCGATGCTGGCGCGCTGGCTCGATTGCGGTCTGCCGCCGACGCGCGTGACCGTCGTTCGCCCGAGCGGCAAGCCGGTGGCGGAGGGTGTGACGGTGCGGACCAGCCTGTCCGAGCCGGTCGCGGCGGGCACGATGGTGCTACTGGGTTGCAAGCCGCAGCAACTCCCGGAGGTTTCGCGCGAGCTGGCTGGACTCCTCGGCGGCGACGTGACGCTGCTCTCGATCCTCGCGGGTGTGCCGGTGGCGCGATTGCGCGCGGCGTTCGGACAGGCCAGGGCGATCGTGCGCTGCATGCCCAATCTGCCGGTGCGGATCGGCCGGGGCGTCGTCATTCTTCATGCCGGGGCGGATGCGCCGGACGCCGTTCGGGAACAGGCAACCGCTCTGGGCACACCGCTGGGGCTGGCCGAATGGCTCGACGACGAAGGGCTGTTCGATGCCGCGACGGCGCTGGCGGGCTGCGGCCCGGCGTTCCTCTATCGCTTCGTCGATGCGCTGGGCGTGGCAGGCGCGGACCTTGGCCTCGACCCGGCACAGGCCGCACGGATGGCGTTGGCGACCGTTGAGGGCGCGGCGGTCAGCGCCGCGGCTGGCGAGGCGAGCCCGGCGGCCATGGCGGATGCGGTGGCGAGCAAGGGCGGCATGACCCGGCAGGGGTTGGACGTGCTCGACCGGCCCGATGGCCTCGCCGCACTGCTCGCCGAGACGCTGCGTGCCGCGCGGGATCGTGGCGCCGAGCTGGCGGCGCTGGCGTCCAAGGGCTGACGGCTGGAAATATGGGCACCATGCCCGGCGCGATCAGTGTCCCGCCATGCAGGCAAGAGCAGTGGATGGTGAGCGCCCGGACCTCTTCGCCCGGTGCTTGTCGAAGGGTGCTCTGCGTATCTTGCGGACCGAAGATGCCCCTCTCTGAAGAGCTCAGGGCGAACGGGTCCATTGGGCCACAATCCGCTCTGCCTTCATCCCTGACAGCCTGCAAATGGCGGCTCTGCGCGTTTCGGGTGCTTACGGACCGAAAGTCTACTGCGCTCCGGGTTGCGCAAATCCAGCATTTTGCCCTGCGGTCGTCTGCGTCTCCGTCACCTCATCATCTGAATGCACAGTGCCTGGAGGCGCCTCGCCTCACCGCCGTTGTGAGATCTGGAGCGCAGCGACCATGCGCTGGTCTTCGGCGTCCAGCAGATTTTCCAGCACGCGCCAGAAGCCGGTCACGGAGCCTTGGCCCGCAGCCGAATAGCCGGCGGCCATGCGCTCGCGCATCGCAACGAACAAGGCGGCTTCGATCGCCTCGCCAGCGGCTGTCAGTCGCAGCAGCCGCTGCCGACGGTCACGCGTGCCAGGACTTGTCTGAACCAGTCCGCGCGCGGTGAGGTCGTCGAGAACGCGCCCGAGAGACTGCTTGGTGACGGCCAGAAGTTGCAGCAGCGCGGAAACGCTCATGTCGGGCTGGCGTCCGATGAAATAGAGCGCGCGCTGGTGGGCGCGGCCGAGGTCATGTTGCGCCAGCACCGCATCGGCCGCCCGCGCCAGCGCCGCATGGCCGAAATGCAGCAATTCGATACCGCGCCGAATCTCTTCTTCACGCAGAAAGAGCGGCGACGCGGCGGGCGATTGCGGAGAACTGGCCATGGCGTTCCTCCTAGAGCATTTCCAGGTGCGGCGGAACCGTCCGGGAGCGGTGGCGGCACCTCGATGGCGACGACATCGGCGGTGCAGCCATTCCATTGGCCAGCAGCCATCCGCTTGGCTTTTGCGGCGAGGGCGCTATATGACGCGCCTCGCGGCGCCGCGCGCCGCGATGCTGGGGCGTAGCCAAGTGGTAAGGCAGCGGTTTTTGGTACCGCCATGCGGAGGTTCGAATCCTCCCGCCCCAGCCAGCACTTAGCGGACTTATCCACAGGGCATTCCGCACTTCGTTCCGCACTTTTCACGCTTTTGCCTCCAGTTTTGCGACCGCATTATTCGACAGTTGCGCCGTCATCGCTTGATAGGTGTCGAGCATCTGATTGACTGTAGTGACGGTCCAGCCGAGCACGGCAGCGATCTCCGAAGGGGTCGCGCCCTTCTGCGCCAGCATCGTGCAGGTAGTGCCGCGAATGTCGTGAAAATGGAGGCCATCCAGTTCCGCCGCGAGAGTCGCCTTGCGCCAATGATGCTGAAAATGAACCTGTCCCCATGGCTTGCCTGTTGGCGTCGTGAGGATGGTCGTGGCACGGCGAGGTGCGGCATCCAATACGGACCGCAAAGCTACCGGCACCGGCATATCGACTTTGCGTTTCCGCTTGCCCTGCCGGAATGAGAGGCGCGCGCCGTCGTAACTGGACCAGCCCAATTTCAGTAGGTCGGCTTGGCGTTGTCCTGTCCAAAGCGCGAGTTCCAGCGCCAGTAGCATTTCGTCGGACGCGGATGAACGGAAGGCAGCCAGGTCGTTGGGCAGCCAAAGCTTATCGGAGCGGTCGGCGCGGTAGACCTTTTTCGGTCGAGTAGCGTGGTTATGAGACAGCAGCCCACGGTCGCGCCCCCATTCAAGGATGATACGCAGAACGCCCAGCGTCGCGTCAGCCTGCCGGGGCGATGATTTGGCCATACTGTCGCGCCAGTCCAACAAGCGGAGCCTGATCTTTGGATCGTCCACGACTTCTATGGGGTAGGTCGCGAAGGCCGGGGTATTCTCCGTCAGCTTCACCGTTTCGATCTTGATGATTGCCTTGAGATAATCCGACTTCGTTCGCGGCGCGAGCGAGGTGAAAGCATGGCTGCGCTGATAGCCGTCTATGATGGACTGGAGGGTGCCAGCGGCGCGGGCTTTGCGCGGGGCATCAATCGCGGCATGATATGCCCGCATGAATGCGGGTGTGCCGGGCGCGAAGATTTCTCCCTCGTCATCAGGAAGGGGATTAAGAGCGCCAACGCCCCGGAGGGTGTAGTAGGTTTTATAGCTGCCGTCAGAGAGGCGTTTTTTGTTGCTGTAGACGCCCTTGAGCCTTAGCCGCATGGCTTGCCTCCCAATCATCCAGTGCAGAGCGTGACCGCCTTTCTGCATTTGCCAGACCGCCCACGCGATCTATCGCGCAATCATGGGCGCGAAGATCATAGCGGGTCGTCCCCGGAATAGGGCCGGGAACTATCCCCTTTGCCTGCCAGCTATCATAGGTCGCATGGCTAATGTCACCGAGATAAGCGCAGATGCCATCCTTCGTCTGGAGTCGGGCTATCGGGAGGAAAAAGGAGGCGGCGCCCGCCATCACACTTCCAGCACCCGCAGCGGCGTGAGCATGGACAGTTCGCCAGCGCCGGCTTCCTGACTGCTCCGATTGCCGAACATGATCGCCACGCGCGTCAGAACTGCAAGTTTGAGGCGTGCCGGGACTTCGCCGGTATCGCCAAAACTGGCTGCCTCATCGCCAGCACCATTGTAAGCGGTTGCCACGTCGCGCACAGCATCAGAGGCCGCGACTATCATCAACTGGAGAAGCGGATCTTCAAAGTCGTCGTCGAGATGCAGATGAGCCTTGGCCTCGTCCAAAGTCACCAAGGCGGGCAGAGGTTCGCCAGCAGTGGCAGCGGCCCCCTCCATCAGCGCGGCATAGGCTGCGACCACCTCGGCGTCAGTTGCCTCGGGTGGCAGGCCGGTGGCGGCGCGCATTTCCTCGATCGTCATTGCGCGACCTCCCGAGGATTCCAGCCCTCAATCTGGCGCACCTCGTCGGGATCGAGCACGCCCGTCTCAATCGCGATTTTATGGGCCGCCCAGCGGGTTTGTGGGTCGCCCCGCAGGAAGCCGGACAGATCCAGTTCCAACTCATAGGGGCCGTTGTTGGGGAACACGGACCGGGCGAACTCGGCCTCGATCTTGCGCGCCCAGGGCGCCAGCGTGAACATGGCAAACCAGCGCCCGGCCGTCTCGCTGTTGGTGAACGTGTTGTGCGAATAGTCCTGCACCAGCGGCGGCGGCACCTGATAGATGCGGCACATTTCTTCCGTGCCGAACTTCCGGGTTTCCAGCAGCTCGCTATCCTCGGGGGAGAGCGAGACGCCTTTCCAGGTCATGCCGCCGTCCAGCACCAGTGTCGAGCCGGCATTGCCCGCGCCGCCATGGCGATTCTGGAAGCTTTCGCGCAGTGACGTGCGCTGATCCGGCTTCATGGCGCCCGGAACCTCGATCACGCCGCTCGGGGCCGCTCCGTTGGCGAGGAAGGCCCGTGCGTGGCGATTGGCAAGGTCTACCGCCTCAACCGCGCTGGACGCGCGTGAGAGGCGCGAGACGCCAATCCTGCCATCATCGGTGCGGTCGCGCAGGTGGATGACTTCCCCGGCCAGCAGGCGGCGCACATGGCCGCGCCCGTCCGCCACGTCATAGGCCAGCCGCCCACTCGACAGTTCGGCGACCGTCACCATGCCCCAGGGGATATAGGCGAGGCCGGCGAGCTGCCCATTGCCCGCGCGGATGATCTCGGCAAGGCCATTGCCGGTCAGCAGGGTAGAGGCGACCAGATGGCCGATGAACTCGGGCCAGGTCATGCCCTCATGCACGCCATGGACGGTCAACCGGCGCAGCGGATGGCCCAGCGCCTCGATGCGGTTATCGCCCTCGCGGCGATAGACCAGCGCCGGGATGCTCGCGAGGCTGTCCGCGATCACGTTCACGCAGGCCAGCACCGCGCTCATATTCTCGGCATAGCGAGCCGAAACGCCCGCATAATAGCCGATGCCGGGCGCGAGCGCGGCCCAGCTCGGATCATCCGCCGCACGGCGTTCATAGCCAAGGCGGGACAGGAAGCGGTCAGCCAATCGCACGGGCCACCTCCGCGAGAATGAGGGACCGGTGCCGGCGCAGGATAGTGCCTTCATGGCAGCGGCTGCGCAGCGCGATCTCGGTATCGGGATAGGCAGGCCAGGATGACACGACGCTGATCTCTTTCAGGTCGATCGTGTTGAGCGTGCGGGTTTCGCCGCTCCAGCTTTCGCCGCCCTTGGGGACAGTGAAGCCGAACGACATGCCGCCCAGGTCATCGCGCTGCGCCAGCGCCAGCACGTCTCGCCCGGCCGCCGTGTCGGGCAGGTCGAGCGAGAAGGCGAGGCCCCGGCGATCCTCGGTGAGCCGCAGCGTGCCCGAACGGGTGCGGCCCAGCACCTTGCCGGGATCATGGTCGAGCAGCGCCAGCACGTCGCCCGCCAGCGCGCCCCGGAAGGCACCGGGGGCGATACGCTCGCGGAAGCCGCCCATGGCCGCCTCGCTGCCGAAGATGGCAGCATATCCCTCGATACGCCGCCCGGCGGTGCGGACCTCGGTGAAGGCCCGCCGCTCCATATCGCCCCCGCCGCTCATTTGGCGTCCTTGATCGCCGCGAAGCTGGCGACGTGACGGAGGGCGGTGTCCACGGTCGCCATCGCGCGGATGGAGACATTGCCCTTGCTGTAGGCGATCGATTCGAATGGGTTCACGAGAATGTCGATCTCGGACCAGATGCCGATCAGCAATTCGGACCAGTCGCCATAGAGCACGGCGGAAAGGCCGGTGCCGGTGCCCTTGGTCAGACCGCTCGGCACGGAGTTGGAGAACTCCGCGCGCTCCCCGGCGAACACGGTGGGCAGACCCATGTAGTTGCCTTGCCCATCCTTGAGCTTTGTCGCAGCCGCTTTCACGGCAGGGGTCGAGAGGAAGGCGCGGCTGTTCGTGGGCGCGTCGAGAATATCGACGGCGGCGATCAGGTCGCGGGCCAGATCGCCGGTCAGCGGCCCGCCATTGATGCCCACGGCGACATTGCCAATGCCCGCGAAATTGAGGATACCGCGCGGCTCGGCGCCAACGCCGCTGCCATTGATCGCCGCCTTGTCGATCGCCAGCGCCAGATTGCGCGCCAGCATCCGGCGCAGCAGTGCCTCCACGTCCGGCGATGCCTGGAGCAGCATGTTGCGGGACCATTCCGAGAGCGCGCCCGCATGCTTGGGCGAGAGCGTGATGCTGTCAAAATCGGCGTCGTCGGCGGTCAGGGCCGTGTTCTCGGCAACCCAGCCAATGGCCGGGCTATCCGTCTCGCGGGGGATCGACAGGTTGCCGGTCAGGCCCGACAGTACTGTCGCGCCCAGCGTCCGCACCTTGGCCGATGCCACCAGCGCATTGATATACTGGTCGGGGCGATGCTCGGTCGGGACCAGCTCGGCGCCGGTCGTGGTAGTGAGCGCCCGCGTCTCGAAGCACTCGGTCGGGATGAACACGCCCTCGGCAGCGCGGCCGGCGCGCTTCGCCAATTCGGCCTGCATCTCGCGCTCAAAGCCCCAATCGACGGAAAGGCCGGCGGCTCCGGCAATGGCGCGGCCGATATGGAACTTGCTACGGATCTCGCTGGTCAGCTTGTGATCGCCGTTGATCGGCGTGCCCAGCTCGGCGCGGTCGGCCGCGTCGATCTTGCGCTGGCGCTCCAGCCTGGCGTCGAGCGCGCGCAGCTCGGTCTCGGCCGCCTCGAATGCGCCGTTGTCGTCCGCCTCATGGGCGGCGCTCATGCGAGCGACGATCGCCGCCCGCTGTTCGATCAGATCACTCGTTTTCATGCTTCATCCTCAATCTGGCCGGGAGCTAAAGCCCCCGGCGCGGTGAAAACCGACGCTTCACAGCGTGGGCAAAACGTCCCCATGGGGTGCACCCCTTCCGCCACAATGCCGAACGCGGCGGCGGGCGCCTTGGGGAGAGGCGAGTTCAAATCAGTCGTCCTCACCGATGATGGAGGCCTCTTCCTCGGTGTAATGCGCGATCAACGCGCGCATTTTGAGGATATTGAAGGTCGTAGATTTGCGGATGTCCGTGCCGCTCAGATAGGTGGTGTCCCATGTGTCAGGAGCCGGCACGGCGCTCGTCGGAAATGCCTTGCCACTATCAGGGCCGAAATAGTCCTGCACATAGGTGATAGTCTTGGCCTCCGGATTGAGGCGCGCGGCCAGCGCAACAGCACAAGCGATGCTGCCAGCCCTCCGCGCATTGAGGCCATCATCCATCAACTCGCGGAACAGATAGAGCGCGATCATATCATCCGGGTCGAACAGACGAGCGCGACCAGGTGTAGTATCGGGCGCGCAGCCGAAGTGGCCGGCCGCAACATGCTCGTTGAAGCGATCGCGGTCGATACGAGCAATGCGGCAGGCCGCTTTGGTGGTAAGTTTAGGTGTTGGCATTGTCTTTTCCTCTTGCGTTTGCCAAGAGGTATTCCAACTTCTTGAAAATATCAAGAGGACTTTGGGTGAGGGTGATTGCCCTCCCCCTCAATGTCGCAACAGCTCCCGCATGTGTTCCCGATGCGCCTCCGCCTCATTGATCGGCCCTCGTGATTGATCGACACTATAGACGGGCCGGATCGCGTACATTTCCGCGCCGTTATCGGTGGGAGCCTCGCCAGAGATATCGAGTGTGTCGCCTGACGGGTCATCATCCTCCACGTCGGGATCGCCGTCCATCGCGTCGAGCAGGTCGATCGCGACGGACAGGAACGCTTCAAGGCTCGCCCGATCATAGCGGGCAAGGATAGCGGCAACTGCCGGCATTGGTGGGATAATGGATGCGCGCACAGGCGTGCCCGTGATAGGGGCGTGAGTAGCCATGACCTGATCCTTCCGAGATCGGTTGAGGTTAGAGCCGGGTGGGAAGCTCCAACTTCCCCTCGGCTCGCTATTTTGTTAACAGAACGAAATGAGTGCCGCAAGTTCTGTTAACAGAAGCCCAAAACGACCCGGACAATCCGGCATCGTTGTCGGCGTCCGCCTCCAGCCCAACCAACTTGACGCACTGGATGCCTGGATAGCTAAACAGCCCGATCCGCGCCCTTCGCGACCTGAAGCTATTCGGATAATCATTCAGCGAAGTTTTGCTTAGTTTTAGGCGAGGTATTGGGGGCTTTTATGGTAATGATTCGGTGCGCCTTTTGTGGTCAACATAGAAAGTCCTACCCCGAACATTTCCATCCTAAGTGGTCTCGTCGATTAATCCCTATTAGAACCGACACGCGAGGAATTATTATAGAGCGTGGCGTGGCAACAGGGAAAAAAATGAGAGGTGCGGTCGGCACGGAAACCCTCAAGGAAGTCTGTAAACCCTGCAATTCGATATGGATGTCGCAACTCCAGTCTAAAGCAAAACCTTTTCTAGAACCTCTTATCGTTGGCGATCGGATCATCATCACCGATGAAAAAGCTTCGGCAATCTCTCAGTGGGCGGTAATGACATCAATGTGCATCGACGCAATCCCTGATTGGAAATCGTTTATTCCAGCCCATGTCAGAAAAGAATATTCTGAAAGTCAAAATATTGGTAGCGATTGGAAGATATATTTAGGAAGAACTAATTCCGTAATTGATCGAGGGTGGCGGAGAGATTATTTATATGACAATAATAATATTTTGAACGGATGCATAATTGTTTTCTTAATTGGTAGAATTTTTACGGTATCAATATACCAACCAAATTTATCGTTTAAGAGATTAATTAACTTATCTAAGATAGGTATATTTCAGTTATATCCATCTGTTGGAAATAAGATTAATATATCTGATACAACTTTGCCAGATTTCATTCATGTTAGAAGCATCGTTGATATGTTTGCAGGTAAATATCCAAAAATATACGACCTTCCAGATCTCCTATAGCCACATCAGCCCTTCGCCCCGATAGACTTCCGGCCCCTCATCTTTCGCCGCCAGTCCGCACGCCATGATGAGCGCTGCCATGCCGTCGATCCGGTCGATCGAGCGGGACTTGCTCGGCTTGCGGCCGCCGGCCGGATCGGTGTCGAAGATCAGGTTGCTGGCATTCCAGCGCAGCACCGGGTGCATACCGTGGCGCAATCGGCGCTCGATCAGCGCCGTCTCAAACGCATTGACCGCCGGCCCCATGCTGGCGAATCCCTGTCCCCAGTCTTTCAGCGGCAGCTCGCTTATGCCTTCGCGATCGAGGATGGCGCGCAACTCAGCCATGCCCCAACGGTCATAGGCAATCGCCCGCACATCGAATAACTGACAGACCATGGCGAGCCGACTGGCGATATACGCCTTGTCGATCGCCGCGCCCGGCGTCGGCTCGATATACCCCTGAGACGCCCAGGTGCGATAGGGGACGCGGTCCTGCTCCTCCTTGAGCGCCAGCCCGGCCTTAGGGCACCAGAAATAGGGCAGCACGGCGCCGTCATCCTCGGGGAAGTAGAGCACCAGCGCCGAGAGGTCGCGCACGCTGGAAAGGTCAAGACCGGCATAGCAGGGCCGGCCGCGCAGGGCCGCCGGGTCGACAGACTCACCGCAGGCATTCCACTCGGCCGGATTGATCGCTTTCGGCTCGGCATCCACACGCTGGTTGAGGTGCAGGTTGCGAAAGGCCGGCTCAAACGTCGGCATGCGGATCGCGCGTTGCGCTTCCTCGCCAATGGTCTGCTCATTGACGAACACGCCCAGCGCCGGATTAGCGGCCGCCCAGGCGGCGGGATCGTCCAGGGCAGCATCCTCATCCGCCGCGTAGATCGCGCCGTGGAATGACGGATCTTCGATCTCGCCGCTCTCGATGCGGCCGGCATAGTCCACCAGCTCGCTCATGATGTTCTCGGCATAGGGTGATTGCGTGCCGATGGTGAGCATCAGCGGCTCGCGGCGCTTGCCCATGGAGGTGCGCAGCACGTCGAACAGCTCGCGGCCCTTCCACTGGGCCAACTCGTCGCAGATCACGAAGCTGGAGGCGAGGCCGTGGACACTGGCGCCGTCGCTGGCCAGCGCCCGATATTTCGAGCCGGTGATGCTGTCCTCAATCACCTTGTGGAACCGCTGGACATTGACGCGGGCGGCGATCCACGGCGTCTCGGCAATGATCGCCTCCATCTCCGCGAAGATAAGCGCCGACTGGTCACGGGTCGCGGCGGCCGAATAGCATTCGCCACGCTGCTCGCACTCCGGGCCGACCAGGTGCGCCAGGCAGAGCATCGCCGCCAGCACGGTCTTTCCCTGACCACGCGCCACGCTGAGCAGGCCGGTGCGCACGCGGCGATTGCCCTCGGCATCGGTTGCATAGACCGCTTCCAGCCATTCCCGCTGGAAAGGCAGCAGGGCAACCGGCTCGCCGGCACCATAGCCCTTCGTGATCGGCAGGCTCTCCACGAAGGCGATGACGCGTTCCGCCCGTGACATGTCCGGCCGCGTCCACGGGTGAGGCTCGGACGAGAGCGGATTGAGGTTGAACAGGTCGGCAACGGGCCGCTGCCCCTGCTCGGCAACCCGCATCATCCGTCCTGCGCCCGGCCCACGCTTACCCATTGAAATATCGCCCTTCCTCAAGCCCAACTAACTCTAAACTCGACTTCGAGGACGATATGGTGCGCTCAGCCCTGAGAGATTTTCCGTGCCATTGGTGGGCGGGGTCGAGAGGCTGGCCACTGGCATCGCAGCCACGGCGGGGCTTGCGTGTGCGCACCGCTCCCGCCTCCACGCCTCGCGCCGTCTTGGCACCGTGGCAGGCAGGGCAGTAGCTCGCCAACCCGTCATGACCGGGGAAGGGATCGCCGCCCGCGCTGATTGGCACGCGATGGTCCACCGTGTTCGCCAGCACCATACGCCCGATCGCCCCACAGTCCTCGCACATCGGGAACTGATCCAGATGCGCACGGCGCAGCCGCTGCCATGCCGCCGTGTTGTAGGGCCAATCAGCCATGACGCGGCCTGTAGGCTCGCCAGGCCCGCTTGCAGCCAATGGGCTTACGCGATGGGCGTTCAGGCCTGAGCGCTCGAAGCATCTTGCTCGCCTCGCTCCAATCGTGGCCGGGAGGCGCCCGCCAAAACTTGTCATCGTCATCCATGCTTGTTCTCCGCTGAATGGTTTCGGTCTGATCGTTGCGCGGTCATCATGCGGCCACTTCCCTCAGCTCACAGAGGATAACCGCCCGCTTGATAGGAGGGATGAAGCCGCGCCTTTCTGCCGCTGCGGACAGTTCGGCCTCCGTCATGCCTGTGTGGGACGCCAGAGCCGCTTTTGCTGTTCGATCCGATGATCGCCAGAACGTGCCAAGCCGCTGGCTGAAGAAGTCATCAGGTGTGCCTTCCGGTTCCGGCGGGCTCGCATGCCCACCAACGGTGGACGTCGATCGTGCCCGCAGTTTGGCCCGTTTGCGACAGGTTTCCGAACAGAACCGGCGCGGATATGCTCGATCAGGTCGGTCGATGGTGAAGGCCGAACCGCAATCCTCGCATGCCCGATGCATGCCGACAGCGCCGTGCCCTGCGCCGTCATCCGCTGCGCTGTTGGGAGGGCCAGCGGCTGCCGGCGCACCAGCGTTTGCCCATGAGGAAATGCCAGTGTCGGCCCCTGTACCCATGGTAACAGCTGTATAGTATGAGGATTCCACAACGCTCGCAGATGCCGGAGAAGCGCAGTTTTCCGTTAAACCGGTTGTGGTTTTCTCAACCGCTACTCCCCCACTATCCACACGGAGGGGTTCCAGCGTTGTGGAATCCTCAACCGGCATTCTGTTTTCGTCCAGGGCGCGACGATAGTTCTTCAGCGCCTTGAGGCCCCGTTCCATGCGCTTGCGTTCCTTGGTTCCTGCCACCGGCTGACGGGCTTCCCAATCGTCTCGCCAGTCATTCGTCGGGGCCTTGCCATCGGTCGCCTGCCATGTGAGCCGCCAGCAGCGTGCGCGGCTCTTGTGGGACGCCTTCACGGCGAACAAGGCGTCCTTGGTCATGGCAATGAAGCCACGCGCCTCCAACTCATCAAAGGCCCCCATGGCAACACGCGGATCGGACGTGCCCAGCCGAGCCGATGCGTCGTCAACAGACAGATAGAGCGAGCCGTTATTCTCGCCATTCTCCATCATGGTCAGCTCGACCAGCAGCGCCCGCGCGGCAAGGCTGAGCGAGCGATAAGCGGGACTCTTGAGAACGCTATGGTCGAGACGGACAAAGCGTGTCGTCGGGTTACGGCCGTTGCGCAGGGGCTTATTCTTGCGGCGGCTCATGCGGCACCTTCCGGCGAAAACCGCAACGATAGGATCGGTTTGCGAATGTGGCCGCCTGTGCTAAGCCCCGACACGGTCAGTTTAGAAGCGGACCAATCCTTAGCCCTCGCTCCGGTTGCTGCCGGATCGGGGGCATTTTCATGGCTGGACTGGGGGCGATGCCGTTCCGCAAAATCCTCGTAAGCTATTGATTTCTGCTTGTGGATAACTGTGCCGTTCCGCAACGAAACCGGCCTTTGAGGCCAGCCCATGGCGGTTTTTGGTACCGCCATGCGGAGGTTCGAATCCTCCCGCCCCAGCCAGCAGACCCTTGTGCTTCGGCTCCAGGAAGCTGAAATCCGGGGAGAAGTTTTGAGATCGCTGGTATGGTGCAGGTAGACCGGGTTAGTCCCAGTTGGACCGGCTTGGACAGCAATTGTCTCACGATTTGTCTCATGATTTTATGCCTCCCGGGAGCCGACCAGGGAGTCGGCAATGGTCAGGAGTGCCTCCTTTACCCCCGCGTCGATCGACGTGCTGGCAATGGCAAGCTTCGCGATGCCCGTACGCCGGGACTAATGAGCGAGCTTCTGCCGAGCGGCAAGAAGGTCTGGAAATACGAACGGCGGCTGGCGGGCAGTGGCGCGCTTATACGGCTGACGTTGGGTCAGTTTCCTGCCTACACCATGGCGGATGCGCGCGCCTGGGCTACAAAGCTGAACGATCAGGTCGAGGCCGGCGTTGATTCCCGTGAGGCGAAGCGAGCCGAGGAGATAGGCGCCAGCATGACGGTCGCCAAGGCGCATGATCTTTACATGATTGCAGTCCGAGAGTGACGCTCGTTGCGGGCCAAAAGGCCGAACAAGCCACGCACGATCAAGGACAAGCTCGCCATCTATAAGCGCGATATCGCGCCGAAGCTGGCCAAACGCAGCATTTACGATGTGACTGAAACTGATCTGATCAAACGCGTCGAGGCGAAGAGTAAGATTGCGAAGGTGCGCGCCGACCGCCTGGCGGCCGAGCTGAAGGCATTCTTCGGCTGGACCGCCTCCTTGCGGGGGCTGGAGGTCGGGCTGGAAAGCGATCCGTCGCGGCGCCTCGGCGATCTCCGCTATCCCGAGACGGCGCAATCACGAAAGCTGAGCCTGCAGGAAATTGAATGGTTCTTGAAAGCGCTGATCCACGAGCCACGCTGGGTCCAGCGCGGCATGCTGCTTTGGTTGCTCACCGCAGTGCGGATTTCGGAAGTCGTCCGTGCGCGAAGCGAAGAGGTCATTGACGGCGTATGGACCATCCCGAGTCCTCGCGTGAAGAACTCGTTCCCGCATACCATTGCGCTTGGACCTTGGGGCTGATCGCTCAGAGCGATGACGAATGGATCTTCTTTGCGCCAAGGACCACGGGACCACGCAATGGCCGCGGCGCGGCGCCGATCAATGCCGGATCGCCCGCAGGGTGCGCTCGTTGCCCCTCGAAACGAGGGTGCGCCCATGTCCATCATCTCGCCGGTCTCCACCGCTTCTTCATGGAACCGGGCTGCCCGAACGGGATGGGGCCGCTCGCGCGCCGGGACGGGAACCGGGATCCTCATGAGAGGCCGGCACCCATTTGAACTGAGCTACGGACGAGGCGCCGGTTCCGTGCGCGTCTCCCTTCTGAGCGGTATAGTCGTTCCACGCCACGAGGAAGCCCGCAGCGCTTGGTCGAATGGAAGGAACGGAAGCTTGCCCTTTGCTGGCGCTGATGGCCCGCATGGGACCAAGTGAGTGCCCCACCCTGTCAAATGTTTCGATGAAGATTTCACGCGATCCATAAGGGCTGTCGCTCCAGGCCAGACCGAGGATCGCCCCGTTCCAGGCAACATAGGCGCCGATGGAAGCGCTTCTATCGTTCGTTATCCTCCTGGCGGCGGGCATGTTGTCTGTGCCAAGTAATTCAAAAGGGGCGACGATCAGATAGATTTCTTCATTACCGTCCCTCTGATCGAACCAGGTAAGTGCGGCCTGGCCCGCCTCGTTGACCTGAAGGTCGGGATAAAGGGAAGGATGCCCATCGTCCAAGCTGAGCAGACGATGCCGTACATCATCCGGGGTGATGTCGATCATGTGCAATTCATGAGCGGCTGTAGTCTCCGCTGCGTCATAGGTAACGATGAAGCGTTTGCCGTAGACCATCGCGTTGAGATTCCATGTATCCCAACTGGCGCGGCCGATCCTGCGGGGTAGCGTTTCCGGCACTCCTGCTTGCGAAAAGCGCCGATACCACACGGTTGCCTCGCTCTTCCTGTTGGTTGCCGATTGCTGGATCCAGGCGACATGCACGTCCTTTCCGATCCGCCGCACGACCGGGTTCCTCGTCTGCAAGGTTTCGTCGGTCAGGGGCGTCGTCCACAGCAGTCGACCGTGCAGGTCGAACCCCGCCATGCGCGCGGACAATCGGCCTGTGTCAGGCGTTTTCTCATACCATGCGGTGATGAGCTGGTTCTCCCCGAAGATCAGGTCCGGCTCATAGGCCAGTCGCTTGCCGTCGCTGACGCGGAAAGGCTTGCCGCTCAACCGGCCATCGCCGTCCACCCGCTGGATATAGATGGATGAGCCATCATTCGGACCGCCATGCCATGCCGCATATTGCCCGGCCTCACCGGTGGCCAGACTGAGTTCATATGCGCGCATCTGTGGCGTATTGCGGGTTGTCGAAGGCGCACAGCCCGCCAACAGCAAGACCAGTAGTAGTGTAGGCAACGCCGTTTTCAAACCTGTTTATCCCTCAGTGTCGTGCCTTCAGGCGCATGGATGCCGCGGCGGTGCCGCGTCGGGATATGGACTGCCATTATCTCTGTAAACGGTAAGGCACAGTCCGAAAGACTGCGCGAGAGATAGGAGGGGGTCAAGTTGCCGAATGACAGGGCAAAGGTGAGTCAGGATCTTCAAAATTATTCATAACTTTATGAAAAATAATAGTAAAATTAAAAATGTAACATCCCTCGCTCCGTTACAGAACCGTAATGAACTTGGCCTGTGCGCTGCCGCTTCTAATGCGCCCCCGGGAGAACGGGGCGATATCGCTTCCGGAGTTGGGGGAACCATGTCCATCAAGAAATACCGCGCAGCCTATGCGCTCTGTCTGCCACTCGTCATGCCCGCTACCGTCTGGGCGCAGGCACCCGACGCCGGCATCGAGGAAGAAGTCGCCGGCGACCTGGAACGCTATTTCACCGACCCCAGAACTGGGACCGCCCGCCCGGAGATCAGAGAGGTGCCTCTCTATGCGGGCGGGTGGCCAGCCAGACGATATGCTTATCACCCCGGCCATTTTCACCTGACCGCATTCGAACCTCATCGACGATGAACCCCGCTTCCTCCAGATCATCGCCAAAGCAGCTATCCGGATAGCTCGACCAGATCGCCAGCACCCCTCCAGGCCGCAGCGCCGCACAGGAGGTATACAACCCCTCCATCGAATAGAGCCGATCATTGGACGCACTGATGAGGCCATCCGGGCCGTTGTCGACATCCAGCAGGATCGCATCGAATATCTCATGAGCTTCGGCAATCCGGTCGAACACATCGCCGACGCGGACGGTGACGCGGGGATCGCTGAGCGCACCATCGAATAGATGGGCCAGCGGCCCCTCCGCCCATTCCACGACGGTCGGGACAAGCTCGGCAACGACCACCTTCGCAGCAGCCGGCAGTTCGGCCAGCGCTGCGACAAGCGTGAACCCCATGCCCAGGCCGCCAATCAGAATATGCGGCTGAGCGGAGGTGATACGCTGACAGGCAAGCGACGCCAGTGCGCGTTCGGATCTGTGGGCCCAGCTCACCATCAGCTGGATCTCCCCATATTCGATTGCATAGTCATCGCCGCGCTGCCGCAGAAGCAACTCGCCGCCACCAGGGATATCGGCTGTGCCAATCAATTCGATGGGCTGGTCAGAGTCATCCGTCCGGCTGTTGAGCACGTTATTCATTCTGGTCAGCCCTTGTAACCGAAAGCAATGATGGTTCAGATCGTCACCTGCCATCAGACGGCGGAAACAGGGGCCATTCCCTGACCGCCCCTGTCCTCACCATGATACGCGCTATTATCGATAGGGTATCGTGGTTCTGGCGGCGTATAATGGAGAGCGAACGACCGGTGTGTTTATGAGGCGTGTCTTCATGCCCCGTCGAACGGCCTCCGCATCTTCCATATTGTTGAGCACCACGCGCGTGCCACCGGATAGCAGCGGCTCAATCACGGAAATGCCGAAGCCCTGCTTCGTGCAATAGTCAGTCACCTGCTCGACCGATGCATTGATGGCGATCGCGCGGCTCATGCGAAGGATACGCCCGAAACGGTGGATCCCAAACGCACATGGCCCGCCCTGAAGATGCCGACCAGCCCATAAGGATGCGCGGCGATGCGCTCGCCAAGGGCACAGGCAGCCTCGCGCAATATCCGTCGACCCTGACCAAAATCGGAAAATTGAGCCCATAAGAGCGCGCGTTGCTGGTCATGTAAAAGTTTATTGAAATCGCCCATCAGACCTGTCCCGATCAGCAAGCGGGAGCGCGGGTGGTCTCTCAGTCACGGCGAAAGCTTGCGGAGCGGGTTCGCGGCAATGCCGGCCCTATGGCACAGGAGCATAGTTCTGTCGCTTCAATTCGTTGAACCGGGGATGAGGCAGCCTTAGCATCAGCAAATTTGATCGACCGGCGCGCCGCCTGCTCCTGCTCAGACGCCCAACACTGGAGCGACACCGAAGGCAGCATGTATCAGGCACGAGAGCGCCGGCTAATGGCGTACATAGGTCTTTCGGATAGCAAGAGCGATTGAGATTGGGAGGGGCTGTCAACCGTATTAGGGGCTCAACACGCCGTTGGTTGAATTTCAGAGAGCGATATCCATATATAAAAAACGCCGCTTTGCTTATTCGAGCGAGTTCTGTCCGGCGTTGTCTCTTTACAATCAAAATTCGTTTGATTGGCTTTCCTGAGGCAGGAAACGCAATCGCCGCGTCCGGGCCTCGACAGCCGGATGGGGCGATCTGGAGAGATCTGCCCGATGATCGCCTATTTCCTTCTCGTCCATCGTTACCCCGACCTCTTTGCCCGGAAGTTTGATGCCGGGAACGGGTCAAGAATTCTCGCGTTGCTCGAACGCTATCTGTCATCTCCGGCAGCGAACAACTACTCCCGGCAGGCTCCTGCGGCGATGCTGCCGTCATATCCCACAAAAGCGGATGTGGTCTTCGCCTGAACGGTAACGTTGCGGCACCTCCCATCACATCATTCCCGAAAGGAACAGATCATGGCCAAGTCTCAGAAGAGATCCAATCGCGAAATCCGTAAGCCCAAGGCCGAAAAGCCGAAAACGAATGTGTCCAAGCCATCCGAGAAGCGCGGCGTGGTGCCGGGGCTCGAAAACATGAAGCGCTAACGTGTAACCACGCCACGCGAGTGCCGCCTTCCGGGCGGATCGCGAACAGGCACTGAACGTCATAGGGCGCGACGTTGCTTTTTGCTGCGAGTTTCAGTGCACGGCCGGATGACTTGGGCGACCAATTGGCCAAAGAGCGCGTGTTCACGACGCCGCTGATGAAAGATGCGGCGCCCATAGTAAAACGCCCTTTCACACCCCACATAAAATCTACCGCACTCCCCATGCCTCGGGCACGAGTGTGGCTGAGAGATAGTTCGCGCTCCCGCTCATGGTTGGAGACGAACGATGTCATTCTATCCCGTAGCGTTACAAGCACAGGCAAAGCGGTTCTTCCGCCCGATCTTCCAATGATCCGGGTTTCCAGCGCTGCACGGCGTGATGCCGCGCGATCCCTTCGCGAGGACAATTGGGAGAATGAGGGCGGTCTCTTGGCTGGCGCGAGGATCGCGATCGTATCCCCCGTTATTTCAGCCAGTGATGTCGAGGGGCTCGAGGCACAGGTCCATTTTATGGAAAGTACCTTGGCCAGCGACTTTGGCGATGGTCGGATCGGGATGCGCTACAACACTTATGCGTATCGCTCGCGCGTTCTTCGCCAGCAAAAGGCGAAGCTCGATGCCCTGCGCGCCAGATTTCAGGCACAGGAGCGATAATCGTGAGCGACCCCCGTAAACGCGACGAAGCGACCGTAGCTGAGCAGATGGCTCTTTATGGGATCATTCGCGTCCCGGCCGATCAGTATCATTACAAGGACTATCGGTACTCAAAGCTCAGCGACGCGATTGCCCAGGCCAAGCGCGACGAGCGCTCCTCCTGATTCTGGCCACCCGGGCATCATAGTTTTGAAAGGACGTACAATGGAACTCTCATCGACTTTCTGCCGGATGCAGGAGACCGTCCAGCGCGATCGCGCGGCCAATGCGATACTGGAAAATATCCGGGTTGTCGCTGGCCGGGCGGCCAACGCATGGGGCATTGAGGCGCTCTTTGCCGAACGGCGCGAAGCTCGCCGCGAGCGAACACGCGTCATTGCCGACATGGCGGCTCTTCAGAATGAGCAGGCACCCAGCGAAGACGACAAGCTGCTGAGCGAAAATCCGGACCGGGGGGTCAAAAACGCCTGAATTGGCCCGGGAAACGCTTTGAAGCGATGTTCATCTCGGCACAGGCTGTTTAGGCCTACCTCTTACGCGGCTTCTTCATCGTCCTTGCGGCGGAGACGCAGTTCCGGGGCTTCGCGGTCAGGAAGGTCCGGCCGCCGCTCGAATGCGCCGCCTTCGCCTGAAATCCGCTCTTCCTGAATGATTGCCGCAGCTCGCTTCCTTGATACTCCCAAGCTGCGCAACGCATAGTCCGCCAGACCGAACGACAACTCGCGCGTGCCGGTGATCGCAAGGCCGACGCCCTGGCTTTCGAGATGGGCTACCTCGGCATCGTTCTGCGTCCGCACGGCAACGTCAATGTCTGCATTGAGTTCACGGGCGAGTTCGATGATCCGCCGTGTCTGAAACCCTTCTGGCGTTGCGATCACCAGAAGGCGCGCATCGGCGATGCCTGCGTCATCGAGAATCCCGGGGGTCGACGCGTCGCCATAGATCACCGGTATACCTTTCGCGCGCAGCGCTTCGACACGCCGCCGGTCCTTGTCAACGATGATGACAGGAAGCTCCTGGTCGCTGAGCGTCTTGCCGACCACGCCGCCCACCCGACCGTAGCCGACGATGATCGCGTGATTACGCACTCCCTTTTCAAATGGTTCCGGAAGAGTGGAGAGGGCTTGTCCGCCCCCGCGCTCCAGAATGGAAAGTATGCGCGGTCGCCGGCCCAGCCATCGCTCGATACCGTCGAAGGCCTTGAAGACGAGGGGGTTGAGCGTGATCGAGAGAAGCGCACCGGCCAGTATTAGATCCCTGCCTTCCACCGGAACCAGGCCAAGCGTCACGCCGAGGCCGATCAGGATGAAGGAGAACTCGCCTATCTGGGCGAGGCTTGCCGATACCGTCAGTGCCGTTCGTGCCGGATAGCCAAAAGCCAGCACGATAGCGAAGGCGGCAACGGACTTGCCGATCAGGATGATCGCGAGAACCCCGACCGCCGCCAGCGGCTCGCGGACGAGCACGGCCGGATCGAACAGCATGCCGACCGAGACGAAGAACAGGACGGCGAAAGCGTCTTGCAGTGGCAGCGAATCCGCTGCCGCCTGATGGCTGAAGTCGCTTTCGCTCAGCACCACACCTGCAAAGAAGGCTCCGAGGGCGAAGGACACGCCGAACAGTGCAGCCGATCCATAAGCAATGCCCAGCGCCGTCGCGAGCACCGACAGCGTGAACAGTTCGCGCGATCCCGTCCGTGCGACGCGCTCCAGCACCCAGGGCACCGCGCGCGTACCCACCACGAGAACCAGCACCAGGAAGAGCGCGACCTTCCCAAGCGTAAGCAAGAGGGCCAGCACGATGGTGCCGCCGGTGGCCTCACTGCCTTCGCTGGCGTTGCCGCCGAGTATGCCCGCAAGCGCCGGAAGCAGGACCAGCGCCAGAACCATGGCGAGGTCCTCGACGATCAACCATCCCACGGCAATGTGGCCATTGATCGAATCCAGCGTATTGCGATGTTCGAGCGCGCGCAACAGCACGACCGTCGAGGCCACCGAGAGCGCGAGGCCGAAGACGATGCCCGCGCCGGGCGTCCATCCCCACATATGCGCCAGTCCCGCCCCGAGCAGCGTCGCCACAGTGATCTGAACGATGGCACCTGGAATGGCGATCCGTTTTACGGAGAGCAGATCCTTGACAGAGAAATGTAACCCGACTCCGAACATCAGGAGGATCACGCCGATCTCGGCAAGCTGTTCGGCCATTCCCGCGTCGCTGACAAAGCCGGGTGTAAAGGGCCCGACCGCGACACCGGCCACCAGGTAGCCGACCAGCGGGGGCAGCTTCAGCCGGCTCGCTACAAAGCCCCCGACAAACGCGAGCACCAGCCCCATGACGATTGTGGTGATGAGACTGGTGTCATGGAGCATCGGCATCCCTTTGGAGAGCCCGCCGTCACGACGCGCTGGGTGAAACACCGATAGGCGGGCCGATGCGAGGCGCAGCGCCCTCGGCACTTGTCCTGTCATCCCAGTCGATAACGATGAGACAGTAAGCGTACACCAATCCACTTGGGAAAGCGACCCGCCGTCAGAGAAAAAGCGCCGTTCCTATAAGCTCTGAGAAGCCAAGGGGCGCTGATATAAACGAATGGCGGTTTAACGGATCGACGCGACAAAAGCGGACTGCCCAGACTGTCGGCGAGGACTGGCACGTGCCTGTCCTCGATGGCGAGGCGGAACATCCCCGGGAAGACCATCCCGCTGCCAAATGGATGCGGGAGTGCTTCTCCTTTACCAAAGCCGAGATTATCGTCGCTCAGGGCCTTCTTGCGGGAAAAACGGCCGAGGACATAGCGGAAGATCGCGGTGCGAGCGTGGCTACCATACGGACCCATATCCGGCATCTACTGGAAAAAACGAGTACGCGTCGCATCGCCGATCTTATTGCCTTGTTGAGTAACTTGCCTTGAATTTCTGACTGCGCTGAGCTGAGAGGCATCTCGTTCGACCTGCGCGGATATTCCGGCGGGGCGCATCTTCCGCCCGTTGGGGCGATGGACGGGTGCGGCCTTATGTTACGAAGCTGGAGCGTGGCATCCAATGCCTCGCAGCCGGCTAACTCCACTCCGATCGGCACGGCAGAGCTTCGGAAGCCGGATCCGCACCTGCGCTTCGTCAGGGCAGGCGTACCAGACGAACACCCAATGGCCGGCGATGGATATGAGGAAGAAGAGGGCAGTGATCCATCCATAAGCATAGCGTTTTCATGATCGGCCTTCCGCGAAATGCGCCAGGCGCGAGCCAAGGCGGCAAGAAACGGCTTGTGCGCGTGCTGCCACGGCCTTCGATGGAGACTGACACTGGCAGCGGATGGATGATCGTTTGTCGCCAGGCTATTGACGGCTTCGGCATTCTTCTCCTTTGTTCCATACAATGTCGCGTGCGGGTCGCAACCAACACGCCGTTGAAACATTTGGTTGAGACGCGGTGCGCTTACCGAGGGGTATCGATTGTCGATCAGAGGTCTTCGCCGAAACAGGGGTCTCATGGCCCTTATCGGATTGCAGGCCTGGATTGGGTTCGGATCCCCGGCCACCGCGCAGCGACCGGGCGCGCCGCAGACGGAGCAGGCGAGACCTCCCCAACAGACGCCGGCCGAACGGCAAGCCGGCGACGACGCGCCTATCATACCCGATGAGGAATTCGATGAGAGCATTCCGCCCATCGACGCCGATCTCGATGCGCCGATGGGCACGGCGGCCGACTGGCAAGCGGAGCAGGCCCAACGCGCCGCACGGGGTCAGGCGCCCGCGACCGGCGTCGACGATGCGGAACTCGAACAGCCGCTGACCCCACTCGAATCCTTTGACGTCCAGCCGTTCGATGACAACAGCTATGCTCAGCAGGACGAGGCCAAGGCAGCCGAGATGCGCTACAGCTACCGCATCGAGGGGCTGGATGGGCTGGTCGATGCCAGCCGCGTGGTCCCGGTGGACGCCGATACCATCCGCGCCCGGTTCAACGAGCTGTCCGCCCTGGAGGAGGGCGACGGACGCGCAGCCAACGGCGCGATGATCAACGCGCGGCTGGAGCAGGACCAGACGTTGCTGGCCGACATCCTCTCGGGCCAGGGCTATTTCGATTCGCAGGTGCGCGGCAGCCTGCAACTGCCCGAGCAGGGCAGCAACGGCCCGATCACCGTCCTTCTCGATGTGACGCCGGGCCCGCGCTACACTTTGGGTTCGGTCCGCTTCGACGCGCCGCCGGTCACGCCGCCGGATCTCATCGAACGCTCTTTCGTGCCCAGGCCGGGCGAGCCGATCGTTGCCGACCGCATCCTGGGCGCGGAAGCCAATATCGCCGTCGCGCTGCCCGAGAATGGCTATCCCTTCGTGTCGGTGGGCCAGCGCGATATCCTGCTCGATGCGCAGACGCGCACCGGCGACTATACGCTGCCGGTCATGCCCGGCCCGCGCAGCAGCTTCGGCGATTTCGTGGTGTCGGGCGACGATCCGGTGTTCGAGCCCGCGCATATCGCCCGCATCGCCCGCTTCCAGAAGGGTGATCTCTATGACAGCCGCATGGTCGACGATCTGCGCAAAGCGCTGGTCGCGACCGGCCTCTTCTCGGTCGTGTCGGTCAATCCGCAGCCGAGCGGCGAACCCGCCGGCGACGGAACCGACTATGCGGGACTGGTCGTCGACCAGCAGGCTGGCCCGCCGCGCACGCTCGCCGGGCAGGCCGGCTATGCAACGGGGCAGGGGATCAAGCTGGAAGGGAGCTGGACGCACCGCAACATGTTCCCGCCCGAGGGCGCTCTCGTTGCACACGGCGTCCTGGGCACGCAGGAGCAGGGGCTCGGCGTCGCCTTCCGCCGGTCCAATGCCGGGCGGCGCGACCGCACCGTCGAGCTGAGCGCGGACGTCAATCACAGCAATTTCGACGCGTTCGAGGCCTATACGGGCCGGATTGCTGGGCGCATCTCCTATGACAGCACGCCCATCTGGCAGAAGCGCTTCACCTACAGCTACGGCTTCGAGCTGCTCGGCACCAACGAGCAGGATTATGATTTCGAAACGAGCGAGCGTCGGCGGCGCACTTATTATATCCTCGCGCTGCCGGGGCAGGTGAAGTTCGATACATCGGATTCGCTGCTCGATCCCACCAAGGGCTTCCGCCTCTCCGCGATGATCTCGCCCGAGACCTCGCTGGGCAGCGGCGCGCAGGTCTATGCGCGCAGCATCTTCGAGGGCACGGGCTATTATCCGGTCAGTGACGGCATCGTGCTCGCCGGCCGGGCGCGCGTCGGCATGATCGGCGGGGCCGCGCGCGCGCAGATCGCGCCCTCACGGCGTTTCTATGCCGGCGGTGGCGGATCGGTGCGCGGCTTCGGCTATCAGGAGCTGGGTCCCAAGGACCCCGACCACAATCCGATCGGCGGCCGCAGCCTTGTCGAGGCAGCGGCGGAGGTCCGCTACCGCTTCGGCAATTACGGCCTCGTTGCCTTCGTCGACGCCGGGCAGGTTTATACGAGCGCGGTGCCGCGTTTCGACAATTGGCGTTTCGGCGCGGGCATCGGCGCGCGCTTCTACACCAATTTCGGGCCGATGCGGCTCGATGTCGCCACACCGCTTGGCCGCAAGCCGGGGGAATCGCGCATCTCCGTCTATATCTCGATCGGGCAGGCTTTCTGATGGCGCCGCCGGACGATACCGCCCCGCCGGAGGGGATGGAGACGCGGTCCCCGCATTGGGGCCGGCGCATCCTGCTCGGGCTGCTCGGGCTGGTGGTTCTGCTGCTCGTTGCGGTCGCGGGCGTCTATCTCTGGCTCGGCACGAACAGCGGCCGGGCCTTTGTCGCGCGGCAGATCGAGGCGCTGAGCTTCGAGAACGGCATGAAGATCGGCGTCGGCCGCATTGATGGCTCTCTCTTCGGCGCGATGCGCGTGCGCGACATCACCATCCGCGATCCCAAGGGCGTGTTCCTCGCCGCGCCGGACGTGCGGATGGACTGGCGACCCTTCGCCTATTTGCGCAGCCATGTGGATATCCGTTCGCTGGTGATCCCCTCGGCACGTGTCTATCGCGCGCCGCAGTTCAAGGAGACGCCGCCCAGCGACGAGCCGCTGCTGCCGGATCTCGATATTGACGTGGGCCGGCTGGAGATCGGCCGCCTGCAGATTGATCCTGCGCTCACCGGCCAGCGGCATCTGGTCGGCCTCTCGGGCACGGTTCATATCGCCGACGCGCGGGCGCAGCTGCGCGCGCAGGGCCGGGCGATATCGGCGCCGGGTCTGGCGGGGGGCGACCGGCTGGCGCTGGTGCTGGATGCCGTGCCGGACCGCAACCGGCTCGACATTGATCTCACGGTGGACGCGCCCGCGAACGGTCTGCTCGCCGGCATGAGCGGCGTGGCGCAGCCTGCCCGGCTCGCGCTGACCGGCAATGGCGACTGGCGGGTGTGGAACGGCCGGTTGTCCGGCTCGCTGGGTAACGAGCGCCTCGCCGATGTCACGCTGACCGCGCGCGACGGCATCTTCACCCTGCGCGGGCCGGTCCGGCCGGGCCTGTTCCTCGCTGGCCCCGCCCGCGCCATGCTGGAGCCGATGGTCCAGATCGACATGACCGCCCGCGCGACCGAGCGCCGTGTGCAGCTCAAGGGCGGTCTCGTCAGCGACAATTTCACCTTCGATGCCGATGGGCTGGTCGATCTGGGCGCCAGCCGCATGCGCGATCTCAAGCTCGGCTTCCGCCTGCTCAAGCCCGGTGTGATTGCCGAAAATCTGGCCGGCGACGACATCACGGCACAAGCCGTGCTTAACGGCAGCTTCGTCGCGCCTTCGCTCACCTATGGTCTCGATGCGCGGCGGATCGCTTTTGCCGCCACGCAGCTTGAGGGCCTTTCGGTCTCGGGCAGCGCCGCTCTCGACAAGGACCAATGGCGTATTCCCGTCCATGGCAGCGCCCGGCGGATCACCGGCGTTAATGCCAGCATCGCGCCGCTGCTGGCCAATGTCCGGCTCGACGGCGATCTCGCTTATGCCAATGGCCGGCTGCTCTCCGACAATATCCACCTGCGCTCGGACCGGATCGACGCCACCGCCATCGTGGTCGCCGATCTCAACAGGGCGCTTTATACGGGCGGTCTCAACGGGCGCGTGAACGGCTACCAGGTCGAGAGCGTCGGCATCTTCAACATCCAGACCAACATGGACCTCAAGTCCGGCGACAATGGTTCTTTCAAGCTGGGCGGCCGGGTGACGGCCCGCTCGACCCGGTTGCTCAATGACGGGTTGCAAGGCTTTCTGGGCGGCAATGCGCTCATCGTCGCGGATGTGGGCTATGACAGCAACGGCATCGCCACGCTCGACCGGCTGGACGTCGCCGCGCCCGCCTTCCGCCTGACGGGCGGGCAGGGGCGCTACGGAGCGGATGGATCGGTGCGCTTCACCGCGCGCGGTCAGTCCCGGCAATATGGGCCGCTCGGCGTCGACCTGACCGGCACGCTGGACCGGCCGCTGCTCCGCGTCGCGGCGGCGCGGCCGGGGCTGGGCGTCGGCATGGCGGAGGTGGAGGCGACCATCCGGGGGCAAGGCGGCACCTATCTCGTCGCGGCGACGGGCGGCACCGATTACGGGCCGTTCGCGGCGGATGTCGCCGTCATCGCCGATCGCGGGCCGCTCACCATAGACGTGCGTCAGGGCACGCGTTTCTCGGGCGTGGGCCTTACCGGCCGGATCGCGCAGACGAACGCCGGCCCCTTCGCCGGCACGCTGCTCGCCAGCGGATCGGGGATCAACGGCCGCGTCGATCTCTCCGCCGTGTCGGGTACGCAGCGCGCGCTCGTGCGGGCGACGGGCCGCAATGTGAACCTGCCCGGCCGGGTGGGTTTCACCACCGACCGCGCAATCGTCGATGCCGATATCATTCTCTACGATCAGCCGCAGGTCGTCGCCGACGTGCAGCTTGCCGGCGCGCGGATGGGCGAACTCACCATCGCCGGCGCCCGCGCCAATGTGAATTACCGCAACGGCACAGGCCAGGCGAAGGCGCTGGTTGAAGGGCGCACCCGCTATCCCTTCCGCCTCGCCGCCAATGCAGCGCTTGACCCGTCGCTGTGGCGTGTCGCGCTCAATGGCCGGCTCAACGGCATCGATGTGGCGACGAAGCGCGCCATGCAGATCGTGCCGGGCGAGGGCGGCTACACGCTGCGCCCCGCCACGCTGACCGTCGGCACCGGCACGCTGGATCTCGCCGGTCGCTACGGTCCGGGCATGGCGGTGCAGGCGCGGCTCAACGACATCAATCTGGCGCTGCTCAATCCGTTCGCGCCGGGTCTCGGCCTCGGGGGCATGGCCAACGGCACGCTGGACTTCACCCAGGCGACGGATGCGGCCATGCCGAGCGCGCAGGCGCGGTTGCAGGTTAACGGCTTTACCCGCACCAGCCTCGCCGCCGTGTCCGAGCCGGTCGACATGAGCATGATCGGCCGTCTCTCGCCCGCGGGCGGCAATGCCCGCGCGCTCATCCGCCGGCGCGGCGCGGCGATCGGCCGGCTACAGGTCAATCTGGAGCCGCTCGGCTCGGAAGCGGGGGACTGGTCCACGCGCCTGATGGCCGCGCCGCTCTCCGGCGGCGTGCGCTACAATGGCCCGGCGGACGTGCTTTTCTCGCTCGCGGCGCTGGCCGATCAGAGCCTCAAGGGGCCGATCGGCCTCGCCGCCGACTTCTCCGGCCGGCTCGACGCGCCGCGCCTGACCGGTGTCGTGCGCGCGACCAACCTCACTTACGAGAATGCCCAATATGGCACGCGGCTGACCAACATGAAGATCGACGGCCGCTTCACCAACGACCGGCTCCAGGTCGATACGCTGACCGCCCGTGCGGGCAGCGGCACGGTGAGCGCCAGCGGCTTCGTCTCGCTGAGCGCCGCCGAGAGCTTCCCCATGCAGCTCGGCATCGACATGAACAATGCCCAGCTCGCCACCGGGCAGGATCTGGCGGCGCGCGCCACCGGGCAGCTCCGCATCGTCAACGGAGCCGGCCAGCCGCCGACCATCAGCGGCCGGATCGACCTGCCCGAGACGCGCTATCGCATCGTTTACCAGGGCGCCACGCAGGTCGCGACGCTGACCGGCGTGCGGCGCAAACCCGCGCTCGGTCGCGAGCGTATCAGCGGCGCGCCCGAGCCGATGCAGAGCGTCCCCTCCGACTGGCGCCTCAACGTGGCGGTGCAGGCGGACAACCGCATCTATGTGAGCGGCATGGGCCTCGAATCCGAATGGGCGGCCAACCTCAACGTCGGCGGCACCAGCGGTGCGCCGCGTATCACCGGCACGGTGACGCTCGTGCGCGGCACGCTCGGCTTTGCCGGCCACAGCTTCGAGCTGAAGTCCGGCCGCATTGCCTTCAACGGCGGCGCGATGACCGATCCGGACGTGGCGATCACTGCCGAGGGCGATATCGAGGATGTGACGATCACCATCAACATCAGCGGCTCGGCCACCAATCCGCAGATCGCCTTCACCTCCACGCCGGCACTGCCGGAGGACGAGCTGATGGCACGCATCCTGTTCGGTGGGCCGGTGGGCGAGCTGAGCACCATCCAGGCCGTGCAACTCGCCGCGTCGCTGAACAGCCTGCGCGGTGGCGGCGGTGGGCTCAATCCGCTCGGCGTGCTGCAATCGGCGGGCGGGATCGACCGGCTGCGGCTGCTCGGCCCAGACGACGAGACCGGCCGGGGCGCGGCGGTGTCGGTCGGTCAATATATCACCAACGATGTCTATGTGGAGATCGTCACCGATGCGCGCGGCTTCACCGCGACCCAGCTCGAAGTGGCCTTGTCCAAGGCGCTGTCGGTGCTGAGCCAGGCCGGCAGCTTCGGGGGATCGAGCGTCAATCTCCGCTACAAGAAGGATTATTGATGCGCGCGCTGCTTCCCCTGGCATGCCTCGCGCTTCTCGCCGGCTGCAAAGGTGAGCCGAGCTTCGATGATCGCTACAATGCCCAGTCGGACTTGCTGGAAGGGCAGGCGGTGAACATCGAGAACGAGCTGCGCAACCGCATGGCCGTCTCCAACGCGGTCGACGCGCCACCGCACGATCCGGTGTCCCGGCAATGAGCGAACCGGCCGATCCCCTTCCCGGCGCGGGCGGGGTGGAGCCCGCGGCGATCGAGCAGGCCGCGCAGACCGTGCCCGGCGCCATGGGTGCGTCGCCTCTCGCCATGCCGCGCGCCGCCTGGTGGCAGATCGCCAGGCGCGTCTATGTGATGATCGGCTTCCACAACCTCAGCCTGCTTGCCGCCGGGGTCGCCTTCTTCGCCTTCCTCGCCTTCGTGCCGCTCATCGCCTCGGTGGTGCTGCTTTATGGGCTGATCGGCGATCCGCAGACCGTGGCGGGCAGCATTGATCTGTTGCGCGGCCTCGCGCCGCCCGAGGTGCTGAAGATCCTGGAGGAGCAGCTCCTCGCCATCGTCACCAGCAGCAAGTCGGCGCAGGGCATCGGCCTCGGCATCGCCATCCTCGTCTCGCTCTATGGCGCCATGCGTGCCGCCACCGCGATGATCGCGGCGCTCAACATCATCTATGAGGAACATGAGACGCGGAATATCTTCCGCAAGACCTTCGTGGCAGCGGCGATCACGCTCGGCATGGTGCTGGTCGCGGTGATCGGCATCTTCTCCATCTCGCTGTTCACCTATGCGAGCCGTTTTCTCAAGCCCTATGTCGGCGACGGCGCGGCGCTGCTGGTGCAGCTCGCCACCTGGGTCTTCGCCGGTGCGCTCATCAGCCTCACCTTCGCCATCTTCTTCCGCTTCGCGCCGGATCGGCGGGCGGCCAAGTGGCGGTGGCTCTCGGTGGGCTCGGTGCTCTCGACCCTGCTGTGGGTACTCATCACCTTCGGGTTCGGTTTCTACGTCGCCAACTTCACGAATTACAACGCAACCTATGGCTCGCTGGCGGCGGTGGTGATCTTCCTCATGTGGTTGTTTCTCTCGGCCAATGCCGTGCTGCTCGGCGCGGAAGTGAACAGCGAGATCGAACGGCAGACCATGGTGGATTCGACCGTCGGCCCGGACCGGCCGATCGGCCAGCGCGGCGCGGCGATGGCGGACAGCGTCGTGCTGGACGAAGCGAGCCGCGCCCTGCTGGAGAAGAAGCGGCGCCGCCGGGCGGCGCATCTCGCCAATCGCATCTCATAGGAACGGCTGGCTTCAGCCCGCTTGCTGGACGTTACAGGACGTTACCGGAAAGGTCTCCGGTGTCCGAAGACCATTTCGTGGTGCACCCAAGCCATCATCAACACCCGCGATCCTCTGGAAAACGCCGGGAACACAAGTGCCCGGCGCTCCAGTTCGTTGCCAGCCCTCAGCGGGCGCGGGCGCCATCGCTTGGGACCTAGAACTCCAGGCCCACCTGCGCATAGAAGAAGCGACCGCGCGTATCGTAGATGCCGCCCGCCGTCACGCTCGCACTGCCCGAGAGACCCGAGTTCGAGAAAGAGGTGATGAGCGGCGGCTGCTTGTCGGTCAGGTTCTTGACGCCCAGCGTAAAGCTATAGTCCTTCCCGGCCCGGAACGTCGCTTGCAGGTCGTGATAGACATAAGCGGGGATCCGGTTGGAATTGTTGCCGGGAAGCGCGGGGTTGTCGCTCACGGCTGCCAGATTCGCCGCGCTGGTTCCCTTGAGCGCGGCACCGAGAATGCGGGCGCCATAGGAGAGCGTGACGCTGTCCGTGCTGAACTCGAGCTGCGCGTTCGCCTGATCGCGGATCGCGTCGAACCGGCCGGTGAAGTCGTTGTTCGGCCCGCCCTGGAATTCGCGCCGCGACCGCTCGAACAGATGCGCATAGGTGACGCCCAGCGACATCCGCCCCATGGCCAGCGGCCAGGAGAAGCGCGCCTGCGCATCCAGACCGCGCACGCGCTCGTCGGCAATGTTGAAGAGCTGGGTGCTGATGGTGGTGATATTCCGGTTGCCCGTCGCGTTGCGGTTGATGAGGCTACAGAACGCATCCGGCAGGCCGGACTGGTCCACATAGCACTGGCGCACCACCTCGACCGGGGAGAGCGAGCCGATCACGTCGTCCAGCTTGATATCGTAATAGTCGATCGAGCCGGTGAAGCGCAGCAGCGACGGCACGCGGAACACGGCCCCCGCGCTGAAGGTGCGGCCGGTTTCCGAGCGCAGGTTGGGATTGCCGCCGGTGCGATTGCCGGTGGGCGAGCCGCCGGGCGCCTGGCTGACGATATAGCCCGCGCCGAGCTGGGTCACGCAGCTTGCTGGCGGTGCGGCACCGGCGTCGATCACGCCGTCCTGCGGAGAGACATCGTTGGCGCACGGATCGTTGACCACGGAGGTGGCCGTGTTGATGGAGCTGAACAGCTCACCCACATTGGGCGCGCGCGTGGCCTTGCCGTAGGAGGCGCGGAACGACACGAACGGGGCCGGGCGGAACGTGGCGCTGGTGTTCCATGTCACTTCCGTGCCGACCGAGCTGTAGTCGCTCACACGCGCGGCGCCGTTCAGTTCCAGCGTGTCCTGAAAAAGCGGCAAACGCAGTTCGCCGAACGCTTCCTTCACATTGGTGCTGCCGCTTGCCGCCGCGATCTGGCGGGTCGCGTTCGAGCCGTCCGTAAGGGACGGGTGGACCTTCGCCCGCGTCGACTCCCGGCGATACTCAACACCGAAAACCGCACCGAGCGGAGAGCCGGCAACCGTCAGCAGATCGCCCGAAATGAAGGCCGAGGCGACATGCTGCTGGCTGCGGATGCGCGTAATCACGTCCGGGATCAGCGTCCAGTCGATCACCTGCTGGGTGATGGTGTCGTGACCGAAGATGTTGATCGGCACGCAGCCCGAGAGTGCATAGGCACCCTGGCAGTTGTTCAGTCCCGCGTAGAATTTATTGCGGTCGATCGAGTTGCCGTCCTCCTGGGCGGCGTCGACACGGCCATACTGATAATAAGCCTGCCAGCGGAAACGGCCGAGATCGCCCTGCGCGCCCACGGCGGCACGGTAGAGATCGCGGTCGATCTCCGAGGTGCGCACGCCATATTCGTTCAGGCGCCGGCTCTGCGTCTGCGCATTGTTGATGCCGCTTGCGCCGGTCGCGGCGAGGAAGGCTGCAAGGCCGGGGGCGTTGGCCGGGATGGGGCCCAGATCATAGGCGTTGACGCCCTGCTTCGCGGCAAACTGGAAGAAGGATGGCTCCAGCGTCAGGTCGGCGCTGGTGCGGGCATAGCTCGCTTCCAGGAACAGCTCGGTGCCGCCACTGGTATCGTAGCTGAGCCGGCCGGAGAGAAGGCCGCGCTCCAGCGGCACTTGCAGGTTGCGATCGAGCACGCGCTGGTAGAGCGGTGTGCTGGAATCGAAGGCGACAGGCGCGCCGCCAGCGGTCGGGTAGGTCCAGGTGCCGGTCGGGCCGGTGGTGAAGAAGCGTCCGCCGCCGATCGCCGAGCTGCCCGCGCCCATGGTGTAGGCGGAGGAGCTGCCGTCGCCGATGATCCAGTCCCGATCATGGCCGAAGATGGGGTCGCGCTTGAAATATTCGGCCGAGACGACGTAGCGCAGCGACCCCAGGCTGCCGCCATGGAGAAGGCTGCCCCCACGCTCGAAGCCGTCACCCTCGCCGGAAATGCCGGAGCGCAGCGTGGCCTTGATCCCGTCATAGCGGTCCTTGAGGATGATGTTGACCACGCCGGAGACCGCGTCCGCGCCATAAACGGCCGAATTGGCGCCAGTGACGATCTCGATCCGGTCGATGAGCGCGGACGGGATCGCGTTGAGGTCGACCGCGGTGGTGCCGGGATCGGATGCGATGTGGCGGCGGCCGTTCACCAGCACGAGCGTGCGCTGGGCGCCGAGCCCGCGCAGGTTAATCAGTTCCGTGCCGACGTTGAAGCCACGATTCGCGACGCTGATATCCTGGTTCGAAGCGCCGAACGCGTTGCCGAGCTGCGGCATCTCGTTCACCACGTCCGCCGCCGTCACCGCGCCGGAACGGGCGATTTCCTCGGCGCCGATGCCGACAACGGGCTGCGGGGAGGAGAGGTTGGTCGATGCGAGGCGCGAGCCGGTGACGACGATATCGCTCCGGTCTTCCCCCTGATCCGCCCCGGACTGATCCTGAGCCTGCGCTGCCGTCGCGCATGCCAGGGCGGATGCGACAATGGATGCGGTTCCGAACAAGACAAACTTCGCGCGCATGGTTTTCCTCCTCCCGGACCTCACGTCCGGCTGGAGGTCTAATTCCTATACAAGAACTAGTTTGTCAATATGAACTAATAAGGAGAAGGGCCGAGCAGCGAAATTTCGGCCTGACAGCTTGCCGCATCGGTCATCTGCTGCTGGTCGCGCAGCGCGCGGATCTCGGTGCGGGCAGCGGCGACGTCATCGCGAAACTCGGGAACGCCATGCAGCGCGGCAACCACGCTTGCCGCTGCCGTCCGCCCGGCTTCGACCGCGCTGGCATTGTGGGCGCCGCACACGACGCGGCTTTCTCCATAAGCCCGCCCGCGCGCCAATATCGCGCCGGCATGGGATGGATCAGCCTCGGCGAGCGTCAGCGCGACCGCCCACCCCCAGCTCGTGTGGCCGGATGGGTAGTCGAAACTCGTCTCAAGCTCGGCGCGCGGCTGGCAAACCGGGCCGGAATCGATCAGGAACGGCCGCTTGCGCTGGTAATGCCGCTTGGGAGCGGAGACGGCGTGGCTGACGTCCTTGCGCAGTCGCGCCAGCAGAGCCGCCGTGCGAGGGGCGTTCTCCTCGGTCATTGCGACACCCGCCGCGCAACTGAAGTTACGGAGCATGGCGGGCACGTCCACCTTCACGTCCTCTGTGGCGGCTTGCCAGCGCGGCGTGCCAGCGAGCTTGCGCGTCTGGCGAAAGACCTTGCGATCCGTCTCGTAGCGCGGCGTTCCGGCGAGCGGCGCCCGCGGCAGAACGGCGACCAGATCGGGTGCTGTGTCGCCCAGATAGCGCTGGTCTTGTCCGTCCGCCGCACTGGCGGCTGGTGCCAGCAGAAGGCAGGCCAGAGCCAGTGCCGTGCGGTGTCCATAGGCACGGCGCCTCATTGGGCGGCCGCCTTGATCGGGGAGGTCGAGCGTGCGGCAAGCTGCGCGCCGCCGCAGACGTGCAGCACCTCGCCGGTGATGTAGGATGCCTCCGGCGAGAGCAGGAAGGCGACCGCCCCGGCAATGTCGTCGGCGCGGCCGAGCCTCGTTATGGGCGAAATCTCCAGCACGCGCGCGTGCATTGCGGCAATCTCCTCGTCCGTGCGGTTTTGCCTCGTGAACGGCGTGTCGACGAAGCTGGGGGCGACGACATTGGCGGTCACGCCGAGCGGGCCCAACTCGACGGCCAGCGAGCGCGTCAGCCCGACAAGCCCCGCCTTCGATGCGGTGTAGGCCGGCACCGCGCCGCTCTTCCAGACCCGCGATCCGATATTGACGATGGCGCCACCGCCCTGCCGCCGCCAGAGCGGGATCGCCGCCTTGGCGAGCAGCGCAGGGGCTCGCAGGTTGATTGCGAACACGGCATCCCAGTCCTCGACGGCCATCGCCTCCAGCGCATGCGGGCGATTAAAGCCGGCGTTGTTGACCAGATGATCGAGCCGGCCTGCTTCCGCCTCCACCAGCGGCACAATGGCCTGTGTTGCCGCCACGTCCGCAAGATCGGCGGCGATTGCCACAACCGGCACGCCGTGGTTGCCGGCGAGGTCGGCGGCCAGCGCTTCCAGCACTTCGTCGTCCCGGTCGGCGATCGCCAGTCCGCTGCCGGCACGGGCCAGCCGTTCCGCGATGGCCCGCCCCATGGCGCCGGTTGCGCCCGTCACCAGCGCAACGCGCGCCGCACGCCGGGCATCACCTTGCCGTGCGACCAGCCTTGCTCCCATTGTCTCGGTCATTTCGGTCTCCTGCGGAGGATGGGCCGTTACCCGTCGGCGAGTTGGGTGCCGCCGAACTGCAAGGCGAGCAGCCGGCATTCGCGCGTCAGCACGGCGGCGATCTCCCGGCGCGTGTCCGCGTCGAACCGCACGCTGGGCATCGAGATGGTCAGCGAGGCCAGGGCTTCGCCGTTTTCGGCCAGCACCGGCGCGGATATGCCGGTGACGCCCAGGATGAACTCATCCTGCGCGACGCACAGCCCTTCGCGCGCGACTTCGTCCAGCCGCTTGCGCAATTCCTGGGCTGTGCTGACGGCCTTGCCCTCGGCATTCTCGAAACTGGCGCGTGCGAGATATTCTTCCTGCGTCCGCCGGGACAGGAAGGCGAGGATCGCGCGGCCCGCCGCCGTGCGATGCAGCGGCACCACCTCACCCACATGCAGGATGGTGACGAGCGCCTGCGGCCCGATCTCGCGGGCGACCAGCTTGGCGTTGTCGCCGCTGCGCACGTTGAGGAAGGCGGACTCGCGAGTCTCCTTGGCGAGGCGTTCCAATGTCGGTTGCGCCAGCGCGCCAAGGTCGCGCATGCGCGACTTGCGTCGCACCAGCTCTTCCAGCCGATCGCCGAGCTGATAGAGCTTGTCGGCCGGCGCATAGCCGACATAGCCGCGCGCGACGAGTGTCTTGAGAAGCTGGCTGAGGCTGCTCTTGGGGATGCCGAGATGATCCGCGATCTCGCTGTGCGACAGGCCGAAGGCGCTCTGGTTCAGCAGCTCGAAAAGATCGAGCACGCGATCGGCCGATTTAACGGCCAGGGGGGGGCTATCGGTCACGCTGACTCCTTGGACTTCGCGCAGCCAGTCTTATGCATCGCTGTTCGCATATGCAATCATAGTATGTTCATATTGACAAATAAGTTCTCATACAGGAATTAACACGCATCCTGATCGCACCGGCGATCCATCTCAGCTCCAAGGGTCTCATGGCACTGTCTGGCACTGCTTTTCTTGCGTTGTGGAACGATCGTGCCGAGGATCGCGCCGATTATGAGGCGTGGCACAGCAGGGAGCATATCCCCGAGCGGCTCGGCATTCCCGGCATTCTGGCCGGCAGGCGCTTTGTGGACGGCGATGGGCCGCTGCCCGCTTATTTCACCATCTATGCGCTGGCCGATCTGGAGGTTCTTTCCAGCCCGGCTTATGCGGCGGTCGTCGGCCAGCCGACTCCGTGGTCGCGCAGCATGCGACCCGCGCTCTCGCGCATGTATCGGCGCGGATGTTCCACGCAGCTCAGCCTTGGAGCCGGTGTGGCGGGCCATCTGGCGGCAACCCTGCTTCGCCGGCGCGACGGGGCGGAGAATGTCGCGGCGTTCGCCACCATCGCGGATATGCCGCCGATCAGCGCGCTACATCTGGGGCAGGTGAGGGATATCGCGCCATTGCCGTTCGAGCAGCCGCCGTCCGATGACCTGCCGGCGGCCGATGCCATCCTCCTGATCGAGGGGTTTGACGAGGCGTCGTTCGCTGCCTCGCTCGATAGCGTCGATCTTCTCATCGCGCGGTCCGGCCATCAGCGGTTGCTCGACTGGACCTGCTATCGTCTCGCTTTCGCGCTGGATCAGGACGATGTGTCCGGCGCCCTGTTGCCCAGCGATGCATTGCTCGGCCACTTCGGAAGGAATGTCGCATGATCGGTGAGGGAAGCACCCGCCTGCCCTACAGATGGGCGATCCTCGCCATCGCCTTCCTGGTATTGCTGACCAGCTTCTCGATCCGCCTCGCACTGTCCAACGTCACGCCGTTGTTGCGGGACGATCTTGCTTTGTCGGCCACGGCGGTCGGTGCGTTCGTGACGGCTTTCTATATCGGCTATGTCATTGCCAATGCCGTGGGCGGCGTCGTTGCCGACCGGATCGGCGCGAGCCGCGCCATCGCCTTCCCCATGGCGGCCCTCGCGATGTTCACCTTCCTGTTCGGGGCGGTCGACGGCGCGTTCAGCGGCCTGACGGTCCAGGTTGCGATGGGACTGTCCGCCGGGGTCTATTTTTCGGCCACCACCAAGCTGGTCGGCGCATGGTTTCCCGTTTCGGAGCGCGGCCGCGCCTTCGGCATCATTTCCATGCCCTCCTCGCTCGCCGTCATTTTCGCCAATTCCATCTACCCGCTCATCATCGAGGCATGGTCGTGGCAGACGCTCTACCGGATCCTGGGGGGCTATGTGGCGGTCGTGGCGTTGCTCTGCTTCCTCGTTCTGCGCGATGGGCCGGCCGCAAAACCAGTGGTGGTCAAGCGGCCGCCCGCCGTGCAGGCCATGCGGGAGATGCTGAAGGATCGCAATTTCCTGTTGCTGGCCATCGGTGGCTTCGGCGGCGCGTGGGGAACATGGGGCTTCGCTTTCTGGGCCAATGCCCTGATGGTGGACGGCCATGGTCTCTCGGTTGTCGAGGCCGGCCGCATCACGGCCATTTTCGGCGTCGGCGCACTGATCGCCAAGCCGCTTTACGGCTTCGCCTCGGATCTGCTGCCGGTCCCGCGCAAATATATGGTGGTCGCCAGCTACGTGACGTTTGCCATCATGCTCATGGTCTTCGGCTTGCTCGATACGCGCTGGCTGTATGTCGCCGCGCCTTTTCTGGGCGTGACGGCCTTTGTCTACAGCCCCATCATGAGCGCGATCCTGACCGAGATGATCGGCCAACGCGCCGTCGGCACCGCCGCCGGCCTGATGAATGCCTTCTGGCAGACCGGCGCGGTCATCGTGCCGATCGTCGTGGGCGCCTGCTTCCAGGTGACTCATTCCTTCATGGCCGCCTTCGCCGTGCTCGCATTGGGCCCCGCAATCGGCTGCGTTTGCATGGCCGCGATCCGGGAGCGGCAGGCCGACTAGCCCAACGGCCGCTGCCGTGGCGCACCGCTGGTCACGCAAAGGAAATCGCCGATGTCTCCGATGTGGAGGCGGAGCTTTGGTCCTGTCCAGTGGATGGCGAAAGCGAGCGGTCCGCTTCATAACCAGGCGGCGAGGTTGTAGAGTTACGTCTCGCTGCACATAAACTGTGCTAACGGACAGGTCTTGGCCACCTGCATCGTCGAGGGCCGCAATCGAGGGACCGTAACATGCCGATCCGCACGCTCGTCGAGGCGATTTCGCATTATGGCCGTGATGCTTATCTGCTCACGGTCGCGCAAGACGGCCCGCACACCAGCCAGGTGGCGATCGAGCTTCGAGAGCGCCGCATTGGCTGCGCCCTGGGGCCGTCGGCCGCCAGGAACATTGCGCGTGAGCCGCATATATCTTTGTTCTGGCCGCCCACGGAACCCGGCGGTTACGCGTTGATCGTCAATGGCATGGCCGCAAGCGAGCAGCAGGCAACGGGCGTTTTGATGGCGAACGTCACAGTCACAAAATCCGTCCTGCATCGGTCCGGCCCCAGGTCTGAAGATAGCGATGGGCCGTGCGCAAATGATTGCAAGCGTCTGACGTGGTGACGGATCACGCGCCGGCTCCCAAGCCGATCTTGTGAATGTTGCTCGCTCGCCGGCGCTACGCCGCGCAGTCGGCTAACAAGCCCCCGGCAACAGAGGCCATCACGGTGATAGCGTCCATTCAGACACCGCCCCGAAGCCAGGGCGCCGGCCGGACATAGTCCGGTTGGTGGATCTCGATCGCGGGATAGTTCGGGTCCAGCAACACGCTCCTCAGGAGAAATGCCTCTACTTCGTTGCGGCGTGGATCATTGTCATGATCCTTGCGAAACCACACCAGCCGCCAGTCGTCGAGCGGATACAGGAGAGTGATGTGGGCGCGCATGGCGGGCGGGATCAGCGCTTCCGTGAAGCTGGCGGCCGCGATCCCGCGATCCAGCATGGTCGCGATCACGTCATAATATTGGGAATGGCAGACGACGTTGCGGGGACGAATGTCGTGTTTCTCCAGCATCGCCAGAGTTTCCCGCTCGCGTGAACTGCCGGCGCGCGGCAGGATGAAAGGAAGCTGGGAGATGGTTTGCGGGTCCAGTGGGATCGGCTGCCCGCGCACCAGATCGTGATGACCATAGACCCCGCCGCGTAGCAGCGCGAGCGAGCGCATATGCGGTGTCACGGGCAGGTGAGCGCGGACATGCAGCAGGCCGAAATCGTGCCTGCCTTCCTCCAGCAGGCGCGGCACGCGCTGATCCGGCGGCTGGCTGTCGAAGTCGAGGCTGATATGGGGGTGGTCGATCAGGAACTGGTCGAGCCTCGGGCGGATGAAATCGTCCCACAGCCCTTGCCCGACCAGCAGCTTGAACTGGATCGGTTCGGACGGGGCGGGCGCCCTCCGCCGATGTGCCGCAAGGGCGTCGCCCGCAGACTGAAAGACACGCAGATCGTCCAGGAACGCCCTGCCTTCTATGGTCAGGCTGGGCCGCCTTCCGGGGCTGCGGGTCAGCAGGGTGAGGCCGAGCTGCGTCTCCAGCGCCTTGATCTGGCTGCTTATGGACGCCTGGGACACGCCGAGATTTTCCGCGGTACGGCGGAAGCTGCGGGTCGCGCAGAGATCGGAGAAGACCTCAAGCTGACGGATGGTGAATGGTAGATTCGGCATTAAGTCTCCTGACAAGAAACATAACTCAAAACCTATCACCTGTCATTGCTTGGGGATGCGTTGCTTTCCCCCGCCCTTCCGGGGTTTTTTGGGCCAACCCGCGACACGGTGGGGAAAGGGAGGGGAGAGACTATGGTGTGGCATTCAGGATTATCGCGCGGTCTTGCAGGCGGCGTCAGCGCAATGGCGATGGGGCTGGCGGCCATGCCCGCCCTGGCGCAGGATGCGGCGGATACGACGGCGCAGGCGGATGACGCGTCCTCCGAGATCGTCGTTACCGGATCGCGGCTTCGCGTCGACGGCACCAAATCGCCTACCCCGGTCACGGTCGTCAGTGCGGATGAACTGAGCGCCATGGGGCCGAGCGGTCTGGTCGAAGGTGTCAGCCAGCTCCCGCAGTTCTTCGGCAACCAATCGGTGGCGGCCGTCCAGAAATCGGGCGAGGGCGGCACGGGTTGGTTCACGCGCGGCGGTTACGGCAATCTCGACCTGCGCGGTCTGGGCATCAACCGGACCCTGACGCTGCTCAACGGGCATCGCGTCATCTCGTCCGGTCCGTTCGGCGGCGTCGACGTCAATGTGTTCCCGGATGCGATGATCCGCAGCGTCGAGACCGTGACGGGTGGCGCGTCCGCCGCTTATGGCAGCGACGCGGTGGCGGGCGTGGTCAACTTCATTCTGGATCGCAAGTTCACCGGTCTGCGCGCGGAAGCGCAAAACAGCATCTCCTCGCGGGGCGACAATTTCGGCTTCCAGGGGTCGATCAGCTACGGCGCCAAGCTGGGCAGCCGCGGCCATCTGCTCATCTCCGGCGAATATGCCAAGCAGGATGGCATCCACAGCTTCGAGGGGCGCGATTGGTACAACGCCACGGGCGTGGTCAACGGGCAGGTCTATCCGAATGTCGTTTCGGCCAACTCATCCTACAATGGCGTGATCCTCGCGCCCGGCACGCCGTTGCAGGGCATGGAGTTTCTGGCGGACGGCAGCGGCATCGTGCCGTTCGTGCGCAGTTCCGTCTCGTCCGGCACCACCGGCACGCCGCCTGCCGTCCAGTCGATCACCAATGGCGGCAGCGGCGACTATATCACCAGGGATATCTTCACGCTGTTCCCCGATAACCAGCGCAACAGCATCTACGCCTATGCGGATTATGAAGTGGCTGACGGCGTGACGGTGTTCGCCCAATATATGCGCGGCCAGAACAAGACCTTCCGCTACAACGATCCGACCGGCTCGCTCAACGGCACGCCCACCGCGGCGACCATCTTTCAGGATAACGCCTTCCTGCCCGACAGCGTGCGCGATATCATGATCGCGAACGATATTCCCTCCTTCACGCTGCGGCGCATGGGCAGCACCCAGGACATCGCCCGGGAAGTCTGGCTGCGCGACAATAACGTGATGAATTCCTTCGCCGGCGGCCTGACCTGGGACATCCGGAGCGATGGCCTGTTCGCTGGCTGGCAGGCCGATCTTTATTATCAATATGGCACCAACACGCGCAAATCCTACCAGAAGGGCCTGCGGGTCGACCGCGTGTTCGCGGCGCTCGATGCGGTGGACGAGGGCGAATACACGACCGGTACGCCCAACGGCAATATCGTGTGCCGCGTGTCGCTGTTCGGCGACGCATTCCCCGGCTGCCAGCCGCTCAACATGTTCGGCCGTGGCAATGCCTCGGCTGGCGCTATTGATTATGTGACCGGCTACGAGCCCGGCCAGACCATCACGACGCCGATCTATTATGCGGATACCGGGTTCGAGCGTGGCGACACCATGACCTTCACTACGCAGGAGGCCAAGGTGAATACGACACGCCTGCGCCAGCACGTCGCGGAATTCGCGATGAACGGCGATCTGGTGAATGGCTGGGCCGGGCCGATCAGCCTCGCCTTCGGCGCTTCATGGCGCAGGGAAGCGATCCGGCAGATCGTGCAGGATGCCACCAACCCCTCATCGGACCATGTCGATGGGCGGCCGGTTGCGTGCAGCGGGGAGCTGCCGGGGTTGCGCGGGGTCTCCGCGGCGGACTGCGTCAACACGGTTGGTCTGCAATATTCGAAGGTCTCGAATATTCTCGGCGCCATCACGGTCAAGGAAGCCTTTGCCGAGACGATGGTGCCGCTGCTTGACGATGCCGGCCCCATCCGCGCGGCGAATCTCCATCTGGCGGCGCGCTGGGCGGACTATTCCGGGTCCGGCGCCATCTGGGCCTACAAGGCCGGGCTGGACATTGATATTGCCGACTTCCTGCGCCTGCGCGGCACTTATTCGCGCGACGTGCGCGCCGCCAACCTCTCCGAGCGGTTCGACAAAACCGGCGGCGTCGCGGTGCTCGATGATCCACGCACGCCCGGTGTGGTCGAGGCGCTCAACGTCACGCGCTTCTCCGGCGGCAATCCCAATGTGAAGCCCGAAAAGGCCGATACGTGGACGGTCGGGGCGGTGCTGCGCCCCAGCGCCTTGCGCGGTTTCTCGCTGTCGGCCGACTATTACGACATCAAGATCAAGGGCGCCATCGGCCAGCTCGGCCCGCAGGCGGTGCTGAACGGGTGCCTGCTCGATAATGTCGCGCAGCTCTGCGATCTGGTGACGCTGGCAAGCGATGGCACCCCCACGCTGGTGGGTGACATCTTCATCAACGTGAACCAGAACCGTGTCCGTGGCCTCGATGTCGAGGCGAATTACAGCACGGCCATCAAGCTCTTCGGCGGCGGGAACGAGAGTCTCGGCACTCGTCTCTTCGCGAGCTGGCTGTTCGAGAATTCGCAGACGCTGGGCAGCGGTGTCGTCGTCGATCGCGCCGGCCAGACCGGCCTCCAGCAGTCCGATGGTGCGCCTTACGGCCTGCCCAAGTTCAAGCTGACCGGCAACATGACCTATGCGAACGGCGGCTTCTCCGCCTTCCTGCAGGGCCGCTATATCGGCTCCGGCACGCAGGAGAACACGCTGGGCAACGTGCCGGTCAATTCGGTCGACTCCGCTTTCTATCTCGACCTGAGACTCACCCAGAAGGTGGCGTTCGGCAGCCATAGCGAGATCGAAATCTTCGGCGCCGTCACCAACCTGACAGATCAGGATCCGCCGCTTACGCCTTATTACAGCACGTTCGGCGCCCATCCCATCCAGACCAACAGCGTGCTGTTCGATCTGATTGGCCGCCGCTTTACCGTCGGCGTCAAATTCAACATGTAAGAGGCTGGTCGAAGCCCTCGGGTTGCGCTGAAAGGAAGAAGAAATGACGAAGGATCTGTGGTCGCCCGCGTTGACGCGTCGTGGCGCGATCGGGAGCGTGCTCGGCACCGCCGCGCTGGCGGCGGCGGGGCGGGCGGTCGGCCGCACCCCGGCGAGGAAGCCGAACATCCTCTACATCATGGCCGATGACATGGGCTATGCGGACCTCTCCTGCTATGGACGCCAGGAGTATCGCACGGAGGTGCTCGACCGGCTGGCACAGCAGGGGATCCGCTTCACCCATGCTTATGCGAACAGCGCCGTCTGCACCGCGTCGCGCGTAGCGCTGATTACGGGCCGCTACCAGTATCGCCTGCCGATCGGCTTGCAGGAACCGCTCGGCATTCAGGATGTCGGCCTCCCGCCGGAGGTGCCGACCGTGGCGTCGCTGCTGCGCAAGCAGGGTTATGCGACCTCGCTTGTCGGCAAATGGCACCTCGGCTCCTTCCCGAAATACGATCCGCTCAAGAGCGGCTACGATGAATTCTGGGGCCTGCGCGGCGGCGGCGTCGATTATTACACCCATGCCTATAACGGCCATCCCGACCTGTGGGACGGCGACACCAGGGTCGAGGAGGCCGGTTACATGACCGACCTGCTCGCCGACCGGACGATCCAGACGCTGGACAAGCGCAAGCGGGATGGGCGGCCGTTCTTCATCAGCCTGCACTTCACCGCGCCGCACTGGCCCTGGGAAGGGCCGGACGAGGAAGGCAAGGCGGAATCTGCGCGGATCGCCGCCTCCGCCAACCCCGCTGCCTATTTCCATTTCGATGGTGGCAAGATGGCGACCTACGCCGCGATGATGCGCTCGCTCGATGCCAATATCGGCCGTGTGCTCGCCCGGCTGGCCGAGCTGGGTCTGGAGGAGGACACCATCGTCGTTTTCACCAGCGACAATGGCGGCGAGCGCTTCTCGGATACCTGGCCGTTCACCGGCAAGAAGACGGAGCTGCTCGAAGGCGGCATTCGCGTGCCCGCCATCGTGCGGTGGCCGGGGGTGACGAGGGCGGGTACGACCAGCGACGTGCCGACCATGACGATGGATTGGCTGCCGACCTTCCTGGCCGCAGCAGGGGGAGCGCCAGACCCCGGATATCCGACCGATGGGCTGGATATCCGCGCGGCCTTGCAGGGTCATGGCCTGCCCGACCGCACGCTCTACTGGCGCTTCAAGAACCATGACCAGAAAGCGGTGCGGCGCGGCCGGATGAAATATCTCTCGATCGGCGGCAACGAATTCCTGTTCGATGTGGTCGACGATCCGCTGGAGCGGGCCAATCTCAAGGACCGCCAGCCGGAGACCTTCGCCGCCCTGAAGCAAGCCTTCGCCGAGTGGAACGCGGGTATGCTGAACGATCCCAATGCGCCGAGCTATACCTTCACGCCGCAGGAACTGGCCGACCATTTCGGACCCGACGACTGAATATTCCATCACCGGCGCGCATATGGGATAAACAGAGTCACCGCGATCTGCGCCTGCCCCTTTCGATGGGAGCTGCCTGCAACCATCATGCGTCTGGCGCATTTCAACGCTGGCAGTGCGGATTCCAGCCCCCTTCACGCTGCCATGACTGCCCCGCTCCGGCGGGGCTTTTCGGAAACGATGCGATGTTTCCGACGGCTCATGAGCGAAGGAGCGAATGCGATGCGCGAAACGAAGCTGGCCCTGCTGGCCTTGACGATACTTGGCCTCGCCGCCTGCGGCGATCGGCAGGATGCGACCGCCAACAATGCCGTGGCGCCCGGCAATCTGCCCGCCGATGCGCTGGACAACGGCGTCAACGCCGCCACGGACAATGCGGTTGCTGCTGTGAGCGTGGGCGCTACCGCCGCGCTCAAGACCGCTCAGGGCGCCTCGGCCGGCACTGCGCGGGTGAGTGAAACGGCGGGTGCGCTGACCGTCACGCTCGATGCCGAGGGCCTGCCGCCGGGCGATCATGGCGTGCATATCCACATGACCGGCAAATGCGATGGCCCCAAATTCGAGAGCGCGGGTGGCCATTGGAACCCGGCCGGCATGAAGCACGGCCTCGATAATCCGCAGGGCCAGCACGCCGGCGATATGCCGAACCTGACCATCGGTCCCGATGGCCGGGGCTCGCTCACTTATTCGCTGAAGGGCGGCACGCTCGCCGGGTTGCTCGACGCGGACGGCGCTGCGTTCGTCGTGCATGCGAAGAAGGACGACCAGAAGACCGACCCGTCGGGCGACAGCGGCGATCGCATCGCGTGCGGTGTTTTCACGGCCGGTTAGAGTTTGCGCCTGGGTTGACGCACGCCGCCCCGGATCGGGGGCGCCGTGCGCCGGCCTGGGACGGATCGCCATTCAGGAGATGGTGAGCCGGAGTCGGTGACGACCGCAGGGCATTTGCAGGCCGCCAGAACTGAATGGCGATCCGTCCCAGGTGGTGGCGGCGTGGTATGTGTGCTCTAGGGAACCGAGTCCAGACGGGGTGTTCGCCCGTCAATCGCTACTCAGCCGGCAAGACCATTCCGATCGTCAGGCCCGTGTCGGACGGGACGATCTCCACCGTGCCGCCATGGGCTTCGACAATCGCGGCAACCAGGCTCAGCCCCAGACCATGGCCGGGTGTGGAGCGGCTGGCATCCAGCCGCGTCAAGCGCCGGAACGCGCGCTCATGCCCGGCCGGGGGGATGCCCGGTCCCTCATCGCGGACCGTCAGCACGGCCCCCTCCGCCCCGTGTTGCAGCCCGATGCAGACCGGCGTGCCGGACGGCGTGTGGAGGAGGGCGTTGTCGAGCAGGTTTGCGACGACATTCTGTAGCAGGCGCCGGTCTCCCCGCACGATGACGGGCACGGTCTGCACCGTGAACGCGCGCCTCTCGTCCTCCATCGCCGGCCGGTAGATGTCGGCAATCTCCCCGACCGCTTCATCCAGAGGCACGGGCTTGAAGCCGGCGCGGATTGATTGGCCCTCGATCTCGGAAATCGCCAGCAGCGATGAGAACAGGCCCAGCAGGTCATCCATGTCCTGGATCGCCGCGTGGAGTTGGTCCTCGTGCGCCGCGCCGGTTGCCGCGTTCGTCATGGCATCCAGCCTGTTGCGCACGCGCTGGAGCGGCGTCCGCAGATCGTGGGCGATATCGCCCGACACCTGCCGCAGATTGTCGAGCAGCGCGCTGATCCGGTCCAGCATCCGGTTCAGGATCAGCGACAGGCGATCGAACTCCCCATGCGATCCGTCGAGCGGCATGCGGCGCGAGAAATCGCCAGCCATGATCGCTGCGGCGGAGGTCTCTATGCCGTTGAGGCGATAGCGGACAACGCGGCCGAAGCCGATGATGGCCGTCGTCGTCAGCAGCAACGTGACAGCCCAGCCGACGCCGAACAGCTTGAGCATCGTCCAGTGCATCGTCTGGATGACGGCCCGGTCGGCGGCGACGATGAGCTGGCCGCCGTCCGGCAGCGTCGAATTCATCGCCTGGGCGACACCGGTGCTGCCGTCCGGCCGGCGAAACCGGACGAACTCGCTCCATCCCGGTTTCGGTGTGGCTGCCGCAAGATCGCCGGCGTGGCGGCGGCCCTGCGCGTCGATCAGCAGATAGGCGGTCGAGCGGCCGGCCGCGTCGACGCCGGTGAGGTAGCCGACGCCTCCCAGCCCGATCCGTTGCTCGCGCATGGCGATCAGCCGCGCCAGAGGCTCGAAGCCATGGTCCTCATAATAGCCGAGCAATCCCTTGGTCTCGGCCTCGATACGGGCATCGAGCTGCCGCTCCAGCTCGCGGTGGACAAGCACCGTCGCTCCGATCGCAAGCAGCGTCGTCACCACGCCGCAGATCAGCGCGACCGCGAAGGCAAGGCCGCGCACCGTTCGCGGCATCGGCCTAGCCTTCATGGTCGACGATCATATAGCCCGCGCCGCGCACCGTGCGGATCGCTCCGGTTCCGAACCCGTCGTCCAGTTTCGCCCGCAGCCGGCTGACATGCGTCTCGACGATGTTGGTGCGCGGGTCGAACCCCAGGTTCCAGACCCGGTCGAGCAGCATCGTGCGCGTCACCACCTTGCCCGCGTTGCGCAGCAGATATTCGAGCAGGCTGAACTCGCGCGGCTGAAGGTCGATCTCGCGGCCGGTGCGATGCACCGTGCGGCGCAGCAGGTCCATCTCGATCTCGCCCGCGCGCAGGCTCGTCACCGTTTCGACCGGCGGCGGGCGGCGGGCCAGCGCGTTCAGCCGTGCGACAAGCTCCGCGAAGGCGAAGGGCTTGACGAGATAGTCGTCGGCGCCGGCCTCGAAACCATCGACGCGGTCCTCGATCCGCGAGCGCGCCGTCAGGATGAGTGCGGGCGCGTTGCAGCCGCCCGCGCGGACAGCCTTGAGCACGGACAGCCCGTCGCGCTGCGGCACCATGCGATCGAGCACGAGCACATCGTGCGGCCTGGCCATGATTGCAGCGATGGCTGTGTTGCCGTCGCCGCTGGCGTCGACCCGATGGCCGAGTTCGGTCAGGCCGTTAATGAGATAGGACGCCGTTTCCGTGTCGTCCTCCAGCAAGAAGATGTTCATGGCCCCCGCCCCGGTTCGCCCGGCCATCACCTCGAGATGACGCCGAGATTTCCAAATCTATACAATTTCCCAACGTTCAGCTTTCCGATGGACCGCCTCCGTCCAGCGTCTATGAGCGTCATAAGTGCGAATGGTTATCAGTAGCAAGTGATGAAAACCGATAATCGTTGTTCACAACCATCTACATTGCCCGCCGGAGGAACCATGTCCGTGACCCGAATTCGGCTTGCCCGCACAGGCCGCATGGAGCGGCACGTCATCCAGGTCCTTCGTGGCGGCATCCACGGCGTGTCCGGGGGCGCAGTGCTACCCGGCCCGGCGGTATCCGCGCTTCATGCCCTGGCCCGTCAGGCATGCGCCGTCGGCTACGATATCATGCCCGTCGACGCCGCCTATCTCAGCGCGAGCGAAGCGACGTTGCTCGGCTGGCTCGCCTACTTCCAGCGCGAGGAGCGCGAGCAGATTCTGGTGGACAGCGACCTGATCGCGCTGCTGAGACAAGCCGCCGGCGCCCTCGCCACATCCGATCATCGCCTGCCTTATCAGGTGCTACTCTGGGCCGATCGCGATAGTCCGTCGGACGTGCAGAGCATCGCAAGGCAGCACCCGGCGCCACCGCTTTCACGCTTAGAGCAGGTTGGGCAGGCAACGGTCCGCGCCCGTGCCATCGCCCACACGCGCGCACATGGCCGGGTTTCCACGGGCGTGCTGCGCTCGCTCGGTATATCGCGCCAATATTTGAGCCAGTTATGCCTCAAGGGTGCCCTCGTCCGTGTCGGTCACGGCTTTTACGAGGCGCCGCCAAACAAGTGCTGAACCGCGCCATGGACGTCGGCATGGCATCCCGTAGGGCTCAACCGTCTCGGGACGTCAGCGCCGGCCGATAGCCGCGCATCGAAAAAACCAGATCATCTCAAAAGGGGAACTATCTTGCGTCACTCATCCGTGAAAGACACCGCCGCGCCCGTTATACGCTATCTCGCGTTGAGCTGCGTTAGCCTTCTCGCGACCACGACATCGGCCATCGCCCAGACCAACGCCAATCAATCCGGCGAGCAGACCCAACTCGGCAGCGAGACGGTGACTTATACCGACGTCGAGGAAGGCTCATACAAGACCGACCAGGCGGACTCGCCCAAGTTCACCGCACCGCTGCTCGATACGCCGCGCAGCGTCACCGTCATTCCGCAGCAGCTCATCCAGGATACGGGGTCCGCATCGCTCACCGAGGTTCTGCGCACGGTCCCCGGCATCACGTTCGGCGCGGGTGAAGGCGGCAATCCGCTTGGCGACCGCCCCTTCATTCGCGGCTTCGACAGCCAGGCCAGCACCTATCTGGATGGCGTGCGAGATATCGGCGCACAGAGCCGCGAGGTGTTCGCCGTCGAGCAGATCGAGGTCGTCAAGGGATCGGACAGCAGCATGGGCGGCCGCGGCAGCGCCGGCGGCTCGCTGAACCTCGTTTCCAAGACGCCCAGGGCCGATCCGTTCATCGCCGCGACCGGCAGCATCGGGACGGACGACTACAAGCGCATCACGCTCGACATCAACCGGCCGCTCAACGATTTCATCGGCGTGCGGATCGCCGGCATGTGGCACGATCAGGATATCGCCGGGCGGGACGCCATCTGGTCGAAACGCTGGGGTGTCGCTCCGTCGCTCACCCTCGGGCTCAACGGGCTGACCAGCCTGACGATCGGCTATTATCACCTGAAGACGGAAGAGCTGCCGGACTCCGGCATCCCTTATCTCTACACCGCCGGCAACGCGCCGTCCGGCGTGTTCGAAACCGCACCGGCCAAGACCTTCACCACCATCGGCGGCGCCAGTGTCAACCGCCCGCGTGGCGCATATTACGGCCTCGTGAGCCGCGACTTCCGCGATACGACGGTCGACAATCTGACACTCCGCGTTCAGCATGTATTCGATGGCGGCATCACGCTGCGCAACACGACACGTTACGGCCGCAGCGACCAGGGCTATGTCTGGACGCAGCCCGACGATCAACAGGGCAATGTCTATGGCACAAACCCGGCTGATCCGGCGACGGCGGGCGGCCTCGTCTGGCGGCGGACCAATACGCGCTACAGCTATTCGGAAGGCTGGATCAACCAGACAGACCTGTTCGGCGAGGTGAGCCTGGGCGGCCTGCGCAACAGCTTCTCGGCCAGCCTCGAATTCGCGGATGAGCGCGCCGCTAACGGCAGCTACGTCTCGAACCCGGCGATCGGCACGGGCATCGCGGCCGGCTCCAGCGCATCGCCCCGCTGCTCGGCGGCCATGATCGCCCGCTTCAATTGCACGACGCTCGCCAATCCCAATCCGAACGATCCATGGGTGAGCTATGCAAGCGACGCGTCGACCGTGCTCGCGGCGATCCAGCGTAGCGATCCCAAGACCTGGACGCAGTCGGAAGCGCGGAGCATCGGCGTGTCCTTCTTCGATACCATCACCATCACCGATGCGCTGCTGCTCAACATCGGCGGCCGCTACGATCATTATGAGACCAACGTGAGCCCCGGCCTTGCAGCCACAGCGACCACCAGCCGGACGTGGATTTCGCGCAAGGATAATCTGTGGAACTATCAGGTGGGCCTGATCTTCAAGCCGACCCCCAACAGCAGCATCTATGTCTCCTCGTCCAGCTCGGCGACGCCTCCGGGTTCCTTCCTGGCACAAGGCTCGGAGGGTAATGGCCTCAACACCGGCTCTCAAAGCCTGACCGACGCGCTCAAGGTCGAACGGACCCGTTCCTATGAAGCGGGGACCAAGTGGGATCTGTTCGGCGGCAACCTGAACCTCACCCTGGCGCTATTCCAGACCGAGACCAAGAATGCCCGTGCAACGGCTGAGAATGGCGTGGTCGCGTACATCGGCGAGCGGCGCATCCGCGGCGTCGAGCTTGGCTTCAACGGCAACATCACACCGGAGTGGAGCGTCTTCGGCGGCTATACCTATATGGACGCGGTCATCGTCGATGGCGGTATCACCACCACGACAATCGGCGGCGTTGCCTATTATGGTCCCTCGGTGAACACCGGCAAGCCGTTCCCCAACACGCCCAAGCATAGCTTCACGGCTTTCACCAACTATGCCGTGACTCCGCAGTTCACCATCGGTGGCGGCGCGATGTACACGAGCAAAGTCTATGGCGGGTTCCAGGACAAGGGAGCGCGGACACTATCCAACGGACAACTCGTCATCCCGCCCTCGTTCGGGCGCATGGTGCCGGGCTACTGGCGCTTCGACGCCAATGCCTCATTCAAGCTGAACGATGCCATTCAGCTTCAGGCCAATGTCCAGAACGTCTTCAACAAGCTCTATTACGACAAGGCCTATACCGCTCACTATGCCAGCCAGGCTCTGGGCAGGACCGCTATCCTGACCCTGAACCTCAAATTCTGACAAACACTGTAACATTGCGCGGAAGGCTGCTCTCCATCCGACGGTCTTTCGCGCACAGTATCGGCAAGCGATCAGATCGGTGCATCCCTGCCGCAGATGTTCAGAGCGTCGATCGAGGTATGTCTCCAGGCATTACGGCGATGGCACCCGCCGCTTGATGGCGAGAGCCGGTCAACCATAGTGACACGGCTTTGTCAGCGATTAGCAGGTGCGCCCACCACCGCCGTTACCCGAGCGGCAATTGCCAGCGACGCGGTGAGTCCCGGCGACTCGATCCCGAACAGATTGACGAGGCCAGGGAGGCCATGGACCGTCTCGTCCTGCAGGACGAAATCCGCGGAGGCCATGCCCGGACCGGACAGCTTTGGGCGGATGCCGGCATAAGCGGGCTGGAGCCGGTCCTCCTCGGCATCCGGCCAGATCCGGCGCGCCGCGGCAAGGAACTCCGGTTTCAGGTCCGGGTCGACCGTATAGTCGATCGTGTCGATCCAATGGATGTCCGGCCCGAAGCGTGCCTGCCCACCAAGATCCAGGGTGAAATGTGTGCCGAGGCTTGCAGGCCCGGGCACCGGATAGATCAGCCGTGAAAACGGCACGCGACCTGCGTAGGAAAAATAACAGCCCTTTGCGAGGAACAGGGGCGGCACCAGCTTCGGGTCGAGCGTCTCGATTGTTCGCGCCAGCGCCTGTGCGCCAAGCCCGGCGGCATTGACGACGACCGGCGCTCTCAGGCGCGTTTCCCCCACCTGTACCACCCAGTGAGACTGGAGCCTCGTGATGTCATCAACCGGCGCGTCGCACACCAGCACCGCCCCATGGGCTTCGGCCTCGCCGAGTAGTGCCAGCATCAGACCGTGTTGGTCGATGATGCCGCTTGAGGGAGAGTGGACGGCACCTGCGCAGACCAGAGCCGGCTCGAGTGCGCGGACCTCGGTGGAATCAAGTCGCACGAGATCGTTGACGCCGGCCTCGGCGCCGCGCGCCATCACCGCGTCCAGCGCGGGAAATTCCTCCTCGCTCGCAGCGATAATCAGCTTGCCGCAGCGCCGATAGGCAATGCCTCGCCTTTCGCAGAAATCGTAGAGAAGTTGGCGTCCTTCAACGCAGAGCTGCGCCTTCAGCGATCCATCGGGATAATAGAGCCCGGCATGGATCACGCCGCTGTTGCGTGCGGAAGTAATTGTGCCGAACTGGTGTTCGCGCTCGAGGATCAGCACGTCGTGGCCCGCGAGCGCCAACGCGCGCGCGACTGCCAGCCCAACTACGCCTGCCCCCACAATGATCGCGCCGACTTCGTCCATTCCCTCATCCTTAACCCAAGGCGTCGGGCAGGGAACGTATTTTACGCGCGCCATGGTGCCGGCATGCAAAGCGGGCACCCCAGGTCCCCAAGCCGGTGCAACGTGCGGCGCTCAAGCTGGGGTATCGCAATACCCGTCTGGCTAGACTGATGCACAACTATCATTGGACGATGGTCGCCGCCGCGCTGTAAGCTTATTCAAACGATACGAGGGAGCGGAGCGGTATGGCCGCGACATGGGCGTTTCATGCACTCGATTTTGGCAGTATCGACCTTCCGCTCGATACATATATTCCGACCCTCGATCTCCGTGAGCCACGCCGCGACGGAGCGCCCACCGATGCGGAACTCGGGCATGCGATTTTCAGTGTCGTGGATCAGGAGGGCGCGCTCCTGATAAGGTCGGATATGCGTGAGGCGGCAGATTTGTCGGCTTTCCTCTCGTCGATCGGCCACAAGCCGTTTTCTTCGTATGTGGGGGGGACGGCGATCCGATCCGCACCGGTAGCGGACAATGTCTTCAAGTCCACCGATCTGCCGCCCGATGTCACGATCCCGCTCCATCAGGAAATGGCCTATGTGGCGGTGATACCCGACTATATTTCCCTGTTTTGCAGTTCGGCCGCATCCCAGGATCAGAAGACCAATCTGGTCGGCGACATGGCCAAGTTCACGCAAACCTTGCCGGATTGGGTCTTCGAAAAATATCGGGACCGGACAGCGCGGTTGCGCCGGTTCATGCCGCCACGGGGGATCGACCATGGCATGTTCCGGTTGCGGCGCTGCTGGAATGACATGATCGGCACGTCGGATCGGGATGAGGCGCGCGCTATTGCGGCTGAGCGCAATTGGGAGCTGCGCTGGACCGAAGATGATTTCCTGGAGGTTCTTCAGGAGCCGTTTCCGTTTTTCCGTCAGCACCCCGTCCATGGCGAGATCTGGTGCACGCAGGCCTTCGCTTATCTCCCGGTGATCCAGTCCTACCTGGCCAAGATGGACGGGCGCCTCGACGACTGGAACAGAATGCAGGCCGCCATGGTTGAAGCGCCCGAGACCCTTGATACGGCCGTCCTCGATGACGGCTCGCCGCTGGACGACGAGGATGCGCTGTTCATTCACAAACGGCTGGAAGAACAGACGTTTCGGATAGCATTGCGGGAAGGGGATCTTCTCATCCTCGACAATATCCTGCGATCCCACGGCCGATCGCCTTTCCACGGGACGAGGAAGATCTTCGTCGCCCTGGGCGTGCGGCATTGAGCAAAGACAGCGACGCGAAGGACCGACCGATGGCACGCACGAACGCTTTTGAGGGGCTGGCGCAAATGAGCGCCGAGGCATCAGCCGTTACGCGACCGGTCCGGGATCAGGTCAGTGACGAGGAATGGGCGATCCGCGTCGATCTGGCCGCCGCCTATCGATTGGTGGCCCATTTCGGGTGGGACGATCTCATATTCACGCATCTCTCCGCCCGCGTGCCTGGGCCGGATCACCATTTCCTTCTCAACCCGCTGAACCTGATGTTCGACGAGATTACCGCCTCGAGTCTGGTCAAGGTCGACATTGAGGGCAAGCCCGTGATGCCGACGCCTTACGCTACAAACCCCGCCGGGTTCGTTATTCACTCCGCTTTGCACATGAACCGGCCGGATGCGCATGCGGTCATGCATCTACACACGTCTTACGGTCAGGCAGTTTCGGCTCATGTCGATGGGTTATTGCCGCTCACCCAAACGGCGATGGCGATCCGCGACGACATTGCCTTTCACGACTTTGAAGGGATCGCCGTCAACCTTGATGAACGCGAGCGGCTGGTCGCGGACATGGGCGACAAGCACTCAATGCTGCTGCGCAATCACGGCACTTTGGCTGTGGGTGAAACAGTCGGGGAAGCGTTTCTGAGGCTCTATTTCTTCGAGCGGGCGTGCGAGGCCCAGGTTCTGGCGCTGACAGCCGGGGCTGGGAACATCAATAAGCCGAAACAGGGCGTGCCGGAAATCACGAGCGAACAGGGCAGGGCAGGCGTGAAGGCGATCGCCAACGGCTTTGCCTGGCCTGCCTTGCTCCGAAAGGCATACCGCCTTGACCCCGGCTTTGCAGATTAGGGTCGATCCCCATGCTGGTTCGAAGAATTTCTGAACCGCGAGGAACGTGCAAACCAAGGTGCTCAGCTCTAACGGTATCGCGATGTGCGACGCGCGATTGGCCCATGCATCACTTGTCGGACCATGTTCTTATTCCGCAGGCGTCAGCGCGCCTCCAAATGCCCCTTGTAGGCAATGAGGCACTCCGGGATGGCCGTCAGTACGATAAGCTGAAATATCCATTTTGTCGGAAAGCGGTTGCGCCGTCGATCTTAGCTATAACCGCCATCGGTGGGAACAGGCAGGTAGGGAATTGCCTCCGCTTTCTTTTCCTTCAACGTATGAGTGGTCCGTTGGAAAGCAGATAAGAGACCGTATCGGCGGTCGGACATTGTGACTGGCCGCCGCTTCCGCCCCGAAATTTGCTGTCAGTGATTTTGCCTACCTGAGAACGGCACTGCTAGCATAGCGGCGCGCGATAATCATAGGCTCATCCGATGTAAGTCATTCATTCTGAGACAGAAGACTCTATCGGGATATTTTCTATTTTCTCTACTACGAAATCATATGTCGCTGCGTCTTCCAACAATGCCATATCGATACTGCCGCTCTTAAGCTCCTCCAAGAGGTCGCTCTTGAACTGCCAAGCCGCCTCCGAGCCATCCACTCTCGCAATATGTTCAACGGCGCGCCCCAGGCATAGATACAAGGTGTTGAGAACGATTTTGGTCAGATCCGGGCTGGCGTTGCTGGAATTTTGAGGTTCCTCCGTCATCTTCGTGCTCCATCGGGTTCCTGAGACTAATTCGCCGACGGAGTGTTGGTTCCATATGCGTCGCCAACGCTTGCCCCTTTTGACGCGAGCACTTTACGGCTACCGAAGGGCGCATGGATATCTACCTGCCGATTGCCAATCTCTCGGTGAACGCGCTCGTCATCATCGGGCTCGGCGGGGTGGTCGGCTTGCTCTCGGGTATGTTCGGCGTCGGTGGCGGGTTTCTCACCACGCCGCTGCTGATCTTTTACGGCATTCCGCCCACGGTGGCGGCCGCTTCCTCCGCGACGCAGGTGATGGGTGCCAGCGTCTCCAGCGTGGTGAGTCATCTCGCCCGCAAGACGGTGGACGTGCGGATGGGCGCGGTGATGGTGGTGGGGGGCATGATCGGTGCGGGGATCGGCACGATCATCTTCCGCCTGCTCACCCGGCTCGGCCAGATTGATACGGCGATCGCGCTGCTCTACGTCGCGATGCTCGGCTCGATCGGCCTGTTGATGGCCCATGAAGCGATCCGCGCGCTCATCATGGCGCGGCGTGGCGTTCGCCCACCGGCCCGCAAGCGGCGGCATCACCCGCTGGTCGCTGCGCTGCCGCTGCGCTGGCGCTTCTATCCCTCCGGCCTCTACATATCGCCGCTGGCGCCGCTACTACTCGGCATCTTTTCCGGCATCCTCACCATGCTGATGGGCGTAGGCGGCGGTTTCGTGCTGGTGCCGGCGATGATCTATATTCTCGGCATGGCGACCCAGCCCGTGATCGGCACCTCGCTGTTCCAGATCCTGTTCGTGACGATGGTGACGACCATGGCGCACTCGCTCACCACCCATGCGGTCGATCTTGTGCTGGCCTTCCTGCTGCTGATCGGCAGCGTCACCGGTGCGCAGATCGGTGGGCGCATCTCTATGTCCGTGCGGCCGGAATATCTGCGCGTGCTGCTCGCCCTTATCGTGTTGGTGGTGGCGATCCGCATGGCATTGGGCCTCGGCTGGCGGCCGGACGAGATCTATACGGTGGCGCTTCAATGAGGGCGTTGATCGCCTGGATCGCCATGGCGCTGCTGCTGCTCGGTAGCCAGGGTGCGCTCGCCCAGAGCGCTGCGCCGCAACTGGTGCCGGACGTCTCGCAGCGCAGCGTTGAGATCAAGTTCAGCTTCACCGGCGCCGAGCTGCTGCTGTTCGGCGCGATCCTCTACCCCAATGGCCGTCTGCCGGAGGAACCGGCGGACATCATCGTCGTGCTTAAGGGACCTAGCCAGTCGATCACTCTGCGTGAGAAGCAGAAGATCGCCGGCATCTGGGTGAACGCAGACAGCATCAACTTCCGCTCGGCGCCGACTTTCTATGCGGTCGCCTCGTCCCGGCCGATCGACAAGCTGGTCGATGAGCGGACGGCGGCGATCTATGAGCTTGGCCTCAACAAGCTCCAGCTTTCGCCCGCCTCGCTCAGCAATACGCAGGAGATCGACCGGTTCGCGGCGGGCCTCAATGATCTCAACAAGCGCGCCGGGCTTTATGTGGAGGAACCCGGCTCGGTGGAGATTACCGACGGTGTGCTCTACCGCGCGCGCCTGCCGCTCTCCGCGCGGGTCGTCACCGGCACCTACACGGCGGAAACGTTCCTGGTGCAGAACGGCCGCGTGCTCGCCGCCGCCGTACGCGAGATCGAGGTGCATAAGTCCGGCTTCGAGCGGCTGATCGGTGTGTTTGCGCAGGAGCATGGCGCGATCTATGGGCTCGTTGCCATCGTCATCGCGGTTTCCATGGGGCTGTTCGCGGGCCTGGTGGCCGGGCGCGTATCGGCGGTGCTGGGGTAGCGCTGGGCCGGCAGCCCTCATAGTCAAGCGCGCTTCTAGAGCCTGTTCAGGAGCCTTCGTCTGAACGGGAAGGGGCGTCTCGACCTGATCGCTGCCGTTCCCGGCTCTCTGAATCCGCTGCTAACCTGCCCTATCCCGCAGGATTTTGTTTACTGCCGGCTGCTAGCGTCGCGCGCATCACGTGAGCGCGGGAGCGAGGCAGCATGAATTTCATGACGGGGGGGATTGGGTCGGAGAGCATAGCCGGGCCGCCCGTGACTGGCGCGCAGGCCGGGTCCATGCCGCTTCGCCGCCAGTCCGATCTGGTGATCGGGCTCGTCTCGGCCATCTCGCGCGGGTCGGCGCAGATCATGCTCGACATTGCTGCCATGGAGAAGCTGAGCGGCCAGAGCGATACCAGCATCGCCATGGGTGGGCAGGTTGGCAGCCAGATCAAGATGCGTGTCGGCCAGCGCTGGCTGGTGGCCACGGTACGCACGCTGGCGCTGGACGTCCGCTCGGACAGTCACGTCCTGGCCGATGTCGATTTCCTCGGCGAGGGCGAACAGGAACAGCTCACCGGGCGCATCTTCCGCTTCCGCCGGGGCGTTACGCGTTTCCCGGTGCCGGGCATAGAAGTGCAGCCCGTTTCCAGTGCCGACATGGCGGAGATCTACGCCGCGCATGAAGAGACGTGCGTCGAGATCGGCACGGTCTATCCCACAACCGCTACTCGCGCGGCGTTGCTGGTCGATAGCTTGCTCGGCAAGCACTTCGCGCTGCTCGGCTCGACCGGCACCGGCAAGTCGACCGCGGCTGCGCTCATCCTGCACCGCATCTGCGACCTCTCGCCGGAGGGGCACATCGTGATGATCGACCCGCACGGCGAATATGGCGCTGCCTTTGCCGGCAATGGGCAGGTTTATAACGCGGGCAATCTCGAATTGCCCTATTGGCTCCTCAACTTCGAGGAGCATTGCGAGATGCTCGTCACCTCCAAGGGGCCAGAGCGCGCGCAGGATTGTGACATTCTCGCCAAATGCTTGCTCGCCGCGCGCAGCCGCAACCGGCTGGCGGAGGGGATCGGGCGGCTGACGGTAGATTCGCCCGTGCCCTATCTGCTCTCGGACCTCGCTACCATTCTTCAGAACGAGATGGGCAAGCTGGACAAGGGCACCAACACGCTCCCATATCTGCGCCTGCGCACCCGGCTGGACGAAATCCGCTCCGATCCGCGCTTCAGCTTCATGTTCTCGGGCATGCTGGTGGCGGATTCAATGCAGGCATTTCTCGCCAAGATTTTCCGCCTGCCAGCGCACGGCAAGCCGATCTCCATCGTCGATACCTCGGCCATGCCGTCAGAGATCACCCATGTCGTCGTCTCGGTGCTGGCGCGGCTGATCTTCGATTTCGCCATATGGGCGCGCGACGAGGAGCAGAAGCCAGTGCTATTCGTCTGCGAGGAGGCGCACCGCTACATTCCCTCCAGCACCATCGGTGAGGGGCAGTCGGTCCGTAAGATTCTGGAGCGCATCGCCAAGGAGGGCCGCAAATATGGTGTGTCGCTTGGGCTCATCACCCAGCGCCCATCCGATCTGGCCGAAGGCGTGCTTTCGCAGTGTGGCACGATCATCTCGATGCGCCTCAACAACGACCGCGACCAGAATTTCGTCAAGGCAGCCATGCCGGAGGGCTCGCGCGGTTTTCTCGATGCCATTCCCGCGCTGCGCAACCGCGAGTGCATCGTTTGCGGCGAGGGCGTGACGGTGCCGGTCCGTGTCGCCTTCGATAATCTGGAGCCTGAGCGGCGCCCGGCCTCGGCCGACCCGGTCTTCTCCGACCTGTGGCGCACCAGCGGGGGTGAGGACGAGATCCTCGAACGCACCATCAACCGTTGGCGGAATCAGGGGCGGTAGGGAACCGCGCCCGCAGTTATTGTAGGGTCAGCGTTCCATCTTTACGGGGGTATGGTCGAGGAAAGATATTCGGTTGAGAGATGGAGTCTTGCCCGCGACTTTATCGCCTTCACCCGTGCTGCTGGTCGCCGTCTATCGGCAGAATCTGCCCGGAGATGGAGCGTCCGGCAGGTGTCGTCAGGAACAGCGCGAGGTCCGCGATATGCTCTGGCGGGACGATCCGTTTTAAGGACTGTGCAGCCAGCCCCTCGCGTACTTCTTCTTCGACGCTTCGGCCGCTGAGCTGCGCGCGGCCGGCGATCACCCGATCGAAGCGCTCACCGCCCACTGCGCCAGGCAGGATGGCGTTGACACTTATATCGTGCGCGCCCAATTCCATGGCGAGCGTCTTGGTGAGGCCCACCAGGCCCCATTTGGTGACAGCGTAGGGCAGACGGTTGGGGTAGCCGAACCGGCCGGCAGCGGACGACATGACGATGATCGTTCCTGCCGTCGCCTTGAGCAGCGGGATGGCGCGGCGCGTGACTTCGAACGTGGCGGTCAGATTGATATCGAGCACGCGCTGCCACTCGGCGCTGGGCAGTTTGTCGGCCGGTAGGGTGGGGCCGCCGATGCCGACATTGTTGACCAGCACGTCCAGCCCGCCGAGCGCCTCGGCCAGCGTGGCGAACAGCGCGTCGATCTGTGCCGGATCGGCGACATCGCAGGGCACGCCGATCAGGCCCGGCGTTTCACGACATGCCCGGTCGAGTGCGGCCTGGTCGACGTCACAGGTCAGCACCTGAGCGCCATCGGCCACGAATCGCCGTGCGATCGCCAGTCCGATACCGGCGCCGCCACCCGTTACCAATATGCGCTTCATGCGATCCCGCTTCCTTGCCTAATCCGTTGTCGGGATCGGCCTTAGAGGGTGGTCGGATCGTTTGAAACCGTCATGTGCTCCTGTGAAAACGGGAGCTGTGCCCAGCCGCGGCTCCTTACGCTCGGCTGCGCAGGCGCGAGACGCCGCTCTACAGAGAGGCCATTCAAGCGGGGCGGGCCGCTTTCCCCTCAGCCCGTCGCCTTGGAGGCCGGACTTAGGCCCACGTTGAGCGTCACCTGGCGCCAGCGGCCCCAACGATAATAGGCCCAGCCGAGCAGCATCGTCACCGTAGTGCTGGCCGGGAAGCTCAGCCACAGCCCGTCCACGCCCATCAGCGGGTAGGAGGCGAAGTAGAAGCCGATCCGCACGAAGAACAGCGAGAGGGTGAGGATGACGAGCGGGGCCAGTACGATGCCGTTGGCGCGCATGGTGCCGAACATCACCATGGCGATGCCGAACAGTACGAAGCTCCAGTTGATGAGGTGCATCATGTGCTGGCCGGTGGCGATTGCCTCGCCGCCGCCTTCCAGGAACAACGCCAGGATCGGCTCGTCGAACAGCGCGATGAGCAGGATCAGCGCGCCGGTGATGGCGATGTTGATGAGCGTGGCGATGCCGGTGGTCTTCTCCACCCGGTCCCAGCGGCCGGCGCCGATATTCTGCGCGGCCATGGCGCTCACCGCGCCGCCCACCGCCATGGCGGGCATCTGGATATAGTTCCAGAGCTGCTGCGCGGCGGCGAAGGCGGCGACCGTTGCCGTGCCCTCGCGGTTGACGAAGCCGATGATGACCAGTGTGGAGAGCGACATGATGACCATCTGCAGGCCCATCGGTACACCACGCCCGGCGACCACCTTGAGCAGCCCCCAATGCGGCTTGAGGAAGCTCCATTCATGCCCGCGCAGGCGCAGTGGCAGGTCGCGCCAGTAGATATAGGCGATCATCGCGGTGAGGCTGAGATAGGCGGAGACGGCACTGGCGAATGCCGAGCCGGCGATGCCCATGCGTGGTGCGGGGCCGAGGCCCAGGATGAACACCGGGTTAAGCAGCACGTCCATGGTGACGGACAAAATCATGAACCACAGCGGCGTCATGGCGTCGCCAGCTCCGCGCAGGCCCATCATCATCATGACGAACAGACTGATCGCCGGCAGGCCGAAGAAGGTATAATGTAGATAGGCCTTGGCGAGCTTGAACACATCCGGAGGCGTGGAGAGCACGGCGAGGATATGATCGGACCAGAGATAGCCGGCTACCGCGATCAGCAGCGTCAGGGCCAGACAGAAGCCGAGGGCGGAGCCGAAGGCGTGGCGCGCGGTGGTGATATCGCCCCGGCCAAACGACTGGCCGACGACGACGTTGGCTGCCATGCCGAAGCCGAAAACTAGCGAGAACATCAGGAACATTATGATGTTTGCGTTGGCGGTGGCAGCCAGTGCCGCTTCCCCCAGGAAATGCGCCACCCAGATCGAGTTGATCGAACCGTTCATCGACTGGAGGACATTGGCGAGTAGCGTCGGCAGCGTGAACAACACCAGCGTCGGCAGGATTGGGCCTGCCGTCAGATCGCGGGCGCCGCGCATCGGCGGACGACGGACGGATGCGTCCGTTGCTGCCCCCGCGCCTGGCATGCCGTCATCGCGCTCGGGGGTCAGCTCTTCGCTCATCCTCGGTTATTCTCTCATCCCAATCGGGAGAGCGCCGCCGCGAGGCGCTGCGCTTCCGCCATCTTCTCCGCATGGTCGGCGCGTGCCTTCTCGACCGCTTCCGGCTTCGCCTTTTCGACGAAAGCGGGGTTGGCGAGGCGTCCTTCGAGCGACCCGGCCTCCTTCTGGGCGGCCTCCATGGACTTTGTCAACCGAGCGTGTTCGGCGGCGATGTCGATCACGCCTTCGAGCGGCAGGGCATAAGTCATGCCGTCAACAGATACTTGGATCACCGCTCCGGGTTTCACCTCAGGAATTTGATATTGAATAGCCTCAACTCTGGCGAGTCTGAGGATCGCTCCTTCATTGCGGCGTAGCCGATCTTGAAGTGCATTGGTGGCTTCATGCCACAAAATCATCGGCACTTTGACGCCCGGCGGCACGCCCAGTTCGGCGCGGGCGGCGCGCACCTCGCTCACCAACCGGATCAGCCAGTCGATCTCTGCGCTCGCCTGCGCGTCGACCTGCGCATTGGGCTGGGGCCATTGGGCGAGGATCAGGTCGTAGGGCCGTGGGTGGGCGGGGCTGGCGAGGGCATGCCACAGCTCCTCGGTGATGAACGGCATGAAGGGGTGGAGCATGACGAGGATCTGGTCGATCACCCAGCCGGCGACGGCCCTGGTCTCCTCGTCCACCGCGCCCTTGATGAGTTCCAGATACCAGTCGCAGAACCGATCCCAGACGAAATGGTAGATGGCGTTGGCGGCGGCGTCGAAGCGCAGCTCGGCCATCGCTTTGTCCAGCTCGGCTAGCGTCGCGGCGACCTCGCCGATGATCCATAGGTTGACCGCATGGGTCGCGGCCGGCGCGGCGATGCTGCCGCTCGCACCGATGCCGTTCGCCTGCGCGAAGCGCACTGCGTTCCACAGCTTGGTCGCGAAGTTGCGATATCCTTCGACGCGCTTCTCATCCATCTTAACGTCGCGGCCCTGGCTTTCCATGGCGGCCATGAAGAAGCGCAGCGCATCCGCGCCATATTTGTCGATCAGTCCGAGCGGATCGACGACATTGCCCTTGGACTTGGACATTTTCTGCCCATCAGCGGCGCGCACCAGCCCGTGCAGGTAGAGCCGCCGCCACGGCACTTCTTTCATGAAATGAATGCCCTGCATCGCCATGCGCGCGTCCCAGAAGAACAGGATGTCGAAACCGGAGACGAGTAGATCGTTGGGATAATGCTTGGCGAGCAGCGGCGCGTCTGCTTCCGGCCAGCCCAACGTCGCGAAGGGCCACAGCGCGGAGGAGAACCAGGTGTCGAGCACGTCATTGTCGCGTCGCAGCTTGCGGTTGCCGGCCTGTGCCTGCGCCGCTTCCTCCGTCTCGGCGACGAAGACGGTACCGTCTTCGTCGTACCATGCCGGAATCCGGTGCCCCCACCAGAGCTGGCGGGAGACGCACCAGGGCTGGATGTTCTCCATCCAGTTGAAATAGGTCTTTTCCCACGTCCTGGGCACGATCTCGATGGCGCCGGAGTGCACCGCCTCCATCGCTGGCTGCGCGAGCGTGGCGGCGTCGACATACCATTGGTCGGTCAGCCACGGCTCGATGACCACGCCAGAGCGGTCGCCATAGGGGGTCTGGATGGTGCGCGGCTCGGCATCATGCTCGGTCGTGTTGCCATCCTTGTCCGTCGTCACATGCGGGATGAGGAAGCCCTGCTCCTTCATCCGCTGGACGACCAGCGCGCGCGCCTCGAAGCGGTCGAGGCCGAGATATTCGTCCGGCACCAGCCCGTCCGCCGTCTGCACCACCCTGGCATCGGCATCGAGCATGTTGAGCATGTCGGCGGGCTTGATGCCGGCCCGCTTGCCGACTTCGAAGTCGTTGAAATCATGCCCCGGCGTGATCTTGACCGCGCCCGAGCCCAGCTCGGGATCGGCGTGCTCGTCCGCGACGACCTTGAAGCGCCGGCCCGTGATCGGCTGGAGGATGTCCTTGCCGATGACGCTCTGATAGCGCGCGTCCGCCGGGTTCACGGCCACGGCCATGTCGGCCAGCATCGTCTCGGGCCGGGTGGTCGCCACCTCGATATAGTCGCGCCCGTCGACCAGCCGCACGCCATCGGCCAGCGGATATTTGAAGTGCCAGAAGCCGCCCTTCACCTCGCGCGTTTCGACCTCTAGGTCGCTGATCGCGGTGCGCAGGCCGGGGTCCCAGTTGACCAGCCTTTTGTCGCGGTAGAGCAGGCCCTCGTTGTAGAGATCGACGAACACCTTGACGACCGCGCGGGTGAAGTGCGGGTCCATGGTGAACTGTTCGCGGCTCCAGTCCATCGAGCAACCGAGGCGGCGGAGCTGGCCGGTGATGGTGCCGCCGCTCTCTGCTTTCCACTCCCACACCTTCTCGATGAACTGGTCGCGCGTGTAATCGGTGCGCTTCTCGCCGCGCGCGTTCATCTGCCGCTCGACCACCATCTGCGTGGCGATGCCGGCATGGTCGGTGCCGACCACCCACAGCGCATCCTTGCCGCGCAGCCGCTCGTAGCGGATCACGATATCCTGCAAGGTGTTGTCGAGCGCGTGGCCGATATGCAGCGAGCCGGTGACGTTGGGCGGCGGGTTCACAATAGTGAATGGCTGCGCGTCGGGCCGTGCCGGGCGGAACGCGCCGCTCGTCTCCCAATGCTGATACCATCTGGCTTCGATGGCGGCGGGGTCGAATGTCTTGGCAAGCTCGGTCATGGCAGCGCCTTAATGGCTCTTGGCCGCGCGCGCCAGCCCGGCGCAGGCACGGCCCGTCTTACGGGAAAGATGGGGAAAGGCCGACACATTCGGCGCGGGGCAGGGCGCCCCGCCGGGCCGGGAATCAGAACTGCCGGACCGCGCGCGGCCCGGCCGTCACACTCGGCCGGTGATGCGGTCGATCTCGCGCTTGACCATGGCCTCGACCAGCTCGGGCAGGTTGGCGTCGAGCCATTCCTTGAGCATCGGGCGCAGCATCTCGCGCACCAGCCCTTCCAGCGTGTTGGACGGGCCGTCATCAGAGCGGACCAGCAGCTTGGAGAGGTTGACCAGAGATTCGCGGGCGGCGTCGGCACTGGTATCGGACATGACGGCCGTGGCGGCGGCCGTGAGGGGCGTGGATGCCGTAGCCGGTGCCGGGCGGGCACGGCTTGCCTTGCCGGGCTTGCTCTCGGCCTTGGCGGTTGCGCTGGGGCGGGCTGCCATGGCCATGACGGCCTCCTCCTCCAGCGCCGCATCGGAGTCAGCCTCGCCCGTCAGCGCCTCGGTCAGTTCAAGGATCTGGTCATCGTCGGCGAATTGCTCCGCCTCGTCCGCTGTCGTTCGTGCCTGTGCGGTAGTGCGCCTCGGCGCCCGTGCACCCTGTGCGGGCACATCTTCCTCGGCGATGATGCGCTTGATGGAGGACAAGATCTCCTCCATGGACGGCTCGTTCGGCATGGCCTTCATCCGTATCCTCGCGGCGGTCAGGGAGCGCTCGTGTCTTCTACTGTCGCGTTTTGTGCGGGTGAGTCAACCGTGCGCGGTGAAATCGGTTGCGGTGCGGGATCGTCGTCCCAGTCGAACCACTTGCCCTTCACGCGGTCGAAATTGGCTGCCGGATCGTAACGATCGCCGGCCGGGATGCCGAATGCGGCATAATCGATCCGATTCATCGCCGCGAGCAGCGAGAAGGCGGCGACATAGGCGTTGCGTTGCGCAGTAACGAGTTGCACGCGCGAGATGAACGCTTCCTGCTCGGCATTGAGGATGTCGAGGATGGTGCGCGTGCCCACTGTATTCTCCGCGCGCACGCCCTGGAGGGAAAGCGCGGCGGCATCGACCGCGACACGGCTCGATTCGATCACCTGATTGCTTGCCTGCCAGCTTGCGAACAGCGAGCGGGTCTGCGCGATCACGTCACGCTCCACCGCGGTTTCCTGCTCCATCGCCTGCTGTTCGCGCGCCTGGCTCTGGCGCACCTGCGCAGCCGGTCCGCCGCCCTGGTAGAGTGGCAGAGTGAGCCGCGCGCCGAGTTGGACGGCATCGTTGTCGACAGCGCCGGGCACGCCGCGGGTCGAGCCGAGATCGGTGCCGTAGGCGCCGGTGACGAAGCCGGAGAGCGTCGGCAGGCGCTGGCCCTTCGCCACACGCACGTCATAGCGGCTCGCCTCGCGCACCTTGTGGGCGGCGGCGAGGTCCGGGTTGTTGGCAAGGGCGGATTCTACTGCCTCGTCCGGCGACGTGGGCAAGCCGGGCAGCGGCGGTGGTGGCTGGAGATCGACCGGCGCATGGCCGACAAGCTGGATATAACGCTCGCGTGCGTCGATCAGCGATGCTTCCGCCGTCTTGAGGTCGCCGCGCGCGATCGACAGGCGCGATTCGGATTGGGCGACATCGGTGCGCGTGAGGTCGCCGACCTGGAAGCGGTTGTTGGTCGCCTTGAGGTTGACCTCCAGCACATCGACATTGTTACGACTGAGCGCGACCACGGATTGTGCGCGGATCACGTCCATATAGGCCGCGACCACCTGGCTGAACACGGACAGCTCGGTCGCCTGCACGTCGAACTGGCCGGCCTCGACCCGGCTTTTTGCCCCAGCGACGCCGTTGCGCACCCGTCCGCCGGAATAGACCGGCACGTTGAGGGTGAGGCTGGAGCTGAGATCGCGTGGCGGCACCAGCGGATTGAGGGGGCGCGAATGGGCGGACTCGGTGTAGGTCGAGGTCAGGCCCAGATTGGGCAGGCCGTTGGCCTTCTGGAGATTGTAGGTCTCGTCCGTCACGCGTTGGCCGGCGCGGGTGGCGGTCAGCGTCGGGTTATTGCGATAAGCGGCGGCGAGCGCTTCCTGCAACGTCTCGGCTTGCGCAGGGAGGGCGGCGGAACCCAGTAGGGCCGCGAGGATCGCAAGGCGCGGGAGCGGACGTCGGGGCATGGGGTCTCCGGCCTGAAGGATCAGAATGTGAAGGCCTTGGGCCGCGCGAAGCCGGGCAGCGGCACGGCTTCCACGTCCGCAAAAGCGCGCGCGCCGAAGCCGCCCGCCGTGCGCGTGCCGATGCACAGCCGCGTGACGCCTGCGTCGACCCGTGCGAACACAGCGCGCCCGTCGATGCGGAGCTGGCCGATCAGCGCGTCGTCCAGTACCTCGGCGGCACCGTCGATGAACAGCAGGTCATAGGGCGCCCCTTTTGCGTGGCCCTTGGCGAGCGGGCCGGTCTCGATGCGCACGTTGGTATACTCGCCGAGCAGCGTGCGGGCCCGTGCCGCGAGCGCCGCATCCTCCTCGACTGCGATGACATCGCAGCCCAGCCGGGCGAGCAGGGCCGCCGCATAGCCAGTCGCTGCGCCGATCAGCAGCACGCGCTCGCCGGGCTGGGGCGCCGCCTCGACGATCAGGCGCGCGGTGGCGAGCGGCGGGTTGAGCGCGCGGCCACCACCCAGCGGCACCGCCCGGTCGATATAAGCGGCGCTGCGCCGCTCCTCGGGCAGATAGGCTTCGCGCGGCTCGGCCAAAATCGCCTCGATGATCGCCGGATCGTTCACATCGTTGGTGCGCAACTGGCTCTCGACCATCGCGCGGCGCATCGCCTTGAAATTCTGTTCGCTCATGGGGTCCCTGATGGCACAACTGTATTGCTATGGCAATACACTAATAGCGGATGCCGACCTCTCTAGTCGTTTTGCGATGCACAGTGAAAGCTTTTTCAATCCTGAAACAATGGCGCGGCGGTGGGAGCGAGAGGAGAAGGCATAGCCTGCGATATCCTACAGGCCAGCGACTGCGTTACACCGTCTATGCTCTTGTGCGCCGGGCTGACCGCTAGGCATCCCGCGCCTTATCCTCCTCATTCAATTCCTCGTGTAACTCCTTCGCGGCTCTTTCCGTCACCTCTCTCGGCGCCTTGTTGCGTCTGAACCGGTTGGAGAGGATGGCATAGAGCAACGCCAGCCCGAGCAAGATCGGGCCGCCTATCGTCACGATCGTCCAAAGTGTGCCGTTCATCGCATCCTCCTGCTCTCATGGCAGAACGAGGCAATGGAGCGGAAGTTGCAAAGCTCGGGTGTGACGATTGGCGAACCGATGGAGCGAGGGCGACCCTCCCACGCGAGCGAGTGGAAAATAGGGGCTGGTCCTGCGGAAAATCCATCGCTATGGCCCAGCGACCACGCAAATCTGCGCCGAGGCCCGATGGCGGAGTGGTGACGCAGCGGACTGCAAATCCGTATACGCCGGTTCGATTCCGGCTCGGGCCTCCATCTCTCGGCATTTCCCGATGGTTCCAGACCTCTGGAGCGAGGGAATATTTAGGCTGCAAGGTTAGCCATCCAGCAGCTCAACCCTTTCCGTGCGTCATACCTCTAATCAGGGCGTGCAGCATGCCGAGAAAGGTGATCGCCCACGCACCCAAGGCAATGTAAAGCGATGCGAGCGATACCGGATCGAGCAGATGGAAGCCCATAGCGCGGTCCATCTGCCAGGTGCATGCCGCATACATGCCGAGCGGAAACACGACGCTCCAGTAAATCGGATCGTAACGCAGGGGGAAACGCCTGTAACCGTAGCGCCAAACGCCGAGTATCAGCAGCATGGGAATCCACCAGGTTCCTACGGACCAGAACAGAAGCGTGAACCCTTCCAGAAAGGGAAGGAGCGACGCCAGATAGGGCACTTGCGGGGCGTTCAGGAGGAGCAGTGAGCTGGCAAGCGTGGAGATGGCCATGGCCCCCATGTTGATCCAGTAGGAAGGCATGAGATCGCGGGGAGAGAGGGGGAGGAAGGTGTAGCGATAGAAGATCATCGCCATCAGCCAGATGTAGAGCATGCCGCCCCACAGCCACATCGACAGAGCGAGCAGGTTGAGCGCGAGCCGGTGCGGCTGGCCGATGCGCGCGGCCAGCAGTGCACTGGATACCGAGACGGCCTGGGTGGCGACCACTGCCAGCAGCCAGCCCCCGTTGATCCCCTTGTCGAGCGCAGGCTTCTCGCTCCGGACGGTGAGGGCGGTGAGGATCGTGTAAGTCAGACACAGCCACAGCAGGCAGGTCAGCAACCACAAAGCCGTGCCTATGGCGACATTCTCACGCATCACCATGAACTGGCTGGCGAGGACGCCAGTGCCTGCTACTGCCGTGAAATAACCCGGTCCCGTCGAATGAGCGATCATGTCGCCGAAGAAGCGCCGTGGATGGCGCGCGGCTCGCACAGCATAGAGCACGCAAAGAGCGACATATTGCGCGACGTTGAGATAAAGCAGGATCAGCGCGAGAGGGCGCTGGTTCATGAGGAAGGCGGCCAGCGAAACGATACCGGTGGCCATGACCAATGAGAAATAGGCCGGGGACATATCGGCAATTCCGGAAGCGATTTTCCCCGGATGCGCCTTGTCCTCCATAATCATCCTTCGTAGCCGATGATGCCAGGATGGCAATGCCTGGCACCAATCCGCCGTTTCAGCAACGATCGCTGATCCAGCCGCCGAAATCGGCCGCCCAATCCCCGCGGCATATCGCATGGGATAGGGAGGCGCAGCGTATCGCCGTTGCGCATCGGGGATGGGAATGAGCCGCACCACAAGGGACGTCCCGTCGCGCGCCCGTCATTATGATTTGGAAGCGCACGCCGACACTTCCCGACAGGGCCGCGCCGTCCATCGCCGGAACCGTCAGGCTCCTCCATGACGAACAGGGACTCAGCCGCGCTGGAGCAGGGCGTGGCGCTTGCGGCCGAGGCTGAGCTTGACCGGCGTGGCGCCGATCGCGACCTCATGGGTGGGCTCGTGCACCGGCTGGTCGTCGAGCCGCACCGCGCCTTCCGCGATCTTGCGGCGCGCCTCACTCTTGGAGGCAGCCAGCCCCGTGCGCACCAGCGCATCGACGATGCCGATGGTGCCCCCCTCCACGGCAAGCGTGGGCAGGTCAGCCGCGGCGGCGGCGCTCTGCTCGAAGGTCAGCCGCGCAGTCTCGGCGGCGGCCTCGGCTGCTGCGCGGCCTCGGCACAGCGCTGTTGCCTCGGTGGCAAGAACCTTCTTGGCCTCGTTGATCTCCGCGCCTTCGAGTGCCTCCAGCCGGGCGATCTCGTCCAGCGGCAGGTCGGTGAACAGGCGCATGAAGCGGCCGACATCGCGATCGTCGGTATTGCGCCAGAACTGCCAGTAATCGAAGTGGGAGAGCTGATCCTCGTTCAGCCATACCGCGCCGGACATGGTCTTGCCCATCTTGCCGCCGTCCGCCGTGGTAATGAGCGGGGTGGTGACGCCGTAGACCTCCGTCCCGTCGACGCGGCGCGACAGTTCGATGCCGTTGACGATATTGCCCCACTGGTCCGATCCGCCCATCTGCAACCGGCAGCCGGCGCGGCGGGACAACTCCAGGAAATCATAGGCCTGAAGGATCATATAGTTGAATTCGAGGAAGCTTAGCGATTGCTCGCGCTCCAGCCGCAGCTTGACCGAGTCGAAGCTCAGCATGCGGTTGACCGAGAAATGCTGGCCGTAATCGCGCAGGAAGGGGAGATATTGGAGCGCATCCAACCACTCGGCATTGTCGAGCATGATCGCGTCGGTCGGGCCGTCGCCGAAGGTCAGGAAGCGCTCGAACACCGTCTTGATCGAGGCGATGTTGCTGTTGATGGTTTCCACCGCCATCAGCTTGCGGGCCTCGTCCTTGAAGCTGGGGTCGCCGACCTTGCCGGTGCCGCCGCCCATCAGCACGATGGGCTTGTGGCCAGCCTGCTGGAGCCGGCGCAGCAGCATGATCTGCACCATTGAGCCGACATGCAGCGAGGGAGCGGTGGGGTCAAAACCGATATAACCGGGCACGATCTGCTGTGTCGCCAGCGCGTCGAGCCCGCTTGCGTCGGTGATCTGGTGGATATAGCCCCGCTCATCGAGCAGGTTCAGCAGGTCGGATTTGTAGCGTGCCATGATCGTCTCTAGGGGAAAACGGGGCGCGCTTAGCACGGGAGGCCGGCGATGAGTAGGGTTTTGGCTAGCCGCGCGCTGGTGTGCCACCCGCAGACGCCTTGCGCGGCGCTCGTTGCGGTGGGGGCGCGGATCGCACAGACCGACGCTTTCGGCTGGGAGGTGACGTTTACCGCCGTCGGCAACCCTCGTGAGGTCGTGCTGCCGGTCGCCGCGCCGCGCGTGCATACGGACGAGTTGTGGCGCACTACCTGCTTCGAATTGTTCCTCGCCTGCGGGGAAGATGCCTATGCGGAGATCAATCTCTCGCCCTCCGGCGCCTTCGCGGCCTATCGCTTCGACCATTACCGCACCGGCATGCGATCCATCCCGCTGCCCGTGCCGGAGATCGCGCTGGAGGTCGGCAGCGAGCGGCTGAAGCTGACCGCGCGGCTCGCTGAGGATTGCCTGCCGTGGGACGGAACGGGACGCGTCGGCATTGCGGCGGTGATCGCGGAGGTAGCGGGCGGCATCAGCTACTGGGCGCTGGCCCATCCGCCCGGCAAGCCGGACTTCCATCATCGTGATTGCTTCGCGCTCACGCTTCCGCCACTGAGCGCGGCATGACCTTCCGCACGGGCCTCGACCGGCTGCTCGCCGACCCCACGTTGCGCGCGCCGCTCGCCGGCAAGCGTGTCTGCCTGCTCGCCCATCCGGCCTCGGTAACGGCGGAGCTGACGCATGCGCTCGATGCGCTGGCGGCGTGCGGCGACCTCAACTTGACCGCCGCCATGGGGCCGCAGCACGGTCTGCGCGGCGACAAGCAGGACAATATGATGGAGTCACCGGATTATGACGATCCGGTCCACGGCATTCCCATATTCAGCCTCTACGGCGAGGTGCGGCGGCCCACCGAGCGGATGATGGACGCGGCGGACGTGTTCCTCGTCGATCTGCAAGACCTTGGCTGCCGTATCTATACCTTCGTCACGACCCTGCTCTACCTCATTGAAGCGGCTGCGCAGGCCGATAAGGCGGTGTGGGTGCTCGACCGGCCCAATCCCGCCGGCCGCCCGATCGAGGGGCTGACACTGCGGGATGGCTGGGAGAGCTTCGTTGGCGCCGGACCGATGCCGATGCGCCACGGCCTCACCATGGGCGAACTGGGCCAATGGTTCCGCGCGCATTGCGGGCTCAATCTCGATTATCGCGTGATCGCCATGGAGGACTATGCGCCGGACGCCGCGCCCGGCTTCGGCTGGCCGATGGAGCGCATCTGGGTCAACCCCAGCCCCAATGCGGCCAATCTCAACATGGCGCGCTGCTACGCCGGCACGGTGATGCTGGAGGGGACGACGCTCTCGGAAGGGCGTGGGACGACGCGGCCGCTCGAACTATTCGGCGCGCCGGATATCGACGCGCGGGCGGTGATCGCCGAGATGCACGCGCGGGCGCCGCAGTGGCTGGATGGATGCATCCTGCGCGACTGCTGGTTCGAGCCGACCTTCCACAAGCATGTCCATACGCTCTGCGCGGGCGTTCACATTCATGCCGAAGGGCCGGGCTACGACCATGCCGCGTTCAAGCCGTGGCGAGTGCAGGCGCTGGCCTTCAAGGCGATCCGCCGACTCGCGCCCGAGTACCCCTTATGGCGCGATTTCCCGTATGAATATGCGTTCGGCAGGCTGCCGATCGACGTTATCAACGGCTCGCCACTACTGCGCGAATGGGTGGATGATCCCGCCGCGTTTCCGGCCGATCTCGATGCGCTGACCCGGCCGGATGAAGCGGCGTGGGCGCAGGAGCGGGCGGCGCATCTACTCTATTGAGAGTCATCCGTCGGTCAATGAACCCATTGACCACTCAATGGTGGATGAGCGCCTTCACGTTCGGACCGCGGCTCGCCTGACGCGTTGTGGCGCGGGTCTTGAGGAGATCCCACATGCCGCGATGCTGGTCGAGCAACTGGATCGCGCCGAATTGAATGGCGCGGGTCAGTCGTTCGGGATCGGGCAGCTTGTCGAGCAGATCGAACGTTTCCGCGCGGCTCGGCACGGTGTTGGGCGGTGGCTCGATGCCGAGGCGGATGGCGCCGGCGTCCAGGATCGCGCGGATCGTGTGCCACTCCAGCACCAGCATGATCGCGGCGCCGAGCGCGGTACCGCGCCGCTCGGACTGGGCCAGCGTCTCGATGGCGTGGCGCTGCTGCGCCATGATCGACATGGACTGGCTGTGGCCGGCGGTGCTGGGCAGTGGCCCAGCCGCGACCGACAGCCGATTGAGATATTGTCGCTCGATGGCGAAGGCGTCGATCGCGTCGAGTAACCACTGGCGCGCTGCTACCTCGACGGTGCGTGCCGCGGCCTGATCGACCAGGCCGGGCGCCTGGCCATGCAGCAAGGCGACGAGATGCACGAAATCGGCGAAGTCCACCAGATCGCGGACGAATGAATGCCGGTCGCCATGGAGAACATGAGCGCAATAGCCATGCGCGGCCGAGCCATCCAGATCGACGATGGTCGCGATGAGCGCGCTCAGGCTCGAGTCGGTCGACATGTAGGGCTGATGTTTCATGTTTGTGCCTCTTACGATCCCCATGGGATCACTGTCGCCCCCGCCACAACATTTAGGGGGTATGCGGTTAAGGACTCCTTGACGCTCGGTCTCCAAAGGGCGGCTTTTTTAATGCCAAGAGTGACCAAAAATGGCACAATTTCAGGCTTTTTCTTGGGAATTTCACCGATTGCGCGGCTTGTCCCGCCCGAGGCACGGCTGGGCGTGCTCTTGTGTCTCAGATGTGGAGCAGAAGGGCAGGACGGGGTGGGTTACGCGGCGGAACGGGGCTTAAAGAGGGGTAGTATGTTTGGCCGCTAACCGTACCTAATCCCTGCCTTGAGGGGGAAAGGCTTGAGTTAGGCCAGCGGCGGGCGACTCGCGAATGGGTATAGCCCACACGGCCCCGCTCAAGGCGAGCGGAGCGCGGGCGCGAGTCGTAGAGCTTACTGGTCCAGGAAGCTGCGCATCTTGCGCGAGCGGCTGGGATGTTTGAGCTTGCGCAGCGCCTTCGCCTCGATCTGGCGGATGCGCTCGCGGGTTACGCTGAACTGCTGGCCGACTTCCTCCAGCGTGTGATCGGTGTTCATGCCGATGCCGAA